>ERZ1026968.148-NODE-148-length-37631-cov-5.317809_pt1 | contig 37631 bp, 38 predicted proteins | sample MGYA00519295_ERZ1026968 | MGnify/ENA primary metagenome ERZ1026968 (study PRJEB26926, sample SAMN06164480) | human gut metagenome | biome: ENVO:00009003; feature: ENVO:2100002; material: ENVO:00002003 | host: Homo sapiens | place: USA | collected 2012 ...
TACAGTAGCCAGACCCACGCTTCCCTTGCCGAACTTCTCCGTAAAAAGCACCGTTGCAAGTGAAGATGAAGAAATGTTCACCACGTTGTTTCCAACAAGTATAGCAGTGAGTGCCTTGTCAAAATTATCGCATATGTTCATTGCCTTCTTTGCAGACTTGTTTCCGTCGTCTGCAAGTTTTTTAAGCCTTATCCTGTTGCATGAAGAAAACGCTGTCTCCGTTGCAGAACAAATAGCAGACAGCATAAGAAGCACAGCGATGATAACAACTTTCATAAAATAAAATTATCCTTTCAGGTCAGAATATAAATTTGCTGCCCTAGTTATAAAAATAGCACTAAAGGCAGTCATGAAAACTGACTACATATAGTTATCATAACATATTTTTTAACCAATTGCAACAGTATTGTTGAAAAAACGATGTAAAAGAGTTATAATATTCTTTGTGTTCATAATATTCATATGCACAAAAGGAGATAACAGAAATGGCAAAGAAAGATAAGGACATTTTCGACAAAATAATGGACTGGAAGATATTCGGCTGGTTCAGACCCTTTTACGTCAAAAACAAAGAAATGCTTTTGTATCTGTTTTTCGGCGTACTCACCACCGCAGTCAGCTTTGTGACCGCAGGCATCTCAAAAGTGCTTTTGGAGCAGGCAGGCATAGGCAAGGGCGGAGTTTCCACCACAAGCACCGTCATATCATGGATATGTGCAGTAACATTCGCATACATAACCAACAGGATATGGGTTTTCGAGTCTGAAGCAGAGGGCAAAAAGGCGATAATCTCAGAAGCGGCTTCATTTTACGGCGGAAGGATATTCACTCTTCTCGTAGAAATGTTCATGATGTGGCTCGGCTACTCACTTCTCAGCTTCAACTATTGGGTAACAAAGATAGTGGCAAACGTTGTTGTGCTGATACTTAACTATGTCATCAGCAAACTTGTGGTATTCAGAAAGAAATAAGCATACAAAAAAAGCTGTCAGATATCATTCTGACAGCTTTTTATTTTGCCCCAGTTGCCACGTTGCAACCGACTAATCTCTGTACATAAGCGTGACCGCCATGCCGTTTATCACGCCCACTACAACTCCGCACACAATGAAAAACACCTTGATAGGCAGGTCAAGCAGAAGCGAGATAAGCCCGAACACGATAACGAACGCCATTGCTCCGCCTATCTGCACAAGAAACTTTCTTTTCACAAGCACAGGAAAACGCTCAGCAAGCTTTGCGGTCTTGTTACCCTTGCGGTCAATTATCCTGTAAATAAGCTGAGTCAGTGCCATTGGTATTCCGATAAATAAAATTGCTGTTATAAGTTTGTCCATTTTAAATTCCTCCATTTTTCACTTAAATTATAGCTTTTTTGTATCAAAAAAGGCTGCCCAAGACGCAGTTCGTCCGTGGGCAGCCTCATTGCTGCATATAAAATTTCTTTTATCAACAATTAAAGAACTCTTACGCCAACAACGCCCTCGATAGACTTGAAAGCGTCAGCGTCAACGTCGCCTGTAACATCGAGCATTGTGTAAGCCCAGTCTTTCTTAGACTTGTTTACAAGGTTCTCGATATTTGCGCCCTTGTCAGATACAACAGATGTGATCTGTGCAATAAGAGCAGGAACGTTCTTGTGAAGCACGCAAACAAGGTGGTCGCCTGTTTTAGCAAGCTCTGCATTAGGGAAGTTTACAGAATTCTTGATAGTTCCCTTCTCGATATAGTCGATAAGCTCGTGAGCCGCCATTGTTGCGCAGTTGTCCTCAGACTCAGGTGTGGAAGCGCCAAGGTGTGGAAGAACGATAACGTTCTCCTCGCCCAAAACAACATCATCTGCAAAGTCTGTTACATACTTTGCAACCTTGCCGTCCTTGATAGCCTTTACAACAGCCGCACTGTTGATAAGCTCGCCTCTTGCAAGGTTGATAAGACGAACGCCGTCCTTCATCATTGCTATCTGAGCTTCGTCGATAGTGTTCTTTGTGTCAGGTGTATAAGGAACGTGGATAGTGATATAATCGCTGTTCTTGTAAATATCATTGATATCAGCAGTTACCTTTACAGCAGGATCAAGCTGGATAGCTGCGTTTACAGAAAGGAATGGGTCATAGCCGATAACGTCCATGCCAAGTGCAACGGCTGCGTTTGCGATCTTTCCGCCGATAGCACCAAGACCTATAACACCAAGTGTCTTGCCCAATATCTCAGGACCTGCGAACTTAGACTTGCCGCCCTCAACTGTCTTTGGAGCGTCAGGTGTGCCCTTGAGTGATGCTGCCCATGCAGCAGCCTCTGTTATCTTTCTTGAAGAAAGAAGAAGCGCACAAATAGCAAGCTCCTTAACAGCGTTTGAGTTTGCGCCAGGTGTGTTGAATACAACGATTCCCTGCTCTGCGCACTTGTCAACCGGAATGTTGTTTACGCCAGCACCTGCTCTTGCAATAGCAAGCAGGCTCTCAGGCATTTCCATATCGTGCATCTTTGCTGAACGTACCATTATAGCAGTAGGATTTTCAGCATTGTCGCTTACTGTGTACTTAGCCTTGTCAAAGATATCAGTACCGCAGGTAGCGATCTTATTTAATGTCTTTATCTCATACATTGTAAATTACCCTCTCTTATAATAAGGTTACGCTTATGCGTTCTCAGCCTCGAACTTCTTCATGAACTCAACAAGCTTTTCAACGCCCTCGATAGGCATTGCGTTGTAGATAGAAGCTCTCATACCGCCAACAGTTCTGTGACCCTTAAGGTTTACAAAGCCTGCTGCTGTAGCCTCAGCAACGAACTTCTTGTCAAGCTCAGCGTCGCCTGTTACGAATGGAACGTTCATAAGAGATCTGTCCTCAGGAACAACGGTGCCCTTGAAGAGCTTGCTCTGGTCAAGATAATCATAGAGTATCTTAGCCTTCTTCTCGTTGTGAGCCTTCATAGCCTCAAGACCGCCCATTTTCTTTATCCACTTGAATACCTTGCCGCAGATGTAAATGCCATAGCAAGGAGGTGTATTGTAAAGAGAGTCAGCGTCAGCCTGAGTTTTCCACTTGAGCATTGTAGGTGTTCCCTCAAGAACATCGTCAGTGATAAGATCTTCTCTGATGATAGCGATAACAACGCCGGCAGGGCCAACGTTCTTCTGAACGCCGCCGTAAATAACGCCGTACTTTGTTACGTCAACAGGCTCAGACAGGAAGCAGGAAGAAACGTCTGCAACAAGTGTGTGACCCTTTGTGTTAGGCAGAGTCTTGTACTTTGTACCATAGATAGTATTGTTTTCGCAGATATAAACATAGTCAGCATCCTCTGGGATATCCAGATCTGAACAATCAGGGATATAAGAGAAAGTCTTGTCAGCAGAAGAAGCCACAGCAACAGCCTCGCCGTATTTCTGAGCCTCCTGATAAGCCTTCTTAGCCCACTGACCTGTGATTATGTAAGCTGCTTTCTTGTTCTTCATAAGGTTCATAGGAACGGCTGAGAACTGCTGAGAAGCACCGCCCTGAAGGAACAGCACCTTATAGTTATCAGGGATACCCATAAGATCTCTGATGTCCTTTTCAGCTTCCTTGATGATGTCATCGAACGCCTTGGAACGGTGGCTCATCTCCATTACGCTCATACCTGTGCCCTTATAATCGAGCATTTCATCGGCAGCTTCCTTAAGCACTTCCTCAGGGAGTACAGCAGGACCTGCGCTGAAGTTATATACTCTACCCATTGTTAAACCCTCCATATAAATTAGTTTCATTATTTATAAAGACTATAAATATATAAATTAATAATATTATTATATGCCTTTTATAAAAAAAAGTCAAGGGCTGTCATATAAAAATACTCACTCGTCATAAGTTTTTGTACATATCAGCACATAAAACAGCCCTGAAAACGTGCATTTTTACACCTTACCTATGCCGTTATATATAATAAGCACTGAAAAGCATGAAAAATCAGAATAATACTAAAACGTTAAAAAGAGGTTAAAATTTTTGGTATTCCTTGAAATCTCCATATTTGTGTAGTATAATGTAATCAATAAAATGCGACAGTTGTAAAAAAGTCGGGGAACAATTGTCACTCTCAGGGAAAGAGGATATATATGCAAAAGATATTTTATGTTTCAAGAAACGAGGACAAAGCCCATGATGGAAAAGCCCCGGATATGGACAGATTTCAGCGAGTTGAAAAGCTCAACAGTCTGATCGCGGCAGGCTGGGCTATAAAGGAAATGAAAAGCGAAAACAACAGCACATTCTTTGTGCTTGAGAAAGCAGACTAGACTTAAAATGGCGGTATAAGACCGTACCCTGTCAATAACGCAGACACGACGTCCCGCCAACAAGTTCGCCAGGTCTTTCAACAAACTTATAGGACGGTAGCCCCACCGTCCTTTTTTGTGTGCAGATAAATTTTGCGAAAACGTTTTATGGGTATTGCATTTCAGAGAGAAATATTGTATAATTAATGTAATCGTTTTAGCAAAAATAAATGATACTATACATAATTATAAAGGAGTAAAAAAATATGGCTTATGTAATCGGCGTAGACTGCGGCACAAGCGGCACTAAGACGGTGCTTTTTGACGAAAAGGGCACTGTTATTTCTTCTGTAACTATTGAATATCCTATGTATCAGCCTAAAAACGGCTATGCAGAGCAAGACCCTGCTGACTGGGCAAACGCAATGATAAACACTATCAAGGCTGTTATGACCAAAAGCGGCGTAAATAAAGAGGACGTTGCAGGTGTTGGTATCTCAGGTCAGATGCACGGACTTGTTATGCTCGACAAGGACAACAACGTTCTTAGAAAGTCCATAATATGGTGCGATCAGAGAACTGCCGCAGAAGTTGAAGAAATGAACGAAAAGCTAGGCAGAGAAAAGCTCATCAAGATAACAGCAAACCCTGCCCTCACAGGCTGGACAGCTGCGAAAATTCTGTGGGTAAAGAATAACGAGCCTGATATATATGAAAAGTGCAGACACATTCTTCTGCCAAAGGACTATCTGAGATTTATCCTCACAGGCGAATATGCAACAGAGGTTTCCGACGCCAGCGGTATGCAGCTTCTTGACGTGCCAAACCGCTGCTGGTCAAAGGAAGTCTGCGATACGCTTGGCATTGATATGTCAATGCTCGGCAAGGTTTACGAGTCATGCGAGGTAACAGGCAAGGTCACAAAGAAAATGGCTGAGCTTACAGGACTTAAAGAGGGTACTATAGTAGTAGGCGGAGCAGGCGACAATGCCGCTGCGGCTATCGGAACAGGCGTTGCAGAGGACGGTAAGGCGTTCACAACTATCGGAACATCAGGCGTTGTATTCGCACACACTTCTTCTATCTCTATCGACCCAAAGGGCAGAGTTCACACCTGCTGTGCAGCAGTGCCGAACGCATGGCACGTTATGGGTGTTACACAAGGCGCAGGACTTTCGCTGAAATGGTTTAGGGATAATTTCTGCAATGCAGAGAAAGAAACAGCAAAGTGCATGGGCGTTGACGAATATTATCTCATGGATAAGGAAGCAGAGAAAGTGCCTGTTGGTGCAAACAGACTTCTCTATCTGCCATATCTCATGGGTGAAAGAACACCGCATCTTGACCCTGACGCAAGAGGAGTATTCTTCGGACTTTCCGCAATGCACACAAAGCGTGATATGCTGAGAGCAGTAATGGAGGGCGTATCATACTCCCTGAGAGATTGCGTTGAGGTATTCAGAGAAATGAATATCAACGTATCCGACATGATGGCATGCGGAGGCGGCGGAAGCTCACCGCTGTGGAGATCAATGCTCGCAGATCTTTACAACTGCCCTGTAAAAACAGCTTCATCGAAAGAAGGTCCAGCCCTTGGCGTAGCACTTCTTGCAGCAACAGGCGCAGGCATTTACTCATCAGTACCGGAAGCTTGTAAGGCAGTAGTAAAGACCGACAAGGTACAGCAGCCTGAAGCAGAGCGAGTACCTGAGTATGAGAAATACTACAAGCTTTACACAGAGATCTATCCTGCACTGAAAGCAGAATTTGCAAAGCTTGCGAAGATGTAATATAAAACCAAAAGCTCCGATTTGCCGTCGGAGCTTTTTTGTGTTAGAATATTTTGACAACTAAAAAACGGCTCTCCACAATAGCGGAAAGCCGTTTTTACATATTGGTCGGAGTGACCTGATTTGAACAGGCGACCTCTACCACCCCAAGGTAGCGCGCTACCAATCTGCGCCACACCCCGATATCGTATATATTATACCCGATTTGGATACAATAGTCAAGAGTTTTCAGTCAAAATAAAAAAATTGCAAAAAAGGTATTGACATTCACATTCATTTGTGATATAATAAATAAGCACTCAGGAGAGAGCAGTAAAAAAACAGTAGAATATCGCGGGATGGAGCAGTTCGGTAGCTCGTCGGGCTCATAACCCGAAGGTCGTTGGTTCAAATCCAGCTCCCGCAACCAAAGTGAAAAGGCTGTTGCACTTGCGACAGCCTTTTTTTGTTGAATAGTGCTAAAGATTTTCAAGCGCTATAATTTTTTTATGTAATTCAGAAGCAAAATTTTCAAGAGCAGACTTAGACCAAATTAAATTCGATTGATTTTTTTCGAGTAAATCAAGGGTATAACTATAAGCAGCTTTATAAATTTCATAATCGGATATAGCAGTAAGAGTAATCAACCTTTTTTCATAGTACGAATCCATTGCAAACATAAGCTGAAAGCATATCCTACTTAGTCTTTCTTCTTCAACATCATTATCTAAATTTAAAATAATATTTTGCCACTTTGCATTATAAACACGATACGCAAAAGCAAGAATATAATAATTATCAACAGTGTCAAATTTTTTCATTTTAATAAACCTTTCAACTTGACATTTAGTAAAATTTGTGTTATACTCGGATTTACAAAGCGGAGGATATCCGAGTTTGTGTGTGATTATGTAGTCGGTGTGTTTTGACGGATAGCCGACTACATTTTTTTTATGCTTCTTCAAGCATTTGTTTGAGTTCGTTAATCAGCTTTGATAAAGCTTCATATTCGCAATCAGCATGAATATTATAAGCCTTTTCGATAATAATTCTAAGCTGTTCACGCTTTGCATACTTTATCGCAAGTTCTGTAGCTGTAGGCATGTTCTGCATTATCCTCACTCCTTTCAATTTCCTCCGCTGTGAAAGTTACCTTTATCTCTTTCACTATATATATTATAGCATATTGCTAGCAATATATCAATAGGCATTTTGCATGAAATTTGCTAGCATTATATGTTGAAATTGTATATTGATAGCATTATAATTATATGATATAATAGAGCAAAGAGGTGATAACATGGTAAGCGAAGCACAAAAGAAAGCCACAAGCAAATATATTTCAAAAGCATATGACCAAGTATCTTTACGAATGCCAAAGGGCAAACGAGAAGAATACAAAGCCCATGCAGAACGGCAAGGCAAGAGCCTGAACGCCCTTATAATTGAACTACTCGAAAAAGATATGCAGGAGCATTAAGCCCCTGCATTTTTTTATTAATCATTTTCCTGCTGTTTTGCATAATCTATCATAAATTGAGGGGCGGAACAATTTTCACAAACAGTTGAATCCGTAAAATGATAAACACATTCATCACAGTAACCATAACAGCCGCACTCAAAAAAACCGCATTTCTTATTATCACACTTACCGAAATCAGTATTTTCCTTGCACCAAAAATTAAACTCTTTCATTTTCAACATTCCTTTCAAAATTCTCAATAATCATTTCAAGAACATAGCTCACATAAAGCAAAAACACCCCTATATGAGCCGTAAGCACTACCCTCATAAGTTATCACCCTTGTAAGGTGAAAGCTTATAGCCTATCGTTTTTGACATCTCAGCCTTATTTTCTGCCGATACATGAGTGTAAGTATCAGCCGTAAGCTTGTAGGTACTGTGACCGAGCCACTCCGAAACCTCTTTCATACTGAAACCGCTGTTAAGCATAAACGTTGCATTGCTGTGTCTAAGGTCATGTATACGAATTTTCGGTAAATCATTCTTGCGGAGCAAGTCTTGAAAGGCGTGCAGTACATAATCATAATGAAGTGGCATCCCCTCAGCGTTCACGCACACATAATTTCTTGTCTTGCCCAACGGAGCTTGTCTGCCATAAAGCTTTAGCAAATAATCAAGTTGTTCATCACTAAGAGGAAATTCACGGCGAGATTTTACAGTTTTCATTCTCTTGTTTTGACTTTCGACCCAGTGTCCGGACTTATAGTCTTTTATCCTCGTTCTTGTTTCACGGATATAAAGACAACGCCCGAGGAAGTCAACATTCTCCCACCGCAAACCGAGTATCTCAGACTTGCGAAGTCCAAACCACACAGCGAGATACACAAAGCTTTCTATCTGAGTACCATAAGCAACACGCAGGAGCTTCAAGAGCTGTTCTTCTGTATAGTATGACATTTCATTTTCAACCTTTCTAGGAAGCGAAAAAGCCGTGTAAGGGTTTTTGCTTATAAAATCGTTCTTATATGCGTAATTCAGACACGCACGCATGACTTCATGATGTTTACGGAGCGTATTCACAGAAAGCCTTGTATCATGCAATATGTGCCTTTGATAGCCCTCTATGTGCATAGGCTTAACGTCAGCAAGCCTAAGTCCTTTGCTCTTGAAATAGGGGTAAAGGTATTTTGTTATGATACCTACATAGCCGTCATAGGTTGACGGAGATTTTCTGTAACACGTTTCATTATTCCATACTATGATAAAGTCACAGAACAATATTTTATCCGTGTCAATGTTTTCAATGCTCATTATCATTTTGCCAAGGTCCTTTCCTGATGATAGTTGTTATAGATTTTTAACTTTGTCACGTTATCAAGCTGATGAAAGACGGATCTTGAAAGTCTGTGCTTGCGGAGATATTCAAGGAAACTTTTTGATTCAGTTGCAGGCGAAGTATTACGTAAAGTCCTAACAATATCAGAATTGCAATCGTTATTATAAAAGCTTTCAAGTATTTGTTGCTGAACGTTTTCAGACAATGACAAATAATGATTATAACTAATCCTGCAAGTAACAGATAGAAAACGTTGAAAAGCAATAAGCATTTCATCATTCATTTAGTTCACTCCTTTCAAAATAATCATCATATTCCTTGCGGTACTCGTCAGAGTAAATATAATCAAGGAAATCTGCAATATTATCAAACCTAGCTGAAACTTCTTCAAAGTTCGGAATAATATTTACATTTGTATTGTATTTATACTGATTAGAGGTATAAGGTTTTGTGATAGCCGACTTTGAAACGCTATCAAAATCGGTATTACTGTATATGATCTGAGGGTCACGATTACAATTTCGACTACTCCAATAATACTTACCGAATATCTTATTATTGCCCTTTGTTATATATTTTGTGATATAGAACGCAAGAGCCGCAGAATTATTCTCCACAGGAATAGCCGTGGAAAAGCCGTATTTCCATTCAGGGATATTATACACAACGTTTCTAACGTGCAAGTTTTTTTCCTCAATAGTCTTTAATGTAACAGGCTTGTTATATCCAGTTACAAGCCTTGTGCCTGAATCGACCATATCAAAGCAATCATTAATAAGAGCGTGGCAATGTATACCGCCATTCTTATGCCTTTCAGGAATGAGCAAGTATTTCATATCTTTCCGCTTGACCTGATTTTCAAGCCACCGCCTAAGTTTTTTCTTAACAAAATCAGCATTAGAAAAATCGTATTCACTACCATTGAAAGTGATAGTGAGAAAATACGCCCACTCATTTGAAAAGGCTATATCAAAGACCTTGTCTTTTGCACGCTTTAATATATCTGTCCGTTCCCCTCTTTCCTCTTTTGAAACCTTTGCAGGCTTTTTGATTATCTCAAACATATCTGTTTGAACATCTTCATCATGCTGAGATTTCTCAAATTTCTCCCATTTTCGTTTAAGCTGTAATATTTCTTGATTTTGCTGATATTCTTCAAGGTTTTTGTCAACGAATATGTAATTGTTGCAATAAGTTGTTGTCGAAGAGCCGTCAGCGTAGATTTTTGTTTTAGTATTTTTTAAAACGACCTCAGGGGGTAAATCATAAAAATTTGCCATTTTCCCACCGCCATTTTAGTTTTTGACGGAAATTTGCGGTTATTATCAAGTATATAACCGCAAATTTCTAAGCTTGCAAGCTGTTCGCCACGGCGCACGCAGGAGCGTGCGCACGTGGCTGAATCAATCTTGCATAGCTTTTAAAATTCTGCTTGCTATTTTCTCTTGCTCACTAGTCCGACCGATTTTCAGCCCCTTAACAATTTCTTCTGTGTCATAAAGCGACCTTAATTCATCAGTAGCACAGAATGTTTCTTTCCATTCTTTCGGACGTTTCCTCGTTCCTGCACTGCCCTGCTCTCCGTTAATAAGATAGTTTTCTTTTGTATAGCACTTATTGACGATAAGACGTGAATTAAAATACGCCTTACAATCTATGATATAATTGACCTGCTCACGAATTATTTTTGTACACCTTTTCCACTCCTGAGCCGCCCCCCATATACACTTGTGTAAATGCCGTTGCAGTGATATATATTCGAGAAGCTCGTCCGGAGCATCTTTCCATGATTGAGAATTAAGAGTCAGGTGCATTTCATCGAACAGAAACAACACGCCTTGATTAACACCGTTTTCGTCAATATTCTCAACGTTCAAGATATCTTCCCAACAATCAAAAAATCTGTCAGCCACTTCCGTATGAAAGTTAGCACAGATAAGCACTTTCGGAAATCTACTCTTGACCTCTTGTGCACGTTTCACCATGCTTATAGTTTTACCTCGACCGCCTAAGCCGTTATAGAGATATAGCCCATACATATTGAACGGAACTTCTTCACCTTTAAGCCGTTTTCTAATAGTCTTGAAAGTGTCCTTTACCGATAGAGGGAACGCATGAAGCACAGGAGTTCCAAACAACATAAGAAGCACGATAACGCCCACCACAACGCTTCCCAAGGCGAGAGGTATAAGCATAGCTTTCCAATTGATATTAGCAAATGCCGACCACATTATAAAAGCCCCCTTACAAAGTTCACAAGTGCAGATACAAGCAAAAGTCCGAGAACATAGAAAATGCTCTCAAACATCAATTCAAGATTTAAGAATTGGTCAAGCTGATACAGAAAAGAAATCATATCCCTAAGAGCTGAATAAGCTTCATCACTTATTGAGAATGACTTAAAGAACGGCAGACTAAAGAACAGCTCTACTATTTTCGCAGTTATCATTATTCTCCCTCACTTTCACTTGATTCATGAAGCTGTATTCCGAAGCAACGGAACAAAGCCTTAATTGTCGCATAGATACAGATAGCGTACATTGCTATAGTTGAAGCATTGAACAGCGCACTCTTAAGCTCGTTCGGAGCGGAGTTCATATTAAAATCAAAGTCCTTTCCGAAAAGTGTAAACGTAACTGAATTTGATGATGATTGCTTACCCTGCTGAAAAGCTTTTCTCAACTTGGCATAAGCAGGAAATTTGCTTTCTATAGCCACATTCAAATCTTTTGAGTTAGGTACAAAAAGATAGGTCACGAGCTTCTTCAAGTCGACCACGAGATTATACAGTGCAATGCCGATATTTTTAACAATAGTCCACAAACACTTGCCGAGCCATTCAAAAATGCCTAAGAAGTTGAAGAATACAAATTTCAGAGCCGCCCACAGCCAACGGAAGAAGCCTGTGAAAGCGTTCCACAGAAATTCAACAACCGCCTTTAAAAAGTCCGATATGCCGTCCAAGTCTTGAAACATATCAAAGTTAACGTAATCTCTTATATCAGGAAAATCAGTATCTATATAATCAGACAAAGACGGAAAGTTTTCATAATCTTTCTTTTCATCAAACGGCTCTTTCTTGTGACTATCTACAGTATCAACAAGACTATATTCATAACTTGCGGCGCAAAATCTATCCTTATATAACGCTTCATCACCCTTGCCCTTAGCCGCTATCAAGAAGAAATAAAGCTTGCCCGTATTTTCAATATCTTTGTTGCTGTTATACCGCATAATACCGTCACGCATAACATTCAGAGGGATTGAGCCATGCAAAGGATTTTCTTTCGTGAAATCTCCCGAAGTGTCCATAGGGAGATAGTACCACCCATCAGAGTTAGGATAATTCCATTCTGATTGATTAGACACGGCAATATTTACGTTGTATACATCATTATCATTTTTCGGTTCAAAATTAAACAAAAAGTTTTTGCTATCATCATCATAAGTAATAGAAGCTTTATATGGTTTCGCAAATGGACTTGATACATCAAGTTTATCTCCATTATTGGTAATGTTAACATTTGTAGCATAAATGTGATTAAGATTAGAATGTGATTGTTCATCATCATCAACATATAAAGAAAAAGAAGATACATCAACATTAGCACGATATTCTAAATCATCTATGTCAGAGTTACCATAGTTCGGTATACGCGCTACAATAAATGATTGAGTAAAAGATGATGAATAGCGACCATGTGTAAGAATTAATGTATCATTAACCAAAATATCATCAGGAATAAAGAAAATGTAATACCACCAATAATATTTTGAACTATCCCCAGAATACGTCATGATATAATGAGAATTTTCAACATCAATACCATTTTCATTAGCAAATTCGAGCAGTTGCGAAAAACGTTTCACATAAATAACATTACCTGAAACACCCCCACCGCTTACATCATCAAGTGCAAACACAGGCACCACACAAGCCGAACACATCACGATAAGTGCAAGCACTAATGACAGCGTTGCTTTAAGTTTTCTATTTATCATAATTCCCCCTTAAAAATTAGCATAATAAAAGGGCAGTTCACTGAATGAACTGCCCTCGTTGCTGTCAGGCTTACGCCTTTACGTACTTTTTGAACATTCTGATAGCAATGCCGATTACAGTTGTCAGAGTTATCACAGGGATAAGAGCGACGATAGAATCGGAAATGCCCTGAATAGCAGAGTTAGCGAACTGTGTCATAACTTCACCGACATTTACGAGAGTATTGCCACCTTCTGCAGTTGTAGAAACAGGATTCATTAACACATTCTCCTTTCTTAATTAATTAAGCTATATATCCACTTGCCAAACTTGATGACAAGATAAATACCGATAGATATTGTTATCAAAAAGCATATAGTGCCTAAATATGAAATTGTAATATTTTGATTATTGATTATAGTGTGCTGATTTTCGATAACAGCCGACATAGTATATTCATCAGTCTGCTCAGAGGTAGAAACAGACGATACATCAATTTGTGAAGAAGTGACATCATTCAACGCCCACAACCTCAATTCCCTGAGCCTGTCGCTCCAGTTCTTTAACACGGAACTGCAGTTTAGATATTTCCTTATTCTTCTTATCAATAGCCTTGAAACAACGAGTAAGGCAATAAAACAGGGCAAGCGCCACCACCAAGCAAAAATAAAGTGCGTATACTGTCATGTTCAAGCCCCCTTAGATAATGACCGCTTCAAGCTTCTTCTTATCGTTGTAGAAATACTGGATTTCCGTTCCGACAAGTTCTCCGATATCTTTCATAGACACATCTTTACCGAACACGTTTCCTCTTTCGCTCCAAGCACACTTGCAGTCATTGGCGATAGTGTAACCGACACCCTGAACGAAATTTGAATCATCTGCCAACTTGTTTTCTATAGGCTTCTGCACCTGCAAAACCAAGTTGTCATAGTCGATTGATTTTCCGTTATCGTCCGTGAATGTGCCTTTCTTGTGGATCGCTCCTATAAGTATTCCTCTCATGTTTTTTCCTTTCTGCGGTTGAGGTTATCCGCTCACCTTTACTTTATGTTTAGGTCATATGTAACCTACAATTAGCATTATAGGTCACATATAGCCTATTGTCAAGACTTTTAAGGTCACTTGTGATATAATTTGTTTACTTAAACAAAATTAAGGCGATTAAATTATGATAAATTACCAAAAGTGTAACAACAAAGGAGTGACAAAAATTAGTACAAATTATTATCCAAGGTTGAAAGACCTCAGAGAGGACAAAGATTTAAGCCAAGAAGATGTGGCAAGAATACTAGGGACAGAGCAATCATATTATGCCAAGTATGAAAACGGCGTAAGACCAATCCCATTTGAAAGAGTAATAAAGCTTGCGCTTTTTTATGATGTGAGCATTGACTATATAGCAGGATTGACAAATGACAAACGCGGCAGAGGATACAAGGAGCAAAGCAACGGAAAATACAACATAACACAGAAAAACAGCCCTAAGGCTGTTATCAAAATCAAGGAGGAAAAGTAAATGGAAGCGGTATTAACAACCTTAACATTTTGGTTTATAGCCGGGCTAATCGTATTTATACTGATAATCATATCAATCATTGGAACATGGTTTGAAGCACGTGAAATGCGCAAGGAACTGGAGCAGGTCAACGCATACCTTGCAACGCTCAATGACAACTTGATTATAGGTTTTCAGAACAACGACCGCCAAAGCCGCAACTTCTGAGAGCCTGCCGCCCTCGTTCCTGCTTTCCTGAGCTGTCGCTCTTGCCGTCCTGCGGAGCTTGTGCGCTTTTCTGCACTGTGCTGTCGCCCCTGCCGTGCTGTTTCACCCTTGTGGAGCTTGTGCGCTCCCCCTGCACTGTGCCTGTTTCTCCCTTGTGGAGTTTGTGCGCTCCCCCTGCACTGTGCTGTCGCCCCTGCCGTGCTGTTTCTCCCTTGTGGAACTTGTGCGCTCCCCTGCGCTGTGTTTGGTGCGAACTGCGTTCGCAATGAGGGGGTATCTTGAGCGGCGTTCCCCTCTTTTTGGAGCATTGAAAGCATTGAAAACATTGAGAGTGTTGAAAAATCATAGATTTTCCAACACTCCCAACATTTCCAACACTTCCAACACCCCAAAAATTCACCCCCTAGCCGCTCGCATGATAGATTTCACAGATATATCGCTCAGCTCTTTTTCTTTTCTTTGAATGTGCGTTGCTTTTCTCGGGGCTTTTTCTTTGTGGTTTTGTCCGCTGTTTGTTTGTGTTTTTGTTTTCTTTTTCCGTGTTTTTTTATTTTTGCTCTTGTGGAGCTTGCCTTGTGTAGCTTGTCGCTCCATGTGAGGGCTTGTGACTGCTTCCGTGAGTAGTTTTCACTCGTTGCTTATCACTTCTCCACGGGGCTTATAGTTGCTCTTGCGAGGGGCTTCACTCATGCCGTTCACCGCTTGCCAGTTCTCATAACCCGAAGGTCGTTGGTTCAAATCCAGCTCCCGCAACCAATTTCAGGACTATCGTTTGATAGTCCTTTTTTCATGCCCAGATCACCGACAAATACCACAAAAAGATCGGTCAGTAATCCCATTTAGGATCTACTGACCGATCTTGCTGTTTATTCACTTGCACAAAACATAATGCCAGCCTTAAATCAACGTTTCTTGTCCGTCAACTCAAACCTGATACTGTGCAGGTCAAGCCCATTCTGCGCAAAGTATATCCTGAAAGTTGTGAAGCGTGAGAACATAGGCGTTTCCTTTTCCATTGAAACAGCCTTGCCGCCAGTGCCGTTGAACGTGAACGTACCCACCGCAGTTCCCATGCTGAACAGCGTCATAGGTATCTGTGCAAGCTCACTCTGCGTAGAGCTTGCCGTAACTATCACCCTGTAAATACCGAAGTTTGACAGGTCAAGAGCAAAGCTGTAAGAAGTGCCTTTCTTTGTGTCAACATCACTAAGGTCAAGAGTTATGTCACGGTCTACCTTGTAAAACTGTACAGGCTTGTCATCCTCCTGCTCCTCGTCCTCTCGGTTTATCACCTTGACAGTATCTCCTATACCCTCCGCACGCTTAAGAGCATTAGTGTGAAGTAGAAATCCGCATATGTTCGCCGCATTTCTCTGAAGCTCACACCTCTCTATACCGCCATTTTCAAGGGCAACAAGCGTGTTATCGTCATTCTTTTCTCCGTCAGGACAAACCATGTAAACATCGTTCTGCGCCCTAGCCATAGCCGCAAAATCCGTCTTGTCAGGCTCTTTTCCACGAACGTTTATGTTCGCCCACCAGTCCGTCATGGTGAAGCCCTTGAAGCCCCATTCCTCACGAAGTATCACTGTGTTAAGGTCAAAGTTTCCTGCCGTCCACAAGCCGTTTACTCTGCCATATGTGGTCATAACAGAGGAAGCTCCTCCCTCTTTTACCGCTATCTCAAAGCCCTTTAGATATATCTCCCTGAGTGCTCTTTCCGATACCACCGAGTCGATAAAATGCCTGTTTGTCTCACGATTGTTCGCACAGAAGTGCTTTATCGTACCTGTCACCCCTGCACCAGCCATGCCCTTTAACTCAGCCGCCGCCATTTTGCCCGTAAGAAAAGGATCTTCCGAGAAATACTCGAAGTTTCTGCCGTTCAAAGGGTGTCTGTGAATGTTCATTCCAGGACCAAGCAGACAGTCCACCTTGTTAGCCGCCATTTCAAGCCCCATAAAAGTGAAAAGCTCACTTGTAAGCTCCTTGTTGAACGAAGAAGCTATCATAGTGCCGTTCGGCAGGCTGAAAGCCTTTGTGCCGCAGTCAAGTCTCATGCCCGACGGACCGTCCGAACAGCAGCCAGCAGGTATGCCAAAGCCATTGAGATTTTCCGACACTCCCCCGAACGCCGATGCCGTACCAGCCGTGACCCTAGGGCTTCCCATGCCCTCGCCCCTTATAATGCAGGAAAGGTCATAGTCTGAAAGCTGTGCAATAAATTCGTCCATTGTGTTCTTGCCGTTCTTAACGTCCCAAAGCTTTATGCCCTTGTCACCAGTGTATGCTATCTCTTTCGGAAGCTTCTCCAAACGCCTTGCACTTTCGTCTACCTCAGATACAGGCACAGCCTCTCTGCCAATGCTGAAAGCTCCGCCCTCGCAAACAGGCTTTATCCTCTCAAAACTCTCCACAGGAGCAAGCGACTGAGTGAGCCTTTCTGTTACCAGATCCTCACCCTGCTCAAAACTGCAAGCATATTCAGCACTTCTCACGTCACTGCCCACATAGAATTTATATTCCCCTGCTTCAAGCACATAGCATGACTTGTTGCCCGTCACACCCGAATCGTCATAAGAAGCAAGCTTTGCGATATCCACTGCTATCTCTATCGTCTGCTCTTCCTGTGGTACAAGCTCCCTGGCCTTTTCAAAGCCGCAAAGCACTCTAGTCGCCTTGCCGAGCCTTCCCTGCGGAGCTTCGCAGTAGACCTCTATTACCTCTTTGCCCTTGTAAGAACCGATATTTTTCACCGATACAGAAAGCTTCACAGCCCCCTCTGTTATCTCAGCCTTTTCCGTCTTTATCTCAAACTCAGTGTATGAAAGACCAAATCCGAACGGATAAAGCACCTTGTCTTTAGCAAAAGTCTCAAAATAGCGATATCCCACATAAATATCCTCAGCGTAAATATCCCTGTTTTTCTCCCTGCCGAAATTAGCGTCCGAAGGGTAGTCCGACGCCTTGTGTGCGATAGTGTCAGGAAGCTTTCCGCTAGGGCTGACCTTTCCTGTTAAAACGTCCGCCGTACCCTTTCCGCCTGTCATTCCCCCCTGCCAAACATAAAGCACAGAGTCAGGGGCAATTCTGTTTATGTCGGTCATATCAATGATATTTCCCACATTGAGAAGCAAAACAACTTTTTTGAAATTCTCCCTCACCACCGTGAGCATAGCTATCTCGTCATCGCTTAGCAAATAAGAGCCTGCCTCCAGCCTGTTGTCCTGCTCCTCGCCTGCCGTCCTGCCTATTATCACAACGGCAGTTTCACAGCTTTTTGCAGTTTCTTTGACAAGCCCCTCGTCAAGTGGCATCTCTTTCTGCGACCAAGGCTCTCCGCCCCAGCCCTCGCCTAAGTCGAATGGGTTTTCCTTGTCCCATTTTCTGTATGTACCAAGAAGCTTCTCATTGACCTTTACGCCGTTATCAATAAGCCCGTCCAGAATGTTCACTACCTTAGTAACGTTCACCATTCCTCCCGAGCCTGTTCCGCTTTTATAATAATGAAACTGTATGCGTCCGAAAACAGCCACCTCTTTGCCTGTATCAAGTGGCAGAGCATTATTTTCATTTTTGAGCATAACGATTCCCTCAGAAACCATTTTCGCCGCAGTATCAAGATATTTGTTCCAATCAAGTATTCTTTCCATAGCTTTCACCTTTCCAAATTTTCTATTGAATTTCAAAGTGTATTATAGCACAACCCTCCCACCTATTCAATAAAGATACTATGAACAATGGGTTTACTTTTTATATAGCATATCCTGTCCTCAGGAAAAATATTGCACAATGTGTTTATTTGTGCTATAATAAGTATATATGACTGCACCGCACACTCCTTGTTCGGTGTTCCTTATTAAAAAAATTATTGTCGGAGGGGTAAAAAGTGGATAATATCGTCACTGTCGGCGGACACATAAACGCATCTATAAACTTTGCCATGCAGCAAAACTATGTCCCTGTCATAAGAAGTCTGGTAGTAAACAACAACTCAGAGGAAGCCCTTGAGAATATCGGACTTAAAATAACCTTTGAGCCTGAGTTTGCAAAGGAATTTACATATCATATTGGCTCTATCCCCGCAAAAAGTTCTGCCGAGATATCCCCCGTGAGAATATCTACCAACACAGATCTTCTTTTCTCTCTTACAGAAAAAATTGTGGGCAATATCACCATTGAGGTGCTTCAAAATGGTGAAAATATCTTCACCTATCAGAACACTATAGAGCTTCTCGCCTGCGATCAGTGGAGCGGTTTGAACATAATGCCTGAGATGATAGCCGCATTTGTTACGCCAAATCACCCTGCGCTCTCCCCAGTTATTCATGACGCTTCCACGTTCCTGAAAAAGTGGAAAGGCGACCCCTCTTTCACAGGCTATCAGACCAACAACCCAAACAACGTGAAGCTTCAAATGGCAGCAATTTTTGCCGCCCTCGTCCAGCAGAAAATAGTCTACAACGATCCCCCTGCAAGCTATGAAGTCATAGGTCAGAGGATACGCCTGCCGCATAAGGTCTTGGAGCAAAAAATGGGCACTTGTCTTGACCTTGCAGTGCTTTATGCCGCCTGCCTTGAAGCGGTGGGACTTCACCCTCTGCTGTTTTTCATGACAGGTCACGCATTCTGCGGCTGTTGGCTTGAAAACGAAACTTTCGCAGATTGTTGCGTTGACGATGTTTCCGCCATCGAAAAGCGCATTGCAGAAAATGCCGAAGAAATGCTCCTTGTGGAGTGTACAGACTTTGTTGACAGCAACGTTCACGATGTCGAGCGTTTCGACCATGCCATGAAACACGGCAAAGACCATATAAGCAACATGGAATTTCAATGCGTCATAGACATTATCCGCACCCGTGGAAGTGGCATAAGACCTATCCCACTGCGTCCCGAGCAAACCTATTCAGGTCTGCAGCTTGCAGAAGGATCCGACAAGCCAAAAGAGATGCTCGCCCCTTCCGAGCTTAACAGCTCACTTCTTGGTAAAGTGGCAGAGGGCAACGATAAACCCGTCACAAAAATGCGCATATGGGAAAGAAAGCTCCTTGATTTCAGCCTGCGAAATTCTCTTTTGAACTTCCGTGTCACAAAGAACACCATGCAGCTTATGACCGCCGACCTTGGAAAGCTTGAGGACGAGCTTGCAAGCGGAAGTGACTTCCGTATCATGGAAATACCTACCGAGTGGACAGTTTCCACTCGTGACGCAAAAATATTCGCTATTGAGAACGAAAAAGACCTTGTAACAAATATCGCCGAGAACGAGTTCAAAAACAACCGCATAAGAACGTTCCTTAATGAAGCCGACCTTGACGCCGCCCTTAAAAGCCTCTACCGCTCCGCAAAGGTGAGCATGGAGGAAAACGGCAGCAACACCCTTTTCCTCGCTCTGGGACTTCTCCGCTGGTATGAAAGCGACCTTTCCGAAAAGCCACGCTATGCCCCTTTGGTGCTTATCCCTATAGATATCGTCCGCAACACACGCAATAAGGGCTATATAATAAGGAGCAGACAGGAAGAAACTCAGATAAACGTCACGCTTCTTGAATATCTCCGCCAAGACCACGGCATCAGTATCACAGGCCTTGACCCTCTCCCACTTGACGAACACGGCATAGACCTGCCACTTGTTTTCAATACTATCCGTCAGGCGGTCATGGGCAAAAAGCGTTGGAACATCGAGGAATATGCCTTTATCGGTCTGTTCTCGTTCAGCCAGTTCGTAATGTGGAACGACCTTCGCAACCGCTCAGAGGAGATAAGCCAAAACAAGGTGGTGTCCAGCCTTATGGCTGGCTCTCTCACCTATGCCCCCGAGGATATAAGCATAACCCCTGAGAATATAGATTCCGACCTTGACCTTGAAAACATGGCAGTGCCAATGAGTGCAGACTCCTCACAGCTTGCCGCCATTGCCGCAGCAGGAAGCGGACAAAGCTTTGTTCTTCATGGTCCTCCGGGAACAGGAAAATCTCAGACTATCACAAATATGATAGCAAACGCCCTCTATAATGATAAAAGCGTGCTGTTCGTCGCAGAAAAAATGGCAGCCCTCAACGTGGTGCAGAAACGTCTTGCAAACCTAGGGCTTGACCCGTTCTGCCTTGAACTCCACTCCAATAAAACAAACAAGACCACTGTCCTTGCAGAGCTTGACAAAGCCCTTGAAGTGGGCAAAATAAAATCTCCCGAGGAGTATTCAGCCGAAGCCGCAAGGCTCAAAGCTCAGAAAGCCCAGCTCAACGATACCATAACCGCACTTCACGAAAAGCGTAACTGTGGTGTGACCCTTTATGAAGCTATATCAGCCTATGAGCGCAGTATATCCGAAAAAGACAAAATATCAGTTTCAAAAGATATCTTCACAAACATAGCAAAGGAAACTCTCGACCGCTTCAGCGACCTTGTGCATAGATATTCAATAGCCATAGCCGAAACAGGCGACTTTGCCGACTTCCCACTTAAAGATATCGGCATTACATCATATTCTATGGAACAGCGTGACAAGTTCCACACTGAAGCCGCCGACCTTGCCCAAAAAGCCACCGCTTCCTCTCAGTGCGCACAAACTCTCGCACAGGCTTATAGCTACAGCGGCGACCTTGACAAGACAGCAGTAAAAATGCTTTCCCACATATACAAAGCTTCCACCGCTGACGGTGAACTTCTTGACGGACTTCTCTGCGCACCTCACTATGATATCACCCTGCAAAAGATCAAAGATACTCTTGCCGTAGGAAAAGAGTATACCGCTCTCTGCACCGATATCCTCAGCCATTTTGAAAAAAGCATTTTTGACCTTCCTGCGTCAGAATCGAAAATGCTCTATAAGCAGGCAGAGCAAAGCTGGTTTTTGCCAAAAGCCATGAAGCTTGGAAAGCTCACAAAGGGAATAAAGCTCCACGCCAAAGACCCTGCTTCCGTTACAAAAGCAAACCTTGGTGAAATTCTCGATAAGCTTTGCACCATAAGCGAAAAGAAAGACTTCCTGCGAAGCCTGCCGTCAGATGTAACAGCGCTTCTCACAGGTATTTACATGAACGAGCAGACCGATTGGAATGCCCTTGAAAAAGCCGTTTCAAAAACCGACAGCATTATGAATGCCATTAAGCAGAAAGCGGGTGCTGACCCTGCACAAATGGCTCAGACTATCGGAAAAGCAAACTGCACTTCTGAAGGACAGGCTCTCTACTCGTTCCTTGAAAAGCTTTCAGCCTTTGAGGACAGCTTCTCAGCCAACATGACCGCCATAGAAGCAAGTGCAGATTGGCTTGACTTATCTGCAGAAAAGCTTAATACCTATGCCGAAAACGCCGATAAGCTTAGATACGCCGCCCAGTTCAACAGCGTTGACAAAGAGCTTTCAGACAACGGACTTTCAGGCGTCAGCGAAAGCTACCGCACAGGCAATGTTGACAGCGAAAACGTAGAAAAAGCATTCTCCTGCACGCTAAACTATCAGCTTGCACTTATGATAATAAACAGCGATAAACGTCTTAGCCAGTTCAGCAGTAACAGTGCAAACGACCTTATCACACAGTTCAAAGACACTCTCGATAAATTCTCACGCCTGACTATACAGGAGCTTTTGGCTCGTCTTTCCGCAAAAATACCTGCCCAAGGCTCAGCCTGCGCTTCCACCTCTGAAATGGGCATACTCAAACGTGCCATAAAGAGCAACGGCAGAATGATGTCACTTAGAAGCCTTTTCGATAAGATACCAAATCTTCTCCGCAAGCTCTGCCCTTGTATGCTCATGAGCCCCATATCAGTTGCACAGTATATAGACCCGTCATTCCCGAAATTCGACCTTGTTATCTTTGACGAAGCTTCACAGCTGCCAACAGCCGAAGCCGCAGGCACTATCGCAAGGGGCGAGAACGTTGTTATTGTGGGCGACCCTAAACAGCTCCCACCAACAAACTTCTTCTCCTCAAATCGGATAGACGAAGAAAACAGCGAAAAAGAAGACCTTGAAAGCCTCCTTGACGATTGCCTTGCTATCTCCATGCCGCAGCAGTATCTCAAATGGCATTATCGTTCACGCCACGAGAGCCTTATTGCCTACAGCAACATGAAATATTATGACAATAAGCTTCTCACATTTCCGTCCCATAACGACCTCATTTCAAAGGTGAGCATTATCCACCCCGAGGGTCACTATGACAAGGGCAGAACAAAGCAGAACAAGGCGGAAGCAAGAGCCGTTGTTGACGAGATAATAAGACGAATGAGCGATGAAAAGCTCCGCAATGACAGCATAGGTGTTGTAACATTCAGCTCCGTTCAGCAAAATCTCATTGACGATATGCTCTGCGAAGAGTGGGCAAACCACCCTGAGCTTGAAGAGCTTGACAGAAAGTCACCAGAGCCGGTCTTCATCAAAAACCTTGAAAACGTCCAGGGCGACGAACGTGACGTTATACTCTTCTCCGTCGGCTATGGTCCTGACGAAAAGGGACAAGTTTCAATGAACTTCGGCCCTCTCAACCGTGACGGCGGCTGGCGAAGACTTAATGTAGCAATATCCCGTGCAAGAAAAGCCATGATAGTCTACTCTGTCCTCCGTCCTGAGCAGATAGACCTTTCAAGAACACGTTCCGAGGGCGTTGCAGGACTTAAAGGCTTCCTGGAGTTTGCCGAGCGTGGAAAGCTTGCCGTAACAGCCCACAGCACCACAAAAAGCACAAGCGACAGCACTGTAACAGAGTGTATCGCAAAAGCCATAAAAGAGCTTGGCTATGGGGTAAAATGCAACATCGGAAGCTCCGAGTTCAAAGTTGATATCGGCATAATCGACCCTGACAACGAAAATGAGTATCTCTTGGGCATACTCCTTGATGGTGAAAACACTCTCCACAGCTCAACCGCACAGGATAGATTTATCCTACAGCCAAGCGTGCTTAACGGTCTTGGCTGGAATATCCTGAGAGTGTGGACGCTCGATTGGTTTGACGATAAGGACCGAGTGCTTAAAAACATAAAAGCCGCCATAGACAGCGCACCAAAGCATGAAGCCGAAACCGCTCCCCCCTCAAAGCCTGCCGTCTATTCCACATCGCAGTTTGAAAAAGAAGAAGCTTCCGCCCTCACATCAGCCTTTGCACAGCCCTATGTGACCGCAGATATTGGCATAATGGGTACATCTGATGACTTTTATAAGCCCGAAAACAAGCAGAAAATAAGGGAAACAGCCGAAAAGATGATCGCTGTCGAAGCACCAATAAGTGAGAAGCTTTTCATGAGAAAAGTTTTCACCGCATGGGGCATAACACGAAGCGGCTCAAGAGTGGAAAGCATCTTTGCCGATGCCGCACAAGGCGTTTCACCATTCGCCACAGCCGATGAAAACAGAGTTTTCCTTTGGAAAGAGGGGCAATCCCCTGAAAGCTATTCTATCTATCGCACAAGCGACGATACCAACAAGCGAAGCATGGAGGATATCCCCTCCGAGGAGATAATAAACGCCGTGAAAGAAGTGCTTTGCCAGCAGATAAGCCTTTCAGAAACCGACCTCGTAAGAGAAACAGCCAAGAAATTCGGCTACACAAGAGCCGTAGGAACAACGGAGAGCGTAATAAGCTACACCCTGAAAAAAGCTCTCACCGCAGGTCTTATCAAAAAATCAGAAAGCGGAAACATCTCCGCAAAATAATACGCAAACAAACCAAAACCACCGCCGAGAGCTTTCCTCCCAGCGGTGGTTTCTATTCATATCAGTATTTCCATTTCTCCGAACAAAGCTGCATCTCAACCATGTGCTTGTAGATACCGTTAGCCTTTTTAAGCGCCTCAGGCTCACTCTCATGTTAGCCTGCACCCTGAACGCTGCCTTGTGAGAACACATTAACGTAGGAATAATACTTATGTCCGCCTGCATAGTGCATAAGAACTGCAAAAGAACTTTTCTTTTTCTCTTTCATAACATGGTTATTTAAACTTGTCAAGTTTTTTTCTTAAAGCAGCTCAAAATCTTGTAATAATATCATTTTCATGATATAATTTTATCATATGAATAAACGACAGGAAATGATAAAATGAAAAACATAAACAAAGCGATCGCCTTTGCTAAAAAAGAAACCGTCCTGATAGTGGCAATGCTCTTAGCCGTTATATCTGCATTTTTCGTCACACCTGACAAAGCATATGCAAGTTATATCGACTTCAGAACACTTGGACTTCTGTTCTCTCTTATGACAGTGACCGAGGGCTGCAAAGGTCTTGGCATCTTTGAACGCAGTGCAAAATTTATCATAAGCAAAGTCAATACCGCATTTCAGCTTTCCATAGTGCTTGTGGGGCTTTGCTTCTTTTCAAGTATGTTCATAACAAATGACGTTTCACTTCTGACCTTTGTTCCCCTCACTCTCACCGCCCTCTCAACTCTCGGTGAAGCAGGCAACAAGCTTCTCATACCCATTGTCGTCATGCAGACCATTGCCGCAAATCTTGGCAGTATGCTCACGCCTATAGGCAATCCTCAGAATCTATACCTTTTTGGTGTATCAGATATGAAGCTCGGAGATTTTCTTGTACTTATGCTTCCCTTTACTATTGTTGCAGGAGCGATGCTTTTTCTGTGGACGCTTGCATTGTGTAAAAAGTCAGGAAAGCTGTCTGTCAAGACAGATATAACTGCTGAAAACTTCGATACATATTCGACTAAAGACAAGACAAAGCTTTCAGGATACGTCCTGCTTTTTGTCCTTTGCCTGCTTACAGTTGCAAGGCTTATCCCATGGCAGATAACAACCCTCTGCGCACTTGCTTTCTCTGCCATTGCTGACAGAAACGTGCTTAAAACAGTTGATTACTCACTGCTTCTTACATTCTGCGGATTTTTCATCTTTATCGGAAATATGGGCAGAGTAGAGATTTTCCGCAGTGTACTCAGCAGCATAATAAACGGTCACGAGCTTTTTATTGCCGTTGCCGCAAGTCAGATAATAAGCAACGTTCCATGCGCTATACTCCTTTCAGGCTTCACCAACAAGCTGAACGCACTTATAATAGGAACGAACATAGGCGGCCTTGGCACTCTTATCGCCTCCATGGCAAGCCTTATATCCTACAAGCAGATATGCCGCAGCCACCCCCATATCAAAGGCAGATATTTCGCATATTTCACAGCCGCAAATATCGCTTTTCTCGCTGTAATGGCTCTGACTGTAAAGATCGCATACTGAAATAAGTTTTCTATACCCTGCCCACTTTATCTGCATAACATTTTCGCTAAATGCCCACACTATCAGCAGGAGGTGTTTTTATGCTTGAATTTTTTGCAGGAACGCTGGTAGGCGGTTTTGTGGGCGTTGTGACAATGTGCCTTTGTATCACCGCAGGCGAAAGCGACCGTCATGATGAACGATGATGTTTTACACAGGTAAACTTCGTGATTTTCACCAAAAAAGCTGCCGCAAAATTTCCCTTTGCGGTGGCTTTTTTTATGCCTGTCCGTATTGACAAATACTCCGCTTTGTACTATAATAGTATCATTGTACTTTAGCAAGTAAAAACGCAAAAGCATAAAAGCTTTAAAGCGACACATGAAGTAAAAGGAGTGTATTGGATTGACAGCAAGGTGGATAGTATTGGTATTATACCTTGCACTTATGATAGGCATAGGTGTTTATTACCGCAGAAAATCGGCAAGCGTCAATGATTTTGTACTGGGAGGACGAGGTCTTGGAGCATGGTTCACAGCCTTTGCATACGGAACTTCATACTTCTCGGCAGTAATTTTTGTAGGCTACGCAGGAAAATTCGGCTGGAATTACGGTGTGGCTTCCACATGGGTAGGAATTGGAAACGCCGTCATAGGCTCATGGCTTGCATGGAAAGTTTTGGGCAGACGTACAAGGATAATGTCAAAGCATCTTGAGGCAAAGACCATGCCTGAGTATTTTGAAAAGAGATACAACAGCAAGCCTTTGAAGATAGTTTCGGCACTTATCGTGTTCGTATTCCTTATCCCTTATACGGCTTCGGTCTACAACGGCTTGTCAAGACTTTTTGAGAAGGGCTTTGGTATTCCTTACAAATATTGTATAATCGGCATGGCAGTTTTCACTGCGGTGTATGTTATCATGGGCGGCTACAAGGCTACAGCACTGAACGATTTTATTCAGGGAATAGTAATGCTTGTAGGCATTGCGGCGGTAGTTCTTGCAGTGCTTGGCGAAAACGGTGGCCTTGGAAATTCTCTTGACCTGCTTGGTGATATTCCTGACGCAAATGGCGACAAGGGTGCATATTCGTCACTATTCGGCCCTGACCCTATAAACCTTGCAGGCGTTGTTATTCTTACATCTCTCGGCACATGGGGACTTCCGCAAATGGTGCAGAAATTCTATGCAATAAAAGACGACAAGGCTATCAAGACAGGAACTATAGTATCCACATTCTTTGCAGTAGTGGTAGCAGGCGGCTGTTACTTCCTTGGTGGCTTCGGCAGACTTTTTGTCAAGAGCGCTGACGGACTTCCAGAGGGCGGTTTTGACGGAATAGTTCCGACTATGATGGAAAAGCTTCCTTCACTGCTTTTCGGACTTGTTATCGTTCTTGTGCTTTCGGCTTCAATGTCAACACTTTCATCGCTTGTGCTTACATCAAGCTCCACTTTGACGATCGACCTTATCAAGCCTATAATGAAAGAAAAAATGGACGAGAAAAAACAGCTTATCACAATGAGAATTTTCATTGCCGTATTTCTTATCATCTCAGTTGTGCTTGCAATAATCACTCTTGAAAATCCACAGACAGTAATTTCAACTCTCATGTCTATCTCATGGGGCGCACTTGCAGGAGCATTTCTTGCGCCGTTTATGTACGGACTTTTCTGGAAGGGCGTAACAAAGGCGGCCTGCATGGCAAGCTTTATCGCAGGAGTAGGCATAACAGTAATACACATGGCATACTACACCCTTGCAGGACACACAGGAACACTTTGGGGCATAAACCTTGCCTCGCCTATCAACGCAGGCGCATTTGCAATGCTTTTCGGACTTGTTCTTGTACCTATCGTTAGCCTTATCACAAGGCAGAGCGACGCTGACAAGGCTCATGCTGAAAAGGTGTTCGAGTGCTATAATGACAGCGAAATATGATTTCACATCGCTTACATAATTGAAACGCAGACAGGGACGGACTTTGTTCGTTCCTGTTTTTTTGTGCGGATAATGCAAATGATATAGTGAGCGAAACGACAAAACAAGCGGGCGAACGGTGTTCGCCCCTACGATTTTGTTGCCGTGGGTTTTAGCCTTTTTTATTCAATTTTCAAGTTGCATTCGGAGTATGACACTGGGTATTATGCCCTAGGTTTTGTATACACAAAATATCACAATGCACGCCCACGTCCTGATACAAGTACTCTACAGCCTGTTCCAGAATCTCTCATCGTATTCACTAAGTCACAGGGCTTGTACGTGCCCGCAAGTATCTAAGACGCCTTCTACTTATCCCTGAAAAATGCTCTTTTTGTTGCATAAAAAATGCAACAATTAATGGATTATTGCCAAATTAAATCATAAATCATTTGTTTGCACAAATTGACCACATGAATTTTGTATAATATCCACTGTAGGGGCGAACAGTGTTCGCCCGTTTTCCTACCTGAACTAACTTTGGGGGGTACACATTATTAATGTGTATACAGACAGCAAAAAGTTCCATAAAACACCGTTCAACACCTGAACGCATTTTATGGAACTCTTTTCAGATTATAAATTTCTTCGCCTTGTTTACAATACAGCGGTCGTTTTCGTAAGACAGGACCTGTCCTGCCCTGCCTATCTCGACCCAGCGTATGTCTGCGATCTCCTCTTCCTGAGGAGTGTAGTCGGTGTTCTTTGCTTTGCCGATAAAGTAGACAACGATCTTCTGCGTGTCCTTCCTTGGTGAATAGGACACTATCTCCCGAAACGTGGTATCAAGATTTACGTCTATCCCCGTTTCCTCCATGATCTCACGCTTGGCAGTTTCTTCCTCTGTTTCATCGCCTTCAACGTGACCCTTTGGGAATGACCAATGACCGCTGTTGATATGCTTTATCAGCAGTATCTCGGTGTTGCCGTGATACTTTCTGTAAACGATAGCACCGCAGGATTTTTCATGCAGCATCATTTTTCCTTTCCGGAGCTTAGCCCCAATATTTACTCATTGATTTAATTATATCACAACAGCCCTCATTTGTCTATACCCTTTAATAAATATACTCCCATTTTGTGCATATTCCACAAATCAGGTAAAATAAAAAAAGCCGTGCAAAAGCACAGCTTTTTGAAACAGTCAAAGATTATTCCTCAACCTTGTTCTCGATATACTTAACAATATCGCCAACAGTCTTGATGTTCTCGACCTCTTCATCAGGGATCTCTACATCAAAGCTCTCCTCGATGCTCATTACAAGGTCAACTACGTCCAGTGAGTCAGCGCCGAGATCCTCTGTGATAGAAGCCTCCATAGTTACTGCGTCCTCTTCAACATCGAGCTGCTCTACGATAATGTCCTTGATCTTATCAAATACCATTACTTTACCTCCATTCTGTACTTTACTGGGTCTGCCGCTCAGCGCAGCATTTATGTCAGCCGCCGCCGCTCATAAGTCGGCAAATCATTCGGCATGATCATCAAAAAAACTCATTCCTGCGAACTTTCCTCAAACTCGCCCACAGTTCTAAACTTATTATAACGCCCCTCAAGCAATTCGTCAAGACCTTTTTGCAATTTTCTTTTCAAAGCTCCCTCAATATAGTCAGAGATATTCTCCGCAGTGAGCTGTGGGTCGTTATGTGCGCCGCCGTCGGCTTCGGAAATTATATGGTCGCACACGCCAAGTCTTGTAAGATCCTCGGCGGTTATCTTCATTATATCGCAGGCTTCACGCTCCCTTGTGGAATCCTTCCACAGGATACTTGCAAAGCCTCTCGGTGATATTACCGAATAGATAGCGTTTTCAAGCATTGCAAGCTCATCGCACACTGCAAGAGCCAGCGCTCCTCCCGAGCCGCCTTCTCCGAGTATTATGGAGATAACAGGAGTCTTGAGGGTCATGAACTCCATGATGTTTTTGGCTATCGCTTCGCCCTGACCACGCTTCTCAGCTTCTACGCCGCAGAATGCGCCTGCTGTATCTACAAGGCATATAACAGGTCTATGGAACTTCTCAGCCTGCCTTGCAAGTCTGAGAGCCTTTCTATAGCCCTCCGGGTGGGGCATACCGAAATTGCACTTCTGATTTTCTGCAAGATCTCTGCCCTTTACCTCTGCGATAACTGTAACAGGTATGCCCTTAAAATAGGCTATGCCGCCCATAACAGCACCGTCATCACCAAAAAGTCTGTCTCCATGCATCTCAAAGAAATCGTCGAATATAAGAGGGATATAGTCCTTGGCAGTCGGTCTGCCCTTGTGTCTGATTATATCAAGTCTTTGACAAGCTGTCAGCTCACTCATTTGAGGACACCTCCTTTGCTGGCTTATGAAGTCTGAGTATATGAGCGAGAACTCTTCTCATTTTCTTTCGCTCAACTATCATATCAACAAAGCCGTTTTCAAGCATGAACTCGGCAGACTGAAAATCGTCAGGAAGCTTCTGCTTGATAGTACCCTCTATGACACGTCTGCCTGCAAATCCGATAAGCACCTTTGGCTCTGCGATTATGATATCGCCCAGTGACGCAAAGGAAGCTGTTACTCCGCCCGTGGTAGGGTCGGTCATAACTGCGATATAAAGCAGACCTGCTTGGTTATGTCTAGCTACAGCACCGCTTGTTTTCGCCATTTGCATAAGGGAAACTATACCCTCCTGCATTCTTGCTCCGCCTGAGGCTGTGAATGCGATAACAGGGAGCTTATTTGCGGTGGCGTATTCGATAGCTCGTGTTATCTTTTCGCCCACAACACTGCCCATGGAAGCCATAATATAGTTGGAATCCATAACGATTATAACTATCTTCTCTCCTCTTATGGCAGCCTTTCCTGTGATAACGGCGTCTTTAAGACCGGTCTTTTCTCTCAAAGCCTGCTGTTTTGCTTCATAGTCAGGGAAATCTATAGGATTTTTTGATACCATATCCTTATCAAATTCCTCAAAGCTACCCTTATCTATGGTGATATCAAGACGTTCTTTAGCGGTAAGTCTTGAATGATAGTTACAGTGAGGACAAACCTTTCCGTTTGCCTGAAACTCCTCCATAAAAGTGACGTTTCTGCATCTTGGACACTTGAAAAGCAGACCCTTTGGGATATCGGTCTTTTTCTTGTCATCGTCCGCCTTATCGCCGTTAAATCTTACTTTAACGACAGAAAACAGATCTTCAAGCATTATTCCTTACTCCTCTCATCTGCCAAAATGTCGGTACGGTTAAGAAAACCGTTATCGTAATTGCCCTCTAAAAACTCAGGGCGTCTTATAAGCTTAAGCTGGAAATCAACATTGGTTGCAACTCCGTCCACGATAAACTCAGACAGCGCCCATGTCATTTTTGCAATAGCTTCTTCTCTATTCTTACCGTGAACGATGAGCTTGCCTATCATGGAATCGTAATAAGGCGGTATCTCATAGCCCTGATAAACTGCAGTATCTACTCTTATTCCTGGTCCTCCGGGGATAAAGAGCGACTTTATCCTACCCGGTGACGGTCTGAAATCAAGAAGCGGATTTTCCGCATTTATACGGCACTCTATTGCATGACCTGTCAGCTTTATATCCTCCTGCTTTATAGACAATCTCTGTCCTGATGCGATAAGGAGCTGTTGCTTTACAAGGTCAACGCCTGTGACGGCCTCTGTGATAGGGTGTTCCACCTGTATACGGGTGTTCATTTCCATGAAATAGAACTCGCCGTTTTTATCCACAAGGAACTCAATAGTGCCTGCATTCCTATAGCCGCAGACCTTAGCGGCTGTACAAGCGGCTTTGCCCATTTTCGCACGAAGCTCCTCATTCATAAAGCTTGCAGGGGAAGGGGCTTCCTCGAGGACCTTCTGATTTCTTCTCTGCATGGAGCAGTCACGCTCGCCCAGATAGATAACGTCGCCGTAATTATCTGCAAGTATCTGTATCTCGATATGCTTAGGGTCTTCTATGAATTTCTCGATATAGATCTCGTCATTGCCGAAGCAGGCAAGAGCTTCCTGCTTTGCGGCGGTCATCTGCGCTTCAAGCTCATCGTCGGAATGGACTATCCTTATACCACGTCCTCCGCCGCCTGCTGAAGCCTTTACCATAACAGGGTAGCCAAGATCTCTTGCAAGGGTATGCGCCGCATGGATATTTGAGATAGCGCCGTCTGAACCCATTATAACAGGCACGCCTGCTTCTTTCATTGTTTCCTTTGCCTGCGCTTTATCGCCAAGCATTTCAATAGACTCGGCTCTTGGTCCTATGAAAGTTATGCCGCACTTTTCGCACATTCTTGCAAAAGACGGGTTTTCAGACAGAAAGCCAAAGCCCGGGTGGATAGCGTCTGCACCTGTTATCTCGCAGGCGGAGATTATCGCCCTGACATTAAGATAACTGTCCTTGCTTGGTGCAGGACCTATGCAGACTGCCTCGTCTGCTATCTGAGCGTGGAGAGCGTTTCTGTCGGCGGTGGAATATACCGCAACAGTATGTATGCCAAGCTCTCGGCAGGCTCTTATAATGCGGACAGCGATCTCGCCTCTGTTCGCTATCAATACTTTTTTGAACATATTATGCCTCACTAATTATGACTAGAATAAGAGATACCTTACTTTATCGCAAAAGTTATCTCAGCGGAAACAGCCTTCTTGCCGTTTACAGAAGCAAGTGCCTTTCCAACACCGATAGGACCCTTGACTTTGATTATCTCCACCTCGATATCCAGCTTATCACCAGGCACTACCTGCTGACGGAACTTACAGTTGTTTATGCCGCCGAACAGACCTATCTTGCCCTTGTTCTCAGGAAGTGAAAGCAGTGCAACTGCACCTGCCTGCGCACACATCTCTACCATAAGTACACCCGGAGTAACAGGATAGTTCGGAAAATGTCCCTTGAACCAAAAGTCCTCAGCCTTTATATACTTTGTAGCCTTTACACGCTTGCCCACTTCAAGCTCGTTTACCTCGTCGATAAGCAGAAAAGGGTCACGGTGAGGGATTATTTCCATGATCTGCTCTTTATTCAAAACAACTGCCATTGTCTTTCCTCCAAATCAGTTTAGTCAAGTATCATTATGGTCTGATCGAACTCAACAGCGTCGCCGCTGTTTACGCATATCTCTCTTACCACGCCGTCAAATTCGCTCTGTACTTCGCTCATTACCTTCATGGACTCGATAATGAAGATAGTGTCGCCCTTCTTTATCTTGTCGCCAACGCTTACGAACGGCTTTGAATCAGGTGACGGAGCGGCATAGAATGTTCCCACGATAGGGGCTTTAACTGCCTTGCCGCCTGTTACCGGCGCTGATGTTGCCGACGCTTCTGGTGTTGTCTGGGCAGCAGGTAAAGCTGTGCCTACAGCCATTGGCATAGGCATTCCCATTGGTGCAGGAGGAGGGCATTTCTTACCCTTTACTGTTATCACCTTGTCGCCGTCAGCTATTGTTATCTCACCGAGGTCTTTATTTTTCACGATATCGGCAAGCTTTTCTATTGTTTCAAGGTCAAACTGACCATAAATTTTTTCGCTCATATCAGTTTCTCCTTATTAGTCGCACTTCTTGATACAGATAGTAGCGTTATGTCCGCCAAAGCCCAGAGAGTTTGAAAGTGCTGCATAGACAGGCATTTCTCTGTTGCCCTCAATGCAGTAGTCAAGGTCGCACTCAGGGTCAGGAGTGGTGTAGTTTATTGTCTTATGAACAAAGTCGTTCTGTACAGAAAGTGCAGTAACGATAGCTTCCATGCCGCCTGCCGCACCAAGAAGGTGACCTGTCATAGACTTTGTGGAGTTTATGACCGTCTTTCTTGCGGCTTCTTCGCCAAGAGCAAGCTTGATAGCTGTTGTTTCATACTTATCGTTAAGACCTGTTGATGTGCCGTGAGCGTTGATGTAGTTCACCTGCTCAGGCTTCAGACCTGCTTCTTCATAGGCATACTTCATTGCATGGGCGGCAGCCTCACCTGTTGGTGATGGGCTTGTCATGTGATAAGCGTCGCCTGTTGCGCCATAGCCTGCTATTTCAGCTATGATATTTGCACCTCTTGCTTTAGCGTGCTCATACTCCTCAAGGCAAAGTATGCCTGCACCCTCGCCAAGGACAAAGCCCTGTCTGTTCAGGTCGAATGGAGTTGAAGCCTTGTCAAGCTCTGTTGCCTTTGAGAGAGCCTTCATATTGTTGAAGCCGCTGAGTGCGAAATGAGAGATACAAGCCTCTGAGCCGCCGCAAAGGCAAACGTCAAGGTAGCCGTCCTTTATCTTTCTGAAAGCCTCGCCGATAGCGTGAGTACCTGAAGCGCAAGCTGTAGTGGTACAGAAATTATCGCCCTTAAAGCCTGTCTGCATTGCAACAGTGCCGGCAGCCATATTGCCTATCATCATAGGGATAAAGAATACGGACACCTTGTCAGGCTTTTCGTTGAACTTTGTGACTTCCTTTTCGGTCATGTTAAGACCGCCGATACCAACACCGATTATAACGCCAGCCTTAAATGGATCAACGTCCTTGAAATCAGAGCCGGCCATTTTAAGAGCCTGCTTTGCAGAGCAAACAGCGAACTGAGTAAATCTATCCATTCTCTTTGCTTCTTTTTTATCTATATACTCAGTGCAGTCAAAATCCTTGACAGCGCCGACTATCTTTACAGGAAAATTTTCGGTATCAAACTGGTCAACATAAGACAGGCCGTTCTTGTTAGCCTTGATATTAGCCCAAAATTCCTCTACGTTCTTGCCAAGAGGGTTTACTGTACCCATACCTGTGATAACAACTCTTCTCATTTAAACACTCCTTTATTTCTAAAACAATAACATCATTTATTTCCCAATGCCGTATAAACAATAATTCTATATACAACTTTTGGGGATAACAGGCGAACGCTGTTCGCCCCTACATATTTTTACTAAAACACAAATATTGTGTGGCGGGACGTCGGGGGCGCCGTCCCCTACATTATTGGCTGAAATAAAATCATTCGGTCAACATTATCTCGCTGAGCGGACACAAATTACATCATACCGCAACGTGCGGCGTAAAATGCCCGTCACGGCGAGTGACTTACATCATCAAGCCGCCGCTTATTTCTATTACCTGTCCTGTAACGTAGCTTGCGTCCTTGGAAGCAAGGAAGGATACAACGCCTGCTATCTCGTCAACTTCGCCGTAACGCTTCATTGCTATCTGATTTATCATAGCCTGCTTCTGAGCGTCTGTGAGCTTGTCCGTCATAGGTGTCTTGATAAATCCGGGGGCAACTGCATTGCAGGTGATACCTCTTGAGCCAAGCTCCTTTGCAACTGTCTTTGTCATGCCGACGATAGCCGCCTTTGTTGCGGAATAATTTATCTGTCCAGGGTTGCCGTAAAGTCCTGCAACTGACGCAAGATTTATTATCTTGCCTGACTTCTGTCGCATCATAACGCTGCCCACAAATTTTGACATATTGAACACGCTCTTCTGGTTTACAGCAACTACCATATCGTACTGCTCCTCGCTCATACGAGCCATAAGACCGTCACGAGTGATTCCTGCGTTGTTTACGAGAACGTCGATAGTGCCGAAACGAGCCTTTACTGCCTTGACTGTTTCCTCTACCTGTGCATAGCTTGAAACGTCGCAGATGAACTTTTCACACTCTACGCCCTCTGCCTTTATCTTATCCATTATATCGTTATCTTCAAACATTGCCTCAGAGATATCGTTGAGAGCAATATTATAGCCGTCCTTTGCAAGTCTGAGTGCTATTGCTGCACCTATTCCTCTTGCGGAACCTGTTATCAATGCTGTTGCCATTTTATCTTCCTCCGTCTTTTACTTGCCGAGAAGCTTTTCTGCTTCTGTGAACATTTCCTCTATCATATCCTTTGCAGGCTCGACCTTCTTTACCATTCCTGCGATAGCTCCGCAGAGGAATGATCCCTCCTCAAGGTTGCCGTCCTGAACGGCTTTTCTCAGTGAACCGAGGGTTATCTCCTCAAACTCCTCAGGTGTGATCGTGCCGTTTGCTTCGCCGCTTGCAAGCTTCTTTGAGAACTTTGTCTTAACGTTTCTGCATGGGTGACCTGTATATCTGCCTGTTACGATACTGTCTGTATCCTTAGCCTTTACAACAAGCTCCTTATAAACAGGGTTTATCTGACACTCCTCTGCGGCAAGGAAACGTGTGCCGAGCTGTACGCCCTCTGCGCCAAGCATGAATGAAGCGGCTATTCCTCTGCCGTCTGCTATTCCGCCTGCGGCGATAACAGGTATCTCAACTGCGTCAACTACCTGTGGTACAAGACACATGGTTGTGTTCTCACCGATATGTCCGCCTGACTCTGTTCCCTCTGCAATAACAGCGTCAGCGCCTGCTCTTTCCATTCTCTTTGCAAGAGCAACTGACGGAACGACAGGTATCACCTTTATGCCTGCTTCTTTCCATGCAGCCATATACTTTCCTGGGTTGCCTGCACCTGTTGTTACGACAGGTACGCCCTCGTCTATAACGAGCTGAGCGAGGTCATCGGCATTAGGGCTCATGAGCATGATATTAACACCGAAAGGCTTGCCGTTTACAGCCGCCTTTGTCTGTCTTATCTGATCTCTCAGGTAGTCGATAGGTGCAGAGCCGCCTGCGATTATGCCAAGTCCGCCTGCGTTTGAAACTGCGGAAGCGAGAGTATGCTCAGCTATCCAAGCCATACCGCCCTGAAAGATAGGGTATTTTATACCCAAAAGTTCAGTTATTCTTGTCTTTGTAGTAGTCATAGTAGTTCTCCTTATTGTCAAAAGCAAATTTTATGCCATAATACATAATAACAATTTATTATGTACCGAATATAAACTGTATATTGATCATCAATACTCGAAAACAGCCGCACCATAAGTAAGTCCACCGCCGAAGCCTACAAGACAAACCTTGTCGCCTCTTTTTATCCTGCCTTCTGCAACTGCGTCGCAAAATGCGATAGGGATAGATGCGGAAGATGTGTTTCCATAGCGGTCGATATATACCGGAAACTTGTCCATTGAAACGCCAAGGTGCTTTGCGGCAGTTTCGATTATTCTTATATTTGCCTGATGCGGCACTATCCAGTCAAGGTCATCAGGGGAAATTTCTATCTTTGCACAAGCCTGCTCAACTGCATTTGGAAGTGCCTTTGTGGCAAACTTATAGACCTCTTTGCCGTCCTGCTTGAAGAAATAATCCTTTGTTTCAGGCATATCCATATCAAATTCCTCGCTATTAGTTCTGAAAGCGTTCTCAGACTTCAAAGCACGGGAAGCAAGATACTTTGCACCGTTTCCGTCTGCGCCAAGGAAACTTGAGTATGTAGTATCCTCTGCTGTTTCAAGGACGAAAGCGGCTGCGCCGTCACCGAAAAGCACGCAGGAAGAACGGTCGGTATAATCAACGAATTTTGAAAGCTCATCAGAGGCTACCAAAAGGACGGTCTTTATTCCGTCGCCTGTCTGGAGATATCTCTTTGCGGTATCAAAGCCGTAAACAAAGCCTGCACAAGCAGCGTTAAGGTCAAATGCGATACAGCCTATCGCGCCTATCTCTCTCTGGATAAGGCAGGAAAGTGACGGAGTGAAATAATCCCCTGTTACTGTTGTGGCAATAATAAGGTCAATATCCTCTGCCTTTACTCCTGCGTCAGCCATTGCAGCCTTTGCCGCCATTGCTCCAAGATAGTATGTAGGCTCGCCATTTGTGATGTGTCTTTGCTTGATGCCTGTTCTCTGAGTTATCCACTCGTCGCTTGTTTCAACGATCTTTGTGAAATCCTCGTTTGTTGCGACCATTTCAGGCACATATTTGCCTATGCCCTTGATCTTTACGCCTGTTACTTTACTTCCCACTGATTTTTCCTCCTGAAAATTCTATATTATATATTGTATATTTCCGCAATTTGTGCTATAATGTTCTTGTTCCTATGGAGCAAATCAAAATATATTATATCAAAATATAAT
>ERZ1026968.157-NODE-157-length-36355-cov-6.363003_pt1 | contig 36355 bp, 35 predicted proteins | sample MGYA00519295_ERZ1026968 | MGnify/ENA primary metagenome ERZ1026968 (study PRJEB26926, sample SAMN06164480) | human gut metagenome | biome: ENVO:00009003; feature: ENVO:2100002; material: ENVO:00002003 | host: Homo sapiens | place: USA | collected 2012 ...
CCTGACCTTTGACCCTCAGGTCCGGGTCAAGAGTCGCCGTGCAGAGCCAGTAGTTGGAATCGAACTCAGGCGACGGAGCCTCGTGCAGCGTGACGCCCTTCACATCTTTCAGCAGCTCGCGGTACAGAGCCTGCACATGCCGGTGATGCGCGATGTGCTCCTCCAGCACCTCCATCTGCGCACGGCCTATACATGCCGATATGTTGCTGAGACGGTAGTTGTAACCCACCACCTCATGCTGATAATAAGGATACCCCTCGCGTGCCTGTGTGGCATACCACATTATGTTCCGGCGCGCCTCGGCGTCATTGCATATCAACGCGCCACCGCCCGAGGTGGTTATCATCTTGTTGCCATTGAACGACAGAGCTCCGAAACGGCCGAAAGTGCCTAATACCCGGCCGTTGAATCGGGATCCGAGACCTTCCGCGGCATCCTCTATTACGGGGATGTCATAGCGGCCGGCTATCTTCATGATGCGGTCAATCCTGTAAGGCATGCCGTAGAGGGCCACCGGGATGATGGCCTTCGGCTTGCGACCCGTTTGGGCGATGCGGTCCTTGATAGCCTCTTCGAGAAGATCCGGATCCATGTTCCACGTCTCGGACTCGGAGTCTACGAATACCGGCGTGGCGCCCAGATATGCGATAGGATTGGTCGAGGCGCAGAATGTGAACGACTGCACCAGCACCTCGTCGCCCGGCCCTACACCACAGGCTATCAGCGCCAGGTGTAGTGCCGCAGTGCCCGACATCAGCGCCGCAACGCGCTTGTGCAGATCAGTAGCGCAGGCTGTCCCAGCCGCGTCATCTGACATTGGATAAATTTGGTTCACAAATTCCTCCAGCACGTGTTCGAACGCATCGCAGTCGGGTCCCAGAGGCACCGCCCAGTCCTCGGCCAGCGCCGCGCGGATATAGTCTATCTCGCGCCCCGTCATCTTAGGTTTACACAGCAATATCCTTTCCATCATTCCATTGTATCTTCCGGGGTGATGGGAGTGTAGGGGCCGTCCTTGACCTCGAAGATGGCCGAGGGCTCGATCACTTCCACCGTATGCCACTGGTTCTTCGGGATATGTACGCCGTAATTGCCTGTGGCGGGATCCAGCAGACGGCGTTCCGTCTGGGCCCCGGTCTCATCGTAGAACACTACGACCAGTTTGCCGCGCAGCAGTATGTAGGTCTCCGCCGTGTGGCGGTGACGGTGTATCGGCAGGATGGTGCCCGGCAGCAGCACGTTGACGAGCCGTTGCGCCTTTGCGTCCAGACTCTCATGCAGGTTATAATTCATGCGAAGCCGAGGCGACTCTTCGGCTTTAGCCGTGACTTTATCGAGAAGTTCGTTATCTATTATCATGATACTCTAATGATTAGTAATGCATATAGTAGCGCAGGCTGTCCCCAGCCGCGCATCAAGCACGGACCAAAGTCCTTATGAAAATTATATACTCGGCATTCTTCCATAGCTGTGCGCGGCTGGGGACAGCCTGCGCTACTATATTTGTGCTTTGCGCAGATATTCCTCGTGCAGATGGTAATTGCGCTTCATGAACACGATATAAGCGACCGACAGCGCCACGATAACTATGCCCATGTAAAGGTAATGGTTTATGGGAAGGAATACCAGACCGGCCGATATCAGCAGCTGCAACGCCATATACAGACCCGACACCACGACATGCGGCATCTTAAGCTCGTTGGCCATCAGCTGATACGCGTGCTTGCGGTGGGCCTGTCCTAAGTTTTCGTGCAGCTGAATGCGATGACAGATGGTCAGCACTACATCCACGCCATACACAGCAAGGAACGTAAGATATGACACGTCTCCCGTCTTCAATATCAGCAATCCTAAAGCGAACAGCAGGATGAACGCAATGCTGATTGATCCCACGTCGCCCGCAAAGCACTTAGCCTTCTTGCGGAAATTGAAGAAGCAGAACACCAGCAGGCTGAGTCCCGTCACGTATAGATAAGCCGGGGCGATGAATTCCTCTTTCGCATTCAGATACATCACCGGCAACAGCACCGCGATGGAGTATCCGCCCGTAATGCCGTTGATGCCGTCCATGAAATTATAGGCGTTTATGATACCCACGCACACTATCAGCGCTATCACTACCATCCACCAGTCGTGCCAGTTCAGAATACCGAACTGATGGAACATCAGGAACATGGCCGCGAACTGCGCAACGAGCCTGACGCTGTCGGGCAACGAACGGATGTCGTCGATGAAGCTTACCAGACCTATCAGCGTCAGACCGAGGATGAACCATGGGTATTGCAGCCCGAAGAACGCCGCATAGAGCCATACGCCGAACAGGAAGATGATGCCCCCGCCGCGCAGCACGATGCTGCGGTGCGAGCTGCGCATGTTCGGTTTATCGATGATGTTGAACCGGTCGGCGACACGAAAATATGCCAGTTCCAGCAGAACCAGCATAACGAAGATGATAAAGTACGTCATAATATAATGCCCGGTTATTTCGACAGGAGAACAGTAGGACAGTAGTAGCGCAGGCTGTCCCCAGCCGCGCATAAACTGCGACAAAACTCCTATTTGGAAAAATAAGACTTTTGGTTATTATCTGTGCGCGGCTGGGGACAGCCTGCGCTACTATATTTCTATTCTGTCCAGGGAGTCCTTGAAGCTGACCAGCTGATAATCGAAATCGTAGGTAGTCAGTTCCGGCACATAATACTGGTCGGCAAACATTTTACACAATGGCTTTAGAGCAAACGCTCCCAGCCATACCAACGGATTGAAAATCCGCGAGCATATCAGTTTGCTGTTGTAATGCCTGCAGATCTCGACCGTGTCCGCGAATTCGCGGTTTTGCAGATGGAACGTACCAGACTGGCCACGGTCTATAGCCTGCTTCACGAACTCGCTCAGATTGTCTATATAAAGCATCGACCGTTTGTTGTGCCAGGCCGGGAATAGGGGAGTTTTCTTCGCCAGCTTCGCCAGCCTCTGAAAATTACCTTTGCCTTTGGCGCCATATATCATGCAAGGACGTAATAAGACCACTTTAAAATCATCCGCTTCCAATTCCTTCAGGCCGTTTTCCGCCTGCAGTTTCGAATCGCCATAGAAATCGTTGGGATTCGGTTTGGTATCGGCATCGATAACGGTGCCTTTCAGCGACTTCGAGGCATGGTATACAATCATGGAACTCATGAAGATGAATTGCTTTACCCCCTGCTTCTTGGCATGACGGGCTATTTCCACTGTAAGGTCGCGGTTCACCTTGTAATAAAGCGGAGCCATTTCCGGTTTAGGATCCACATGCGCGATCCCCGCTACATGAAACACCACGTCATACTTCGAGAAATCCGCCTCGCGCCACTTGTCGTTTATGGTATCGACGGTATCAACCTCATACTTTTCCGGCTCCTTTGCCAGCCATTGCTCCACCGATGTTCCGACAAAGCTGTTCGCCCCGGTAATCAGAATATGCTTCATTTCAAGCTGTTTTATAATCGTTGTATATTTTCAGCTTACGCCGCTATTTTTTGACAGGAGAATAATAGAAACAGGAGAGGTGCCATTGTAGGGACATGCCTTCGGCATGTGTGGGTGCCCATAGTAGCGCAGGCTGTCCCAGCCGCGCATCAAGCACGTACCCGAGTCCTTATGATAATTCTTCAATAAGCATTTTTGCGTTCCTGTACGCGGCTGGGACAGCCCGCGCTACTACTTTATGCTGTAGTTCAGCTTCTTGCTGACATTCTTGCCACGGCCGGCGGCTTTGGGGCGAAGGGTCGTGAGCAAAAGACGGCGCACTGTATGATGGCGCCGATGATACGCCGCGTATGTCTCTTGAGTCGGATCGAAATCCTCCTTATAGCATGATTCCGGACTGACATATACGTATGTCAGTTCCTCGATCAGCGCAGCCGTCTCATCCTGATCGCCGGCCACAGCCTCGATCTGGTCGCGCGTCGGCGCGATGCACGTGATTCCGCGCCGTGCGCATTCCGTAACAATGGCCCCGATGGATTCATCGTAATTGTCTATCAACGGCTGCGGATTGAAGTCCTGCCAGTCCGATTCCCCTATCTTCTGCACCGGACGCAGCTGCACGATATCGGGCATTCCTTCTTGGTGCCATAGTTCCCAGAACCTGTCACCCTTCAGGTCATGCACGTTCAGCGAATTGACCGTATAATTTACGCGTAGTCTGAAGTCGGGAAACAGACGCTTCACCCTCGCGATTTCAGCCGTAAGCTTGCCGAACGTATCGAAATCCGCTCCGGGCATCAGATTCTTGTACACCTCGCGGGTGGTGCCATGGAGGGACAGCGTAAGTTCGTTCAAGCCAGCTCGAACCAATGCTTCCAGCGAGCATCTGCCAGTGCCTATCAGCTGACCGTTAGTGGTCAGCGAAATATACGGCACGCCATACTGTCGACCCAAAATTATGATTTCTTCCAGCCGGGGATAGAGTGTTGGTTCCGCGCCGCAGCCTATCTGCAGCTTGAGGGCGTATTGGAAAATTGCCTTGGCACATTCGTTAAGCTGACTTTGAGACATTAAGCCCTTCATAGAGGCCCGTTTTACAGGGTCGGAGAAATAGCACATCCTGCAACGCAGGTTGCAGGCTAATACCGGGTCGAGGAACACTCCAGCCGTACGGCGTCGCAGACGGAACATCGCCGCCAATCCCGCCAGCTTCACAGGCTGTGGCAATCCATGGCCTACGGCCATCTTCATCAGTTTATACAGGTTCATCGCCGCAATTATTTTCAAACATTAGCGCAGGAGAAACGGTAGTAGCGTAGGCTGTCCCCAGCCGCGCATAGCCGTATATGGCTGAAAACCAAAAAGCCTTTGGGAATCTATCAATCTATTAAGCCTAATGCCAGCGTCTCGTTATAGAAGTCCAGTGGGCCCGCTGACAGATACTTATGCTTCAGGAGATTGTCTGTGAATTCGTCAGCTCCGTCCGAACTGTTTATAAGGAAAAGCAGCTGCTCAAGATCCAGGAACCAGCCATTGAACAGTGGTCGCGTCTCTTGCGTCTTGTTCAGATAAATGCCCAACTCGCCGATAATCTTAGTCAACGGCTTTAACTTGGCCGCTACATTTTCTTTCTTTTCCAACGTGGCCGGATCGTCGCCCGACTCTACGACAGGCGCTATAAAACGATATTTAAGGAACAGTTCTATTGTCTTTTCGAAAACGGACCTGTCCTGAATCGCACCGTACGGGAACAAGGTTAGTGTAATCCTCTCAATATTCCTGTTGTTAAGGAAGACGTTATAATCAGCTCCGTCCCCCGACTCTAACACAAAAGGTGATGAGTTGCGAAGGCCGTATGCAGTCTTCAGGCACTGCAGTTGAGCCTTGAGCGTATCGCACAGGTTATTAAGAATCTGATAGTCTGTTCCAGACCTGGAATCCCTCACCAGGCTTCTTTTCTTCACCTCGATAAGAATGATTCTCTTGGCCGATTCAATCAGGCCATCGCATTCGCCCTCCGCTTTGTCAGGCAATGTATATTTACCCGAAATGCACGTGATGTGCCTCTTAGCGAGCATTTTGTATAGATAATTCTCGATTATCGATCCGACTTTAGGATCAATTTCAATGCCGGCCTGACGGATAAGGTTCAAAAGACCCTCATACCACCCGCGAGCAGAGATGGAGAGTGGAAACAATAATATCCTGTGGCTGTCGATTCTGGCGATGGGGTAGTTCCAATAATCGACGTTGCCGTAATCGTTGGGATATGAAAAGTTATGGTTGAACTTATCAATGGGTAGCGCTAATCCATTGACAATGTGCGTAATTGTCGATTTCGACACATGTCTGTCTTTCAGGGATTTTATTGATACGACTGTGAATTTTCCCGGATTGCCAAGGTCCGTAAGCATTTTCATCACACTACAATATTCCCTGAGCTTGAAATTGAGCTTCGATTCGTCTATTGCTTCCCCATAGTTGTAACAAATGAACTTGACGAAACTCGTTATAAATTTCAATGATGATTGGTCGAGATTGAATACACTCTCCCGCAGGATAAAATCCGTGATATATTCCACCGGATTCTTGTCACCGAGGAAGATATGCTCCCAGAATGAATAAGATTCGACCGAGAAAGTGGCGAAGCATATTGTTTTCGCCAGATCTTTTATGCCTGAAAAATACTGGGCAGTCCTTAACTGTTCAATTCCCTCCGACGCCAGATATTTCAGGCCTAAATTCAGCAGGTAATTATAGGGTTCCGCCGGATTGTGACTTGTAGGAATCGAGGCCTCGTTCCCACGTTTGGGAAGTATGAAACGACCGAAAACATTATTGTACGGAAGTTCGGAAAGAAGCGATTCGATAAAGTGCCGTCCTCCGAAATTTTTGATTCTGTTTTCAAGGTCGACATAGACCGCGTCCATGTGATCGAATTCCAGTTCCGATTCGTTTACGGTCACGATAACGCCACGGCTTCGCAGTTCGAGGGCGGCACGTGCCCGGTCTGAAGTCTTATCAGGTTGTAAGGATTTACAGAAGAGACTGTCGACTTCGATATAACCTTTCAGCAAAGCGATGGCGTACTTCCATCCGTCGTGTTCGAACTGATGGTACGACGTGATGTTGGAGCCAATCACCGCATTTAATGTGTTCAGGATCTCGATGCCGGTTTGTGCCTCATTGTTGCCGTCGACAATGAGGCTATATTTGAGCCCGCGTATCATTCGTGGAATGTCGTACTGATGCATGGCCTTATCCGGGTCATCACATTTCAAGGCCTGGATTATGTCAGCCTTAAACGGATCTCCGTCCACGCATCTGGCCACCCCCTTGTCCGACTGTACGATACGGATATCCCGTTTCGATTTATCGTAAGGTACAGGCTGTGCTGAAGCGCATAGAGCTATGAAATCCGAAACCTTCATGATTCGATGTAATGAATTCCTTGCCGACCGGGACTAACGCCGGGATGCTTTGAATTCTGTGTCAATCTGATGATAATATAATCTGCGGTATTCATTCTTGTCAAAATACTGACAATATATGTGTCCGCGGCAAGCCATTTGGTTGCGCCAAAGAATGCCGCCACTTCGATATCCGAAGAAAAATCCAACAGACCTGTATTGAAACCGTAATGTTGAGCCAGACCATAATAATTCATTTCCAGGAATATGGTCTTTGTTACACCATCTAACGCTATACCTGCGTCAAACATTCTGAAAAGAGGATGGGTTTTCAACAGAAGGGAAAATTCAGCGACCTTGAGGTTAGCGATTAGTTTTTCTTCTTTCGAACTTCTGTCAAAACCTGAGACAATTGATTTATGGAATGTATTCTGGCCTCTATATAGAAACGGGTCTGTTCTTGAGGTTCGGTTTGAGTGCGAAACGTCCGCTGTCGAGCCTTGACACTATGAAGTCCTCGTTGGAGCCATCATTGGAATAAGCTGCGTATGGATTATGTAATCCAATCTGCTTAAACATATCCATGGGAGGAATATTGAGATGTAAGCTATTCCATCCTCTGGCATTGACGAAATTATTCTCTATAGAATGGCAAAAATTGATAACCTCACCGATATTGGGCAGTCCCATGATTTCATCTTGAGACAAGTTCAGAATATTATCGTCAGGTCCATTCAAACTGGAATCCCATTTGAGGTGAGTATTTGGATTGTAACAGGTTATCATGATGCCGATAAAGAGTTAGTGTTGCAAATACATCTTGACGTTGCAAAGGTAAGCAATTGTTTCAATTTATGCAATATCAAGTAAACGCCATCCATTTGTAGTGGATGTAGTGGCGCTCGTCATCGGCTTGCCGTTTTGATTTGTAAAGAAGTCTTTGCTTGAATATGTCATACTTGCTGGTTTTGGTTTGTCCCGCAAAGTACGGTATTCTCGTCAGTCTCCGCAATACGTCATTTTTACGCGCTTACAGTCAAATACACCAGTTGCGTTGTTCAGGTAATTCATTGCCGTGCGTTTTGATACAGCCGCGAAATTACCTCGTTTTATGTGTGGTCCAAAAAATGAACGCTAATGCAAATCCTGACAGCATCTTGTTGCACGATTTATGTGTGCGGATTGTTCTTTGCCTTCTCCCTCTGCCTTGGTATGTAGACCTCCTATTATTAACTTATCCTCCCTACATTGGAAGTAAATTCTGATACCTTTGCCCACATCGCGAAGTTCATAGGTCATCTCATTCCCTTTCCCCTCACAGGATTTTATTAAGGTATTGTCTGCAACTATTGGGAAAAGCTGATTGTTCCGGAAAGCCTTTTGAACCAAATTGATGGTATTTTGCTGTTCATCGGTGGCAAGTTCTTTGAAACGTTCAATAGCCTCGGGGTGTACTCGGATTTCGGATTTGCCTATACAGTTCTTGAACCAATCGATCTTTGCGTCGACCTTGCTGAGCTCTGAATCTTGGTAATGTCTTGCGATAGATTCTCGGATTATGTAGGAGAAATTAGAATCATCATTACCATAAAAAGAAGGCATCTCCATTATGTTGCATTCCGGATTAGAACTATGTATGGTTACACTATTTCTTTTCCAGTAGTCGGAGACAGGCATAGTCAGAAGACAACAGTTGGAACCGTAAGGCAATACTAGACTTCTTGTGTCAGTTTCAGAGCCATCCGTATGCCTAATTACGTATGAATAATTGCCATCTGCAAATGCCTGCAGGCTTTCAGGATTACAAACATGGTTCGCTGGATGCCTTGTGAACTGGCTGTAAATCCATCTTCGCAAGTCCTTATCAGTGGAGCTTCTTATCAAGTGTGCCAATGTCATATGTCCAGTGAAGATTTCCCTTGGGTCTTTTTCTGAAATTATACCTTCGCCCAAATCCAAGTCCTTACGTTTCCTTAAGCGTTGAAAATCCAGCATCAACGAGTTGAAAACATCCTGTGGATTATTGGCAGGAAGTCCAGTCAGATGGTTGAAGTAGAAATTCATAATAGCTCGTCTGCATTGATTTCGAACTGATCGAAAAAACCCTTGGGCCAACTCTCCAGCTTCCCATTGTCGAGGAGACGGGGAGATTCCAGTTTTGTGTTGCCGTCGGAACCGATTTCACACCAATGTATGGCGGTTTTATTTGCAAATCCAGGATGCTTTCTGGCATAAATACGTACACCATCAAACAAGTGATCGGAATGTGTTTCCACCACAGTCTGCACCCCTGCTTCAGTTGCCATACAGATCAGCTGCGCCATTTCTGTTTGGGCTCGGGGATGTAGGTGAGCTTCTGGATTTTCAATCATTACGATTTGATTCTTCTTAACGCTTGCCACAAGTAGTGAAGCAATTACAGGAAGAGTGTAACTAAGGCCGAATCCTACATTGGAAGACCGGAATCCGTTGAATTCCATATAGGAAGTATCTGCATGCTTTATGATTTCATGAGTGAATTTTGTACCGGGAGATATAGCGTTAATCCAGGCACGCAGATTGAACAGAAGCGTCTCGCCTTCGGAATCCGGGTGCCTTAGGATGTCTGGTATTATATCATCCTGGTGTGTATCAATGCTCTTCAGTATATTCTCGCCTAATTCGCCTATCCGGTCTGATGTATCTATGGCTATGTGGTTCTGGGGACCGAATCGAGAAGCTGAGATATATGTAAGATCTAATTCTGGCAAAGCAGATGGATGCAGTTCTGATATGATGTCTTCTAGTCCAGAAATGTGCATCGATATAGCAGGCACGGAATCATGCCAACCGGTTATCGTAATGGGCCACGCAGAATCCCTGTTTTTAAGTTCGTCTACGTCCCCATAACCAGGCAATATCGGATTTTCATGACGATAAGCTTGATTCAACATTCTTAAGGCATGGACTATTGAACTTTTGCCACTGCTGTTGATACCAGTAAGCAATGTCAGTTGAGATAGTGTAATGTCCTGATTCTTGAATGATTTGAATCCATTCAGACTAAGTTTGTCAAATATCATCGGCAGTGTATTTTTTTATCAAATCGGAGAAATTTGTAAAACGCGAGTTGACAGCGGTAGGATCCATTCCATGTTTGGACAGCGTGGCTTTAAAATTATGGGAATCTATCAACTGGCCATAAGCTTTCAGAAATTCAGATTTATGGGTTTTCAGTCTGTTGTATTCCTTGGTCGAAAGGTCACTCAATAAAACGCCCCAGGTTTCAAAAACGCGACGGTTGATTGGAGTACGACGGTGTGAACCATGACTTGCACGAAACGCGTGATGTCCGAACAATTCCCTTTGACGTTTCAAAGCATCCGAAAAGCGGGTTGTCAGTTCAGATTCGGAATAACGTACTATGGTATCCTCTTTGATTTTACTATCTTTCATCAGTCGTGCATTCTCAGGGTTGGCTGGTTCTGCAAGCCAGTTCAGGATTATCATGGTTTCAGACAACCAGTCATCCATGCTGACGGCGCGATTGTAAAGATTATATGGGCGCAGAAGAAATGCTATAAACCCTAACACCCATTCCTGGTCCTCCATCCTGTTGGAATTGATTTTGCTGCCTTTGAATGAGGATTTAAATATTGAAAAACCGGAGAGCGTTTTAAGTAAATTGGCAGCGGGACCCGCATATAGCGCATTGCGCGTCTCTTGAGGCTCTAAGGGTACACCGGCTGTATTGATACGCTTAAAGATGTTCCGCTTCACTTCTTCATGAGTACGTGGATTGATTATGGTGAAGCTGAACTGAGTCTCCATTATGCGGTTGTATAGAGCTGTATGGTGTTTCTCAAGATAAGCCATGTTTTTGCCTTCAAGTTCTTTAAGGAACTCGAGTCCGGTAAGTCGGAAACCATGACCATTGCGTTCAGTTCTTGATGGATTTTTCAGAAATTCAATCCCGAGGATGAAATCCCTGAAAGTACTGATTCTTTGTAGCCCATCCACCACAGTCCAATTGTTCTGTTCATCGGCAGCAACATAGAACATTTGAATCGGAATGTTCAGCATCAACGATTCAATCAACCGGGATTTAGCCTCATGACTCCACACCTCTTTTCTTTGAAAGTCCGGATTAAGTATAATAGTACCTTGCAATAATCTGCGAAGAAGCACGTCCATCGGTATTGTTTTTGTATCGATGGAGATTTCCCTAGGGTCAAACGGATTACAGATCTCGGAGTTGTTGTCCATAAAATATGATTTAATATAATATAACGTTTAAGTTAACGCCAAGCGTATATTAAACCATTAAAGAATTAGGATTTTCTCTGATTTATGCTGAAGAGGAGGGATGATAACGGTTGATGCGGACCTTGAAGCTTATGGATCATAATCACACACTAACTAATTTTCAGTATGCAGGCTCCCCAACTGAGGCCAACTCCGAAACCGGCAATCAGGATATTGCCTTTAAGCAATCCGGCTGATTGTGCGTCTTTCAGGGCAATAGGAATGGTGGATGATACGGTGTTGCCGATCTCTGACATATTGATAAAGAACTTATCCTCATCAATCTTCAATTTCTTTCTGAGATGCGACAGCATGAAGCTGTTGGCCTGATGGAATACAAAGAGATTGATATCTTCCATTACAAGACCGTTCTTTTCAAGTGTCCGGCGTACCATCTTGGGTACTACTCTAATGGTGAAACTGAAGATTTCCGAGCCGTTCATATATAGGAAATCAGAAGACCGTGGATTGCCGTTCTCATCGAATTGCAAATCATTGGCTCGGTCTGGACAAGCCATTCCTCCGGTCTTGACAATCAGATTCTCTGCACCGGAACCGTCAGTGCCTAACACGAAATCTCCAATTTCCGCAAATCCCTCCGTTGAGATAAGCGTAGCTGTTGCGGCGTCTCCAAAAATGGTACGGTTTCCTTTGTCGCGAGGATGGATGTGTTTGTTGTATGCCTCAGCTGTTATCAACAGTACATTTTTAGCGATACCGGCAGATATGTATCCTTTGGCGGTTGCGAGTCCGTATTCATAGCCCGAGCAGCCGAGATTGAAATCGAATGCACCGCATGTTTTAGGTATGCAAAGTGCATTTTGGACTATACAGGCCGTAGATGGCAGAAAGTAATCAGGACTTTGGGTGCAAACCAAGATAAAATCGACATCTTCACGATTTATTTCCGGATTCTCTTGAAACAGATTCTCCGCAGCCTTTATCGCCATAGAGGAGATTGTCTCATCGCCTGCAATGTGTCTGTTATTGACACCTACTTTATCTGCGATTTTTTCTACTGTCCACTCTGGGAACTCGGCAACTAACTGTTCGTTTGAAACAATTGTGTCCGGTAAATAATAGGCTAATGCCTTGATATATGATTTCATATCATGCTTTTAATGTAAATTCGCCGCCACCTGTAATATCAATACAGCTGCCGGTCATCCATGAACTTGCATCCGAAAGAAGATAGACTATAAGATTCGCGACATCTTCAGGCTTGCCAAATCGTTTTAGTGGATATGTCTTTTCCGCTTTATGATAATCGGCTCCTGTCAATTCGGCGTCATGCTGAACCAATTCCGTCCATACCATAGCAGGACAAACGCAGTTTACGCGTATTAGCTGGTTGGCAAGCTCCAGACCCAATACTTTGGAGTATGCTATCAAAGCTCCCTTAGATGCAGCATAAAGACCATTGCCGGCAGCCGGTGCAAATGGGGCACGGGATGCGATGAAAACGATTGATGATGAGGGCTTAACTTTTTTCTTTTTAAGTAGGATTCGTTGAAGCAGTACCGGACCGTCGAAGTTGGTTTTCATTACGCGCTCAATGTCCTTTTCACGCGCCATTTTCAGCATGGTACGGTCTCCGATTCCAGCGCAGTGCACAATTCCGTCCAATTCGGGAACCTCATCCACAAACGCATTGAATGATTCCGGATCTGTAAGATCTAAGGTGATTACAAGATGCCCGGTTCCTTCAAGCATCCCGTTTGTGTCTACCAGTTTCAGGATGTTCCTTCCTGTAATTACAACTTTAGCTCCCATCCTGGAACAAACGATAGCGGTCTCGCGTCCGATGCCTGAAGAGGCACCGGTCACAAGAATAGTCTTGCCACTAAGGGAAAACGGATTGAAGATGTCCTGATTCTGCATCAAGAAACTTTACCTTTAATCAGATTAAACAGATCTTGGATTGTGTTGGCTGCGCGCAGTTCGTTTCCTGACAGCTCGACGTTGAATTCCTCGTCGGCCAGTGCGATGACGCCGAGCGCAGTGAGAGATGACCACTCGTCAAGTTCGCGGAACTTGGTTTCGGGAGTCAGGGTCGCTACATCCGTGTCGTCGAAGATGTCGACGAACTTCTCGATAAATTCTTTGATTTCCATTTTATTCGTTTGAGATTAGTATTGTATTTTTTTAGCAGGATTCCCGACATAGGTTCCTGCATTTTTTATATTCCGAATCACTACACTGCCGGCACCGATTATGGTGTCGTTTCCTATGGATTTATATTGTAGAATCACTGAATTGACACCAAGAAAATTGCGTTTGCCGATAGTTACGCCACCCGAAATCTTGACCGCGGGCATAATTGAATTGAAATCGCCGAAGCAGGCGTCATGACCAACGTTGATAGAACCGTTTAGAGTATTGAAATTCCCGATTTCGACGTTGCACGAGATAAGGCATCTTGAACATATTATGTTGCCTTGTCCCATCCTGACATTGTCGCGGTCAAGGAATAATGTATCGGGAGCGATTATGTTGGGAAATTCTATGTTTGAATTCTGTACTTTGTTATAAAGAAGTTCAACTATTTTCGGAGAACCGATTGCGAATACGACAGCCAAAGGCTTAGGCCATGCGTTGAGGGTAACGATGTTCCCTAATACCTCGCCATATTCGTTATGGCTACCGGCCTCGACCCCATCGTCAAAAAAACCGACTAAATTCCAAGTCGGTTCCATTTCATTGTTGATGCGCTTAAGCAGGCAGGCGACTTCACGCCCGAAACCACCTGCGCCATATATAGCAATATCCTTCATAATCAATTTTTACCGTTAAAAGCTTCCATCGTGACCGAAGTCGCTGAATTTATGTCTTCGCGTCCTAATACTTTTTTCAATGTGGTCAGCACTATTTTACAGTCTGTGACGAAAGAGATATGGTCTACGTACCAGACATCCAACTCGAATTTCTTTTGCCAAGAAATCGCGTTACGACCATGACACTGCGCCCATCCTGTGATGCCTGGCCGCACCTCGTGACGCCGAGCCTGCTCGGAAGAATAAAGAGGAAGATATTGAACCAACAAGGGACGAGGCCCTATTAATGACATGTCGCCTTTTAGAACGTTCCAAAGCTGTGGCAATTCATCGATTGAAGTCGAACGGACAAACTTTCCGACCTTAGTCAATCGGTCTGCATCAGGAAGGAGGTTGCCGTCTTTGTCGCGTTCGTCAGTCATGGTCTTGAACTTGACCACCTTGAATATCTTACTATCCTTACCGGGACGTTCCTGAAAGAAGAACGCACCTGCGCCCTTGTTGGCATAGTGTAACCAAATGGTCACGGCAGCTAACGGCACTGACAGCACAAGCAAGGTACCGCCAGACGCCAATATATCGATTGTGCGTTTAAAGAAATCGCGGTATGGTTTCATTTGAAGTTCATTTTGCTAAATGCGGAATAATCCAGATTTAGTCAAAAATCTTGACGTATTCCTTTGCATTAGCAGATGTGAAATCTTGTCCGGCGGTCAGGGTATTGGTTTTCAGATTTGACATATAGTGGGAATCTTGTGAACATTGACGGATAAACTCCACAATACCTTTTATATCATCAGGGCGATATGATGCGCCACATTTATACTTGTCTAAAATAGCACCTACTTCCGTATTTGGTGGAGCTATATTAAGAATAGGCAGACCATATCCGAGATAATTGTAAGTCTTGCTTGGCACACTTACATTGGCGGTTTCAGGTGTCAAGGTGACTACTCCCAGTGATGCAGCATTCATTGAATATTTGATTTCGTCAAACGGCAGATAGGTATGGAATATCACATTTTTCAAACCAAGATTATCTGCCATTTCTTGTAAAGCAGCCTTTTTACCGCCTTCGCCTATGATGAGGAAAACGACTCTTGGATCGTCTTTCATTTCATGGGCTACCCCAACCAGAGTCTCTCCATTGTGCGTATATCCGATATTACCGGAATACATCACTATGAATTTACCTTCCAATCCAAGAGATTTGATAAACGGATTTTCGTTTTCAGCAACGAATTCGGGCTTGCCGAATGTGCTCCAGTTGGGTATGACGCTAATAATGTCAGGACTGCAATATTGTGCGACCTGTCTTTTCATGCCATCACTGAGCGTTATTATTCCACAACTCTTTGCGAAAATTGCTTTGTTGCGATTGGCCCACCAGTTAATGATTATCTTCGGACAATGAATATTACTCAGCGCATCGGGGTAGAGATCATACTCCACAATTCCAAACCGGTCATCCATCTTATCAGCCCATAGGTATGACATTGGGGGATTTGTGAAATATAACACATCTTTAGGTCCTTCAATGTTCTTAAGGACCCTTTTCATTTGCAAGGACCCTTGACCCCAAGTCTTGATTCGTTTAAATATTGAGCCTTTTTGATACGGAACAATATTCAAGACTTTTATAGACGGGTGTAATGGAACTGAATCTTCAGATACTCTTCCACAAATGAGATAAATAGTCTTGTATTTACCTACAAATGCGTTACAAACATCTATGGTAAGAGCTCCAGTCGACTGATTGACTATGACTAACGTATGGGGATGCATATCAATATTTATCTTTCAGCCCTCATGGGATTGTGCAGGAAGTCATCGTAGGCCAGACGGATTCCGTCAGGCAGTTCTGTACTGTATGTCCATCCCAAGGCCGTGGCTTTGCTAACGTCAAGCAGCTTGCGAGGCGTGCCGTTCGGGCGCGTGGTGTCCCACAGTATTCGGCCCTTATAGCCTACTATGTCAGCCACCATTTCCGTGAGCTCCTTTATGGTCAATTCTTTGCCCGTACCGGCGTTTACCGTCTCGTTGCCGGAGTAATTGTTCATCAGGAATACGCACAGGTTAGCCAGATCATCGACATAAAGGAACTCGCGCAATGGACTTCCGTCACCCCAGCAGGTCACTTCCTCCAGACCTTGCTCTTTTGCCTCATGAAACCGGCGTATCAATGCAGGCAGCACGTGTGAATGCTCCGGATGATAATTGTCGTTAGGTCCATACAGGTTGGTGGGCATTACGGAAATGTAATCCGTACCGTATTGGCGGTTGAGATACTCGCAGTATTTGAGTCCGGAGATCTTGGCCAAAGCGTATGCCTCGTTCGTATTCTCCAGTTCTGAGGTCAGCAGACAGGTTTCCTTCATGGGCTGTGGAGCCATGCGCGGATAAATGCACGACGAGCCAAGAAATTCCAGTTTCTTGCAATCGTTGCGCCAAGCGGCGTTGATCACGTTCATTTCCAGCATCATGTTGTCGTACATGAAGTCGGCCAAGTGATTCTGGTTGGCAATGATGCCTCCGACCTTAGCCGCTGCAAGAAACACATATTCCGGCTGCTCGGAGGCGAAGAAATCATTCACCGCCTGCTGGTTTATCAGGTCGAGCTCGCTGTGCGTCCGGGTGATGATGTTTGTGTACCCCTGACGCTTCAACTCTCGGAGTATTGCCGAGCCAACCATTCCTCTATGACCGGCAACATATATCTTGGAATCTTTTTGCATCATTTTACTATTCCCTTTTCCAGATATTCCGCCAGGTTTGTACGTACATGCTCTCCTGCACGCTCTACGGCAACCTTGGCCATATCTGCGTCTACCATGAGATTGACAAGCTGCTCGAAGCTGGTCTTCTTTGTCGGGTCCCAACCGAGTTCTTTTTTGGCTTTGGTCGGATCTCCCCAGAGGTTGACCACATCGGTCGGACGATAGAAGTCCGGAGATACCTCAATCAGGACTTTCCCAGTTTTAGCGTCTATACCCTTTTCATTCTCTCCTTCGCCTTGGAATATCAGTTCAATGCCAGCTCTGCGGAATGCATACAGACAGAACTCACGTACAGAATGCTGCTCTCCGGTGGCTATAACATAATCGTCGGGTTTATCTTGCTGAAGGATGAGCCACATGCATTCTACATAATCTTTGGCATAACCCCAGTCACGCAATGATGACAGATTGCCGAGGTAAAGCTTTTCCTGTTTGCCCTGGGCAATGCGAGCTGCTGCAAGTGTAATTTTACGGGTTACGAAAGTCTCGCCACGACGTTCCGATTCGTGGTTAAACAGTATTCCCGAGCAGGCATACATGTTATAGGCCTCGCGATATTCCTTTACTATCCAGAAGCCATAGAGCTTTGCCACAGCATAGGGGCTATATGGATGGAATGGAGTCTTTTCATTCTGGGGCACTTCCTCAACCTTGCCGTATAGCTCTGAAGTCGAGGCCTGATAGAATCGGCAGGTGTTGGCAAGTCCGCACTGGCGGATACCTTCAAGCAAACGCAGCACACCTGTAGCATCCACATCGGCCGTAAACTCCGGCGAGTCGAACGAAACTTGTACGTGACTCTGAGCCGCAAGGTTATAAACTTCGTCAGGCTTGACCTTATTCAATACCTGTATTATTGACATCGAGTCCCCGAGATCTGCGTAGTGCAGATGGAAGTTGGAATGTCCTTCAAGATGTGCGATGCGTTCACGGAAATCAACGGATGAACGTCGTATCGTACCGTGCACGTCATATCCCTTTTCAAGCAACAGTTCCGCGAGAAAAGAGCCATCTTGTCCGGTTATGCCTGTTATTAGTGCTGTCTTCATTATAATATTGTATTCGGTATTCTATTTTGTTAAATCAGATGACAATTCATTGCAGAATTTTCGAACAGAGTCAATATAGTTTTTTGCAACATTTTCATCTGTATATGCTGATGCGGTTTCTCTACCTTTAATGGAAATATTTGATCTTTCATTTGGAGTCATATTACGGATTTTCATGATAATAGAAGTTAATTCATTTTCATTACCCGCCTCACATAAAAATCCATTGACACCATCTTCAATAATACCTTCCATGCCTTCATTTTTTGAAGCAATTGTAATACATCCTCTTGCCATCGCTTCGAGATAGACGAGACCGAAAATCTCCTCACGGCTAATCATCGCAAAAATATCAGTTTCATCAAGTAATTTGACAATTTCTTGACGCGATACTCTTCCTAAAAATGAAATATTATTCTCAGTATTGTATGAATTAGCTAGGCTTTTTAGTTCAGATTCTAAGCCTCCTGCACCCACAATATTCAAATGGTAATGTGCATCCCGGAAGCTTTTTACGGTAGCACCTAAGACACAATCGGGATATTTACGAGCTATCAACATCCCGATGAAAGTCACGTTAGAAACCTTTTCCCAATTGCGAGTAGTAGGAGTCTGAGTAAATATTGGGGGGATTCCTGAACAACATCTAAAGGTCCGTAATTGTATACCATACTTATCTTCAAATGATTTTAGACACGGTATGCTTCTATACCCCCAAATATCAACAGCTTTAATCAATTCATCACTGTGTTTGAAGACATTGATATCATTGCTATAGCTATGCAAGACGTTAACGGCCGGACACTGGAATTTATCCTTTAACTTAGCCGATAAATAAAGACTTGGATTGACCCAATGAGATACGATAACATCTGGTATAAAGTCAATGGACTTAAGATATCCAGTTATTTTTTGAATTGAATTATTTAATACAGTTTTAGAAAAGGAACCATGTGGAATCATTTTTCTCATGGAAACATTTAGAACTTCAACTCCGTCATATTCGTAAATGCCATCAATACTAAAATGTTCCCTAACCATAGCGATGCCTTCCTTTTTTGAGAGGAAAGTCATAATGTATTTCCCTATCTTGTAATAAATCGAAGGAAATACAGAAAGGGTACGTACTACTTTAACGTTATATCCCAATTCAATCCATTCCTTAACAAAGTAATGTATGACAGGCGTAGCATCTGCTGTCATGCCGACGCCTGGATATATTGGGGTAAGTATTAAGATGTTCTTGATAGGCTTATTCATATCAGAAACTGTACAGGTTATTAGTAGTTATTGTTATTCTTTTGCGGTAGAATTGTCAAATCCCCTAATTTATTAAGGATGTCATTAGAATAGAAGTTAATATAGCCTCCGGCACATGAGAAGGTCATCTCTCCAAAATAGATTCTACCATCTATATTGTATAAATCGACGCGCACTTCAGGGAATCCTTTGGATAACTTGGAAGCAACTTTGAGCATTTCATCATAATTTGGGGGTTTAGGAATGGATCCTTGGCCATTCTTATAATGGGTAGTGAATATCGACCATTCCGGCCGAAACTTCCAATCCAAATCATGCCATTCAGTGTCTGCTACAAAACCCGACCTGTTAAAACAGCACCAAGTACCAAATACATTTCCGTTGAAGCACCAAATCTTGTAATCTACAAGAGAAGATGTAAAATCAGAATGTTCGTCTAATAGACCCTCTGCAATGATCTTGCGTTTAATTCCGAGATAATGCGGTTCTACTTCTTTAATTCCGAAATCGGTTTTAAGCCAATCTGACAATAAATTGATTGTTTTCGGAATGTCGAGCTTAGACTTGTCTTTTACTATTAGTACGGACCCAGCTCCATGATTTGGTTTTAGAACAAATGAATTTGGCAATTGGGAAAAATCAATATCGTAAGGTGAATCCCAAACTCCATATAGCGGAACTAGATATTTGGCTCCTATACACTTCTTTACATAATTCCGCACCTCATACTTATCGGCCAATTGAGTCCAGATAGAAGTGTCGGTATTAAATTTAAGCCATTGTATTTTTTCATTAATATCCTTTGGATTATCCCAATCTATATCTCGTCCAAAATGCTTTTTGAAACGAAGGGAAATAATAGATTTGGGGAACAATTTAGCTGTTTTAGTCAGCAGATAATCTTTTATTTGATATACAATACTCATACTGAGAACGTGTTTTATTGTAAATAATAATTAAAGAGAGTGCTATGCATATGTCATAAGTCGTATTAGCTACAATGGCAACTCCGGAAATGGATCGGAATATAAAGAACCAGAGCATTCCCATAATAAACAAATCCCATGGAGTATTCATTTTTCGACCCAATCTAATACTATTTATGGCAAGTGAGCCAATTATGAATAGGTAAATTAGACCTCCAACAACCCCAGTCCCGACGGTTATATCAAGGTAGCAATTATGAAAGCTTGTAAAACTCCCATGTTGTTCAAGAATAACTGGATTGCCGCCAATGATAGGAGAGTCGTCTATAATTTGTAATGCATCTTCAAAGATTTCATCGCGGCCGCTAGTGTCATTATCTTCTACAGTGGACATCACTCTTGAATAGAGAACAGGAGCAGAATCTTCCAGATATGCCAAGACTGCAATGTACGAAACACTTGACACGATTATTACAATAAGTGATATTTTTTTTATTAATTTTGTGGAATTGGCGGTTACATATAAAACTCCAGCAATACATCCAATTAATGGACCTCTGCTTGCAGCCTTACCAATAGAGTAAAATCCAATTAATATACCTAGAAAAGCCAAGACCATTAAAACAGTCTTGAATTTAAAATTTCGAAGACGGGAAAGGATGGTTAAACTAATAATTGCGAGGTATGCTCCAGAATCTCCATAAGTTAAAAAAGACTGTCTGGGATTTAATGTGGCACGACCAGCTTTTACTGTAATATCAGTTTTGAAATATTCAATTCCCAGAATAATAAATAGTGAAGCAAATAAAATTAATATACAAGTTTGGGTGTGAATCTTTTTCCAACTTCCAATTACCGAAAGCATGGGAATGAATGTAACGCCATAAGCAAACAGTATTGCGTTATTGGCAGCTGCTTTATATGCATTATCAACGCCGAATAAATAAAAGTCCAGTGTAATCTTAATAAGGATTATACCGAAAATCCCTACAAATATTTTTAATAATGTATTCTTGCCAAATTTTAGACCCGTTATAAATAAACATATTATAGATAACATTAATGTGGCACCTCGATATACGATACTGCCTAGACTGCTATCTACAAATGTTGTAAATATTGTGAAGCCGCAAAAGCAAAGAATAAAATTAAGATCAAAAATGTTAAATCCTTTTTTAATTTTCATTGATTAGTAATGCAATTAGATAAATAGTAGATGTATAAAACATTAGCAATGACGTTTAATAATCTGAATAGAAACATAATGAAAACCAGACTATTCTGATGTCATTATTGATTCCCATATTGCGAATATTATTTCAGGTGAATATCGTGTTAGTGCAATTGTAGCCTTTTCCCTAAATTCTTCCCGTAATGAATTGTTGGTTATCAATAAATCAAGTTTAGATGTGAAGTTCGATATGTTAAAAGGGGCGGTCAATATTCCATATTTGCCTCCATCTAATATTTCCGATGCAGTATAGAAAGAGTTGTTAGCGATTGGAATGACACCATGTTGCAATGCCTCGAGTAAAACTAACGAGAAGGACTCGTGAGAAGAAGTAACACATAAAATCTCAGCAGAAGCATAATATGAATCTGGATTGACTCTTCCTTCAAAACTATAGTTGGATAGATGCAGATCATGAGCGATTCTTTTCGCGACCTCCAGGTGGGGCCCATCTCCTAAGATTTTAAGTTGCCAGTCTGGATGAGATTGCGACACTATTGACCAGACTTTAAGCATATAATCGATGCGTTTTGTGGGAATGTCTATTGAACCTACCCATAAAACTGTTTTATCTCTTTTCTTTTCGGGCTTGTTGTTGTGGATTCGATTATTATAGGGTTTTGTGAAATTTGGTATAGTTCTATATTTCGTTAATGAATTAATACCTGTAATTTCAATAAATTCATTTTCCATTCCTTTAGAAAGACCTACTATATAATCAGACACATTATACATTGTTTTGTATAATACATGATATTTTCTGCAATATAGCTTTATAAGAATTTTCTTCGCAAGTGGCGTTTTCAGTAAATTGAATATACAGCCAAGATGCCGGGTCTTCAGATAATATTCTTTTTGATATGCATAATTTTTAATGGGGGTAAGAATAGAGTTATGAATACAGGAAATAAGAACGAAGTTCACCCTGTTTTTTATTTCACTCATAAATCTATGAGATTCTATGGATAAGGCTCCTTGATTTATTACAGTATCTATATTATGATTTTTAATAAACTCGGAGAAATATGTATAGTTTTGTTCAGAGTTGAAAATAGGACTTGGAAGAAATATCTGAGCATTGTCATACATATATTCTTGGGTTTTTCTTGCACCAATAAACCATACTTCGATTCCCTTAGAGCGAAATAGCGAGGTTAGGTTTGCGGTGATTCTTGAAATCCCTCCTCGCTCAGGCATGATGCCGTTCATATGAAAAAAAACAACTTTAGCCATTTAGTTTGTCCAGTAAATCATTAAAAGGTATTGACGTATGATAGAATTTATTCAGTTCCCGATTATCTAAATCCTGTGCTGTATAGAATAAATGAAAAATCCCATCCACTACAATAGCGCAAGGTTTGTATATTCCAATCTTATTAATTGATTTGTTGGTGATCAACGGAAGTTTGAAAAATTCAAAATTCACACCATCAGAACTATGAGCTAAACATATATCCGCGTTGCACTGATTTGTCTGGATGATGGCGTATAATTTGTTTTGATATTCGAATACATCAAGATGCCATGGCTGATATAAGTGATTAGTCCCCTTGATTCGATTTACTGCTTTTAATTCGAATGTCTGGCCAAGAGATCTCCCCTCCCAAACAGCTATGCCATACGATTTATGAGTAGGATATATGCCAAGTAAATCAATACCTAATAATAGTTGATCAACTATTTTGCGTATTGGTTTGGGAAGTCTCCTAACTTGTTTAAAGAAGAACCTAACTTTAGTAGCATAGGCTATATACCTTCCATTGCATTTTATAATTGATGCGCTTACCTCAGAATCACAGAATTCTTCTTTGGCAGTTAAAATAGGGTGCGGATATTCTGAAATTTCATCCTCGGATATTCTCACTGCATATGTGGCACGAGAAGATTTATCTTCGGTACAACGCTGAGTTTGGTTTTCTCTCCAAAATACAATCAGAGAATTATTATCAATCAAAAGATTTGGATCAGAATTGTATCCTATTGTAGGTTTTGGTTTTATTTCCGAGTGAAAAATCCAAGTATCAGGACATTTTTCTGTTTCACTGTTGCCATAGCATAATATTGGATTTTCTAAAGCTGGATCTGCTCCATAATACGGTGTATAAACCATCCACCACTTATGTCCTATACAACCATGCTCGCAGAATCTTACACATGGATGCACTATATCACCGTGATGTATGCTTGAAATTGTTTTGTCAACCAGACATTGTACCCCAGGGGACATTACTCCATGAATGGATCGATGGAACATATAATTGAGCAACACTCGATGTATATATAGTAATTTTCTAATGCTCATTTGGATGGAAAGCTTGTAAGAATGACAAAGGAATTTGAAAATTCACCTGAAATCGAGTTCTCAAAACTAATTATCGGGATTAATTATATGATTAATTATTTTTAAAGATTCGATACGTTCTCTTTTTAACGCCTCGCCTACCTTTTGATAATCAATCTCATCAAATGTAAGCTGATTTATTTGAGATGCATTATCAACTAATCTATTTTCAAGTCCCAATTTGTGGAGAAGTGATATAAAACGAGTTTTCCCCCTTTTGTTGTTGGCAATCGCAATGAATTGTTTTTTAAAGATAATTGCGAAAACCATTCCATGAAATGAATCCACTATAACGAAATTTGCATTGCGAATTTTTGTAAGCCAATGCTCTACTGAATAATAGGGCTTGAATTTTCGATTATATAGATTATATACTTTTAGTCTGTTAGTAGATGCATATCGTTTGATAGAATCAACCTTGTCTTTATTAGTATCAAGGATATAAGTGACGAGTTCATTATTATTTTTGTAATTAGATACAAAAGCGTCCCATTCCGCTCCTGTTATTAATAAAGTAGGGTCCAATACACATGTGCTATCAATATCAAATTCATGTTTTAAGATGTCTACTCCACTATCTTCACGTACTGTAACAACTTCAAACTTCTTTAATAAATTGCCAATCCTTATTTTTTCTTCTTCGTTGGCTATTAATGAATCTTTCCCTAAAGAAGCCGCATAAGAATACCTTTTGATATTGGAGTTGCTATCCAAAAAGTCTAAAAAATAATTCAACTCCGCTCCTCGAGTATTAGGAACTGACCAAACTTGATCACTCCCCACGATAATGCCATTCAGTTTCAATGACTCGCAAACAGTGCGAAGTGTTGATGAACTGCGTATTGTTTCTGTTTGATTTATTTTTTTGAATAATGATATTATGTTTTTACAGAAGTATTTATAATATATATTTCGTTTGAAACGATGAATGAGCGAAGGATTGGATTCATTCCAACCCCTATTTAATAAAATAGGCTGGGCATTATTCTTTTCAATTATCTTGGATAATGCAAATGCCTGAAGTATATAACCATAATTCGCTTCAAAAGGAAGCGTTAATATGCCAAATTTTTTATCCATGGATTCTTTTTATGATGTTAAATAAACCAATTTTTTGAATTGCTCTAATCATCTTAGCCCTAATGCGACGTTTTAGAGGTAAATTGCCATATTTTTTCATCAGTCTAATTATATCATGACCTTGGGATAATTTTTCGAAAAATATATTTCTATTTGCAGGGCAATGAGTTGAGAAGTTAATAGACGGATTTTGTAATAATAGATCATCAACATTTGATGCAATAGTGGTCACATTGAGTTGATTTAATATCTGAGCTCCCTTTTTGCTGTTTATAAAAAGTCCACTTACTCCTTCTTTTATGACAGGAATGTTTTGTGATATAGACAGTCCTTCAATTCCCCAAAAGTCACATAAAGTAATATCACTACCACTGCTAAATGATTTGAATCGACAATGGTAGCATGAAGGTCTAAGAATAATATCATTCAAGAAAGACTTCATATAAAGGTTATGATTTCTTGAACTGTAGTATGTGCTTTCATCGCATGTTGTAATTGACATGCAATATTTACGCCATCCATTCTTTTTATCCCTAAATGAAATTGTTTTAATATTACGAAGGTCGTCTAAATTGCATTTATTCAAGTTTCTGAATGATTTATCATTTTGAATTAATCTTAAATATTCGCGCCAAACTAATGGTGAAGGAACTCCATGGCATACAAAATCGATGCATAATAAAGAATCATAATTTTTTCCAAGAAAATTGCGTAAGCCTTTAATTTGACAGGGCGTTCCTGAATAAAGAACCTTACGACCATCTTTTAAAAATTGTTGTACAAGTGTGTATGAGTCAGAATTGTCCGTTTGAACATATTTTGATCCTTGGAATTTTGTAACATCTTCTAATGACTCAGTATAAGATGTAACAACTTCAAAGTATTCGTTAAACTGTGCTCCAAAAACAACTCCGTTTTGTAGTAAGATAATTTTACATATTTCATAAAAAATACCACCAGAAGAAGAAGCTAGTCTTGTTTTTTTACTATTACTGTAGGTTGCATAAGTCTCCAAGGGGGGGAGTGGTTCTCCTGAATTTAGAACAGGACATACAGCCTCACAAGCATGACAATCAATACAGTCTTTTAAATTGACTTTGGGGTATTTGAATCCTTCATTATCCTCAATAATTGAGATACAATGCTTAGGACATTTCTGTTTACAAGCATTACAACCAATACAGTTTTCTTTTGAGTCTATTTTTATCATATCGATTTAATGGATTTCTTATTAGAATTTGCTCTTGTGTAATAATTTAGCAATCGGGCCAAGAATTAAATTGCGTTCATAATTGTTTAGTGAGAATTTCCAATTCAGTATTATAAAGATTATACTAAATACAATTATACCTAATATCAAATTCAAAACTACGGCAAAGTTCACATACTTAGCCAAAATAAGTCCAGAAATTGTCATTATTGTTGGGATAATCAAAATTTTGCCTACTTCTCTCCAAAATTTGGGAATGTCAATTTTCTGTTTTTTATAATAGTATATGTTCATTATAAATCCCTGACCAATAACAAGAGCCAATCCTATTGCAAAAGCACATCCGATTTCAGCATAATGTTTCGATAGTACAATCTGTAAAATCAGACTGCATATTGAAATTATGAAGTATAAGATTGATCGGAATTTCATTTGATTCCGTGCCTGTAATATTGCAATTCCTGTATTTTGTATAAGGGGGGTAAAAAGTGATACATAAAATATAATGGTAATAATATATGCAGGTGCGTAGTTATCGCCAGCCCACAAATTTATAAATCCTAAACCAAATGTGATAAATCCGCTTAATATAAACGACATTACAAAACTCTGAATCCTACCGGTTTTTATAAACAAATCAGATATTTCTTTATGGGTAGTACTAAGAGCAACCATCCCTGTCACTTTAGGCAAAAGAACACTCACTATAGATGTGGAAAAATTCATGTACATTTGTTCTAATAATATTGCGACAGAAAATACAGCAACCGCCATTGTCCCACATATGGCACCTAAGACAAATTGCCCTGTGCCCCAGTATATTTTATCCATAATGGCATTTAGGAATATCCAGAATGAATATACACTGATTTCTTTAATGAAAGGCCAGTCAAATTTTCCAAATACTATATGAATTTTAAGTTTTTTGAGACAATAGATTAGATTTATAAATAGTGTCAGTACATTAAAAACAGTCTGTACTACAACTAGAGCTACAGCTTTAAATCCAATAGATAGCACAAGAATCAGAACACCTGTCGATATTATGATTCGAAGTATACTGACAACTCTTTGGAATACGAAATTTTCATATGCAGTTATGATAGATCCAAAAATGCTAAAGGGAAAAGTTACGGATAGATTAAAAGTCAATAGCAACATCATTATGCGAGCTTGCCTCAGATCTGATGCCGTCATGGTGCGGTCGAAAAGCGCATCGACATTAAAATATAAACCAAGACCACCACCGATGGCTATTAATCCAATAAAACAGTAAACAACGAGAAACATCCCAAACATCTCCCATTGTTCCTGTTTTTTCCCTTCCGCACGATATTTAGCCGTATATCTAACTATGGCATTTCCAAATCCGAAGTCAAGCAATGTAAGATATGCTATAATAGAAGCGACTAGTGAATATAGACCATACTCATTCTGTCCAAGACAACGGAGCATATAAGGAGTATATGCCAGTCCGACGAGCGTATTAAGCCCGATAATGACATAATTCAAAATAGCTCCAGCTTTAATTTGATTCATTGTGCGGAATGATTTAGGACTATGGTGTCAACGTGTAAAACTGACGTGTGGCTTTGAAAACCCGCCGGGAGGCAGAGTTTCAAAATAATCGTGAGATATTGATGGAGATATTAGTCAGTCTGGTCATTAATCCTTTTGGCGCATTACATTGAAGACTCTTGTCTGGATGAGGATTCTTGACTGGGGTCGACCGCTTCATCTGGATTTGTATTGTTTATTGCATCCAGACCTTCGATTGCGAGGGTGGCTTCCCGGCTGGCAAAGAATTCGGACAGACCGTTCAATAATTCATCGAAGGTCTTGTTGTCTTGCTGTATGTGGTCATAGACCAGTTCTATAACGGATTCAAACACTTCGTCTTCCTTAATCATTTGGAAGAAATTGTTGTCACGCGTCATATCGATGTTATTGTAGTGGTTGATCAGCTTATCCCAAGAATCAACAAACTTAGTGGTATACTCCATATTGACCTCGTCTTCGCTGTCGATGTTTTCGAATTCCTTGTGATAGAATTTGGCAAGCAGCCTTTCCTGACGTTTCTGTCTGACGGAATTACTGGTCCATTTGTTGTTGGTCAGCCGAATCACTATGTCGAGAAGCTGTTTCATTTCAGTCCCTGAAGTCTCGGATTCCACAAGCAACAGTATGCCGTCGTCAATCGTTTCCGGATTGAATTCCATATTCATCAGCTCCAACTGATTAACTAGTCTTGAGGGCGAATATATTTGCCACGTGGATAGATTGCAACGTCGGTACAAATCGATGTATTTTGAGCGGAATGGCGGGAATGTCTTGTCAAGCGTGACAAATATAGGGGAGGGGATTTCGTCTTTTTCAAACAGATAGGCACCCATCCAGGCATCGTTTTTTAGGGGGATATCTTTTTTGGGGCGTAGCTGTTTGGTCCGTATTTCCTGCTCGAATACGCCGATGGCGTCTTTCAGTTTGTCGGGTTCCGGTATTTTCTCGAATTGAATTCCCTTAGTCTCGATTGCTTTTGTTACATAGTAGTCCAGGATTGAATCGACATTTTCCTCGTCCAGATCTTCGGGCTTGACTTCGAGAATATCCTGCAGATAGTCGCTGAACGTCTCAATGCCGATAGGTAGCAGCCCTTCGTCGAGAGCCCGGACATAGTATCTATAGAATACATTGTTGGACGGTGTACGGTCTATGAACCAGGAACATTCCTCAAAATGACACAGCGACAGGGCTTCTTTTACATGATTCGTTATCTCATGCCTATATATCTGCGCGATACAAGGCAAGAGACTCTCCTGATTAAGTATTATATGGTCCATGTCCCAGATGCTCCGGAACAGTGGATCGGCCGGAGGCATATAATCATCGGTGGGCATAGCAAGCAAATAAAGGGCTATCTGCGTATCAAACCATATCCGGCGATGTCCTTGGGCAAGTGCGTAATCCTTACGGCAGAGAAGCAAGGAGCATGCTTTGCCGAATGACTTTTGTTTAAGGCAGTCGTTGTCTCGGCATATCCGTATCAACTTATGTATTAGCTGTGTGGCGTCTTCTTCACAAGCTGAATGCTGGTTTATCAATGTCCATAATCCGCTTTGCGTCAAGTTGTATTCGTCCGATACCTCCTGGTTGCCGTTAGAAAGCAGGTATTCGTCCCAGAAGGCTGTCAGTTCGTTGAACACTTCATCAAGATGTCCTTCCAATAGAGAGCCTTTCACGCATTCCTGTATGGAGTCTCTCAGCAATTCACGGTTGCATCCAAAGTCTTCGCGGATACGGCTAATACGGTCTTTCTCTGTTTCGGTCAGCCCATAAAACGGGGAGTTGATATCGGATATCTTATGATCATCCAGTAGCCGTTGGATGGCTTTTTTTACCCCCGATCTCATTTTATTGCCAAATTGGGTTTCTGCGGACTGAATGATCTCAGTTTCGTTATGGTCTCCGCCGTTTAGCATGTGGATAATGCTGGCCTGAAGAATCCTGTTTTTGTAATCTCCAGCCGATTTGCCGAATGATATAAGGTCGTAGGCCTGAAGGTCTGCTGATGAAACATCTTTAGATTCGGCTTTTTCGGTTAGTTCGGGATGTAATGACGTAAGGGTGGAATACAGTCTGTGGATACAGAATATCTCAGTGGCAAGTATATACTTTAGATAGGATGCTACCGTTGCCCGATCCCATGCCGGCGTGTTGTGGATGTCGGTGTTTCGGGCTTCATAGGAGCGTGCGAGCAGAAAACAGCCATTTGGATCCTGGTCATATTGATTGCGTGTCAGATTCCGGAATGGATGGGTGGCATTTTGACCGAAAACTCCGGTAATCCGTGCAAGAGGAATCAATGTTTTATCCTGGTTCTTGATGACGTTATAGGGACTGAGGCCAGCTTGTAAAATCAGCACCTTAAGGAACGATTCGATCGAGGCCGCAAATATAAGCAAGGAATTGATGTCGCCCAATCTGGAGACATAACATTCCTGAAGTCCGTGCTTCATTCGTTTGCCTAAATCGGCAATCTCGAAATAATCAATCTTCAGGTTGATAAGATTGCCGAACACAATCATGGCTCTGTCAATCTCATCGCGTGAGATAGACAGATTCTGATCTCTGAAAGCGTTTTCGCAATCTCTGGTAATTTCGAATTTGATGGTACCCCAGTCGAATTTTTCAGACATGGTGGATTTATCTTTTTGTGCGGTTATGCTGCGGGAGGCGGCGAGGAGGGAGGGCTCTACGTGGCGCTCGCATGTGTGGGTAGGGAAGGGGGGTGCGATAGCGATGAGGAGGAGGGAATGGACAACGACTCCGTCGTTGAACTGAACGGCTCCGCGACTCCGGGCTGGGACCGTGGGGCTAATGTGGCGGTGGTGCTAATTATGTATTATGCATTCCTCATTATGCATTGATTCGACGGGGAGGGAGTGGAGGTGGGAGAGGTTAAGGAGCTCGCTGCGGTAGGAGAGGAGGCAGTAGTCAATCTTCAGTTGCTCGTCGAGGTTGGCGGCGGTGCGCCGCTCAAGCTCGCGGATGATACGGGCTTCGTAACTGAAGTCGAGGGGCTCGTGGCCGGCGTCTATAAGCGCCTGGTGGCGCTGAGGCCAGGCGAGGTAGAGGGTGTAGAGCTCCGGAATGGACATCTGAGTTAGGTCAGAGGTCATAGTGTTGAGGGAAGAGGGAGTAGTGAGGAGTGGGGAGGGGTCGATGAGGCGGAGGTTGGAAACCTCCGTTCCATGATGCGCGGCTGGGACAGCCTGCGCTACTATAGGCGGCGGGGACGTCGCCTCTACAGTGAGTACGCCGCGGCGGGAGAGTTCGCGGGCAACGACGGCGGAACGGCGGCGGCAGAGGCGCGTCAGGGCGCGGTGCGCGCTGTCGAGGATGGTGGAGGCGTAGTCGCCAATGTCGTCGTAGATGCGGGCAAGCGTCAGCAGCTCGCCTGTGGGCGAGGAGGGGGTGATGCGGTAGGAGGTGACAGTCGGAGTCAGTGCAATGGCCATGGTTCCTGACAGGAGAACTGGAGAGAGGAAATAAGGCTTTTGGTCCGGGTTGATGCGCGGCCGGGGACAGCCTACGCTACTATTGGGGATAGTAATTAGCGAGGAGTGAGGAGCGATTAGTGAAAAGGCATTTGGTCCGGGTTACTGCGCGGCTGGGGACAGCCTGCGCTACTATTGATGCATTCCGCATTGTAATAGGCGTATTCGTCAGCCAGCTGACGCTGGAATTTAGAGGTGGGAGAAGATAAGTTAGAAGTCATAGTGACGAGGGAGGAGTGAGTAGTGAGTAGTGATGAGTGAGGAGGGGTAGAGAGGACGGCGAAGATGAGGCGCGTCAGGGCCGCGGTCCAGGGGTTGGTAATAGAGGTGGAGAGTTCCTGATAGCGGGCGCGGGCGGCGTCGGCGGCGGTCATGTCGCCGAGGATAAGGGTGGCGCCGTAGAGAAGGGCCTGTAGTTTGGCGTTGAGCTTGCGGTTGTTGACCTTCACCACGGCCATGCGGCTGGCGAAGACGGTGAGCTTTGCGAGGAGGGGCTGCGGTAGGTTCTGGCCGGCGTGGAACAGGCGCATGGCCGGGAGCAGATGTGGCACGAAGGCGTCGATCTGGTCGTTGGCGCGTGTGGTGTGGCGGGAGAATTCGAGCACGCGGACATCGGTGTTCTTGATATTGAACGCGACGGTGCCGACACCTTGGAATATGCTTAGCACGATGTCGCCGGATTTGCTTTTGGCCTTTGGCATGAAGCGGCCGATAAGGCCGGGGAAGTCGCCGTTGACTACTTCGACAAGGTCGCCGTCGTCAAGGTCGATGTCCTGGAGAGGGTAGTACGGCAGGCTGTTGTGGTAGGCGCGGGCTATGTTGCGGAAGTTGGCCATATCCCGGTCGGAGACGGTGGCGTACCGCTCGTCGGAGCCTCGGTTGATGAGGAAGGAGAAGCCGTTGTCCTGGCCGCACAGCTGCTTTACGTCTGAGAAGTCGCCGCGGACGAAGACGTAATGGAAGGTGAGGTTGGCGGTGCGGAGGTGGGTCTGTCCGTTGCGGGTCTCTGGTACCACGTAGGTAGGTGCGAAGAGCTCGAGGCGGGTGTCGGCGGCGCTGTTGTATCGGTCGACGGCCTTCTGAGCCTGATGGCGCGGCGATGGAGCTATGTGGTTAAGGACAAACCAGGACACGGGAGTTCGTGAGGAGGGATTAGTGAAAAGTGAAGAGCCTCGGGTGAGCAACGACTCCGTCGTTGAACAGAACGGCTCCGCGACTCGGGACGTGAATAGTGAAGAGGTACTTTGTCACTCTGACCTCTGACCTCCGACTTAAATTGGGGGTGTTCTTTTACTTGGCGTGACAAATGGGTATATCTTTGATACACAATGATATAAGATGATCCAATTTGCCAAACTTCCGAAAAGTGGCGACGTAATACCACTTGATTATTGCCTTAGTCATCTCTAATTAAGAGATAACTAAGATTCATCCCCTTATTGATATTCAATTCGTTACAACTCCGCATCCCCGTTTTTTGCTAAACAAATCGCCCGAATTGCCACTTTAAATACATGTAGACTCCGGGACTCCCGTCATGCATGGTTTCGATATTTTCCGTATCTTTTCGGCATTCCATCCTTACTTACATACACTTATATCTGAAAAATTCTCTATCGATTTTAACCGATATGTCAAAGAAAATTTGTAATTTTGCAGTTAGTTATCTCTTAATTAGAGAGGGGACGCAAGGGGGATGATACCTGAGGGCGAGGCTAAAGCCTCGAGCCGGAACCAACCAACACGGAACAAAGGACGCAACACAAACAAGGCGGCGCCATTGGCGCCGCCTTGTTTTGCGTTTCAAATAGAACTTTGGTCTGGGGTGATGCGTGGCCACGTGCATGAGGGCCGTCCCTACACGCCTGATGATAATCAGGCTTTCTTCATTTCCTTGGCCCAGGTGTCCTTGAGGCCGATGGTCTTGTTGAATACGGGATGGCCGGGGGTGGAGTCCTTGTCGACCACGTAGTAGCCGAGGCGCTGGAACTGGTAGTGATCGCCGGACTGAATGCGCTCGGCGAGCCAGGGTTCGATCATGGCGTTGTCGCGCACACGGAGCGAGTCGGGATTCAGCAGGTCGCGGAAGTCGCCCTCTTCGGCCGAGGGATTCTCGACGGAGAACAGGCGGTCGTAGTCGCGTATCTCGGCGCGTGTGGCGGTTGGCACGGACACCCAGTGGAGGGTGCCTTTGACCTTGCGGTCGGCGCCGGGGAGGCCGCTGCGTGTGTCGGGATCGTATTCGGCATGCAGCTCGATGATGTTGCCGTCGGCGTCCTTGACCACGCCGTCTTCCTTACACCTTATTATATATGCTCCCTTGAGACGCACTTCCTTGCCGGGTGAGAGACGGAAGAACTTTTTGGGAGGATTCTCCATGAAGTCGTCGCGCTCTATCCAGAGTTCGCGGGTGAATGGCATCTGATGGGTGCCCTCGGCGGGATTCTCGGGATTGTTGTCCATCTCCATCATTTCGGTCTGACCTTCGGGGTAGTTGTCAAGTATGAGCTTGACGGGGTTCTGGACTACGCTGACGCGTGTGGCGGTGGCGTTGAGGTCCTCGCGTACGGAGTGCTCCAGAAGCTCGATGTGGTTCAGGGCTTCGTATTTGGTGTAACCGATGCGGTTGATGAAGTTCTTGATGCTGGATGGTGTGTATCCGCGGCGACGCAGTCCGCGCAGGGTGGGCATGCGTGGGTCGTCCCATCCGGCGACGAGGCCTTCCTTGACCAGCTGGAGCAGCTTGCGCTTGCTCATGACGGTGTAGGTGAGGTTGAGGCGGTTGAACTCGATCTGACGGGGGCAGTATGACTCATCGGCAAGTTCCTTGACGAAGTATTCGTACAGGGGGCGGTGAGGCACGAACTCGAGGGTGCAGATGGAGTGCGTGACGCCTTCGAAGTAGTCGCTCTGGCCGTGCGCGAAGTCGTACATGGGGTAGACCTTCCAGGTGTCGCCGGTGCGCCAGTGGGGAGTCTTGATTATGCGGTACATGATGGGGTCGCGGAAGTGCATGTTGTCGGAAGCCATGTCTATCTTGGCGCGTAGCACCATCGATCCTTCATCGAACTCTCCGCGGTTCATGCGCTCGAACAGGTCGAGGTTTTCCTCAATGGGGCGGTCGCGGAAGGGGGAGGGTGTGCCGGGCTCGGTGGGCGTGCCTTTCTGTGCGGCTATCTGCTCGCTGGTCTGCTCGTCTACGTATGCCTTGCCTTCGCGTATCAGTCGCTTGGCCAGGTCGAACAGCTGCGGAAAATAATCGGAGGCGTAGTAGAGGCGGTCGCCCCAGTCATAGCCCAGCCAGTGGATGTCTTCCTTGATGGCTTCGACGTATTCGGTGTCCTCCTTCTGGGGGTTGGTGTCGTCGAAACGGAGGTTGCACGTGCCGCCGAACTTTTCGGCGGCGCCGAAGTCCATTATGAAAGCCTTGGCGTGTCCGATGTGCAGGTAGCCGTTGGGCTCGGGAGGGAAACGTGTGTTAAGGCGCCCTCCGTTCTTGCCGGCCGCCAGGTCGTTTACTATTTCCTGCTCCACGAAGCTGAGGCCTGCCTCGTTCGTGGTGCTGTCCTGAAGTGTCTCTTCGTTGACTTTGTTGTCCATATGTTTATGATTCCGCAGGCTTCTGCCTGCTCAATAGTTTCTTTTAAAAATACAAAATTAGTAAAAATCGCGAAAATATGGAGCACGAGATAATAAATTTGTGTAAATATTATGATGTTGACGACTTTTTTTGTAACTTCGTTGTTATAAAAGATGAAATTAATATAAACTAAAAAAACAAACCAGAATTATGAAACCACTTCACATCATTCTGTCCGTAATAGGCGGTGCCGTAGCAGGCGCGGCCGTAGGACTGCTTGTGGCTCCCGACAAGGGGACCGACACACGTGCCAAGATCGTGGAATTCCTGAAAGAGAAGGGAATCACACTGAAAAAAGATAAGCTGGACGAGCTGGTAGACGAGATCGAGGATCAGATCGAGGAGAAGCTCTGACAAACGGTTTATAACGCTTAAAACGACGAAAAGATGAGAGCACTGACACTGATATCCGCCTTTGTGGGCGGAGCTATAGTAGGCTGCGGCGCGGCCCTGCTGTTCGCGCCCGAAAAGGGTGCGGAAGTGCGCGCCAAGATATGCGAGATACTGCACAAGCATGGCTGCGAGATATCCGACAAGGATGTTGACGCGCTTGTTGCCGAACTCGCTGCCTCGGAGAAGAAATAAAAACGCACAAGGGGGCGGCGATAGCAGCTGCCCCCTCGCTTCAATGCGGAAGGGGGCGAGCTGGAAGCTCGCTGCCTAAACTAACCCACACGGCACGAGCAGACCAGCCCGCACGAAACAGGGACTTCGGCTTCCGCCTCAGCACGGATAAAAAGAAAAGGACACTGGGGCTGTTAATAAACTGGGGGGGGCTGTCAATACACTGCAGGGCTGTCAATACACTGCAGGGCTGTCAATACACTGCAGGCTGTTAATAAACTGGGGGCTGTTGATTAACTGCGGCTATCGTAATAATATTCCACTACCACTATGAGACTGAAAATACTGGATGATATCCAAAACATAATAGAACAGGGCAAGAACTGGGTGCAGCTGGAGCTGGATTACGCCAAGCTGACACTGGCCGAGAAACTGACGGCCATATTGACGATGCTGATAATCGGCTTCCTATGCGCGCTGTTGGGTTTCCTGGCACTGATACTGTTCAGCTTTGCGCTGGTGCATGTGTTTACACTGATAATGTGTCCTGCCCTGGCGTATCTAACCGTGGGTGGAATAGTGCTGCTGTGCCTGGTGATGATATGGCTGCTGCGCAAGCCGCTACTGCTCAATCCGCTGGCAAAAATGCTGACGCGCGTGCTTATCACTCCGGATGTAACCGAGAATAACCAATAAATATTTCAGGCACCATGGCAAAGAACGAGATAGTAAGAGTGGATGCGACCGACAAGGCGCAGCTGAAGAAGGACTTCAAGGGATATACCATTGAGGAGCTGCGCTACAAGCGCGCGCTGACAGCCATGCGCAAGGAGTTCTGCAAAGCCAATATGCGCAAGTCCATAGCGGGATTGAAGAACCCGTTTGGCACATCGAAGATGGCCAAGGCTTTGCCGATGATGGGCCAGGTGGCTATGCGCGTGCCGGAGATAGCGGGCGTACGCAAGCCGGCAGGTGTGGGCCGGACTTTGCTCAGGACATTGGTAGGCAAGATCAGTCCGCTGGATTATGTGATGTTAGGCATCTCGCTGATAGGACCGGCAAAGAGGGTGGTGAAGAAGATCAGGAAGAAAAAATAATCCGGAAGTCATAGTGACGAGTGACGAAGGAAGGATGATGGATTAAACTAAACGGGGAAGACGGAGTCTTATTGAAAAAGACAAAGTCTAACTTGATATGGGCAAAGACTATTTTGAAGTACGGGTGAATTTCGAACCGTGCAATGACTGTCTCTTATACACATCTCCGAGCCCACGAGACTAAGGCGAA
>ERZ1026968.160-NODE-160-length-36110-cov-6.651643_pt1 | contig 36110 bp, 41 predicted proteins | sample MGYA00519295_ERZ1026968 | MGnify/ENA primary metagenome ERZ1026968 (study PRJEB26926, sample SAMN06164480) | human gut metagenome | biome: ENVO:00009003; feature: ENVO:2100002; material: ENVO:00002003 | host: Homo sapiens | place: USA | collected 2012 ...
TGGTCAGCCCAGAGCTTGCGGATTTCGTCGTATGCCTTCAGGTAAGTGGCGGGATTACTGCGCGACGACGTGCCTATGGGGTTCTGGTCCACGAACTCGATGCTGGTCACTTCCCGAATGTCGCCGGTTATGGCGCGGTGTGTACCCGGAGAGTCACCGGCCTCGCCGAGTGCCCTGAGTACACCCTTGTACAAAATCTCGTGGACGAGTGTCGACTTGCCGCTGCCGCTTACGCCAGTCACTACGGTCATCACGTTCAGCGGGAACGTCACGTCTATGTCCTTAAGGTTATTTTCGGCCGCGCCTTCCACCTTGATGTTCTTTTTCCACTGACGCCGGTGGTCGGGGACCGGTATGGTGCGGTTGCCTTGCAGGAAGTCGATGGTGTACGAGCCTGATTTGTTCTTATTCTTGAGCGATTTCTTCAGGTCGCCCTGAAATATGATCTTGCCGCCGAGGCGTCCGGCATCAGGACCTATGTCCACGATTTCGTCGGCGGCCAGCATGATGTCCTCGTCATGCTCAACTACGATCACGGTGTTGCCTATCTGCTGCAGGTTTCTAAGCACCTGTATCAGTTTATGGGTGTCGCGCGAGTGCAGTCCGATGGATGGCTCGTCAAGAATGTAGAGCGAACCTACAAGCGAGCTGCCCAACGATGCAGCCAAGTTGATGCGCTGGCTTTCGCCGCCCGACAGCGAGTTGGAGAGACGGTCGAGTGTAAGGTAACCCAAGCCGACATCAATCAGGAACTGCAAACGCTGTTTGATTTCTACCAGCAGGCGCTTGCCTACGGCCTGGTCCGTTTCAGAGAGGGTGAGGGCATCGAACCAAGGCTTGAGGTCCGACACAGGCATGCGTACCAGTTCGGTAATGGACTTGCCGCCGATTTTTACATATTCGGCATCGGGACGTAGTCGCGATCCGTTGCAGTCGGGACAGGTGGTCTTGCCACGGTAACGGGCCTTGAGCACACGGTACTGAATGCGGTCCTGGTTCTTGTCAAGCCACCTGAAGAATCCGTCGATTCCTTCCCACATACTGTTGCCGTGCCATAGAAAGTCCTTCTGCGCATCGGTCAGGTCCTTGTAGGGCACATGCACCGGGAAGTTGTAGCGCGGAGCCAGGTGTATGAACTGCTTCTTCCATTCCGACATCTTGTCGCCGTTCCAGCAACGCACGCAATTCTGATATACCGACAGGGTCTTATCGGGGATCACCAGGTCCTCGCTTATGCCCATCACCTTGCCGAATCCTTCGCATGTGGGGCATGCGCCGTAGGGATTGTTGAAGTTGAACATCAGGTCAGACGGTTCGCGGAATTCCATGCCGTCGGCCACGAACTGGCGCGAGAAGGAGTGAGTGTGCACACCGTCCTTGCCCCACAGTTTGATGACGGCCTTGTGACCACCCTCGAACCAGGCCGTCTCCAGCGAGTCGGTGAAACGCGAGATCTCGTCCTTGTCCGACGATACGGACAGACGGTCTATCAGAAGCTTGTAATCGTCCGGATGCAGTCTGTCGGCCTGCTCCAACAGGTCGGTTATGTCAAGAAATTCGCCGTCCTTTTCAAGACGGGTATATCCCTCTTTCAGGTAAATGTCAAGCTGCTGTGCGAACGTACGTCCTACCGGCACGTTGATGTCGGCCAATACAGCCATGCGTGTTCCTTCGGGATAGGATAGGGCGGTCCTGACGATGTCCTCGATGGTATGCTTGCGCACCTCCGTGCCCGAGACGGGGGAGTAGGTGTGTCCGATGCGGGCGAAAAGCATACGCAGGTAATCGTAGATTTCGGTCGCGGTGCCGACGGTGGAGCGCGGGTTGCGGGTGTTAACCTTCTGTTCGATGGCTATGGCCGGCGGCAGACCCTTGATGTAGTCGCATTCCGGCTTGGACATACGGCCTAAGAACTGGCGCGCGTACGATGACAGGCTTTCCACGTAGCGGCGTTGGCCTTCGGCATAGAGCGTGTCGAACGCCAGCGACGACTTGCCGCTGCCGCTCACACCGGTCATCACTATGAATTTTCCTAACGGCAGCTCAAGGTCTATGTTCTTCAGATTGTTGACCCTGGCCCCTTTTATGCTGATTTTCTTATTTTCCATTTGCTATCACATTGTATAACAAATTTGAGGCCAAGAATATTGCAAATGATATAGTCAGAAATTCTGCCTTGTGGGACAATTCAAACGGCGTAGGATGTTGTAGATACCGTTATCATCTACTGAATCAGTGATAATGTCGGCCGCTGATTTAACATCTTCGGAAGCATTGCCCATAGCGACGCCAATACTGGCCGCCTTCAACATCGGTATATCGTTGCCGCCGTCTCCTATGGCTATGGTATCGGATATGTCGCAACCATAGTATCGGCATATCTCCCTCAAGCCTGTCGATTTATCGATTCCTTTCACATTAATATCCGCGAACATCGGATTCCATCTGGCTGCCGACAGCGTAGGAAGCTCGGCCATGACTTTTTTCTCAGTCTCGTCATCGCAAAAGAAACATAGCTGACAGCAATTTCCTTCCGCATATTCTTCCCGGAGGTTTACGACAGGGGGAACCTGATGGGCAACAAGTTCCGCCCATTCTTCCAGTACTTTTCCATGCCGGTTCACAATCACGCCTTTGTCATTTTCAATCCCGATGATGAAATTGTAATCTTCCGCGAGTTTCAGTGATTTCTCAAATTCTTCCGGAGGAATCGGATGGGTTGTTATTCTCTTGCCATCGCGAAGGACTATGTCGGAACCGTTCAGCGCCACAACCGCACTGTAAGGGATATTTGTTAGTTCCCTGAGGTCCGTGACCGGACGCCCGGTAGCGATTATGATAATCGCACCGTTATCATGAGCTTCATTCAGTGCGACGATAGCGGATTCCGGCACTTGATGTGTCCTGAAACTGATCAGAGTTCCATCTACATCCAAAAATATAATCGGATTCTCCATGTTTCTAAATTTAACTTAAGTTTAGCCAGTTTATATGATGGAATTACCAAATCCCGCTTCATTCATTCATTTATTTAGATGCGGGTATTATTGTTTTCATGCGAGTTCTGAATGCTTTTGCTGAATTATTCGGCATAAAACCGCAAATTTTATAAAAATAACATAATTTCTTTTTGATTTCTTCACAAATATATATAAATTTGCGGTATTATGCAAATATGAATGCTGTTTTATGCTGAAAGAAGAAAGACAGAATATTATATTGAAACGTATATCCGACGACAGCCGGATATATGTTTCTACCCTCAGTGCAGAACTCGGAGTGAGCGACGATACGATAAGACGTGATATAGCGGAACTTGAACAACAGGGGCTGCTGACCAAAGTGCATGGTGGCGCAATCGCCCGCTCCGGTATCTCCATAGAGTTTACCGAAAGACTTAATACCGATACCGAGATAAAGAGACAACTTGTCGGTAAGATCGTTCCGTTGTTCAAAGACAACGATGTCATACTGATTGACGGAGGAACCACCAATCTCGAACTTGTCAAAATGCTTCCCGCGGACAAGCACTTTACCGTAATTACAAACAGTCTGCCTGTGGCAACGGAACTTTCGTCGAGGCGCAACATCGAAGTCACGATGCTCGGAGGCCGGATAATAGGTTCCTCGCAGGTAACGGCGGGCATAATGACTTATCGCGCGTTGAAAAACATTTATCCCGACTGGACCATAGTCGGAGTCAGCGACATACATCCGGAGAAAGGACTGATGACAACCATACAGGAGGAAGCTATCGTAAAACGCAGCTTCATAGAGCAAGGTGGTAACAGGGTTGCTATCGTGACTTCCAACAAGCTTAATACGGCCCATCATTACCGCTTTGCTTCGCTATCGGAAATCGAATATCTGATTGTAGAGGATGATCGGCGGGAAGAAATTCTTGATGACTGGCCCCACTTGCGCTATAAGGTCTTGTAACGGCTGATTTTACGCAGTCGCGACAGAAGATATAACAGGACGGATCGTGAACGGAGCCGTCCTGTTATTATTTCTATTACTACTTGTTTGCAAGTTCCGGTTCGTGTGGAATATTCGCTGACAGAAAGGGGAATTTCATTAATACCAATCATAAGAATGATGGATGAATGGGGCCTGTCGCACGCACATCTTTTTGATGAAATGGGACATTTAAAAGACAAAGCTATTCTATCCTAAGAACCTAAGGGACTGCGCCTTTTGACACAGCCCCTCAAACTATCTATAAAACTAACGATGGGCGAACGGCTATTATTTACCGATATATTCGTTGAAGAACTTTTCGATTTCGGAGAAGGGGATTATGTCCTTCTGATCGTATAGGTCAGTATGGCTTGCGCCGGGAATGACCATGAACAGTTTGTTGTTTTCCTTTCCGGGAACGACGGTCAGCTTCTTGTAGGCGTCGTTGCTGAAGTAGAACGAATGGGCTTTCTCTCCGTGGAGGATCATTACGGCGTTCTCTATTTCTCCGGCGCGGCTCATCAGCGGGAAATTGATCCATGGAATAGGGGATGTGGCGTTGCGTCCGCCGTTGGAGTTTAGAGAGCGGGGATGATAGCCGCGTTTGGTCTTGTAGTAGTCGTGGTAGTCGCGGAGGAACTTGGGCGCGTCGTCGGGCAACACGTCGGGAACGCCGCCGCCGAGCGCGGGAGTGCCGTTTATATAGTCCTCGGTGCGCTGAGCCGCTAATTTCTCACGCATGGCGTTGCGTGCCCCGGCACTGTCGTCGGCATCGAAGTAGCCGTTGGCGGTGACGCGGCTTATGTCGTACATGGTGGATGCGAGTGTGGCCTTGATGCGCGGATCGGATGCCGCCGCATTTATGGCCAGTCCGCCCCAGCCGCAGATACCGATGATGCCCACTTTCTGCGGATCGACCTCGGGATTGGTAACAAGAAAATCCACTGCCGCGCTGAAATCCTCTGTATTGATGTCCGGAGAGGTCATGTAACGGGGAGTGCCGCCGCTTTCGCCTGTAAAGGAAGGGTCGAAGGCGATGGTCAGGAAACCGCGCTCAGCCATTTCCTGTGCATAGAGTCCTGCCGCTTGTTCCTTGACAGCGCCGAAAGGTCCGCATACGGCTATTGCCGGAAGTTTGCCTGTAACGCCTTTGGGCTTATACATGTCGGCGGCAAGCGTGATGCCGTAGCGGTTGACGAATGTCACCTTGCTGTGGTCTACTTTGTCACTCTTGGGAAATGTCTTGTCCCATTCCTTGGTCAGAGTCAGATTTTCCATATTGTTTCTGTTATTGTTTGTGTCTTTAGCATATAAATCCAATGGTATCGCAGCAACGCCGCACATCAATACCATTGCAATAATCATTGTTCTGTTCATATTCTTACAGTTCTTTATTTGTGCACCTTTTCACATTGCAAAATTACACAAAGAACCCCACAGCGACATTGCTGTGAGGCTCAATTATAGTTTCTGAAAAGGTCAGTCGCGCTTTTATGCCATTACCGCCGACGGTGCGATGCCGAATTCCTTCTTGAAGGCGGTGGAGAAATGGGAGGGATTGCGGAATCCGACTTCGGCGTAGACCTCAACGACTTTCTTCTTTCCGGTTTTCATAAGTTCATACGCTTTATCCAGACGTTTCTTGATAAGCCATTTCTCGGGCGTAAGGTCGCTGATTTTCTTGAAGTCGCGCTTGAAGGTGGCAAGACTGCGCCCGGTGTAGTGGGCTATCTCCTCGATGCTCAGGTCGCATGTGAAGTTATCTTCCATAAAATCGAGGATATCTATCTTCCAAGGTTCGTTGAAATCGAACATCGTAGGCACGAACCGGTCGTCTATGGCCAACAGCGCCATCAGCCCCTCCTGCAGTTTCAGTTCCATGAAGTTATCCTTGGGCTTCACGTCCGGGTCGAAATACGGGGTCATAGAGGCGAACAGGCTGGCGAGTTCCACGGTCTTAGGTAATTTGATCACACCATCAGGCAGTTTGTCGGTCTTGACCTTGATCTTGTTGAGCGATAGCTTGGTGTACATATCCCGAAGGAAATTGCGTGTGAACATCAGGAAGATGCCGCAATACCGTTCGCCCTGATAGGTCTTCTTATACATTGTGATATGGTGGTCGCGAGGGATAAACACACATTCACCTTTGCGCACGTGGATTTTTTCCGAGCCGTTGTCCAGTATCATCTCGCCTGAATACACGTAATTGAGTGCATATTCACGCGAGCGGTGGATACAACCGCTCAGATCATCGTAAAAGAAGCTGTAAAACACATTGTTGTAGTTGAATATCAGCTTCATCGGGCCGAGATTCTCATCAGTATTTATTGCCATGGTCAATCAGTTTAGATAGCAAAGTTAGCAATAAAACGGCATACTGCAATTTCCAAGAAGCTCAAATTGTATGTCCTACAGGCTCAGCCTTAGTAAAGGAACCCTCAACTTCTTTACCATAAACTAATAAATGGAAATAATCGTTACTTCATTAAGCAACAGAACGTAACAGATCAAAATATTATGAAAAGAACTTTCGCACTTATTCTTTATATGGCGATATTATCCGCTTTCGGGCTTTTCGCACAGCAAACCAAGACTCTTGAACTGAAAGGCTCGCAGGGCAATCTGTATGCCTTGCTTCAAAGACCCGATACGTCGGATAAAATGCCACTTGTGATATTGTGTCACGGCTTTGGAGGAGACTGTCAGTCCGGGCTGTTACAGGATATAGCGGATGACCTGTATCAAGACGGCATTGCAAGCCTGCGCTTTGATTTCAACGGGCATGGCAAGAGCGAGGGACTTTTCCAGAACATGACGGTCCCAAATGAAATCGAAGACCTTAAGGACGTGATAAAGTGGGCGCAACAGCAATCATGGGTGGAAAACATATCGTTATTGGGACATTCGCAAGGCGGCGTTGTAGTCAGCATGACCGCCGGCGAATTAGGCGATAAGGTCATAAAGAGCGTCGTTCTTATGGCACCAGCGGCCGTGCTTCGTGACGATGCGTTGCGTGGCAGCACGATGGGCGCTCTGTATGATCCATGGAATATGACGGCGGAATATATCCAATTGCCGTTCGGGGGATTGAAATTAGGACGTCAGTATATCGAGACGGCGGTGAATCTGCCGATTTATGAGACGGCATTCAATTATGACGGGCCGGTGCTCGTGATTCACGGGACCCATGACCGTGTTGTGCCGTACACATACGGAGAACGGTACAATCAGGGATACAGGCACAGCGCCATAAAGCTGATACCCGGCGAGGACCACGGTTTCAGCGTCAATACTTCCGAAGCCGCGCTTTATGCTACCGACTGGCTGGCAAAGCAACTGCAGAATTGCAAGTAATACGAATGATACCTAACACTCCACGGGTCAAGATAGTGATAATCCGCCTTTATGCGTGGTAGGCTTATCTCAGATTATCCTTTCCGGAATCGGGAGGCCCCGTTTTATAAATCGATAGAATACAGGTTGTGCTCCTTAAGCCAATGACCGTCGGCTAACGCCGGGTGCATGAAGGTTCCCTGAAAGCTCATGCCTATGCGTTTCATCACATTCTCGGAGGGAATATTAGGAACGGCTGTGAAGGAGTAAAGTTTATCGCAGAAATGTTTCCTGCGGGCATAGTCCAAACAAGCTTTGGCAGCTTCGGTTGCATATCCATGATGCCAGAATCTGTCTGATATGCGCCAGCCAATCTCCCAACCGGGTGAAAATGGAGCGTCGAAAGTAAATCGATGAAATCCCACATAGCCGATAAATTCACCGGATTCCTTAATTTCGACGGCATATAATCCGAAGCCTGTTTCTTCAAATTCAGCATTGATGCGATCCACGAAAGCATTTGATTCATCAATAGACAAAGTCGCCGGGAAATATTTCATGACATTCTCATTGCCGTTCATTTCTGCAAAGGATTCCATGTCTTCATATTTCCATGAACGTAATATTAGCCGATCAGTTTCCATATATGTTTCCATATCACAAAATTACCAATATTTACAATTTTTTGCAATTCAATTTTTGACAAAGTAATGTTGTCCGGGTCTTATATACAAAAACTATCCATTGAAGTTGTTTCTACTTATTTACGAAAGTAAAATATGAAGTGTTCATGCTTTCTTTTATTAACATTTGCGGATATTTTGCGGCTGCTTTCGTCACTCTCATCGGCTCCGACCGCGAGGTCGCAGCCTCTTCGATTGACGAAATCAGCTGCAAAATATCCTGCAAATGTTAATAAAAAATAAGTAGAAACAACTTCATTGTGAAATTAAAAAACAACGGTTATGAATATAAGCAACGGATTAAAAGTTATGATTCTCGCCGCTCTGATTACGGTGGCGGGGAGCGGTCAGATCGAGGCTCGTGGGCGCCACCATCACGGGGTTCGTCCTCAGCGTGTTGTCGTCCACGTTCCGGCATCTCGCCCGGTCGTTACATCAAGAGTAAGCAATCGTTGCGGCCGGCAAGAACGGTTGGCGATGGCCATTGCCTATCTCCGCAACCATAAGCATCTGACCGTGAAGCAATATGCCAAAATCACCTCACTTAACAAGAATGCGGCCGAGGCGGAACTTGACGTATTCGCAATGAACAGAAATATTCCGATCAGAGCTATTATCAAAGGCAAGAAGAAACTCTATATAAGGAACGATGCCTAAAGGCAAGTTGACCTGAATGACAGAAGATTCCGACATCCTGTTTTCCATAAAGCGCGATGCTGAAACCGGATTCCGCATGCTCATGTCCATCTATCGTGAGCCGGTGTACTGGCACATTAGGCGTATGGTGATCCATCATGCCGACGCGCAGGATGCCACGCAGGAAACGTTTATCCGCGTGTTCCGCTCCATCTCCGGGTTCAGGGGAGAGAGTTCGCTGAAAGTCTGGATCTACCGTATAGCCACAAACGAGGCGATGCGGCAGATGGGCCAGAAACATCCCGGGCATCTGTCTATGGACGATGTCGGCTCGGAAGTGAAACTGATCACGGCGGAAGAATATGTCGACTATGCGGATGCGGAAGCCGTTAAATTTCAGAATGCCATACTGTCGTTGCCTCCAAAACAACAGCTTGCATTCAATATGAGGTATTATGATGAAATGGATTACGATGAAATAGCAAAAGTAATCGGTTCCACGATGTCGAGTGTGAAGGCGAACTACCATATCGCGAAAGAAAAAATAATAAAGTATATGAGCGAATGATTTACGTATGGAACAGAAATTCGATTTTGATAAAATAAGGAAACGGATGCCGTACACAGTTCCCTACGGAACATTCGATGAGATAGAGCATAATGTGGCGGACTCCTTAAGCCTAAGAAAGAAAAAGATGAACAAGGTTCATCTGCTCCGCTGGAGTGCCGGTCTGGCAGTCGCGGCAAGCATCGCGCTTCTGATTGTAGTCAGACCTACAAATTCGATTTCATCAGCCACTTCCGACGATATGTTGACCAAGATAGATCTTGCAGAGGCAGATTTAAGCGAGGCTGACCGGGAATATCTGGTAGAAATATATAATGACGACATATTCATCAATCAAAAATAAAGACATGAAAAAGGTTTTTCAGTTTATTCTCATGGCGCTTATCGTATTGGTGGGTGCTATGACCGCCTCGGCGCAGACGACATCAGGGCAAAGGCTGTCGCGTGAGGAACTTGCGGTCAGGCAGGCGAATTACATAGCCAAGGAACTTGCACTTGACAGGACAACGACACAGAAATACGTTGATACCTATTGTCAGTATCAACGGGAACTCTGGAACCTGGGTCCGCGTCGCGGGCTGACAACGGAACAGCGGTTGGAAAGGAGCCAGCAGATACTTGATCTGCGAAAGAGATATAACACGATTTATCGTGGGTTCCTGTCCGAACAGCAACTTGACAAAGCATATAAGATTGAAAAACGTCTGATAGACAGGATGGGTGGACATAAAGGGCCGAAACGTCATCACAGAGGCAGATAATATGTTCAACGTGAAAATAACCCGGAACGGGATGCTGTTGTCAGGCATCCTTTTCATCATAGCTGAATGCTCGGCGGCGAGCCATGCTGAGTTTGATTATGGCAGAATCGAGTCGGCCGGGATAGCTATGCCTTACCGTTATGCTACCTTTAATGAAAGTGATTCGAGCAAACCGGCCCTTGTCATATACCTGCATGGAGGTTCAAGTAAAGGTGTGGATAATGAGACGCAGATGCTTGAAGCCGGGATAGACAGTATCGCCAATTATCTTACAGAACAAGATGGTAAAGCTATTTTTCTGGTTCCGCAATGTCCGGCTGACAAATTCTGGGGAGGTCCCATGCTCGGTGTCTTGAAGGCTCTGATTGAGCAATATAAGGAGAGCACGGTAGATGGTGACAGGATCTATATTTTGGGCGGTTCGATGGGTGGTACGGGAACATGGAGCATGGTATCGGCTTATCCGGATTTATTTGCTGCGGCAATGCCCGTTGCCGGTAATCCATCCAAGTGTATTGCCGGCAATGTGTCGCAGACTCCCGTATTCACAGTTATGGGTATGGCGGATACAATAATGAACGTTGAAACGACTTCAGATTTTATCGATAAGTTAAATTCCCTCGGCGGTATCACAAAACTCGATATTGAAGAAGGCTGGACTCATGAAGCGACATGTGTTCAGAGTTATACGGCGCCACGTCTTGACTGGGTGTTAAGCCATACACTTGAATCGTCAGGCATAGGGAATACAAATTTTGACAATACTGAAATAAAATATGTTATGAGATTCTCTCCGGACGGCAGGATTTTGCGAGAAGATACTACTAAAGGATTCTATATTGAAAGAACCGTATTCACTGACGGGAGTGTAACGGTAAGAAAGCTGTATCGATGATTCGAACAATTCGATATAGACCCACGCTGCCGTAACAGGTCAGTTCCTTTAGCTTAGGCATCGTTCCTTAATCTTTCAGAGTGCCGATTGGAACCACATATACACCGTCCTCCCGGCGATAGGCGTATTCTCCTACAGCAGTGAGGACCATAAGGAATGACGGCGCTTTCATTTTATCTGTGTCGATCTTGTCGGCAAGTTCTTTAAGTGTTTTAGCCCCTTCGTTAATAAGTCTGTCTCCTCCGAGTTTTATCTCGACAAGTCCATAGCTGCCGTTCCGCAAATGTATGACTGCATCGCATTCGAGACCGTTCTTATCCCTGTAATGATACACTTTGCCATCGTTGGCTTCAGCATATACGCGCAAGTCGCGTATGCAAAGGGTCTCAAAAACAAGTCCGAATGTATTGAGATCGTTGATCAGGTCGTTGGGACCGAGTCCAAGAGCCGCTGTCGCTATGGACGGGTCGGTAAAATACCTTGTATCGGAAGTGCGGATTGCAGTCTTTGAGCGAAGGTTGGGATTCCATGCCTCCACATCTTCTACCACGAATATGTCTTTTAAAGCCTTTATATACGAAGAAATTGTGTCAGTATCAAATTTGTCGCCTTCATTGGATGACAAATCCTGCCTGATTACTGACAGGTTTGCCTGTGATCCCTGATGACGGGCGTATGAGCGTAACAGACGATGTACCCTGGAAGGCTCACGCTCCACTCCGTCCACCTTCTGAATATCGCGATGTTCTACAGCGTCGACATAATCAAAAGCTTGGTCCAATGCAATCTCCTCGTCCATACCGACAGATAGTGGCCAGCCTCCGCGGCAGCAAAGGAAAGCCATATTCGATAAATCAATGCCGGAAGTGCCTGAAATGTCGGATGTATTGTCAAATAATGTTTTGATTGAAACATCGCCTGAAGATTCTCCCGATTCCCAAAGCGACATGGGACGCATTTTAAGCCATCCGAAACGTCCAGTCCCACTGTGGATCACCTCACTCATATCCGCAGGAACACAGGAACCGGTCAGGATATAAAGACCAAGCGACGGACTATGGTCGGCATCGAACCTTACGGCATCCCAGAGAAGCGGTGCAACCTGCCATTCATCCAAAAGTCGCGGCTTTTCACCTCTTAACAATAGAGAGGGATTGAGGCGAGACAGCTCTATATTTTGAGCGACTTTGCCAGGTTCTGATACATAAAGGACGCTCTGTGCAAGTTGCTCGGCAGTAGTTGTCTTACCGCACCATTTCGGCCCTTCAATCAGTACAGCTCCTTTGCCTTTGAGTTTGCGCGACAGTAAATTATCGGCTATTCTCGGTCTATATGTTTCAATCTTAGTCATAGTGTCGATTCTATTTATCTGCAAAATTACAAAATTATTTTGATGATTCGGTAGTTTGGCGTATTTTTGTTCGGCAGTTTGGCCGATTTTTGTTCGGTAGTTTGGCTGGTTTTTGTTCGGTAGTTTGTACCGGACCTAAAAAGTAGTGGCGCATTTTTCTTTTCGGCTGTGACCGGATTGGAAAAAAGGTTATTATAACATGGAATCAGATTTTCACATACCGTAGTTTGTTAGTAATTTTGCACTTGAGAACTAAAGCATTATGACAAACAGGGTAAAATTTGACACGATACGACATCTCAACGATTATTACGGATTCGAGCATCTGAATCCTATGATTGCCGTTCAGGGGATTGAAATTAGGACGTCAATATATCGAGACGGCGGTGAATCTGCCGATTTATGAGACGGCATTCAATTATGACGGGCCGGTGCTTGTGATTCACGGCACCCATGACCGAGTCGTGCCCTATACATACGGAGAGCGATACAATCAGGGATACAGGCACAGCGCCATGAAGCTGATTCCCGGCGAAGACCACGGTTTCAGTGTCAATACTGCCGAAGCCGCGCTTTATTCATCCGACTGGCTGGCAAAGCAGCTGCAGCGCGGCAAGTAATTTCCTTGTTTTTTTGCGATTACCTGGAGATTAATCTTTTCTTGCCGTTGATGATGTAGAGTCCTGCAGGAAGTGCGGCGGTTGAATACGCATCAGCAAGCAATCTTAACCCGGAAAGCGAATATACCGTGAAACAGGTATTGTGGTCTTGTTCGATATTGCTGATACCGGAGGTCAGGTTGTTATAGTCGATGGCCTGCAGCCAGTTCTGCAAAAGCGTTCCGGCGTTGGAAGTCTGTGAGCTGCGAATCCAAAGGCTTGGTTCAAGAAATAAGCCATTGGGGATAAGTCTTTTTGCATCGCTTTCCACACCGCTGATGCCGCTACTCGCGCTTGACACTATCAGGCCTACGTTCTTGCCGGCCATTTCCTTGCCGTGCTGAAACAGAAAGGTCTGCATGGGAGCGGCCATGTTGCTCCACCATAACGGAGCGCCGATTATGACGGTGGAATACTGCGACATATCGACATTCACAGGGTCGATAGCCGGATATGAGGAGGCATCATCCGGATTTTCGCGAATTGCCGCTATCTGAGCGCTTCCGATAGCGTAATTGTTGGCGGCATAGTCGAGTCCTTTCTCGGCAGGTTCGACCTCGATTACATCAGCCTCGATCTGAGTGCGAAGTTCGTTTACTATACGCTCCACATTGTTGGTGTAGCTGTAATAGACTATCAATGTCTTTGCCTGTATGCTAAGTACGGACATAATGATTGTGGCGGATAATATCAGTATCTTCATAATCATGTTTATGTTGATGATGCAAAATTAGTCCCGTTTTATCAATCATAGCAAACCTTGTTTTATGGGATTATGCCCATTTTTACGGTCTCTGATATATGCCTTAAAATTGGTTATATTATCCCGAAAACAGATTTTTACAAACCAAGAAATATTAATAATTTTGCACCTGAAAACTAAAGCATTATGACAAACCGGGTAAAATTAGACACGATACGACATCTCAACGATCATTACGGATTCGAGCATCTGAATCCTATGATTGCCGTGGGACATTATAATGGAGAGCCGGTGCCCGGCTCGACTACGTACGAATTTGGCGTATTCGCCATTTATATTAAGGAGACCAAGGGATGTGAGCTTAATTACGGACTTACGAAATATGATTTCGATGAAATGTCCGTGACGGCTTTTGCTCCCGGTCAGAAAGTTACCGCCGTAGTGGAGGAGGGGCAGGAACAGCCACGCTGGACGGTGCTTGCCTTCCATCCCGATTTTCTGGTGCGCACGCCGTTAGGGCGTAAGATGTCGTCGTACGGATATTTCTCATACAGCAGTAACGAAGCCCTGCATCTTTCGAAAGAGGAGGTCGATCTGCTGAGCGCGGTGCTCTCGCTGATTGAACGCGAGATGAAACACAGCATAGACCGCCATTCGCGTTCCATCATAATATCTCATCTTGAAGTGTTTCTTGACTATTGCCTGCGTTTTTACGAGCGCCAGTTCTATTCGCGCGAGGTAATCAACAATACGGTAGTCGAGAAGTTCAACGCCCTGCTTGATGAATACCTGACCAATGACATCGGCGAACGGGGTTTGCCTACCGTGGCTTATTTCGCCGACAGGCTGAACCTGTCGGCCGGATACTTCGGCGAGCTTGTTAAGACCAGCACCGGAACAACGGCAAAGGACATGATTGCCGACAGACTGGTCAATGCCGCGCGTGAACTGCTTAACGACCTTACCCTGTCGGTGACGCAGGTAGGGGATATGCTCGGCTTCGAATATCCCCAGCATTTTGTCCGTTTCTTCAAGCGTCGCACAGGCCGCACCCCGAAAGAATACCGCACAATATCCATTAACTGAACCCATAACAGACTCAAATCATAAAGGACAGATGAGACACGAAATCTTTGACAGGGACGTGCGCGGCGAGATGGTGTCGCCGAACGATCCGGGCTATGACTTGCTTATAGCGGATATTTTCGATACGATGAAGACGGCTACGGAGATGAACACCGGCTACCGCACGCCGGATGAAGTCCACGAGTTCATGGGGCGCATACTTGACAAGCCGCTTGATGAATCAACTACGGTGCTTCCTCCCTTATATATAGACTACGGCAAGCCCGTGACAATCGGCAAACGATGCTTCATCCAGCAATGCTGTACTTTTTTCGGACGCGGAGGCATAGAAATCGGCAATGATGTTTTCATCGGGCCCAAGTGCAACCTTATTACCATCAACCACGATGTCAATCCTGACAACCGCAGTGCAACCTACGGCAAACCCATAAAGATTGAAGATAAAGTATGGCTCGGCATCAACGCCACCGTTCTTCCCGGCGTCACACTCGGATACGGCTGTATTGTCGGAGCCAATTCAGTCGTGACCAAGGATGTGCCGCCCATGACAATCGTAGCCGGTAATCCGGCCCGAATCATCAAGAAAATCGAGGTCTGATTACATCATCTTTACGTCAGAATTAACAGATTCGCCTCACAAGGCAAATAAATGAATGCACCGAACAGTTGACTGACCTTGAAAATGTTTCGGCAGGGGAGCATCTTGTGCCGGGTAGCCTGTAGTGAGGAGGTATGTGAACTCATAGTCTTCGGGAGCATTGACGATCTTCTTGATTTGTTCCACCCCCGTCGGACACGGGAATATGGAGCATAGTCCAAGACCTCTACGACAAAGGCAGGTTGCCCTGCCTTTGCCTACATGAGTTTTTATGCCGATTACCTTCCTGTCGATATGAGATATTCTGTCTTTTTTATTTCATAAGTGGAATATGCCTCGGAATATCGGTCTTTACTCTGTTGAAAAAGTGTCTGGGCTTCGAGCAAATCACTCATGGTGGAAATGCCCGCTTTGTAGTAGTTTTCATTAAGCCGGAGATTCTCGGCTGCCTGTTCAATCGATTTCTTTGCAAGTATTGCCTGCTGGTAGGCATTGCATAGGTCATTTTGAGATTTACGCATCCTGATTACCAGCTGTTCCTGCCCGTCGTTGAGTCGCGTCATGGCATTCTCACAGGCAAGTTTCTGTTTTTTCATAGTATGCGGAGCTTTCCATGAAACCGGGATTGAAACCGTTACAAGACCCATGAGTGAATTTTGCGACGGGCCCATGAAATTCTGGAACAGATATCCTCCACTTACTGACACTGTAGGCAAAAACTCTCCGAGCGTTATTTTCTTCTGCAGGCGTGCAGCCTCAACGCTTTTGTCAAGTAGTCTGTATTCCGTCGTAGCCAAAACCGCATCACCATGATTGACAAAAAGAGATTCCGGCGATTCAAGCGGATGTTCCATGTCGATTGCCAGTTCCAAAGAATCCCTATCCAGACCCATACATTGCGCCAGAAGCATTTTCAGGACACCGATATTGTTTTCCACATCAATATACGCGCTTCTATTATCATTAAGGCGAAGATTAACCTGTAATAAATCATTCGGCTTTGTAATGCCTGCTTTCACGGCATTGGCTACTTCGCGTCGGATAGTATCAAGAAGGCAACGGGCACTTTCAAGAGTATGCACTTTTTCGGTCAGAGCCACAATCTGCCAATAATATTGGTCAACGGTCAGTCTGACTTCATTGGCGGTCTGGATACGCTGTATTTCACTTATTTCCACTCCGAGTTCAGCCATCTTGTAGCCGTTGAATATCCTTCCTCCGGCATATATGGGTAATGAAGCCATCGCATTCGCATACCACCCGCCGTCAAGCATCTCCATAGACTGAGGCCCCATATCCATTTTTATCATGCTGTCGCTGGCTTTCATTCCACCGCCTCCGACCGACAATGAAGGAAAGAAATTGGCAAGTGCCTCTTTCTTCCCCTGCATGGCAGACAAGGCATCGTTGTCCGCCATTTTCATGCGGGCATTGCGGGCCAATGCCATGTCGCGACATTCGCCGGGGCTATATCTCTTTTGTGCCGATGCCGTTACTGCCAGCACCAGTGATATTATTAAAAGTAGTTTTTTCATTTCTGTCTATGTATTTTCCAATAAATTACCGGAAGGACTGTCACAACGAGTATCAGCGCGCCGATTCCTCCGAAAAGGATAGTGATTCCGACGGGCTTCCACATGGCTGAGCCGGAGATTATCATCGGCACGACACCAACCGCGGTAGTTACCGTTGTAAGGAAAATCGGCACCATTCTCCGCTTGCCGGCTTCCAATGCCGCCTCGCGTGGAGTCTTGCCGTTTTTCAATCCATATTCAGCGTGTTCGAATATCAGGATTTCATTGCGCATGATAAGCCCCATCAGAGTAATAAAGCCGAATATCGTTGTCAATCCCATAGTGGTCCGGGTTGAGAACAGGCCGAACATGGCACCCGGCACAAATAGAAGTACGGCAAACATACATACCAGAGTCAGCGCGTAACTCTTGAAATTGAACAGCAAAAAGAAGAAGATAATAATCATGGCTATACCAAGCCCGGCACCGAGCTGCGGCAGGCTTTCATTGTCATTTTCAATCTCTCCGCCGATTTCGGTAGTCACACCCTGCGGCAGACGTATGTTCTCACTGACATATTTTTGCAAATCAGGCACGATTTCTTCTGCCATCATTGTGCGTGGCAGTTCAGCCGTTACGGTCAGGCATCTCACACCATTGCGGTGGACTATTTTCGATTCGCTCCATTTGGGGGACATCTTGGCGATTTGCCTTAAAGGTACTGTCTTCGCCGAGGTCATCGGCCGGACAGGCAGATTGTCGAATCTGTCAAAATCGGCATTGCCCCAGCCATTATCCTTGAGAACCACCGGCAATCCATAATCGTCCTCCCAGATTGTGGTCACAAAACGGTCGTTTGTATGCGACATAAGTTGCAGCGATGTGGTCTGACGGTTCAACCCCAGACGGGATGCCGCTTTTTCATCAAGCGTTACCTCCACAACCGGTTCAGGCTGTTCGAAGTCGGTGCGTACCCAAAGTAAATCCGGGTTCTGACGCATATACTGCATCAGTTGGTCTGCTGCATAATGCAGCGAATCGGGATTATCACCGTAAAAACGGAATTCCAATGCTTGAAACACTTGCGAATCAAGCTGTTTGAACTTGACAAAAGCATTCGGAAAAGCCTCCGACAGTTTTTCAGTGTATTCATCCACAAGTTCAACTGTGGCATCATTGGATGTAGTGTTTACAATGAACTGCGCGAAATTCTTTCCACCCTGTTTCGGGGTATAGGAGGCTTGAAAACGAGGGGACGCACACCCTTTGAACGACGTTATTGCCTTGACCCTCTCATCTTTGCTCAATACATTATAAACGGAATCAGTCACAGCCACTGTTTCCGCCAGCCCGGTTCCTTTAGGCAGATATATCTCGACCGCAAACTGGTCCCGTTCCGAACATGACATCATTCTTTTCTTTATTCCTCCGGCGAAGAAAAGCGTCGACAGCATCAGTGCGGCCGCAATTCCGAGCGTCAGCCACGCATGGGCGAATACCCATTCAAGAAGTCTGTCATAAGCCTGCTGGACATAGTCTGTGATTGTTTTCTTTCCTTCCTTGCGGTTCTTTTTCTTTATTAGGATAACCGCGAGAATAGGCACGACAACCATAGCGACAAAGAGTGAGGTCATCAGGTTTATTGCTATCGTAATCGGGAAGTCATGCAGAAAATCTCCTTTCTGGCCGGTGCAGGTAATCAGAAGCGGGAAGAAAATAGCGCTGATGCAGACTGTGGCCAGAAGCATGGCGAGAAAATACTCCGACACGCTTTTACAGGCTGCGTGCCAACGGCTGTAACCTTTATTGAGGTATTCAAGATAACCGTCAATTACAATGACCGAGTCGTCCACCACCATGCCAAGCACTACAATCATAGCGGCAAGCGTTATGGTATTCAACGGGATGCCCACAAGATACATGATGCCCAATGATATGAATGTAGTGACCGGAATGGCTGTGGAGGCTACAAGTGCAGAGCTTATCGGAAACAGAATCATCATCATCAGAATGATTACAGCCATTGATATGAACAGGTCGCGGAGAAAAGAATTGACACTGGCGTTCACAACTCCGGCCTGATTGCTTATGCAGTCGATAACCACATCTTCCGGCAATGATGTCGCCTTTATTTCGGCAAGCACCTTTTCAACATCTTTGCCATATTGCACGATATTGTTTCCCGCAAGCATCTCCATCGAGATTATGACACAGCGGTTGCCATTGTATTCTATATAGCCCCCGGTCAGGTCATATCCACGGGTCACAGACGCGATATCCCTTATTCTGACCACATGATTGCCGCCATCGCTGTATATTATCTGATCCGCTATTTCATCTTCGCTTTTTAATGATGGGCTTACATGGATGGGGGTATCGTTGTTCCAACCTCCAAGACTGCCGCTGACAGTCGTGATTCCCTGTCCTGACAACACATCTATAATTACCTGCGGGCTGATCCCGTATTCCGAAAGACGGTTGTAATCCACGTTTATCACGATCTGTTCTTTTAGATTGCCCAAAACGCGCACGTTGGAGACCGAGGGGAGTTGTCTCAACCTGTCGCCGATAAGTTCACAGTATCTGTCAAGCTCCCTATAGCTCCGGCTGTCGCTTTCCACCGCGACCAGCAATGCCGAAGTATCTCCGAACTCATCATTTACAACCACATCCACCACTCCTTTGGGCAATGATGATTTGAAACTGTTGAGTCCGTGCTTTATCTTGCTCCACACCTCATCCTTGTCGGATACATCGTCATTCAGTTCAACCATTACGCTGCAAAGCCCGTTCTGGCTGGTGCTGACGGTCTTAGCCCTGTTGACCTCCTTGAATGTGAACAGGTATCTTTCAAGAGGCTTTACCAATTGTTCCTCCACTTCCTCGCTTGTAGCACCGGGATATATCCCTACGACAACCCCTGTCCGCAGAGTAAAATCGGGGAATTCCGCTTTGGGCATTTTGTCCAGCCCATAAATACCCAGAATTGCCATAAGACCGACAATCAGGAGTGTGATGCGGTAGTTATGCATCAGCCATGTACCCATCTGCTGTTCTTTTCTTTCTTCATAATGTGATGACTTTGCTTCCCTCGCTTAGTTTCTGCATACCGCGGACTATCAGGGAATCATTCTCGTTGATGCCGGATATTATTTCTATTCTTGAACCGTGTGTCCTCCCGGTATTGACATCGAATCTTTTGGCAACGCCATCCTTTTTTATCCAGACATACAATGTCTCGCCGGCACCTTTCATAATTGCCGTTACAGGCACTGTCAGGACATCGGGGCGAGTGTTATGGAATATCACTTCGCATAACATTCCGGGCAAAATTTCATGAGAGGGATTGCCAACCTCGATGCTGACGTTGTATGTGTGGGTCATTAAATCGCTTTGCACGTTCTTGGCTATCCGACCGCCGATGAATTTTCTTTTGCCAAGTGCATCTACGGTTATCGTTGAGGGAGTGTCGGAATGAATGTCGCCTATTTCTTTTTCAGGAACGGAAACATTTACTTTCACCGTGTTTATATCCACTATCGTGACAATAGGCTGGCCTGGCATTACAGTTTCTCCGGCCTGAACCATCTTTTGCCCGATCGTGCCGTTCACGGGCGAATAAAGCCGGCAATCGTTAAGGTTTTTGTTTGCGATGTCATACGCTGCCTGGGCCTGTGCAAGTTTGCTTTGCGCCTCTACCCATTGTATTTCAGGCAGACTGTTTGTGTCGTGCAAAAACTTCATGCGGTCGTAGGCATCACGGGCTTGCGACAGTACGGCTTCTGCCGACTTGAGAGCTTTCCGCATCGTTGATGGATCAATTTCTGCCAGAAGCTGACCCTTGCGGACTTCCTGCCCTTCATTTACCGTTACCTTCAATATGGTTCCGGCTGTCGGAAAACTTACTGCCGAGGTACTGGCAGCTTCGGCCTGTCCGACAAATGTCGTTGTCAAACTGGCGTTGTCCTTCGCTAAAATCTCAGTCGAGACTTTTATTGAAGGTGCATCTTTCTTTTCTGTCTTATTGCCGCAAGAACCAAGCAATATTGCCGGTATGAGCCATAAAATAAAGTTTGAATATCTCATGTCATTATTGTTTTTAGGCGCAAAATTCTCTATTTCCCATTATTCGTCAGTGTCCTGAATTGACAAAATAGTAATCCGAACAGGCATATATGGCAAAAACGGACACTCCCGACACGGTTAAAGACACTAAAAAACGCTAAATTTGCAACCTGTAAACCGCATTATATGGACAATAAGGACAAAATACACTATTCCGACGGGGATATAGCCCTGCTTACCGACATCAATGACCTGTCGGAATTTAACGGTATAAAGTCTGATTCATATCTGTTCCTTGCCTGTCGCAAAGGCAGACTGCAGATAGATATAAACGGCAACACCCATACCATAAAGGAAGGTGAGAGGCTCACGGTGTTGCCCCGGAATTTCATCGACAATATTCTTGTGAGCGTGGATGCTGACATCGTGATGTTGCGCCTGTCCGGCCGAATCGTGTCTGATCTCATGCGTGAGCATATTGACAAATGGAACCGTATGATATATATATGCAAGGCTTACCGTATGTCAAAGGTAATGAATCTGGAGGATCAGATGCAATTCTATTACCGTTTGATCCTGTCCAAGACAATGAATCCCTCGCAGGGTTATCATAAGGAGATAGTACGGTCTATAATAAAAGCCATATTGCTTGAAATGCTGTCAAATATGGAATCGGATCAGTGTCAGTCCGCGAAAGGTGAAAGCAAGATACAGTTCCGGTTCAACCGTTTTCTTCAGATGTTGTCGAACGAAGACATAAAGCATCGGCCTATCGACTTTTATGCTGACAAATTATGCCTGTCGGCTAAATATCTGTCTGTTATATGCACGAAAGTCAGTGGAAAGTCAGCAAGGCAGTGGATTGATGAATATACTGTCGAGGACATACGGTACCATCTGCTCAACATGGATTATTCAATAAAGGAGATAGCCTACCGTTTAGGCTTTGAGAACCTTTCGTTCTTTGGCAAATATGTCAAACGGCATTTTGGAAAATCTCCCTCGGAATTGCGGACTGCAAGAAACAAAAAAAATGACGAATCATCTTTTTAAAGAGGACTGGGTTATGATATAGAGTTTGATTACCACGGGAAATTATCCGGATCGTTTTTCTCGTTGGTGCGCTGGTTTCTGTTCAGTCCGCTTATTATCTCCATTTCTGCAGGCGATAACTCGAAATCGAATATGGCTGCGTTCTCACGGACATATTCGGGGTTGTCGCAGCGTGGCATGGTAATCAGTCCCCGCTGTATATGCCATCGGAGAATGACCTGTGCCGCCGATTTGTTATGTCTTTTTGCAATCTCCAGTATTGCAGGGTCTTCAAGTTCATCTGTTACTCCCTGTCCAAGCGGACCCCATGCCTCGGTCTGTATGCCGTTTCGGAAGTTGTATCCCGAAACATTGAACTGCGTCATGTAAGGGTGAATCTCTATCTGATTAAGAACAGGGCGTATGCGGGCGAAAGAAAGAACCTCGTCGATGTGGCTCGGATTGAAATTGCTTAGTCCGATGGAACGGATCTTACCGCTATCCACAAATTCCTCCATAATCTGCCAAGTCTCCCTGATTTTGCCGGCGACGGGCCAGTGGATGAGCATCAGGTCGATGTATCCTGTGCCGAGGTCTGCAAGACTTCTTTCTATCGACTCGCGGACTGCCTCTGCGCCGCCACGCATGGCGTCGGGCGAAATTTTTGAGGTGACGAAGATGCTGTCCCTTTCCACTCCGCTTGCCTTGATTCCTTCTCCGACCTCTTTCTCGTTCCCGTATGCCTGCGCGGTGTCGATAAGGCGATAGCCATGACGGAGGGCATAAGAGATTTTGTCAGCGGCGTCTTTTCCGGTAACAAGGAATGTCCCGACACCGAGCTGAGGCATCTCGGTGCCGTTGTTCAGTCTGATTGTGGGTACTTTGCTCATATTCTGTGCTTTTGGTTGACCTGCCATGCCTAATATGAAGGCTATGGCAAGCATCGTTTTTATTATTTGGTTCATCTTATTTCTCTTGATATTACTGAATGTAGTTCTCAATCCGGTTTGCCGGGTTGAGCGGCATCTGGTCTGACAAGACCAGCGACTTGACCATGTGCAGCGTTCCCTGTTTATATTTTTGAAAATGCTCCGAAGCGATATGCGCATTGTAAGCAGCCTTGCTCGCATAGGTTTCAAGAATGGTGATTTTGCATGGATTATCTTTTTCTCCAACCGCATACATGGTCAACACCCCCGGCTCTGTACGGAGTGACACTTCTCCCACTTCGGTTGCATATTTCATATACTCCCCCAGAAATTGCGGGAAAACCTCTATTTTAGACAGCCGTACAAACCCGTCAGCCTCCATTGGCTGTTTCGCACACATTCCCGGCGTGCTGTCCGGTTTCCGGTATTCCATGCGTTTCTTTTCCATATCATCTATTGTCTTATGGGTCTCTTGCGCGTATGTATGGATTGCCGTTACCGATGAAAGGATTACGGCAATGATCATTGTGTTTTTATAATTCATAATTTAACTTTCATGTAGGAATTATTAGATTTTCAAGTCACAGAACTGGCGGCAAAAGCAAGCTTTTACCTTGCACGGAACGTACAGAATAGACACAGAACCATATTTAAGTATTAATGATGAGTTATGAGGTTTATCCTTCGTCAATTGTCACTTATCACTATGGCTTCAGACTTTGTTTTGCCTTACAGATTCTGCTCGCACAGGAGCAGGAACATACACAGAATACTTCTGTGAAAATTCCCCGTTGCCGTCAATGACGGCTCTGTGCCACGGCCGAGTCTGGCCCGAAGCGGCGTATAAGAGAAAGTTCTGTGCCGTTCTGTCAGTTCTGTGCGGATGCGCAAGCATCCGAATAGTTCTGTGAGTTTGATTTCTTTTAATTCCATCATGAGAACTTGCGAAACTTGAATTCATGAATTCTGACTATAATCATTTGATTGTTGATGCGCCGACATATCCTTAGTTATGCTTACACTTTGTCTGGCATACAGCATTTTTTTCATCTGTCTTTTTTGATGCAAAATTACAGAGGGATAATCGCTCCGACCGTCGGCAATTACCGAAATAATTGCCAATTTTACTGATTGTCGAAAATAATGATTAAATTTGCAGTACATACAGTTCGCATGAAAGAGGACAACAGGCAATATGATTTGAAAGTAAGATGTGTCGGGGACTATAACCGATACATCGGTGTTCCCACGGTCAATCCATCAGTCAGTGTGGTGCATTACGACGAGATTGGACAGATAAGACACTCCCGCACACTGTGGGGAGTATATGGATTATTCCTGCTTGACGACACTGACGAATCACTCGGTTACGGCAGTGGCGGATATGATTATCATTGCGGAAGTCTGGTCTGTGTGGCTCCTTCGCAGATAGGAGGCGCAAGCGATGACGGCACGACATTCAGACGCAAAGGGTGGGCCTTGTTGTTTCACCCGTCCTTTTTCCACGGCACGGACTTTGAAAAAACTCTGCTGAAATATGAGTTCTTTCATTACCATGTCAACGAGGCTCTGCCTATGAACGGGAATGACAGGGAGAAGTTCGTATGTCTGCTTTCCATGCTCAAGGAAGAAATCTCCGGCTCTAATGCAGAAGCTGTCGTAAGAAAGCTCATAGAGTTGATACTGTCCTATTGTCAGTTGTTTTTCAATCGCCATTTCAATCTTCCGGCGAGCAAATCAAGTCATATCGTCAGCAGATTTGAAGAAATCCTGAATGACTATTACACAAATTCGGAGCAGCTTACATCGGGACAGCCCACAGTCAGGGAGTGTGCCGAAAGGCTTTGTATAGCCCCGAATTATCTCGGAGACTTAATCCGTCAGGAGACTGGGGAATCTGCAAAAAGATTTATAGGGAAACACATTGTCAATCGGGCCAAAAGTATGCTGATGGAGGGCCACTCCATTGCAGAAACAGCCTATACTCTTGGCTTCGGATATCCGGCACACCTCACCCGGCTATTCAATAGAATCGAGGGTATGGCACCTTCAAAGTTCTTAAAGGGACATCAAAGACAATAAATAGGTGGCAGAATCCTGTAAATGACAGGCCAAAATTTATCGTAGGTACTTAAATGATCGAAGGCAAGGGAAAATTATTCTTCTCTTGCCTTCAAATAGGATATGACTGTAGCTGTCACCCGATTACGAGGATTTAAGGATGCTATTTCAGCAAAGGCAGCTGATTGAGCATTTCTTTCAAGATTATGGCAGTGCGTGGCATCGGCTCCGCGACGGTCAGACCGACCAGATTCTTCTCTTTTGCCACATCATTTATAACACGGACAACCTCTGCGATTTTCATACCGTCAGGAACCACTCCGACTGCGGCGATAATCTCATTCGGGTCAAGTACATCCATGTCAAAGTGTATGGCGACATTGGATGCGCCGGTGTTACTGAGCCATTCGATTACTTTCTCCGAACCGGATACGGTTTCCTCCGGAGTAAGATGCTTGATTCCATATTCGTTCTGCCGTACCTTAATCTCATCCCTCTCCCAATCACGCAGTCCTACAAAAAGGATTCTGGACGGGTCTATTTTCGCGGGGAGCTGACCGAGTATCTTTTTATCCCCGTCTCCCATAAGGGCGGTTACGGCCATAGCATGATATGCGGGATAAACATCTCCCGGAAGCGTTATATCGGGATGTGCGTCTATCCATATTACCGCTACATCGTCGGGATATTTCGAGGCGAGCCATGTAAACGGCACGACACTTACAGAACATTCACCTCCGAGTGTTACAATTCTGTCGGGCTTTTCTATGTCAAGAATATCGAGAGCAGCCCGTGTCTGTTGTGCTATCGCATCCCGGTCAAGCACACCGTCTGTCACAACCCGCTTGCATAATTCGGTCGATACGGGGACGGTCAGAGTTGTCTGCCCCGTGGAAGGTGCAAGAAAATCAAGGAGGTGCGCCCCAAGATAGTAACCCCGTGAGGCCTGTTCCGGATCTTTTACCTCGGTAATCCATTTGGCGATGTCTCCGCCTTGCCACTGCGGATATATAAGCCGCAAAGTATTGTCCTGTGCCATAGTTATATTGAATGTCATAGCCAGTAATATGGCCGTTATTATTCTTTTTAAATATTTCATTTTTGAGCGATTCATTCAAGTTTGAAACCAAGTTCAAGCGCAAGTTTCAATTCCTCGCACATATACCACATTTCGGTAATCATGCCGTCTTCATCAAACTGTATGATTGCCACTTCATCCCATTCGATACGTTTTCCGGTAGCCGGTTTACCGCAGAATGTTCCTTTGTGCAGGACAGAGTAGTGGTATTGAGCCATGACTTTGTTTCCTTCGGCGACTATATTCTGCATCTCGACTTTCTGGTCTCCGAGAGCGGATGACAGCGGTGCCCAGCCCGTTTCCATCCATTGCAGGAAGTTGCCTCGCTGGGGAATCGGATCTCCGGTTGCCGCATACAAGGCGGCGAATCCGGCACGGTTAGTCACGCATCGGGGTGAAACCACCTTGCGGACATAATCAATATCACCTGAAGGGAGTGCCTCTGCAAGTAATTTGATTACAATTCCTTTCTTTTCGTTCAGCTCCATAGAGTTACTGTTTTCGTTGTTATCTTTCCTTTATCCAAGCGCAAAATTAGTAGTTTTATACGACACGGACAATTACTGATAAATTATTCATATATGGACAAATTTATCCCTATACATACCAAATTTGTCGGTACGGACTATTTTGATTATTTTAGTGGTGAAAAAAGTTTTGAATAATATGTACGAAAAGAAAATACCCTTCGACCTCAATTGCGATATAAAAATCACGATGGAGATTATCAGCGGGAAATGGAAATGCTGTATAATAAGCAGATTGCATGAGCGCCCCATGCGTCCGAGCGAGATACACCGTGAATTCCCTTCCGCCACACCCCGTGTGCTTAACCAACAGTTGAAAGAGCTGGAGTATCACCGGATTATCAATAAGAAGATATATCCTACGTTGCCCCCTCATTCCGAGTATTCGCTGACTCCTGCCGGAGAATCACTCCTGCCTATCATTGAGATGCTGCGCAAGTGGGGCGACGGTTACCGTGACGAGTTCAAGGAAATCCTCGGAGTAAAATAGTTATAATAAATAAAGATAATGGAATTATGATACGGACCATGCGACGGTTCAAGCAGCTACTGCCTGCTGAGGAAGTAGATAGGATATTACGGATGGGCAAATATTGCGTAATGGCAGTTTCGGGAGATGACGGCTATCCATACGCAGTTCCTATAAACTATGTTTATGACGGGACATCGATCTACATACACTCGGCAGGGCAGGGCCATAAGATAGATGCACTGAAGCGCAATCCGAAATGTTCGCTGTGCGTGGTTGACAAGGATGATGTGATACCTGAGGAATTCACCTCGTATTTCCGCAGCGTGATAGCGTTCGGGACAGCCTGTTTCGTGGAATCGACAGATGAAAAGATTGCGGCACTGCGACTGTTGGGTGGCAAATACAGCCCCGGCATTGACCCGGAAGCAGAGATTTATCGGTTCATCAAGACGGTCTGCATTATCAGAATAGACATCGACAGTGTCACCGGCAAGGAAGCCATCGAGCTGACGCGGGCCGGAAACGGCGCCTAAAGCAGCCCCATTGACTTGGCCAGGCGGCAGGCTTCGTGAGTGTTCCTCACCTGAAGCTTGCCGATTATTTCCTGTCGGTGGCGACTGACGGTGTGGATGCTGATGTTCAGTTGGGTGGCTATTTCCGCGCTTTTCATTCCGGTATCGATCATGGCAAGAATCTGACGCTCGCGGCGACTCAGGATAGAGTCGTTTCCTGATGCCGTCAGTTCCTCTGTTATCCCGGTTATCGAATTGACGGCAAAGCTCTTTCCCTTGAAATCAAAGGGCATCGGGCCGTAAATGCAGATCGCGAGCCTTAGATTTTCGCCATTCTCGTCAAATATATAGTACATACGGTGCAACACATCGTGAATGTCGCCGTCTGTGAAACGGAACCGAAGTTTTGACATCAGATAATAATCCGTCTTCTTGCTTTTGGGCAGATGCCTGAGATAATGAAAGAAACGCAGTTCCGCTATATATTTTTCCTCCTGTTCCTCGGGCGACATCAGATCCAATATCTTGCTTTCCCAGATTGAGTTTTCCTGCCGGTATTCCCCGATGTCAAGATTGCGGGCGAACCCGCCGGCAATGATATGGCTTTTGCCTTCGATCATATCGCTGACGACAATCAGGGCATTCTCGACTCGAGCCCACAAACGCATGCTGCCTAATATATCGGTCATTGGAATGCCGCCGTCCGCTTTGTTGTCGGCACGTAGCAATCTGTCAAGCGTTTTCCTGTTTTCTGTAAAATGGTTATTTCTGACCATTGCCGGTTACTGTTTAGCTTGTTAACTTTGCAAAGTTAATCAACCCAATGGTTATAAACAAGTATGACTGAAAAGGATAAAATGCTTGCGGGCATGATATACGATGCCAACAACAATCCGGCCCTTGTTGCCGAGCGGCTGGAATGCAAGGAGTTATGCCGCGATTACAACGACCTGCGACCTCGCGAGATCGAGGCCCGTGATGCGCTGTTGCGCAAAATTCTCGGCGGGGCAGGGTCCGGATTGCTCATCGAGCAGCCGTTTCACTGCGATTATGGGTACAACATCAGAGTAGGCGATAATTTCTACGCCAACTTCAATCTTGTCATTTTAGACGAGGCGCCGGTGACGTTCGGCGACAATGTGTTCATCGGTCCCAACTGCGGTTTCTATACGGCCGGACATCCCATAGATGCGGCCGACCGCAATAAAGGACTGGAGTATGCACGTCCCATCACTGTCGGCGACAACGTATGGATTGGAGCCGGGGTCACTGTACTGCCGGGAGTCGCGATCGGGGATAACTGCGTCATCGGGGCAGGCAGCGTCGTTGTGAAAGACATACCGGCTAATTGCATAGCCGTCGGCAACCCCTCTAAAGTCAAAAAAACAATTAATAATTGATATGAAAAAGAATATATTTATCGCTGTATTTGCGATTCTGTCGGGGTTATCGTTGTCCGCACAGACACTAGAAAAGATGAACTGGTTCAATGAGCCTGACCATTGGCAGATCAACGGTGGCACACTGACAATGGATGTCACGCCCAACAGCGACTACTGGCGCATATCCCATTACGGATTCACGGTCGATGATGCACCGTTCTATTATGCCGAATATGGCGGCGAGTTTGAGGCCAAGATTAAAATCTCGGGCGACTATAAGGTCAGATTCGACCAGGCCGGAATGATGATACGCCTCGACCACGAGAACTATATCAAGACCGGCATCGAGTTTGTGGACGGCAAATACAATCTCAGCACCGTAGTTACGCACAAGACTTCCGACTGGAGCGTCATAGCCCTTGACCGCCCGGTGGATTATATATGGATCAAGGCTGTGCGACGCCTTGACGCCGTGGAGATCTTCTATTCGTTCGATGACAAGGAATATCAGATGATGCGCAACGCTTGGGTAGAGGCAAACCATCCCGTTAAAATCGGAATGTTCGCCGCATGTCCCGACGGTAATGGTTTCAAGGCGAGATTCGAGAACTTTACCGTCAGACATCTGCCTGACACCCGACGCACTCAGTGGGTCAGGAACAACGCTGAAAATAACTGATATCACTTTCGCAGGTTGGAATTATTAAAAATTTGCATTCACGGAACTAATAGGATGGTTGAGTATCTTATTAGTTCTGTGAACGTTATTTCTTTGTCCCATGGCTTTTCAAACAATGATAATCGGATAAATGTTGTATATAGTAGCCAGTTGGACCACTATGAACGATCTGATAATCATAATAGCACTGATACTCCTGAACGGAGTGTTTTCCATGTCGGAGGTAGCCTTGATTTCCGCGCGTAAATCAAAACTGACCGCAGATGCAAGGAACGGGAACCGCAATGCCGACATCGCCTTGAAACTGCAGGGCAATCCGGACCGGTTTCTGTCGACCATACAGATCGGAATCACCCTTATAGGGATTCTTACCGGTCTATTTTCAGGGGCAACCATAGCCTCTGAGATAAGTGATTATTTTGTAAAGTTGGGTATGTCGCCGAAGCCGGCGTTGAACCTGTCACGAATCATAATAGTGACACTTGTCACCTATCTGTCGATTGTTGTAGGCGAGTTGGTGCCCAAGCGCATCGGTATGGGTAAAGCTGATACAATCGCCAAGATCATGGCGGCGCCTATGAGGCTCCTTTCCGTAATAGCCTATCCGATAGTATGGGTATTGTCGGCATCTACATCGCTGCTGGTCAGAATCCTTCGTATCCGTGGCAATACACCCGCTGTGACGGAGGACGAAATAAAATCACTGATTCAGGAGGGTGCCGATTCCGGTGAGGTGCGCGAAGTGGAGCAGGACATAATGGAACGCGCTCTCGTGATGGGTGACAGCCGCATCGACGCAATCATGACGAGCCGCAAGGATGTGGTGGTCCTCAACATAGGAATGGATTCGGAAAACATTCGTAATATTCTGGCTGAAGACTTACATTCATCCTATCCGGTGCTTGACGTTGATAGGAAAGAAATATGCGGCGTAATATCGTTGAAAAGTCTTATCCTGAAGCTTGACTCCCCGGAGTTCAACATCGAGGACGAACTGACCGCCGGATTGTGTCTGCCCGATACCATGACGTTTTATGACGCACTGGAAACATTCCAGAGTTCAAAGGAGCACTCGGCTCTGGTGTATGACGAATACGGCAGTTTTCAGGGTATCGTGACACTGCGTGATATTCTTGACGGACTGATAGGAAATGCCATGCATGGTGACGACGGACCAAAAATAACCAAACGTGTCGACAGGGAGGAATGGCTTGTGGACGGGCAATGTCCTGTCTATGATTTTCTTGAATACTTCGGACGTGAAGACCTGTACAGGCCGTCGACGTACTCCACCATTGGAGGCATCATACTCGAGACGATGAAGAAAGTGCCGGCCGAAGGGGATGTCATCACATGGAATCGCTTCAGATTAGAGGTAGTGGACATGGACCGTGCCCGTATCGACAAGGTCGCGGTGTCACATATAGAATGAACCGTGCTTCATCGCCCTATTTTAGTCAGAAACTTCCGCTATGGATACGGCTGTCGATGTCAATCTCTTTCTGGAGTGGGAGGAAGGCTTCCTTGGCGGGATGGCCTATTGTCAGAAGGCAGGTCATTTCGTAGCCTTCCGGAGCATTGACTATTGCCTTGATCTCAGCAGCTTCTTCTGCAACCGGAATGTGAAATACGCATCCTAATCCTTCGGCAGTAGCGGCGAGCAGCATATTCTCGACCGCGCACCATGCCGAGGCGAAGTAATTTAACGAACTCTGTTCGGCAGGTTTCAGTAACGGAGTCGTGAGCTGACGGAAAAAGGGGATTATCAGTAGCCCGCTTTGCATGAGCATCTTCTGTTGTTTGGGCAGCGCATCGGCAAACATGGCCATCTTATCTGCATCGCCCGACTCATCTACTTCCGACACCAGCGACTTAAAAGCCGCCATGTTTTTTGCCAACGGCGCTATGACCTTGGCGATATTCTTTTTTCCGCGTATCACGACAAACTCCAGCTGGCGGAGATGGTCGTTTGTCGGAGCCTTGAAAGCCGCTCCGATTATTCTGCGGAGCATTTCGTCATTTACTTCCGTGTCGGAGTAGTCGCGGTATGTGCGGCGTTTCTCCAGAGCTTCGTATAGATCCATTGTGTATGTGATTTTGATTACGTTGCAAAGTTACACATCCTGTTTGTTGCTTATTTGTCTTATTGTTTCAAATATTTGTCGTATATTTGCAGTCGGATGAAAGAAGCTGTGATTCCATATACGCTCCCTGAAGTAAAGGACCATTCCTTTTTCTTCATTGCGCAGCACGTCATGCCGCATGTCGAGGCTAAAATGCACCGGCATGAGGCATGGGAACTGTACTATGTAACACAAGGCAGAGGCATGAGAATGACCGGCGATACGCTTATGCCTTTTGTTGAGGGAGATGTGGCACTCATTCCTCCGTCGATGGAGCATTACTGGGAATATAAGCCTGAATCTGTAAACGTGGACGGTGAAATCACCTATCTTATGGTGGCTTTCAGTCAGGAATTTGTGGAAAAATGCATAAATGATTTCCCGGAAATCAAACGTGCTCTTTGGGGATGTGTATTACCCTCCGAGGCTATTAAATATGGTAAAGAAAGCGCCGAAATTATAAAAAGCACGCTTGGCAAAATGCCTGGACTTGACGACATCGGGCAGTTATGCGAAATGTTACGACTCCTGCCGACTGTATTCACAACTGCCGACCGCACATGCATCGGTAAGCCGATCAAGATAGAGCGTGATATAAGGCGTATCCAGCAAGTGGCGACATACGTAATGGCTCATTACTCCCATACAATAACACTCGATGAAATATCGGCACATATCGGCATGAACCGTTCTGCATTCTGCGTATTTTTCAAGCGCTGCAAAGGAATGACCTTTTCGGAGTTCCTTACCAATTACCGACTCACGACATCCTGCGAACTATTACGCGACACCAAGAGACAGGTATCCGAAATCTGTTATGCCGTGGGATTCAATGACCTGCCGCATTTCAATCGCGTTTTTAAACGGGAATATGGTATGTCCCCTTCGCAGTTCAGGGCATTAAGTCAATCGTAGTCGATGCGTTCGATTTTGAAGATTACGGGGCGAGTTCCGTCGTTGCAGCAAGCTATCATGGTGTTCTCGTCACGCATCCAGCCTTTCATTATCGAACCGCCTTGCAGTCCGGTATAGATATAACGGGAGATGGCGTCCCATGCCTCCGAGCAAAACGGTTTCTTTGGTCCTCCGGCAATCTCGTCGGGATTCCCCTCGGTCTTAACAAGTGTGTTCAGACCGCAACCCCAATAGTCGTCACGTTCATCATCACGATAAAAGATAAACTCATCGCCCTTGTTATATACAGGGCATTTTCCCGAACATGGATTGGCGCAATACTGCTGCTGATATTCCGGGTACAGCTTGGTATCGAGCACCGTTACTTTCACTTTATGTTTCATATTATGTTGAGCTGGATTGGAATTCTTACTACAATAGTACCAAATATCAACTGACTTTTATTAACAAATATTAAATGGATTCTGTCAGAACATAATTATGGGACAACGGACTGAATCTAATCTTTGACATCGATGAATCTATTTCAAATGGAAAGTCTATGAATTTCTTCCTGTAACAAATATAGAAATCTTGCTGCGTGTGCGCCGTCCATCTGTGTGTGATGGAACTGAAATGAGACGGTGAGGAGTGTCTTGAACCAGCTTCTGCGGTAACTGCCCCATATCATGAAGGGATTGTTGAATATGCCGCTATACATTCCGACGGCCCCGTCTATATCATACTGTGCCAATGCCGATGTGCCGATAACCATGCTGTCGATTATGTCGTGGTTCTCGCAGGTCTCGGCTACCTGCCGCGTCAACCGCAGATAATAGGCATCGAATTTAATAGGCATCGAATTTTGAAATATCCTCGCTGAAAGGTATGTCGCACGAGCTTACCTCTCCATCGCGATTGGCCACAATTGTATTGACAGCCAGAGTGTCGTAGCGCATCAGTTTGCCGTCAACCGGCAGCATATAGAATTCCTTAATCCGAGAGGCCGCTTTGCCGATGCTCCAGTACATAAGCATATTGAATTTCAGGCTGTGCCGGCGCCCGATACGCCTAAGTCGAGACACATCAAGAGTCTTTATCAGCGTCACCATCGGCATCGGTGCCTTCATCCACATCTCGAAAGCGTATGCCCGCGTCGTTTCCTTAGGATTTATTTCCTGCATCATATTTCTTTTTCGTTTTTGGGAAAGGCAAAACTTCCCATAATGTTTCTATCACATTCAATACCTTTTGCCTGTTTCGGAAGTCAAGAATATAAGCTTCTTTTGCGCCTTGGTAAGGACTGCCGCACTCTGCGTCAGCCATCATTTCGGCAATACAGGGCAATTTCTTGACGTAGGCTATATTATCGCAAGCCGTGATGACGCACTTGCCGTTGACATAGATGATGTAATCACCCATCATCTTACGGCTGCGCACTTCTCCCAAAGGAGCAAGCGCATCGCAAACGTACTCTATGAACTCAATTGAACATGCCATATTTTTTATTTCGGAGGAAACAGAGCGCAGAAACCTTGTTTGTTAAACTGATAATACATTTCAATTCGCTCGGGAGTATCATTTTCAAGCAATATGAGCAACTCCTTTGCAAATTCAAGAGTGGCCGAACCGTTTGCTGTCACGATGTTATTGTCGCTTACGGCTTGCGCGTGGATATATCCCTCCTCATTGGTATAGTTTTTACCTCCCCATAATTTCAACTGCTCCAGTCCATTGCCGGTGTGTTTGACCGCATTGAGGAAACCATGCTTTGCCATAAAGGAAGCCGCGTTGCAGATTGCACCTATAATTTTGCCTTTTTCAATGGCTTTTCTGACAATCGGCTCAACCCGTTTCGCAATCTGCGAGCTCCATCCGAAACCGCCGATAAGCACCAACGCCGCATAATCTTCAGGCATCGTATCGAATGAATAATCCGGCAATGTCCGGAAACCGCCTATGGACTTGACAGGCTCCATTGTCGGGGCTACAATCCTGTTTACATATTTGGGATTATCTTTAAGAGCATATTCATCGGATGCTATTGCCTGCGAAAGAAATACGACCTCGTGTGCCGCGAAGTCCGGCAGAAGGATATATAAAACTTCATTACTCATCGTTGTGTTTTTTGCGGTTTGACATTATGGTGTCGAAGTTCTCGCGTCCCCAGTTTATGAGGGCTTCGACATGGGGCAAAAGAGTATTGCCGAAATCAGTTACTGAATATTCTGTGCGTGGCGGCACGTCAGGGAACAGTTCACGGCGGATTATGCCGTCGGTGGTCATTTGGCGGAGTACCTGCGACAGTACTTTCTCCGATATGGACGGGATGTTGCGGTACAGTTCGTTGAAGCGCACCGGCTCGTTCTCGGAAATTTTCACGAGAACCACCAGCGCCCACTTGTTGCCGAGCCATTCGAGCATCGGGGCAGCCTTGCAATATTCGTAGTCCAGTTTTTTTGCCATATCCGGTCACGCAAAACAGGCTGATAACGAGCAACACAAACTTTTCGGTAAGGGTCAAACCATTCGGTAAGTTGTTGCTTTAGCTCTGACTATCACCTAATTTTGCGTTACAAAATTAACAAAAAATATCGAGATATGACATATCCGGAACTACATTTCACAGGGCAGGTATGGCGACCGCCTTACGAAGCCAACTCGCAGTTGCTGCAACTCACTTCAGGTTGTACATGGCACAAGTGCAGGTTTTGCAGCCTTTATCACGGCACACCTTTCCGTATGTCGCCGCTATCGGAGGTAGAGGATGACCTGAAGGTGATTCGTCAATGGCAGCCGCGTGCCCGTCGTGTTTATCTAACCGGTGCAAATCCATTCGCGCTCAGTTACAACAAACTGATGGATGTTGCTTTGCTGTTAAGGAAGTATCTTCCGCACATGGTATCGTTCGGGATGTTCGCCCGTGTCACGGATATCACCCCCAAAACAGTGGAGGAACTGAAGAATCTACGTCATCTGAAACTAGACAGCATCAACATCGGTATCGAGACAGGCCACGACCCGACTCTGGAGAGGATGAATAAAGGCTATCATGCCTCTGACATTATCGAACAACTTTCAAAACTCGACGAGGCGGGAATACGATACAACGTATTCTACCTCAACGGACTGGGAGGCAAGGGCAATGGCGAGGCCAGCGCGATGGCAACGGCAGACGTACTGAACCGACTTCACCCCTGTATCATCAACATAGTATCGCTGACAATATTTCCGGAATCGCAGTTGTATCAGGAGGTGCAGGACGGCACATATATCGAGGAACCGGAAATTGAGCGACTGATGGAGATGCGGACTCTTATCGACAGACTGAATATCCGTGTCAATCTGCTCGGTCATCATATATCCAATACAGTACCGATTACGGGATCATTGCCGCATGATAAGGCCGCGATACTCCGTGAATTTGACAAAGCGATAGCCCGGTTCCGGGAAAAGGAACTGAAAGCCTATCGGAACAGAATATGGCATCTTTGAAGATTCAGGTCCTGCGTACAGAGGGTGTATCAAAATTCTGATGCACCCTCTTATCGTAACATGCTGAAAAACATAAAACAAAGCCCTGACTTTCACAAGCCGGGGCTTTGC
>ERZ1026968.165-NODE-165-length-35859-cov-9.745503_pt1 | contig 35859 bp, 28 predicted proteins | sample MGYA00519295_ERZ1026968 | MGnify/ENA primary metagenome ERZ1026968 (study PRJEB26926, sample SAMN06164480) | human gut metagenome | biome: ENVO:00009003; feature: ENVO:2100002; material: ENVO:00002003 | host: Homo sapiens | place: USA | collected 2012 ...
CCCTCTTTTATATGACTTGAGGGCTTCTACAAGCTGCCGCTGTTTTTCGATGCGTCGGTCAATAAGTGCCATAAATAAAGCAATTTTATCTTGTTCAATACAAGAGGGAAAATAAACTGTTATCTCTTTTAGGTCATTCGAGTTTATTGCAGGATAGTTAGAGCCTGTACAACGAAGCAATACCTCTTGCAAAAAGCGGTTTGTATGAAGCAAAGAATAGAGGAATTGTGAATTATGTTTTGTCCGTATTTGAGCATAACCTGTTGATGCGACGGCTGGCAAATCAAATTCATCAGTAGCTAAGTAGTTGTTCTGCTGATATGGCCTTACAGTTTGATATAATATGTCATTCTGCAAAACAAGCCGTTGCGCTCTCGAAGGAGCGTCCTTTTTCTCAATTACTTTCAGAGATGTTAATCTTCCCGATGTAACACTTTCTAAATCAATATAATAAAACCTATCGGGAATATTTGATGAAGGATTTATATCGGCTATTTCGTCCAAACGCTTTTCTCCCCACTCTCCCTCAAAGCCCGGAAATCTGAGCTTGGGTACATGAACCCCTTGACTATTACTTGAGGATACATTAGACATAAAAATTACACCTCCTCATCAAAGGGAAAATCCAAGCCAAGCTCGTCAAAATAAGGCTTGAGCTGTGCGTTGATGTCCTTGATTTCTCCCTGTATCGTTCTAATTTCCTGCGCTACCGCTGCAAGGTCAATTTCCGGCTCTTTCTCAAAGGTATCCACATAACGAGGAATATTTAGGTTGAAGCCATTTTCTGCAATTTCTTCCATTGTCGCAACATGAGCGTATTTTTCCACATCAACACGGGCTTCGTAAGCAGAAACAATCTTGTCAATATCGCACTCACGCAGAATATTCTGATTCTTCCCCGCTTCAAAGTCTTTGGAAGCGTCGATAAAGAGAATGTTTCCGCTGTTGCCGTTGCGCTCTTTCTTCAGCACAAGGACGCACACAGGAATGCCTGTGCCGAAAAACAGGTTGGCAGGCAGACCGATTACTGCGTCGAGGACATTCAGATTCTCAATCAGATATTTCCGAATCGTCTCCTCCGCACCTCCACGGAACAAAACACCGTGAGGCAGAAGGACAACAGCCCGCCCGTCCTCGTCCATGTGATATACCATATGCTGAACAAAGGCAAAATCCGCTTTGGACTTGGGCGCAAGCTTTCCGTACTGATTGAACCGGTCATCCTCTAAAAACTTCTGATCGGCAGACCAGTTTGCGGAATATGGCGGATTTGCTACCTGCACACGGAATTTCTCATCTCCAAAGTAATCGTGCTCCAAGGTATCTCCATTGTAAATTGTGAAATTTCGGTATGGAATGCCACGAAGAATCATATTCATACGGGCAAGATTGTAGGTTGTGGACGTCAGTTCCTGACCGTAGTAAAGACGGACATTTGCGTATTTTTTCAGGCGAAGCAGCAGAGAACCCGAACCGCAGGTCGGATCGGCGGCTGACTTTATGTCGGTCAGTCCTAAACAAGCCAAACGGCAAAGAAGCTCGGCGGGTCCGGCAGGGGTATAGAACTCTCCCGCTTTTTTTCCGGCTGTTGCGGCAAACTGTCCGATAAGATACTCATACGCATTGCCAAGTACGTCTATCTTTGTATCCTCTACGCCGAAGTTGATTTCATCAAGGGAAGCAATGATTTTTGACATCACTGCGCTGCGGTCTTTCACCGTGTGTCCGAGCCTTGTGGAATCAAGCTGCATATCCGAGAACAATCCCTCAAAATCGTTCTGGCTTTCTCGCCCGATGGTGGATTCCATCAGGCTGTTGATTGCTTTCTGTAAAAACTCAATATCAAAAGACCGGTTTTCCACCATTTTAACAAGATTGCGGAAAAGATACTGCGGTTCAATCACATAGCCGAGATCACGCAGAGATTCTTCTATAACCGCTTCTTGATATTCCGCATCTTTCCAAGCCTCCTCATAAGACATATGATCATCTTTCAGGAGATTTACCATATATTTTTCCGTGCGGTCGGAAAGGTAATAATAGAAGATCATTCCCAGGATGTAGTTCTTGAACTCATAGGCTTCCATGTTGCCACGCAGGGCGTTTGCCATAGCCCACAGCTTTGTGCAAAGCTCCTTTTGATGCTGCTGAATGCTGTTATTCTCCATGATTTCTTTCTCCTTTAATTGCTGCTGTATTTATCCACATGAGCGTAAATAAAATCGACAATGCGGTTGACAAGTGCCCGCTTTTTCAAAAGGGACATAGGCTCTGTAATGTTATCCCTGATTTCACCGGGATTCAACACTCCCGTAAACTCGAACTCAGCGATAGCTCCCTTTAACGTATCAGGGTCTACGCCCTCCTGCTTTGCAAAGGCTTCAATTTCATCGGATTTCTGTTTATTTTCAAAGTCGTTATAAGCGGCGTCAATATCCTGCGTGCCGTCAAAACCGGAAATAACCTCATCCAAGAAAGCACGAAGTATGTCGATCTTCTTATGCAGATGAAGATTATCCGAACGGTCAAGTTCTGTTTTGATGTGCTCAATGTCTTTTTCACGGGTTTGCCTTGTAGTGAAGTCAATATTCCGTATCAGATTCATGATGTACGCTACATTGATCCGGTTGCTTTCCATAAGTTCAATGCAGAAATCCACGTCATCCAGTACCGATACCACCTCTTTGCCCGTTTGATTCTTGCGATACAGCAGGAGGTATTTACTTTTATAATCCTGATATTCCTGATCGGACATATCCAAGTTGCTGCGGTCAAAGCTGAACTCGACAAATGTCTGCATGGACAGCAGATACCTTGTAAGCTCACGGAATAAAATGACAAACCGCTTCTGGTCGTCCTCAGAATACAGCATATCAATGGACGCGGGTATAGGCGCAAGCTGTTTAATTTGAGCGACCAGCTCATTGAATTTCTGCACGTAGAACTCAAAGGACTGCGTTAAAATTCCGTCCGGGTGTCCCTGCGAGAACAGTGCGAGCGCATCGTCCGTCTTTTGCTTCAAATTACGGTAGCAGACAATAATACCCCAGGGCTTGGTTTCTTTTTCCACACGGTTCGTCCGGCTGTATGCCTGAAGCAAATCGTGGTACATCATATCCTTGTCCACATAAAGGACAGAAAGCGGCTTGCTGTCAAATCCGGTCAGAAACATATTTACTACAATCAGAATATCAAGCTGCTTGGTTTTTTTCCCCTTCACACGGTCGGAAATATCCTTATGGTATGCAGAGAAAGTTTCCGTGCTGAAATTGGTGCTGAAAGTCTTGTTGTAGTCGGAAATAATGCGCTCCAGAGCGTCACGTGAATGCTCGTCGTGACCCTCGTAATCCTCATTTGCTCCGTAGGAGAAAATACCGCTGATATTCAAGTCGTGGTCTATGGACTTGAATATGTTATAATATTTTACAAGCATCGGAATTGAGGCTACTGCAAAGATAGCGGTATACTGCCTGTTCCGTGTTTTTGCTTTATGGTTTTGTATGATGTGATTGGCGATCATTGTCATACGCTCATCCGCCATATACAGCTCGTCTACATCAATGGCTTCTGTCATCGTTGAGTCGTTCTCGTCGTAAGCGCCCTTCATGGTAGTTATGTACTCTACATGGAAGCCAAGAACATTATTGTCAAAGATAGCGTCTTTAATTAGATAGGAATGCAGACACTCACCAAACAGCTTTTCCGTTGTCTGCGTCACTTTGCCCTCTACCTTACCATTGACTTCAAAACGGGGCGTACCTGTAAAGCCGAAGAACTGCGCTTTCGTAAAGTGCCGGACAATATCCTTGTGCATATCCCCGAACTGGCTTCGGTGACACTCATCTATAATAAATACAACTTTTTCGTTACGGTAAATTTCCAGCGTTTTCGCATACTGAGGTTTCTTGACCGCAGTCGCCATTTTCTGAATGGTGGTAATAATGAGCTGACGGTTCTTGTCCTTCATCTGCTTTACAAGAATATCCGTGCGGTCGGTAGCGTCAACCGAGCCGGCTTCGAATTTGTTGAATTCCTCGGTCGTCTGCGTGTCCAAATCCTTTCGGTCAACTAAGAAAATAACCTTTTTGATACTCGGAATTGTGGCAAGGATTTGGGCGGTCTTAAACGATGTCAGCGTTTTGCCCGCTCCTGTGGTGTGCCATATATACGCATTCCTGTTAGTCAGCGTTGCCTGCCGGATAAGGGCTTCGGTTGCGTAAACCTGATAAGGACGCATAATCATCAATACCTTGTCCGTATCATTCAGAATCGTAAATTTAGTCAACATCTTAATAAGCAAATCACGGGCAAGGAATACAACGGAGAAATCCTTGAGATTTGTTATACGAATGTTGTTATCGTCAGTCCAAAAGAAGGTATGTGAATACAGAATATCCTTGTCGCTATTGGCAAAATACTTCGTGTCCACACCATTAGATACAACGAACAACTGAATAAAGTGATATAGCCCTTGGTATGAATGTTTGCGGTAACGCATAATCTGGTTAACCGCTTCCTTTATATCCACACCACGGCGCTTCAGTTCGATCTGAACAAGCGGCAGACCGTTGATAAGCAACGTTACATCATAGCGGTTGGTGTATTTGCCGACAACGGTTGTTTGATGCGTCACCTGATAGCGGTTCTTTGTATAATCCTCATCAAGAAATTGGAGGTACGGCTTTGTACCGTCATCCATTTCAAGCACGAACTTATCCCGCAGGATTTTTGCGCTTTCAAAAATGCTCTTACCGTTTATGTAATTCAGCACACGCTCCCATTCTTTAGGCGAGAGTGATTTACCGTTCAATTTTGCAGAATTAAACGCCTCAAATTGTTCCTTAAAATTGACAAGAAGTGAGTCGTAATCGCTTAACGCCACCACATTATAATTCTGATTTTGTAATTGCTCTATTAGCTGCTGCTCTAACTGAGCCTCGCTCTGATAAGCCATAAACTGCCCTCCGTTTTTATACTTGAGGATACATCAAGTGCCAAATACAAGATATATCTTAGAACTTCCGTTCTTATTTCTCATTTGACGAGATAACTTCCATAATATCATCTACTGTACAATTAAGACTTGTACATATCTTGGCAAGTGTGTCCGTAGTAACCGTTTCATCTTTGCTGAGCTTATTCATCACATAGCTTGTCAAGCCCGCTGCCTCCTGTAAATCTTTCTTTTTCAAATTTCTGTCGATAAGAATATGCCATAATTTCTTATATGATACTGCCATATTTACTCGTCCTTTCTTTGAGAGGACAACTTGTCCATAAGTTCCTGTTTAGCATTATATCATATCCTTCGTCAAATTTCAATGTATTCTTTGAAATTTCAAAGATTTTTGTGGTTTTCCGTAATGCTCATTCTTATGTAAGAGATGGCTGCTCACATCTGACTCAATCTGAGCAGCCACCCTGCATCAATACCGTGGCAGACCGTAGCCGTAAATACTGCTGCTTCCCACTGCATATTGATTCTGACAGCAGCTGTCGCCTGAATTTCCTTCAACGGTATAGACGATACCGCCCTCGCATTTTTCTACGATTCCGACGTGGTCTGTTTCGCCGTCGCCCTCCCAATCAAAGAAGATGATGGTTCCGGCTTCAGGTTCGATCCCAGCATCCGCCCACTGTCCTCTGTCCTTAAACCACTGCGCTCCGGTAACACAGCCTGCAAACTTCGGGATAACGCCGGTTTCGATATACCCGCACTCGTTAGCACACCAACTCACGAAACATGCACACCATTCTACACGACTGCCAAATCCGTACCAAGACCAGTAAGGTTCGCCGCCCACGTTTCCGACCTGTGACAATGCCACGGATACAATCTCGCCGTCGCTGTACCCGATACCGTAAAGCACCTGCGCCCATAGGGAATTATTCTCATCTTGGAGCAGGTCAGATAAATATTCATTCTGCTCCTCGTTAAATCCGTATGCCACAGCCATCTCGCTGACGGTTTTGTGCGATACCGTGATATAGAGATAGGTTTCGGTAACGGTTGTTTCGGTTTCCACGATATTGCCGTGCCCATCGTCGCTCTCGATTATCTCCGTATGCGTTTTTGTTTCCGTCCGGCTGGTTATCTCGTTCATCTCCCAAAAGATGTTTTTGAGAAGTTCCTTTTTGCTGTCGTCCATCGTGGCGACCTCCTGCGGGTTATCAGGGTCGGTGTTGACCTTGACGGAGTAGACCGCAAGCACGTCTTTCCAGACAGCCCTGCTACCGCTCATTTCAAGCACATCATAGACTGTGGAGCTTTTGATCTCCTCAAGCCTTGCGTCGTAGTCTGAATCGATTTCGCTTACCACGGTCTGCATGGTCTGGCCTGTGCCGGAATCCTCGCCCGAAAAGAAAATGCCAAAGACTGAGCCGAGAAGAAGTCCAATCAAACAAATCACGATTATCACCACAACAGCAATCCAACCTCCGGCGGCGATGGCGGCAACGAGCGCCTTAACTCCGGCAATGATTGCTTTCACGGCTGCTATTGTTGCCTTGACTGCAACCTTGATACCATGAGCAATCGCTTTTGCCGTTGCTTTCGCTGCCTGTGCCGCCTTCTGAGCGGCCTTGGCAGACGCCTGTGCGGTTTTCTGAGCCGTTTTTGCCGCCTGCTGTGAGGTCTTGATTGCGGTTTTCGCTGTCTGCTCTGCGGTCTTGACCGATTTTTCTGCTGTCTTAGCCGCTCCTTTTTCCACAGTTTTTATGGTTTTTCTTCCTGCGGAGGCGGCAGACTGTTTGATTGTTTTCCCTGACTGTTCCACAGTCCTGACGGATGCTTTTGTTGATTGCTCCGTACTTCTCATTACGCTGTTTCCGCCCTGTGCTGTGCTTCCTGCGGCATTGCTGCCGCTCTGCGCTGTCTGCCGGCGCATGGAATCCGCTGTTCTTTTCTCCTTAAAGCGTCGGATACCTTCCTTTGCACTATGGATATTCTCCTTAGTGTCCCGGACGCCTTTTCTCCCTGCTTTATCAAAAGCGTATGCGCCCTTATGAACAGCGGTATCCTCTGCGGCTTCCAGCCGGTCGGCGGCGTATTCCTCGCCGGAGGTTTCGTTGATATTAACTGATTTCTCCGCCTTTTCCTTTGTGGCGACATACGCCTGCTTCATTCGTTGGGAAGCGACCGCCGCCTTATCTATGGTCTTTACCGTTTCTTTCACAACATCCCTTGTCTTAATATCAGCCATTCGCTTTCCTCCTTTCCCGTAACGATTATTAGCTGAAAATCGGGGGTTAAGGTATAAACACCCCACCCCCTTGGTTTGCGCTTTGCAAAGCCGCTTAAATCAAGGCTTTTCACCCCTGAAATGCGTACATTATCCCATGAGCTTTGCCACCACGACAAGCCTGCCGTTGGTACGGGAATACTCGCAGGTGGAAAGGGAAATGAGTTTGTCGCCGTACTCCGCCGAAACGCCGGTATCATATAGGGACAACTCCATACACTTGGAGATATAAGCGTTGAAATCGTCCTCGTTTTCAGCGTTCACAAACTGATAATACCGGAAGCTGTCAGGGCTGTCGGAGTAAACAAAGGTCTTAAACACGGCGACGATCTCATACTCGTACTTATCCGTCAGCGTATTAAAAGAAATCGTCTTATGCTCTTTGTAGAAATCCTCGCTCTTGAATTTTTCAAGGTCAGCAAACATACTACCGTTTTTCATATGGTGTCCGTAGATGATAATATTGTCGCTGGGCAGCTGCACATCGCAGTTTTCCTGCACATACGGACAGCCGTAATCGGTGTATTCCTTATCAAATCCGTGCTTCAGGTAGAAGTCGGGATTATCTGGCGTTTGCATAACGGGGTAGTTGATGTTGGTATCCGCAATCTGTATCCAACCGACCATATCCGTATTTTGCAGAAACAGCTCTGCGTACTCCGGCAGGATCATCTTTTCCTCATTGTAGGGGATTTCTTCAACCGGCTCATTTTCTTCATCTGATTTTTGAGCCTGTTCGACCGCTTCCGCAAGGCTGTCATAAAGTTCGCTCTGCTCGTTTGCCTGACGGTAGTAATTGTAAATAAAATAGGCGCTTGTGCCGAGCAGGGCAACAAACACTACAATCAGTATCATGCAAATCTTCTGTTTCATTGTGTTTTCCTTTCTTACGCCAAAGGCGAGGGTTATGCACCCTCGCCCGGCTTCGTTTATTAAGTGATTATTGTTATTCAAGGAGCTGTTTAACATCCCATAAACAGTAGATTTGAAAAAATCTGCTCGAATAATAATGAATATGAAAAAAACTCCTGTATACTAAAAGTACATCAAAAGATGTATAAAAAACAGGAGGTTTTTCAATTGAACAAAATTAAAAATTTCAAAGATTTGTCAGCTCACCTATGTGAGTTGATGAAATCAGCGTCCTACAGTAAAAGCACCACCAAAGATATGATGTTTATTCTGAATGCATTTTCTGCCTTTATGGATAGTCATGGCTTAAAAGAATATACACCTAAAATTGGTGAACGGCTTATCGCACATTGCAAAAATGATCTTCACATTTGTGAATCCCGCATTTCCAGAGCCAAGAACATTGTCAGAAAACTTAATCGGCTTTATAACGGTCTTGACAACGACGATGCATTATGGGGCGTGGGGCTTACTAAATCTGACTTACCAGAGTGCTTTGCCCCTATACTCGATGAGTATCTACGATATTGCCGTAAAAATGGTAATGGACAGGCAACTGCTTACTACAAGCGTTGGATTTGCGGTAAATTCCTGCAAAATCTATTTGACTGTGGCTACAGATCACTAAACACGGTTGATGGATTAGATGTTCAAAAAGCTTTTCTGTCTCTTGGGGCAACACGGTATTGGGAGCGCATAAGTCCTTTTTTACACTATCTTTTTGAGCGTGGTCAACTAAGCAGCGATTATTCAAAACTTTTGAAATTTGGAAGAGCCAAAGAACCGTATCCAACGGTATACACCATCGATGAGATAAAAGCAGTAGAAAGCTCAATTAACCGAAGCACTGCGTCAGGAAAAAGAAATTATGCCATTCTTTTGTTGATGTCACGTTATGGAATCCGTGCTTGTGATATTGCTTGTTTATCGCTTTCGGATATTGATTTTCCTCACAACCGCATTTCTTTTGTTCAAAGGAAAACAGGCGTGCTGTGGCAGGGCAAAATGCTACCCGATGTCAAAGTTGCTCTGCAAGAGTATCTAAAAACTGCGCGTCCAAATATTGATAGCCAAAGATTTTTTATTACGCTCGGTATACCATACAAACCAATCGACTACCGAACCGTAAATACAATGATCAATACTGTATTTTTAAATTCAGGTGTAGCTGTTGAAGGAAAAAGACACGGAAGCCGCTCCTTTCGGTCTTCTGTAGCAAGTAACATGATTAACGACAGCGTTTCAACGGAAGTAGTCCGCCGTGTGTTGGGACACGAAACAAAATACGCTTTAAAGCATTATACCAAATTAGATATTGAAAAGCTTAGACTTTGTTCTCTGCCTGTACCTAAACCGCAGGGCGATTTCTGTAAGTTACTTAACGGAAGTGAGGTTAGCGCTAATGTTTAACAGTCAATTTGCCGACCAAATAAGATCTTATCTGGAGTTAAGAGAGGCTACCGTAGTCGAAAAGGTATATTCACAAGACAAGCGTGTGTTGATTTCTCTCGATAAATTTATCTTTGAAGGTGGTTTTACAGAAAAGGTTCTTACAGAAGCCATTTTATGTCAGTGGATGAATACGCTCACCGGCAAAAGTAAAACCGTTAGAGAAAAAGTCAGCGTAGCAAGGAATTTTGCGAAATATCTTAACAGCATTGGCAATTCGTCGTTCGTTTTGCCGTCTCCCCGTGTAAAAACGGACTATATTCCATATATCTTCTCTAACGAAGAAATAGAGAGAATATTCTATTACGCCGACAATCTACCGATTGGTTCTAAGTCGCACTGTATGCCCTTCATCAGATTAAAAATCCCCATGATATTAAGAATTCTCTACGGCTGCGGTACAAGGCTGGGAGAGACAGTATCCATCAGAAGAAACGATATTGATTTCTCAAATGGAACAATACTGTTGCGCCATACTAAATTTGAAAAAGAAAGGCTCATACCTATTCACAATTCTCTTTTAGGTATTTTAAAAGATTATTGTTCTGCACTTAGAATCCCAGACTTTTCTGACACTCTGCTGTTTGAAGGTGCAAAGGAAGGCAAGCCGATAACTACAAGACAGGTTGATGCTTGGTTCTCGGTAATCCTTAAATGCGCCGATATAGATCAGCTGAATAGAGAACGATACGAAAGGGGTGCTTGTATTCACTGCCTGCGGCATTTGTTTGTGCTTAAATCTGTTCGACAGCTTGAAGAAAACAGTCATTCTGTCAATGTGAACGACTTACTTTTACCAACGTATTTGGGGCATAAATGTCTGATCGATACCGACAAATATATGAGATATACCGGTGCCCAATCTCAGAGCGACCTACGCGCTTTTGAAAGCTTTTCGCAGGGATTGTTACCGAAAGTTGAGGTGCCGTATGAGGAAGAATAATCTCGATAACGATTTCATGAGTTTACTTGCTAAGTTCTTTACGGAATTCTTACCAACAACAGTAAACGCAAGCCCTCACACGATACAATCCTACAAGTGTACGTTCAGGCTTTTGTTTCAGTATATTTCTGAGAAGTCCAAAAACAGTCGCATTAGTTTTGAATCGCTGAATTTTGAATTGCTTACGGATTTCTTTGAATGGTTGCTCAATGTGCGAAAAAACAGCCGTTCAACAGCAAAACAAAGAATGGGAGCGTTATCTTCATTTGCAGATTTCGCTCAGAATTACAGTCTTGAAGCCGGATATATTTTTAGGAATAGTCTTTCAAAAATATCCAAAGCGAGCCTGAGAAGAGTTAAAAACGCTCCTCGTTGTTCATTTACCCGTGAGGAACTAAAGATACTTTTTTCTTTACCGGATACTACGGACACAATCGGATGGCGAGACTTGGTTCTTTTGACAGTAATGTACGCAAGCGGAGCAAGGGCACAGGAAATCTGTGACCTGACAGTCGGAGATATTGCGTACGATACAAATGGCAACGCTGTTTTAACGCTTGTAGGTAAAGGTAACAAGTCTCGACGTGTGCGGATAACCGCTGAAGCTTCGGCTCTCTTATACAAATATATTTCTTTCAGAAAGATTTCTGATTGCCGAAATCGTCACGTCTTTTCCAGCCAGAGAAATGAACAGATGTCTATATCCTGTATTGAAGAAATATACGCAAAGTACGTTACAACTGCAAAAACAAATTATCCGAATTTGTTTTGTTCAGGACGCTACACACCGCATGTTATGCGGCATACAACAGCAACTCATCTTATTGAAGCAGGTGTGCCGTTAGTTATTGTTAAAAATATCCTCGGTCATTCTTCTATTCAGTCTACACAAATCTATTTAGATATTTCACAACAAGCCGTTGATAAAACTATGCAGACATGGAATGAAAAATGGTTTTCAAGCGATAAGCTCACAAACGGAGGATTGCCGAAATCTAACGATATAATACCCGAATTTCTCAGATGAGCTGACTTTTTTATTCGAGAAGAACTGTGAAAAAGCATATGCTTTGGGGTGTTTCACGCTCTCCTCGAATAACTATATATCTTTAATAAACGAAATTATCCGAGGTCTCGGATAAGCGGGTTGTCATCAAGCCATAGAGCTTCGTGTTCTTCGGGAACTTATTGGCAAACGGCACAAGAGAACTGCCCACCTTGATAAGCCCGTGCCCGGCTTCCACATTCGTAATATAGCTCATCTGCAAGTCCGAGATATTCAGGAGCTTTGCAAGCTCGATTCTGTCCGTGCTTGCCTGATTGAGCATAATGATAAACTCGGAGTTGGCAAGCATTGTCCTTGCCGTATGGCTCTGCAACAGGTCGTCTACATTCTGCGTGATACCCGTCGCATACGCACCGTACTTTCTCACACGCTTCCAGAGCGTGAACAGGAAGTTGGCGGAATACTCGTGCTGGAACAGCAGATAGATCTCGTCAATGAAGATATAGGTGTTCTTGCCCTTGGCTCTGTTTTGCGTGATACGGTTCAAAATGCTGTCGAGGACAACCAGCATCCCGATAGGCATTAGCTGTTTGCCGAGGTCTAAGATGTCGTAGCAGATCAGACGGTTTGTGGTATCCACATTTGTCTGCTTTGCAAAAGTGTTCAGGGAACCGTGGGTGAAAAGTTCGATGGCAAGGGCAATCTCCTTTGCCTCCGGCTCGTCCTGCTTCAGAAGCTCCTCACGGAAGTCCTGCAAGGTCGGCACAGCTCCGGTGTAATCGTTCTGCTGATAGGTGCGGTACACGCTCGCCGTGCAGCGGTCGATAATGGACTTCTGCTTTGCTCCAAGGTTCGTGCCACCGATAAGCTGCTCGCACAGCGACATAATAAACTCGGATTTGAGGATAACGGGGTTTGCACCGTCTCCGTACTCCTTGTTCATATCCATAGCGTTGATATGATTCGGGGAAGTAGCGGAGATATTGATAATCTCGCCGCCGAGAGCTTTTACAAGCTGCGAATACTCCCGCTCAGGATCAATGATTATCACATCTGCATCGGAGGACAGTACGATGTTCTCAATTTCGCCCTTTGCCGCAAAGGATTTGCCGCCGCCGGATACGCCCAAGATGAAGGAGTTGCCGTTTAAGAGCTGCCTGCGGTCGGCAATGATCATATTTTTGCTGATGACATTCTGCCCGTAATAAATCCCGTTCTCGTGGTAGATGTCCTGCACACGGAAGGGAATGAACACAGCGAGGCTCTCCGTTGTGAGCGTCCGGAAGGAGTCAATCTTTCTCACTCCGAAGGGCATAACCGTATTCAGCCCGTCCGTCTGCTGATATTTCAAAACGGCAAACTGGCACATATGCTTTCTTGCGGTCGTGAGCAGGGCTTCGGTGTCGTTGTCGAGCTGCTCCTTGCTGTCGGCGGTGTGAACCATCGTGAGAACCGCAAACATCATGCGCTGGTCACGGGTGGTCAGGTCATCGAGGAACTCTTTCATTTCCTTTTTCTGTTGTTCCATATCATAAGGGACAGTAGCGGAGAAGTTATTGTTGGAGTTCTGCCTGCGCTGCCAATTCGTGATATTGGTTTCCACGCCAAGCAGCCGGCTTTCCGCCTCTCTGACCGCTTCATCTGTCGGAACGGGAATAACATCAATGCTCATCATCAGGTTGCGGTTCATATCCGTAAGCTCAGCCACCATACTGTCCTTGATATAGGAAGCGTACTCACGAAGAAACAGCACTCTGCCGTAACGGTCGCCCATCTTAAAGTAGTCTTTTTCAAATTCCATTGTATCCGGGCAGATATAATCTTTGAAATCGTGCCCCTTTCTCCGTGTTTCCTTAATGTCGAAGTGGAACGAGGTTTCTTCCCCGACACGGTAGAAGTCGTGAAAGATACGCAGCCGCTCGTCGGTTTCAAGCTCCACGCATTTGCTGCCGAGCCTGCCGAAATGAGCGATCAGGTCAGCCCCCACACGGGCAAAATAGGTTCGTGCGTCCTCCACATTTTTCTTGTTTACCGAGATTGTCATATACTTATCCTGCACGATGGAGCTTGCGCCTGTCGCCTTATCGAGCAGCATTTGATTGTATTCCTCACGGTACACATCGAGGTCATCGCCCATCATCGGGATGAGAATGGTTTTCTCAAAATCAAGACGGTTCAGCCTGCGGTTATTGATCGTGATTTTTGTAGTTGCACCGCTGTCAAGAGAATTGAGCAGCTCCGAGTATTCGAGGAACATCGCCTCTTTATCCTCACGGCTTGCCACGGCATAGTTTATATCCGAAAACTTAAAGGACTTGGAAAACTTGTCTTTGCCGACCTGAAAGATACCGTCATCATAGATTGCGGTAATGGGAATCACATCCTGTACGCCTTTCGGTACGACAAACTTCTCTCTGTCCTGTTTGAATAGATTGGTGAGTGTCTTAATCATTCGACTTCAAAACCTCCTTTTGTTTTTGTTCGATATACGGCTTCATCAGCTCGTAGTAGGTGTTCGCACTGCGGAACACGAGTTTCTTGGGCATAAGGAACTCCGACTTGATCCACGCCCATATAAATTTTTCAGCCGTCATCCCGTTGTATTTTACAAAGCCGATAGCGGCAAAAGGCACTGCTCCGAGGACACAGACCCACGAAACCGTCTCCGTGCCGACATAAGGCTTTAGCAAAAAATATAGCCCCACCGCAACCGCAACGGCGCAGAGCGAAAAAATAAACTGTCTGAGAGACAGCCCAAAGAACATCGCTTCGGTGTAATTTCGTATTTCACGGTTGATTTTTACTTCCATAGATTTTCCTTTCCCTGCGTTCACGCTTAGCGGCTTCCCGGATTTCGTCCTCGCAGACGCACCTTTCCGTCAGGCAAGTGATTATTCCTTTCCGTCTGCCGCCATAGTAAACGCAGTATCTGCAATCGCAATCGGCAAGGGTGTAGCCCTGCCATTTGTTGTAGATTCGTGTGTTTTGTTTCATTCCGTTCTCCTTAAAGCCCCATCATCTCTCGGATGATCCTATCGGACATCTTCACAGCGCCTACCAAGACAAGCATATTAAAGAGCAGTTCCCCGATATATGCCCACACCTGCGTGACCGCCGCAGCGTCAGGATTGACAACAGGCGGCGAAGCGGCAAAGAGTGAAAAGATGATACACGCTAAGACAATGACAGCACCCTCAAGGCATACAGCGCAGTAGCTTTTGATAAAGCTCTTGCCTACATTCTGTGACGGTTCGCCTGCAAAAGTGGAAAGCGGAATCGGGGCAAGCGCCGTGTACATATACAGCTTAAAAAATCTGCCGTATACCGTCATAATCAGAATAAATGACATTACCGTAATGAACAGTCCGCCAATCAGCGTAACCGCCCACAGCGGGATACTTTCAAAAAAGCCGCAGCTTTCAATAGTATCCACCATCTCCTGCGGCAAGGTAGTCTGTGTGGCAGAGCCAAAGCCCGCCGCCGTCATAATCGTCGAGATCGTGCCTTGTACGATATTGAATAATGCCAACATCAGCTCCATACCGTAGGTGATCGCGCCCTTGGCGAGCGCAAAGCGGATAAAGAGCTTCAGTGCGTGTTCCGGCTTCTTCACCTCCGTGAAGCTGCCGCAGGTCTTGACCATACCGACAACAAAGAACAATACAAGCAAGGCAAGACCAATCGCCTGAACTGCGCCGTTGATATTCACAATCACGCCCCATATCGTTCCGCCTTTGAAATTCTGCGGCGTAGTTGTGATGAGCGTCCATATTTCCGATAGTTTCTCATTCCAAGTTTCAAGGGCGTTCTCCAAATTCTGAACTACCCAGTTATCACTCAAAATTCGCACCTCCTTCTAAAATGAAAAGGGGTGTTCCTGAAAGAACCGGGAACACCCCCTGAATGCTTGACTCTGTCTGCTCAGCCTGTAATCAGGGTGAGGATTTCCTTTGCAAAGGTGATGATAACGCCGCCTGCCAAGGTCAGAAAGCCGTTTGCCCTCTGAGAAGGGTCATGCGATTTGAGCGAAAGACCGACCTGAACGATACCGAAGCCGAGCAGGATAAGTCCGATTGCACGGATCAGACCGAAAATGAAGTCGGACAGGTTATTCACAACTGTCAGCGGGTCATTTGTCGCCGCAAATGCGCTCATACTCATTCCCAAAACAACGGTAAACGCCATCACAACGGCACAGTAAAAGCGGAAGCCTTTTTTCACCTTTCCGGTCATAGGCAGCTTCGCAGTTTCCTTCTTGGTGTTCTTCTTAAAAATATTCATAATGGTTTCCCTCCATAAAATCAGTTTTGATATTGTTCTTTTTCGCCGAGCCATTCGGCGATGTCCTCATCGGACAGAAGCTCGTAATTGCTTTCCTGTAGCTCCATCGGTGCGACATTCAGCTCATTCAGGCTGTATGCCTTAATGGTAGCCACGGAAATGGTGTCCTCTCCGTGCCGGTATACCCCTGCTTTCCCATCAGCGGTCAATGCCACATTCGGGTGCTTTAGGATGTCATACTTCAAATCCATAACAGGGCGTTCCCCACGGATAAAGAGAATGGCGTATTGGTTATCGAGCATACGCACCTCATCAGGCGTGAGAAGCTCACGACCGCTGATTTGGTAGTTTGTCGAGTAGTTACCGCTCCGCCCTGACGATTTCCCAAAGGTGTTGGTATCAATCGTTTCCTTGCCGAGCAGCTCCGACACATACTTGTGGGTCGATTGCTCGTTACCGCCCAAGTACAGGAACTCATCGCAGTTGCCCACAATGCTTTCCCATTGCTTTTCAAACAGAGCCTTTAGCTGCGCCAAGTTTTGCAAGATGATACTGACCGACACGCCCCTCGACCTCATAACCGAAAGAATCTTGTCAAAGTCATCCGGCAGCGAAACATTTGCAAACTCGTCCATCAGGAAATGGACGGGGACGGGCAAACAGCCACCGTGGATATGGTCGGCTGCGTAGAATAGCTGCTGAAATAGCTGGGTGTAAAGGATACTGACAAGGAAGTTAAAGCTGGAGTCGTTGTCAGGGATTAAAGCGAACAACGCCACCTTTTTCTCGCCCAGCGACGGCAAGTCCAATTCATCGGTCGAGGTCATCTGTGCAAGGCTTTCAAGGTTGAACTTCTCCAGCCTTGCGGCAAGGGTGATCTGAATGGATTTTAAGGTCTTTGCCGAGCCGGAATGGTAGTTGTGGTAATACTTGACCGCTATATGGTCAGGGTGTTCATACTCCAAATCCGAGAACAGATTGTCAAGCGGCGACGGACGGTTATCTTCCTCGTCCTCGATTGCTCCGGCTCTGAGCATTTCCATTACCATCGGGAAGTTTTGTTCTTCCTCCGGCGCTTCATAGTGCAGATAGAAAATCAGAGCAAGAAGCAGCATTGAGCCTGCGGTATCCCAAAACGGGTCTTGGGACTGCGAGCCTTTCGGCGTCGTGGACTTAAACAGGTTTGTAACCAACCTCTGCACATCGTTATCGTCCTGCAAATAGACGAATGGATTGTAGCAATGGCTCTTGTGCATTGAGATTAAGTCAAGCACCCGTATCTCATAGCCTTTATCCTCAAGCAGCTTTCCTGTATCCCGCAGAATTTCCCCCTTTGGGTCAAGCACCACGAAGGAGGTATTACACTGCATAAGGTTCGGCTTGCAATAAAATCTTGTTTTTCCTGCGCCCGAACCGCCGCACACAAGGGTGTTCAGATTTCGCCTGTGCTTCTTGGCGTTCAGCCCGATCTTCACATTCTGCGTCATCAGCTTGTTTTCGGACGGTGGGTTCTGCTGATACTTCTTATTGATGGCTCTTGCCTCGCCCCATTTGGCAGAGCCGTGTTCCTCCCGCCTGCGGTAATTTCTCCGTGTGGAAAAATAAATGCCGATTCCCATTCCGTAGCAGAGAAGCAAAACGAGGACAGTTTTCAGGCTGTCCTCGCAAAACTCTATGTCAAACGGATTGTTAAACACGGTCATCAGCTTTGGCAGTATCTCCGGCAAGCCGCCGTGAACCGACGGCGCAATGAGCAATGCCAGCCACACGACAGGAATAATACCGATGACGGAAAGGATAATGGCACTTTGCTTGTCGTTATCTCGCATCGTGCTGTCTGCTGTCCTTTTCGACCACCTTGAACTTTTTTGTCGGGGCGTGACCGATTTTGATAATCAGGTCATCCACGGCGTCGGTGGACTTGCCCTGATTTTTCAGGTCAGTCTTTTCATCATTCAGAGAACGAATGACAACGCCGTGTTCATATTCGTCCAAGGCGACATAGTATTTTTCTTCCTTTCCCATAAATACCTCCGTTTATCTCTCCCTGTCCTTGGAGCGTTCCTGCTTCTGACGGTAAAGCTCGTCTGACACACGGGAGTAAATCTCATTCATTGCCGTTCTGGTTTTGGATAACTCCGCACGGATTTCCTTCGGCTCTTTCTTCGCAAGCTCCTCCGGAATACGGTCAATGGCAAAGTTCTTTGTATCTACGCCGAACTTCTTACAGAGCATATACCCGACGCATACCGCCTGAAATCCCATATCTCTGCGGCTGTAAACCTCGCTGTTCATAGAAAGCTGTGCGTGTCCAAGCTCCTGCGCCACACATTGGCAGAGAGCCACGCTGTCGCCAATGTTCCGCTTCACATATAGGGTCTGCTTTTCATTGTTGTAGAAAGCGCCCATATTCGGGAACGGAAGTTCATCGGCGGTTTCCTTATTGACCGGGGAAGTATCAAGCATTACCGCCACGAGTTGACGGGGGTCACGGTTTGCTGTCGGTGCAGGCTGACGGTTCGCCGTGGTCTGCGTAACATCAAAAACCTTTTTCACATTGTAGGAAATCCCGGTCGTACCGTCGTTTTTGGTGTACTCGACAGGCTCAAGGATGGAAATGCTCTTTGCGCCTTTGTTGATTTTCGCACCCTCCTCGCCCCAATCGCCAAAGCTCTTGAGCTGTCTGGCGGTCGGGTTCTGCTTATAGATAAGAAGTGCGTTTGCCGCCGAGTAGCGATCCATTCGGCTCTGCGTATCAAGAAATGCCCTGAACTTCTCAGGGTCGGATACGACCTCGGCAGCGGCTTCGTCAATCATCTGATAGACCGCCTCTTTCTCTACCTTTTTCTTCTCGGCATATTCCTCCGGGGAAAGCTGTGGGCGGTTGTTGCCGCCGCCTTTTTTTGCGTTAAAATTGCTGGTCATTGTAAATTACCTCTCTTTCTGCTTCTTTTTTTTGGGCTGGTGGTGGACGGTCTGCCTGTTTGGTTCAGGCTTTCGTTCATCTGCTTTCGGAACGGAAGGCTCGCTGCGCTCTGCTTCTTTCTGTTCAGCTTTTCTAAGCTGTGCCGCCTCTGCCTTATACCGTTCGAGCTTTGCTTTTACGGAAGGCTTCTTATCGGGCGACTTCACAGCACCCTTATCAGTGTGCATATCTGCCTTGTCTGAGTTTCGCTCGGACGGAGGGTTTTTGTCCGTCCTTGCGGCGGAGGGGTTTTCATTGGCGTTCCTCTCTTTATTGGGGTCGCCCATCGCTTCCTCCACGATGATTTCTCCTTGGGATTTTTCCGGCTCTGTGCGTTCCGCCGCTTCACGGTCAGCCACATCATGCTCCGCTTCGGTCACGATGGAAGCCTTATCCACCTTGCCAAGCTCAAAGCGTTCCACGATACGCTGGATTTTGGAAGCGTCCTCCGCACGGGCGATAATATCAACCGGTGCGTCGGGGGCATTGGTCGTTTTGTCACGAAGCACACAGTAGAGAACGCCGTACTGTTTTGCGTGTTCCGTGAACTTCTGCAAATCCCTCTGCGGAATGGAAAAGACTTTCAGCTCCTTGCCCGACTTAATCATATTGGTAAGGCGAGCCTTGCCCGATGTCTTTCCCGACTGGTTGATCTCCTGCTTCAAAACGGAAGCAAGTAAAACGGCGACATTCTTTGCCGCCGAGCCTGTCAGTTTGGCAGCGACCTCAAATCCTTCAAGCGAAAGCCTGACGATTTGTTCTGCTGCGTCACCGCCGTTGTTCATATCGGTTTTTCTCCTTTCCTTTGAGTTTTTCTTCCTCTGCAAGTGCCTGTTCAAGATTGGACTGCATTTCGCCCGACCTCTCGGCAATGCCTTTGCAGAGCTTTACTTCTTTACGAAGCGTTTTCAGCTTCTCGGAGATCTGTTCGATCTCACCCTTTGCCACCGACAGCCTTTCATCTGTAATATCCACTCTGCGGATTTCGTTTCGGAGATGTGTTCTGTCGGCAGTAAGCGTTTTCATCTCACTCTCCACCGATTGCTGATACGAAAGAAGCTGCCCTGTATCACCGATGTGGTGTTTACCGAGCAGCGTGGTCTGTGCTGTGAGTTCGTCCAGCTTTATGAGATCGTCCCGCAGGAGATGATGAAGCCGGACGGGATTTTGCTTTTTGTAATTCGGAAGATAACCGAGCTTATAGCAGTAGTGAAGATACAGTCCGTAAAGACCGCCGACCTTTTTAATCCGATCCTCCCTTGTGATGAGAAGATACTGTCGGGGTTTCGGCACAGGCTTTTGGAACGGTTCAAGCAGTACATAGCTGTTCGCCCTGACACGCTCTAAAATCTTCTGATTGGTATAGTCCTCTCCAAGGCGGTACATCCGGATAGCTTTCTCTGCACCCTTTGGCTTGATCGTCCAATACTTCCGCTCAGGACTGATGTTACACTCATATCCCATTTCGGAAAGCGTGTACGAGAACTCCGCCATCGAATGGCTGTGCTGAACGGCATAGTCAATGGCAGCCTTCGCATTATTGGAGAGTGTAGGCATTCCGGCAAGCGTTTTCTTCACATAGAAATTCTTTCCCTGATACCGCTTGGGGTTATCAAGCGTGTGCAGCTCATACTTCTTGCAGATTTCGTCCGCAATGCGGTGGAACTTGAACCACGCCTTTTCTTCATCGTGCAGCTTCCGCCCGTCCACAAATGACACCGAGTTAATCACAAAATGACAGTGCAGGTGCTTTGTGTTGAGGTGGGTCGTTACCACGACCTGATACCGCTTTCCCCAAACACGCTCGGCAAATTCCATACCGACCTTTTGGGCAAGCTCCGGCGTGATGTCCTGATCCTTAAAGCTGAGATACCCGTGATAGGCTTGTATGCCCTCGGTCTTTGAAAATCTCTCCTTGACCGTGATGAACTGCTCACGTGCAGTCGCCACATTGCAGTTGATCGCCTGACAAAAAAATTCCTGCTCCGTTTTTTCCTCGTCCTTTGCGTAGGCGAGGACATCTTTCAGAGCCTGATAATCCGCTTCCGAGTATTTTGATTTCGCCTTGGTGGTTTTGTCGGGATTGGTCGCATAGTCTATGACCGTTCCGAGCCTTGTCTTTACAGGCCATAGCTTGCTTACTGCCACTTCAAATCACTCTTTTCGGGGCGCAGGAACTCACGCTCAATGCCAGCCTGAAACTTATGCCAGCGTTCCGCTTCCTTGGAAAGCTGCACCGCATCCACAAAGCCGAGGCTGTTCGCTTTGGCGGCAAGCTGGTTGATATTGTTTCCGATAGCGGACAGCTCCCGCATTACATCGTAGAAGCGTTCATCGGGCTGTTCCTTCGGAGCGTAGCCTTTGAGCAGCAAGCGAATCAGCGCTCCCTCGGAAAGGCAGGCTTTCTTCGCCTTCTTCTGCAAGTCCTGCGCTTCCGTGCGGTTGAGCAGGATATGCTTTTCAATCGTCCTTCTCATCGTCATCCTCCTTCCGGTTTTTCTCGTTGATACGGTTGATCTGAAGCAGACACATCATAACGACGCCGAAGATGCCGCCAATCATCAGACCAATCAGGAATAATATAAATGAAAGCATAGTTTTCTCCTTTATCTCTACTGGGGTATTAGGGCACACCCTAACAAGCGTTTTACCGTTTTGGACAAACCTGTCCATAAACGGTCTGCTTGCTAAGATGATACAGACATCTCAGGGTTGCCCTATTCTCGTGCAGATTTATCGTTCCATATCCTTTGAGATAGGCTTGAACGGTACGGCTTTTACGCCGTCCTCTGTGCGAAAAAAGTTCTCAGGATAGTGGAACTTCTCGCTGTATTTCTTCGCCATATCATCAGGCAGACTCAGAAACTTCTCCGAGGAAATGGGCGCATAGGCAATGAAAAAATCTCCTGCCATAATGTCAATCATCTGATGGTCGGAATCATAGATCGCACGGTTAAGAGGCAGTCCGTTGACCTTTCCTTCCTCATTACAGATGATTGCTACCTCATCTTCAAAGGGCATATATTCTTCAATATCGCCGCCGACAACCGCCTGCATTGCTTCAAGGCTGTCCTCAATCTCAATCATTTTCGGATATTTTTCAGGCTGAATGAGCAAGACCGAAATTGTTTTGACGGTATCGCCTTTGCAAAATCTTTCGCTGAACTGCGTCTTGTCAGGCTCAAAGGATATATCCTTAAATCCAAAAATGTCACAGAAATGGAAGTCGCTCTTTCCCGTGTTACCGTCAACGATTTCCACCACATCGGACACGGACATTGAGCGTCCTTTATAGCCTGCCGGGTGTTCCCGGTTGAATATTTCGTAGAGCTTTTCCAAAGTGAAGCAGTTGACTTCACCCTCAAAAACCTTGTCGTAAATTCGGCTGTCAACATCGGGACTGCCCTGCAATCTTGCAAGGGAATCGTAGCCCATAAAGGCGACTCGGTTCCCGTCACGCTCCATATTGACCTGATAGATTTTCACTTTCATCAGCGTTCATAACTCCTTTCGTGGGTTTTATTTCTTGTAATTCCAAGCCTGAAACAAAGAAAGTCATTGTAGTCCTTGCCGTGCGGCGGAGGGCTGTCAATGACTTCATATTTGTCCGGCAGTATCGCTTGGAGAGCTGCCGTTGCTTTTCTTCCCGCATTGTCGTTATCCAAGTGGAGATAAATTTCCCTGATTTCAGGCTTTTCCTCCAGCACCGTGAGCAGGGCTGCGGGCGTTGTGCTTTCTTCAATTTTCTGTTTTGGGGCGTACACTCCGGCAAGGGAAACGAGGTTGTGTTCCCGCCAATTCCTGCCTTCCATACGCTGGGTAGTTGCGTAAGAGAGAAGGTCGATAGCACATTCAAACAGGTGAAGTTCACGGCTTCCACTGTCTGCAATCCGAAAAGAATAATGCTTATCACTGCCGGAACAGTCGCCCATCAGCCGTCTGTCATTGGTGGCTCGATAGGCGGCATATTTTGGTTTCCTCTCCCGGTCGTAGCCTACAAATACGATGTTATGGTACGGCAGGCTCTCAAAAATGAGGTCGTGGGAAATGCAGTAGTCGATGATGGAAAAGTCTATGCCCCTGCTGAAAAGATACTCTGTAATTCTATCGGTGGAAGCACTTTTATCCGGCAGAAGCAAGACTTTCGGCGCTTCTTTCTTCGGCTTTGGGATTGCAATAGAGGGCATAACCGCCGCCTTTCCCATCAGGATTTCCACCGCTTCCACAAAGGAGCAGCCTTTGACTTTGATGAGATAATCAAGAGCGTTATAGCCGCCGATCCGCTGCGACCACCACATCCATTTGCCGTTGGAAATCTTCAAGCTGTCGTGGGTGCGGGTCGTGTAATTGTTGGGTGATATTCTCACAAGCTCGCTCGGTTCAAAGGCTTGCAGATAGGTCAGCAGGTCAATTTGTCGAGCCTGTTCGATCACCTCCGGGGAAATATACGGCATAGGATCACCTACTTTCCCTTGCGTTTTCACGCCTGATGACTTCATTGGCACGGGTTTCAATGGAATCTCGAATCGTATCCATATGCTCGGTTTCTCTGTCCTTGAACTCCTCAAACACATCGGCAAGAGGACAGGGTGATTTCAACAAAGCCTTTGCCCGTTTTGGTGAAAGCTCCAATTCCTCCATTGCCATCACGATGTCCTCACGCATTGTATATTCGTAGGTGTGATTTAAGATTTCGGCAGGCGGCTGGGCAAGCAGCCAGTCACGGTACTTGTCCTGCTCCGCTTCCATTTTCTCATAGAGCAGGGTGTTATAATCTGTTTCGCTCATAATGTGAGCACCTCCTTTGAAATAGAAATAGCCGCCTGATTTCTTTTCAAAAACCAAGCGGCTATGTAAACGCGGTATGAGAAGCCCCATACCGCTATGGTTATCTTTCCGGAGCTTTTTCCTTACGCTCCGGTGCTTCATCGCCCTCATCGGGCTCATCGTCTGCAAGCTCATTTTCACGCTTATCAAGGTTCAGGAGAATGTTCAGCTCATCCAAGCGGGATGTTTTGGCTTTCAGCTCTTCCTCTTTGGAAAAAGGCTTTTCCACCTCTGTCTTTGCCGTTTCAAACTGCTTTTCGGTATTCTCAAGATCATCCTGCTTTGCTTTCAGCACATCGGGGATACGCTCAACGGCGTTGTCGATACGGGTCAGATTGCCGTGAATATCATCGCCAAGAGCAATGGTACGGCTGGCTTCGCCTTTGATTTTTACCTCATAAACACGCTCAAAGGAGTTGAAGGAAAGCTCCAAATCAAACCCTCTGTACCGTCCGAGAGGAACAGGATCGGGACTTGTCATCGCTTTACAGGCTTCTATGATAGCCTTGCCTGCGTCCGCTTTTTCAGAGTAAGAAACGCCTTGAACCACCATTCCCACAAAGCGGTCATCGGTGGGCTTCGGGTGTTCCTTTGCTGTCTGCACATCCCGCCCAAGACCGTCTATCGTTTCTTTCAGTCGAGCGATTGTCTGCGGATAGAACTTGATAATTTTATCCTCCAAGGCGTATTTTTCAGACAAGAAGCTCGACTTTAAGAGCCGCAGCTTCTGCACCTGAATATCCAAATCCATCTTCTCCTTGATATACGGATTGCCCGTTGCCAGCATTTTTATCTCCGCATAGCTGAGCGCCGTTTCATCAATATCCTCGGCAGAACGCACGGGGGATTTGCTTGTCATTATCTGCGAAGCAAATTTTTGCTTGCCCTCGATGAGCTGATAGAGGTAAGCGTCGAATGTTCCTTCCGTTACATAGCGGAAGATCTCGACTTCGGGGTTCGTGTTGCCCTGACGGATGACACGACCGCTCCGTTGTTCCAGATCGCTCGGTCGCCACGGGCAATCAATATCGTGCAGGGCGATGAGCTTGTCTTGACAGTTTGTGCCTGCGCCCATCTTTTGCGTAGAACCAAGCAACACCCGAACTTCGCCCTTGCGGACTTTCTTGAACAGTTCCTGCTTCTTTACTTCGGTATCTGCCTCGTGAATAAAGCGTACCTCATCAGCGGGAATCCCTTTTTGGATAAGTTTCTTTCGGATGTCGGTGTAGACCGAAAATTCGTCCTCGCCCTTTGGCGTGGAGAGGTCGCAGAAAACAAGCTGCGCCGATTTCTTATCGCTGTTTTCCTCCCAAATGCGGAAGATATTATCGACACAGGCGTTGAGCTTGCTGCCCTCAAAATCAGGCAGCATATCGTTTATCATACGCTGGTCAAGGGCAAGTTTTCTGCCGTCGTTGGTTATTTTCAGCATATTATCCACGCTGGGGTTTACCATACCATTTCGCACTCGTTCGGCTCGCTCGGCAAGTGACGCCACCATTTCTTTCTGCATATCGGACGGCTTCACCGCTATATTATGGTAGTTAGCTTTCGGCACAGGGAGTTCAAGCATATCCGCTGTCTTTATATCAGCGACTTCTTTGAACATCGCCATCAGCTCCGGGAGATTAAAAAATCGGCTGAACCGGGTTTTCGTCCGGTATCCCGTGCCTTCGGGCTTTAATTCCACCGCCGTAACGGTTTCACCAAACGCCGAAGCCCAAGCATCGAAGTGCTGCAAGTCGTTTTTCACAAGGGTATTATACTGCAAATACCGCTGAATGGTATAAAGCTCCACCATCGAATTGCTGATAGGCGTACCCGTTGCAAAGACCGTTCCACGACCACCCGTAATTTCGTCAAGGTATCTGCATTTCATATACAGGTCGGAGGATTTCTGCGCTTCCGTCTGAGCGATACCGCCCACATTCCGCATTTTCGTGTAGAGGAACAAGTTTTTATAGTAATGCGACTCGTCAATAAAGAGCCTGTCCACGCCGAGTTCCTCAAAGGTGACAACATCATCTTTTCGGCTTTGGTCATTCAGCTTTTTCAGTTTCGTTTCAATGGACTTCTTGGATTTTTGGAGCTGTTTTACGGAGAAGTTTTCTCCCCGGTTGCGTTTCAGCTCGGCAATACCGTCCACGATTTCATTCAGCTCCCGCTCAAGGATCGCCCTCTGCCGCTCAATGCTCATCGGGATTTTCTCAAACTGAGAGTGTCCGATGATAACTGCGTCGTAATCACCTGTGGCGATACGGCCGCAGAAGCGTTTGCGGTTTTTGGTTTCAAAATCTTTCTTGGTGGCAACCAAGATATTCGCCGCCGGATAGAGCTGCAAGAACTCCGCTGCCCATTGCTCCGTCAAATGGTTCGGGACTACAAAAAGCGATTTATTGCAAAGTCCAAGTCGCTTGGACTCCATTGCCGCCGCAACCATTTCGTAGGTTTTGCCCGCCCCGACTGCGTGTGCGAGGAGCGTATTTCCTCCATAGAGGATATGCGCTACGGCGTTCCGCTGGTGTTCCCGCAGCTCGATTTCGGGGTTCATACCGCTGAAAGTGATATGGCTTCCGTCGTACTCACGGGGTCTGATACTGTTGAATTTCTCGTTGTACAGCTTGCAGAGTTTTTCCCTGCGCTGTGGGTCAGCCCACACCCAATCCTGAAACGCCTGTTTGATCTGCTCCTGCTTCGCCTGTGCGATTGCCGTTTCCTTTGCGTTCAGGACAGCTTTCTTTTTGCCCTCATCGTCCTCGATATAATCGAAGATACGGACGTCCTTCAGGTTCAGTGTTTCCTCAATGATCTTATAGGCATTGATTCGGGAACTGCCGTAGGTGCTGTATGCTTTGACATTGCCTCGGTCGTAGGACTTGCCCTCAATGTTCCATTCGCTTGTGAACTGCGAGTAGTGGACTTTGATGTTCCACTGACTGTAACGGGGCGTACCCAGCAGTTCAAACATAAACTGCTCGACAATTTCAGGCGGCAGCCAAGTTGCGCCAAGCCGGACATAGATTTCGCTTGCGGTAAGGTCTGTCGGCTGCACCTTTTCCAGTGCTTCCACATTGGTTTGGTAATCCTCGGGGTAAACCTCCGCAGACCTTTTTGCGACCGTGAGCTTTTCTCTGACATTGCCGGAGAGGTACTCGTCTGCCATCAGATACTTTGGCTCGGTGCTGTTCCCGTACCCGTACATTGGGTTCAGGAAGATAACGCCTTTCAAATCCGTAAAGATTTCCTGCTCGGGTTTGCCGGACAGCGCACACATATATTCCATATCCACACAGGCTTTCTCACCCAAAGATACGGCAAGTGCTTCGCTTGCGGTATCGACCGAAGTGACAGGAGTATGCGGCTTGATTGTCCTCTTAAAGAACATATCCGCCTTACGCTCAAGGTTTCCTTCCTCGTCAAGCACCTCCAAAGCGGAAAGCAGAGAGAAAGAGCTGTCCTGAGAGAAAGCGGATACATTGGCACGGGAGCTTATCAATCCGTACTTCTTTGTAAAGTCATCGTATCGGTTATTAAGACGCTGCTGCTCCGCTTTGATTTCCTCATCAGGATAATCCTCGGTCTGCATTTCAAGCAGAAGCCTTACGCAGTCCCTTATCTGTATCATACCTTTAATGCGGTTCTCTGCGGTAGCGGAAACCTCCACGGGGGTCATTCTTGAATTTTCACGGTAATAGATTTTATCATCATAAACCGTGTAGGAGAAGTTGCGTACATCCGGGTCTGCCGGAATTGAATCGTCTTCTTCGGTCAGTTCCTCATCTATCTCATACTCTGTGATTTCTCCGTGTATATTCGAGATAGCGTCATCCAGCAACTCGGAAAGTTCTGCGCCCTCAAAGGGAACAACGGTATCCTCATTGCCGAATCTGCCCGACACGGTTTTCCACTCGCCAAGCACCATTTCCGGGTGCTGCACGAAGTAGGAGTTCATTTTCCTGCCGTTCCCGTCTGTTTCAAGATGAACCCAATCAGGCTCAATGTCAATCAGCCTGTCACGCTTCTGCAAGATGAGGATATCCGACACGACCTCCGTTCCGGCATTGCCCTTAAAGGTGTTGTTCGGAAGTCTGATTGCGCCGAGAAGCTCGGCTCTCTGTGCGATATATTTGCGGATTGCGGGGTTCTCCTTATCCATTGTTCCTTTGCTCGTCACAAGCGCCATTACGCCGCCCGGACGGAGCTTGTCAAGGCTCTTGGCAAAGAAATAATCGTGGATCAGGAAGTGGTATTTATCATACCGCTTGTCTGCAAGGCGGATGTCCCCGAAGGGAACATTGCCGACTACTGCGTCGAAGAAGCTGTCAGGGATATTTGCTTCTTCATAGGCTAAAGCTGCAATGGAGGTTCTCTGATAAAGCTGCTGGGCGATACCCGCAGAGATTTTATCAATTTCCACGCCGTACATTTTTGCTTCCTGCATGGACTGCGGCAGCATACCGATGAAGTTTCCGATACCGCACGACGGCTCCAAGATATTGCCCCCACGGAATCCCATCCGCTCCATCGCCTTGTAGATACCCTGAATGACAACGGGAGGGGTGTAAAAGGCAGTCAGTACGCTTTCCTTTGCCGACTCGTATTCATCGGGCGTTAGGACAACAGAAAGCTCCAAGTATTCCGTTCCCCAAGAAGGATTGTTTTCATCAAAGGCTTCTGGTATGCCGCCCCAGCCGACATATTTTGAAAGGATTTCCTGTTCTTCGGGTGTGGCAAAGCGGTTTTCGTCCTGACATTTTTTCAAAAGCTGGATCGCCATAAGATTTCTGCGGAAACGTTCTTTCTTACCGGCTTCCTCGACCTCGTGAGAAGCAAGGTCAAAGGTGTTACGCTCCGACATAGGGATGTCAGGATGCAAATCGAAAGTCTGTACCCTCGTCCGTTTCTGCTCCCAAGCAGGCTTTACGGGTTCTTCTTTCTCGTAGAACGGTGCAAGCTCGTCCTCGGAAACATACACCAAATCTTCAAAGCTGAGTGCGGATAAGCCGTTCTCTATGAGCTGCTCAAGGCTGTCATATTGCTCCGTGCGGACAGTTTTGCCGTCAACATAAGTGTTGATACAGAACGCTTCAAGATTGACTGCCGCCTGTATCTCGTGCTGGTCGTCCTCGGTTGTAGTATAGGCTATCTCAACATTGGAAAGGTCAGAATAATCCGCTCCCTCCTCACGCTCGTATTCCTCCCGGCAGAACTCGTCAATGAGCTGCTTTGCCTGTTCAAGCAAGGGGTTTTCGCTGTTTAATTCGCTCTCTGCCTGAGAGATAAGCGCCTGCATTGTTTTTTCGTTTCGCCCGATAAAATCAGGAGAAGGCTCTGCATAAGCATCAAGGTAGTCGTCAAACTCCTGCGTACCAAAGTCGATTAGTTCCGTGTAGGCTTTGCTGTCAAGATACTCATAAAACCCACCTACGGAATTGCTGTTTTCTTTTGCTTCGGCTATCAGTTCATAGGATAAGTGCAAAACAACAAACTGTCCTCCGGCGGTTGCGTCGGGGTTATAATAAATGGCTTCAAATTCTCCCATACCCGGACGGTTAAAATAGTAATCATCGTCACCAATAGGCGTGGTATTGGGATCTATCTCCATTCTTTCTTCGGGTGCTAATCCCTTGACCTTCAAATGGTCGTTCAGCGGATTTTCCTGCACCTTACGGTCAAAGTCCGCACGGGTTTCTTCTTTCTGAAACAGGGGAAATGCCGTGTCGTAGAGCATTACCCGTTCCTCGTCAAAGGAAAGAATTTCATATTCGCTTGCTCCGAGATAAACCTTGTCGCCAAGGTGGTATTCGTAGTGTTCAGGCTCATCCTTTGTTTCTTCTTTTTCGGGTGGTGCAACAGACAGGGCTTCTCTTACTGCGTTTCGTTCCTGCTGCTCTCTGCGCCGTTCCTCCTGACGCTCAAGCCATTCGGGATACCTCTCTTTTTCTTTCGGGTTCAGGTATCTGTCCATACGGATCAGTTCACCGATACGTTTTTCCACCTGCGTCCATTTGAGGTCGATATGCGGCTTGTCATTTCCGATTCCTTTTGAGAGACGGATGCCTTTTGTGTCGTGCTGTTCGTCAATTCCGGCACCGACAATGACAGGGTATGAGCCGCCTACGCCGTACTCGTTTTTTAGGAAATCTGCGTTTTCCTTTGCAGACAGGCTCTTTTGAAACTGCTCGTAGATACGCAGTTTTCCCTCAGATACGCCGCTGCCACGAGTCAGAACTGCGTCAATGATCTCCTGAGAAAAAGTAAAGGCAGAGGATTGTTTTTCCTCTGCCTCAAACATGAACGTGAACTGTCCGTCTATTGACGGGAGCGGTTTCATCGTATCCTGCAACTGTCCGAGCAGCCGCATTGCTTCAAAATGTTGCGCTATTACGCCCCAATCGTAAAAGCTCTGCTTTGTTCGGCTTTCATAGCTGCCCTCCCATAAATGGAGTACATTTTCCATTTTCCGGTAGCCGACCTGACGCCCATCGGCAAGGGTAAGCTCTGTGACGTCGTTGTTAAAACTGTCCTTGATAAAAGAAGTCCGTGCTTCATTGTCGGCATTCGCCTCATAAAAAGCACGGATTTCTTCTTTGGACGCACTCAGGTGCGGGGTAGTGCTGAGAATTTCATTGATTGTTTCATCGCCGCCGAAAAACGGCAGGCTTCTGTCCTCATGGCTGCGGTCGTACCACTCTAAGCGAAGATTACCTCCGCTTTCACGATTTCCTGTGCCGAGTTCCTCAGATTGTTCATAAGGCGAACCCATTTCATCATATCCGTCGCCTTCAATTCCTCGGTCAGCCCCTCTTTCTCCGACATCTGACGGACTAAGGTTTCCTCCATTTTGGTCGCCCGCTGTTCCACTTCCGCTAAATGCTCCGTCAGCTTGCAGCTCGTCAGCAGGTTGTAGTACAGGATTTTGTGGTGTTCCCGAAGATATTTCCGTCTCATCTGCGCCCATCTGCCGAGAACCACTTCCGGCTGCTCCGGCATTGTCAGGTTCGGAAGATTGTAGTCTCCCATCCTCGTATATTCCAGTTCTTCCATATTCGCTGCTCCTTTCATTTTGGTTTCTTCTATTGTATTCAGAATTGCCCTTTCCGGCAATTATGCGATTTTGCCTGTCAAGGGCGGTAATCGTTCGGGAGATCTCCGTAAGCCCCATTTCCGCTATATCGCTGGTTGCAATACCGAGAGCGTTCAGAACTTCAGGTGTGTTAAACTCCGTAACATCACGGAAATCGTCGGCGTCAAAGTATTCTCCGGTGTCAAGACCAAGGCGTGTCATTATCATATAGGCAACGCTGTTTGTCACAAGCCGGCGATAAGTGGTGCGGACATAATCTTCTCCCATACCCTCAAGGAAGCTGTCGTTCAGGATTCCCATAAGGTCATCGCAGTAATCCACAAGGTTATCCGTAACAGCGTTCTTTGCCGCCGATAAAACGGCGTTTTCAAGGGTATCTTTGCTTTCAAGCTCCCCAAAGGTGCTTTCCAAGGTGTCTATGATTTCCTCGGCATATTCCGGCTTCATCTGCCATATGGGGACAGGACGGGAATAGCGGCTTGCGTGGGTATCGGAAATATCAAAGTAGTGGATAAGCCTTTGGCGACTTCTGTCCACATCTTCAAATACGGCAATACCTCTTGCACCCCGGTTGACCCATCTGCCGAAACTGCCGTTCCAACGCTCGATTTCAAGGACAGCGGTTGCGTCCGGTCGCTGGGCATAAATCAATAGCTGCTCGTCAAAACGGAGCTTAAAGTTGTTGCAGGCAGAGCGTAAAAACGCCTGCCAACTCTCAGGGTTGCCGCTTATAACCTTGGCTGTGCGGTCATAAAGCTCTGTCATCAAATCATATTTTCGTGCCATTTTCACGCACCTCCTTATCGTTCTTTCTCTTTCGGTTTGATTGCCTTGCCGTTTTCATCATAATGTTTCGGCTGTGCGGCGGGCGTGTCCCAGCCGAACATGGAACCGGCAAGCATTGCCGCCTCCTGCGCTTTACTAATGCCGTGACTTTCATTAAATCGGTCAACCATCTCACGGTTTTCTTCGGGTGTTTTCTGAACGCTCCTCGGCGTATAGCCTTTCTGATAGCGGTCAATTTTTATGACTTCGCCTGTGGACGGAAGCGTAGATAAGCACTCACGGGGAAGAGACGTTTCTTTTGGAGTATAAGTGTTGCCGCTTCGCTCCATAAACTCGGCAAATTCGCAGATATGATAGAGGTTGTTCCCAACCTCCAAGTGTGCTTCGTCAATATATCTGCAAGTAAAATCACGCTTTTCGCCATCAGCGTTGGTAACGGTGATCTTCTCGCCGTCAGGCAGTCTGAACAGTTCCTTGTATCCGCTGTCAATAAAGCGAATATCCTGCCTTGCCCGGTCAATGTGCTTATCCAGCCATTCCCTCTGATAACAGAAGCAGTAGAAGTTATAGTCCCCCTGCGTTGGATTGCAACGCAGGAGATAGGAATACTTTTCCGTATCTATACGAAAGCCATACTCGGTTGTATAATTTCCCTTAAAACCGCTTTCGGGGTTCTGCCTTGCATAATCCACCATACTTCTGCGATTTTTCAGTAAGCCGCAATCATCCGAGCGCAGAGCGTTGATGACATCATCAAGTTCAGAAGAAAACTCTGGTGTTTTCAGCCGTCCGTTATGCTCGTCCCAAGTGGTATAAAACTCTTTGCCGCCTGAACCAAAATCGCCACGGAGATGGCCGATACTTCCGGTTTGTCCTCTAAGCTGTGTGCTTTGTGCGTAGGTGTATTTTCGTTCCTCTTTGGTAAGAGGGTTTATTGTAAGGTCCGTCATCGCTCGCTCCTTTCCTGCGTTGTCCTCTGCTTCGGGATGTTCCACCCGTAAACATTGGCAATCTCATCTCCAAGGCGTTTTGTTACCCTCGTGATGTCGGCACGGGTCGCCTTGCCGTCATAGATTTTACACAGCAGATTATCTTTCTGCGTGTCGGTCGCACTATCCTTGAACACTCGGTAAAGGTAATGGTTCGTGCCGTCGTGATGAATAGCGTCCGCACGGAAATCGCCGTATTTGTCTACATACCATTCCGTAAAATCGGTATCGGAATAAAGGCAGTCTTTGATATTGCCGGAGTCAATCACCTTGTACCCCATAACCCTGCCGTTCCATCTTCCAATGTCGCCAATTACGATGATCGGCTGGGAAAGCCGGATATTCAGGTTTGTACGTTCATCGTCAAGGTAATCTGCGTTGGTTTCGACCATCCATTGATACAGCTTATCTTCATTGTTCGGATCATCGTCTATCCCATTTATTTCAAGGAAATCTTTGTAATCATCACGCCAATCATCAGGGTCAAGGGAAACGTCGCTCCAGATGATATGGCGGTCATTCACTTTCTCTTGGCTGTTCATCCGCACCACCTCCGAGATAGGAAAAGAGCGTGTGGTTCTTCGTCTGCTTCTGTAATTCCATAATGACGGTCATATCGGGAATGGTAATCCCGTTGATTTCCAATATTTTTTCCATTGTGAGCGCCTGCAACGCCTTTTCTGTCTTGCAGCCCGCTTCAAAGAGTTTATTGAGTACCTTTACTTTATGCTCCAAACTGTTGTTTTCGATTTTCCTGCTTGCCATAATCTCCACCTCACATAAGATTGATAATGATTTTGACCTCTGTTTCTTTGCTTTCAGCCGTATGCCGGGAAAGTTCGGGGAACAGTGCCTGTACCCTCTGCCTTGCCCTGCGGATACTTTCAAAACAGGGAAGTCCGTATGCCTTGTAGTTGCAGGCGACGTCCTCAAGGGGAAGCTGTCCTGCGGGAAGCCATGCATACCTGTTGTAGTAGTAAGAAAAGAGGCGCATATCGTCGCTTCTTGCATCGGGGCACTCCCTCAAAATCTCAAGGACATTACCCTCGACCGTTTTCATTTTTTCCATAGGTTTTCCTCCGTAAAAGAAAGGAAGAGCGGAGGTTTTGCGCTCCGCCCCACACTTTCATTGTCCTTACCTCTTACTTTTTCTTTCTGTTTCTGATCTGTAAAAAGAGAAAGCCGCCCACGATAAAGGCGACCAAAACAATTCCGATTATTGCTTTAAGCTCCATTATTTCGCACCGTCCTTTCTGCGTTTCTTAAATCCAAGGACGCTGCATACGCCGATACCGACTGCGGAAAGCCCTGCAAGTGCGATCCAAAGTCCAAGATTGCTGCTGTCCCCGGTTTTCGGCGTATCACGGAGGGTATTGTGCATTTCCACAATCGTGGTAGAGCCTGTCTGTACGGTTGCCTGCTTATCGGCAGGAAGTACATAGTTAGCGGAAGCCCCATTGTTGACCTCGGAAATCGTATAGTCGCCAATGCGAAGCCCCTCAATGAAGATTTCGCCGTTCTCATCGGTTTCCAGCGTCACATCATAGCCGTTTGTCCCTGTAATGCGGAAAGCAAAGCCTTTCACATTTCCGTCAGAGGAAGTCTTGACGATTTTCAGGTTGCCCTTCATAGCGTTGTTGATAAAGCCGACTCCCGCCTTGTTCTCCACCTGATAGGTCATTCCGTCGGTGTCGATAATCACCTCGTAAACGTCCTCGTCAAGCAGGAAGCCTTCGGGTGCGGCAGTTTCCTTTACAAAGTAGCGGCCATAGAGCAAGTCGCTCATTTCATACTGCCCGATTTCCTTTTCGGTGAGTGTGCCGAGCAGCTCGTCATCCTCGTCCAACTCGCCGTTGTCGTTGCTGTCCTTATAGACCTCAAAGGTCGCCCCGCTCAGCTTGTTTTCGGGATAATCTGCGTCCACCTTGGTAAGCGAGATGTTTCCACGGATAAATTCGTTGGCGATTTCGATTTCAACAATCTTTTCATTTTCGTCGATCACAACGCTGTATACGGTTTCATCAAGCACAAAGCCTGTCGGCTGCTCGATTTCACGCACAACCCAAATACCGTAAGGAATGTCCTCAAAAGAAAAGCTGCCGTCATCCTCGGATACGGCAGTCTTTAAGGCGTTTTCCTTTGTAAATTCGGTTTCGTCCGGTCGGAACAGACCAATCACCGCACCGCCGAGTGCGTCGCCGTTCTCGTCAACCTTCATACCTGATACAGAACCGTAGATCAGGTCGTTCTCAATGGCTTCGCCGTCATTTGCGGCAAGCTCCACCGTTGCGGTGTCCTGTCCCGCATAGTCGAATACAACAGGGTACTTTTCATCGTTCAGGATATAATGCCCGTCTGTTGCAAGCTCCTTCACATAGTAGCTGCCGATAGGAAGGTCTGTCTGAAAGACCGCCTTGCCGTTTTCGTCCATTGTGACGATCTCAATCAGGCCGTCAGCGGGGATGGAAGTGCCGCTTACCGATACAAGCTCCTCTGCTGCAAAAATACCGAAGCTGACATTCTTCACTTCGCCATTGCCGCCAATGTCGAAGAGGTCGTCCTGCTCCATAGCCTTGCGGAGAGAGATTTTCGCTTTCTGCCGCTCATTGTAGAACGAGGTGGCAGTTTCCGTTACAGATACATTCTGTCCGGCATACACAAGCTCTGCCGTGTGGATTTCCTCATTCAACACCATTCCGTAAGGAGCGGTGATTTCCTGCACCTCGTATTTCCCAAGATACAGCTCCTTGCTTTCTGCAAGACCGTCTGCACCCGTTGTCACGGTATCCACGGCTTCGCCCTTAGCGGCTCTCAGCGTACCGTCGGGCGTGATAATATCCTCTGCGGCTCTGATTTCATAGACAGCGCCGGGAAGTCCCTGCACCTCATACTGCGGCCGGTAGACAGTAGGCAGCTCGTTTCCGTCTGCGTCCATGCCGCCGGCAACAGAAACGCCGAAGAACACCTCGCCGGACTTCTCAACGGTGATCGTGCCTTTCTGCGCCATATTTTCCTTATTCACTTTAATCACTGTAACCCCGCTTTCCTCGGTGGCGTTTTCCTCTGCCACATCAAAATAGATTGGAGTGCCGTCAAGGACATAGCCATACGGTGCCTGAACCTCTACAAGAGAGTACCCTGTTCCATACGCCAGCTTTTCAGGTGTGACAAGCTCTCCCTCTGCGTTCGTATAGAAGGTGTCGATGGTGGTCAGGGTAGGATAGGTGAATGTCATCGTTACAAGATTTCCTTCGGGATCGTAAATCTGAAAGCCTGCGCCCGCATAAGGGATTGTTTTCCCGGTTTCTGCGTCTACCTTGACCACCTTGATATAGCTTTCAAAGTTTGCGTTATTGATGAGATAGCGGTAGGT
>ERZ1026968.167-NODE-167-length-35610-cov-9.772690_pt1 | contig 35610 bp, 41 predicted proteins | sample MGYA00519295_ERZ1026968 | MGnify/ENA primary metagenome ERZ1026968 (study PRJEB26926, sample SAMN06164480) | human gut metagenome | biome: ENVO:00009003; feature: ENVO:2100002; material: ENVO:00002003 | host: Homo sapiens | place: USA | collected 2012 ...
CCGCGATGATACCCGCCTTTGCCGCATCAACGATGTAATTGTAGTATCCGCTTGCGGAGATATCCGTGAAAGGATCGGCCGGAGCTATCTTGACGTCGGTCATATCATACAGCCGGTTGCCGTCGTTTAAAAATCTCTGATAAGCCACCAGCGCGCAGTAGCCCTGCTGCGTTGCCACAGCGTCCGCTTCAAGGTCGACGGCAATGTGCTTAAAGCCGCCGCCCTCAACGGCATAGGAGCACAGTGCGTCAAGCACGGACCTGCCGTTTTTCACGAAACGGGCGTCATGTTCAGGATCGATGCCCAGGGCGGTCAGAGCGATAACGACCTGCGCGCTGCTCTCGCTGTTTTCGCTGCCGCTGCTGATAAAGCCGCCGTTTTCGGTCTGCATATCCGAAAGGAGTGCAAGTGCCATGTCCACTGCGGTCTTTACGCTTTCATTGCCGCCGTAATACGGAGCAAGCGCCTGTATCGCCACAGCGGTCATATCAGGATCGGCTTCCGTGCCGGAATACGTCCAGCCGCCGTCGGCAAGCTCCTTATTTAGTATTGCGTTTATCAGCGCTTCGCGCGTGGCCGTACCGCCCTCGGCTATGTCGTATCCGCCGCAGTCAAGTGCCAGCAGCGCATATACAGCGCCGTTAACTCCCTGCTTGGTAACATAGCTCAGGTCGGAAAGACCCATGGTCAGGTCATGACCCGCGATATTGGTCACATCACGGCCATTTGCTGTCAGTGCAAGGATAAGGCGAGAGTTTTCGGTGGATAATCTGCTGCTGAGCTGCCCTTTGTCATTGATGTGTTCGGCAACATATGCGCATACAGCTTTATAGTATTCGTCGTCTATCTTAACGCCGTCACGTGCAAGGCCCAGCGCTACCCAGTCGCCTACCGCGGCGGGATCCTTCTGCGCGGCGGCGCTCAGATATGCCCTGGTCTCGCTGTATACCTTCTGAATGCCGGTATCATCGTCACTGCCGCTGTCATACGCAAACGTCACCGCGTACAGCAGCGTGGAATTCCAGTCCTGATCATATGGCGTCTGTATCTGTATATAGTCCGGCTCACCGTCGGCGGGTGCGGCCTCCGTGCCGTAGTCCACCGGAACGGAGGCGGTTTTGCTGCCCGTATACAGGGCATCTCCGTCGTAGAAGCCGCAAAGATACTCACCGCTCTTTGTGTAGTTATACGCCAGCACATTATCGGAGAACGCGAGATCCACCGTCTCTGCGCCGGTGGGCACGGTCACGGTGTAGACCGCGACCTGAGTGGTCTTACCGCTCATATAATCATAATAGCTGTAAGCGTTTGGCTCGTAGGAGATATCCGTCATCGCCGCGCCGTCAACGGTGGCGGAAAACAGATGGGTATACTCAAATTTGACCGCATAGAGCGAAGTTGAGCTCCAATTGCCGTCGTAGGGGGTCTGGACACGAACATATGCGGGAAGCTTCCCCGTGGCGTCCGCCTTGACGAGGGCGGCAGTCTGTCCGGTCTGTCCGTTATCCGCGTAGCTGCCGTCGCCGGTGCTGCCGCAGGAGGATACATATCCGCCGTTTGCGTCATAACCGTAGGCTATCCTGTCTTCCTTAAAGTTGAGCGTTATGCTCTGGGCGCCGAAAGGCACGGTAACTGTATAGAGGTCGAGCTTTATCTCATCCCCGTTCCACTCGGTAAAGGCATAGCCGTTTTTCTCATATCCGGCGATGCTTCCAATGGAGGTATAGAAGGGATTATCGCCGAATGGGTCGGCCTCTGCGGGTGCTTTCTTGACGAAGAAGTAGTGCATATCATAATTATCGTCAGACAGCCAGTAGGCATAGCAGTCGGAGAAATCATAGCCTGCATATGCCTCGTCAAGCGCCCAACCGTCCTTCTTCAGCTCATCGGGGTCGAGCGCGTAGGGCGCCGTCATGGGAGCGATATTCGTGCCCTGAACATAAGCATACGCGAGCGAGGCTATCATGCTATCCTCACCCATCAAGCCGGCAAAGTCGGTAAACTCCACCGCGTTCGCATCCTCGGGAACCTCTCCGTCATAAAGATATACGGGATACTCGTCCTCAAAGGTCCCTATTGCCTTGCAGTCGGAGATCGCAAGGCGCAGCGTCGTTCCCTCCGCCAGTACCCCAATCGGCGCAAGGCTCAGCATCATTACCAGCACAAGCAGCAGGCTAAATACTCTTTTTTTCATGTTGTCCTCCTAATTTATTTTTTCTTGGCTTGTTTCAGTCCTGCGGACTCAAGAGCCCGCGGCCACGGGCCTAGAAAGGCCTTGATCCTTGAAAGTGTGACCGGATCAAAATCGCTCTTTTGGGGCAGTCTCCCATGCTCGGTGTACTTTTTCCTGATCTGCTCGACAGCCCATCTTGTTTTTTCCTCGGAAATCATAAAAAACTCTCCCCGCCTGTCGGCAGGAAGAGTGCAGCAAAAAATCAGCGCGAAAAGACTTTGAAAACGAAGACGAGCAGAGCGCCCCGCTTCAAAGCCGTATTGCGGCATTGATCATTCGGCTGCACTCTTCTCACCAAAGCTGTGTTAACCAAAAAAATACGGCAGGTATCCTGACTTATGATCCCGCAGGGTTTAATTCGCGGGATAAGCGGCCTTCTCGGAAAAAGCGCGGCTTTCCCAATGGCTTATGCTATCTTACGTCAAATACAGTAATGGCGGTTGTTCCGGATTCTAACCGGATTCCCTTTTAGGTCAAGCAAACAGGAAGATATCAGTCCGTCATGACCTGTTTATCCCTGTCTGATGTGACCCTTATCTACTCAGTCAACAACTTTTCAAACCGTATTTCTCAAATCAATATAATATTTGCAGTTATTGTATCACGGATACTGAAAAAGGTCAATTTTTGTTTTTGGAGACGGCCATATCATCTGATCATATATGCTGTAAAATCATATCTGTCCTTCTCTGCACATATACATTGACTATGTGAGTTTGGGGAGTGGTATATGTGCATACAAATATTGAGGAGAGGGCCTGCGACCTTGCGGTGTACATCATTGAAAACAAAGCTACCGTTCGCGCTGCCGCAAAGCAGTTTAACATTTCCAAAAGCACTGTACACAAGGATCTCACCGAGAGGCTGAAAACAGTCAATCCCGCATTGTATAGGCAGGTCCGGGAGCTGCTGGATATCAACAAGGCCGAGCGGCATATCCGCGGAGGTATGGCTACGCGCAGAAAATATAAAGGTGAATAAATGTTGTAACGGCGGGTGCTAAAAAGCCCCCGCCGTTAATCATTCTATCACCCCACAGGCAATTTTTTCTCCGGAATCCCCCGAGGGTTGTGTCCTGAAATCATCCGGCATCGTATGTATCACAACTGTTTTTCCGATTATCTCTTCGACCGTGAATCTGTCCGTCATGAAGGCCATCCATGCCCTGCCCTTATTTCCGAAAAGCGGCGGCATATCTCCGGCGTGGCACGGATGAGGGCAGCCCTGCGGATCATAATGCCCCTTCGTATCCGCAAACGGTGCTTCCGCAGTCCCGCCGCAGTCGCCGCCTGAATGTATGTGAAAACCGAAAACATCGCATTCGCACTTTTTCTCATGCCTCGGCAGCCCCGAGATATTAGCCACCACGATCACATTTTTTCCGGTCTCGAAAAAGCTGACATCTCCGGAAATGCCGCTCCCCTGCATTTTTGCCTTCGCTTTTGGAGAATTCATAACGAGCATAGCCGCAAAATCGCACAGCGTCATATAACCACCTCACCATTTAAGCATAGAGCTTTCTTCTTTAATTTATGTTCGCATTTAAAATTTGTGAATGTTTTCTAAAGCAATGGATAAACTACTGTCGGTGATGACTATGACGAAAAAAATCGGCAAGCAGACTTTTAAGCTTGCTTATCCTCCTACCATTGTGACCTCCGCCGCCGTGGTCGGACAGAAAGAGGGACAGGGACCCCTTAAAGGCTATTTTGACTACATTTCAGCCGATTCATACTTCGGTGAAAAAAGCTGGGAAAAGGCAGAGAGCGCCATGCTCAAGCAGTGCTTTTCCCTGTGCTGCGACAAGGCCAAGCTCGCGCCCAGCGATCTTGAGCTCATATTCTCCGGCGACCTGCTCAACCAGTGCGTGGGTTCGGCCTTTGCCATGCGCGACGTCGGTGTTCCGTATTTCGGGCTGTACGGCGCCTGCTCCACTATGGGCGAGTCCATTACCCTCGGCGCTATGGCAATAGATGGAGGTTATGTAAACCGCGTTTGTGCCGTCACGAGCTCCCACTTCTGCTCCTCCGAGCGGCAGTACCGCTTCCCGCTTGAATACGGCGGTCAGCGCACCCCAACGGCGCAGTGGACGGTCACGGGCGCGGGGGCCGTCATATTGCAGGGCGACGGCAACGGCCCCTTTGTGACCTGTCTCACCCCCGGTAAGATAGTTGACGCGGGCATAATTGACGCAAATAATATGGGCAGCGCCATGGCTCCCGCCGCCTACGAAACGCTCAAAGCGCACTTTGAGGACACAGGCCGCACTCCCGACTACTACGACATGATCGTCACGGGCGACCTCGGAGCGATAGGGCACGACACTCTGGAGGATATGTTCCGTATGGACGGCACAAGTCTCGGAAAATTTTACACCGACTGCGGCGTTTTAATTTACGACCGCGAAAAACAGGATGTTCACGCCGGAGGTTCCGGCTGCGGCTGCGCGGCCTCTGTTTTCTCATCATTTATCCTGCGGGGCATCGCCGAGGGAAAATGGAGCAAGGTTCTGTTTGCCCCAACGGGCGCTTTGATGTCCCCCACCAGCACACAGCAGGGCGAGAGCATACCGAGTATATGCCATGCGCTTGCTATAGAAACTACAATCCCCAACTGAGGTGATACCATGGATACATTTCTTGAATATTTAAAGGCGTTTGCCGTGGGCGGCTTACTTTGCGCCATTGGACAGATTCTTATTGACAAGACAAAGCTCACGCCCGCCCGCATCCTCACCGCCTTCGTTGTGGCGGGCGTTATCCTCGGCGCCGTGGGCCTGTATCAGCCTCTTACCGACTGGGCGGGAGCCGGCGCGAGCGTGCCCCTGACAGGCTTCGGCAACACCCTCGCCAAGGGCGTTAAGGAGGCCGTAGCCTCCGACGGGCTGCTGGGCGCATTTACCGGCGGCTTTACCGCGTCCGCAGCGGGCATATGCGCCGCCGTATTCTTTGGTCTTATAGTAGCATTATTATGTAAACCACGAGAGAAAAAATAAAGCTGAGTTCTTTTATAATCGGCCTCAGTTTACATTGCTATAGGCAAAGCAAAAAGGTACGATCCGAAGATCGTACCTTTTTTGCTTCAATAGATCAGATCACTGCTGTGCGGCTGCTTCCTTGCCGGCTTGAAGTGCCTTCATGTTGCCGGGGAGGAACTTTGCCTTGCGCTCGCCGAGCTCGATGCGGATGGCTTCGCTCATCTTTTCATCGTCGACTACGGGAGCCTTCTGCAGCATTGCGCCGAGGATTGCAACGTTTGCGCCCTTGGGGTTGCCGACTTCCTCTGCAATGCGGGTAGCCTCGCAATAAACGACCTGAATGTCGTCACGTTCAGCCTTGCGGTCGATAATAGAACTGTTGATGACCAGAACGCCGCCGGGCTTTACCTTGGACTCGAACTTGTCGAGAGAAGGACGGTTCATGGCAACAACAACGTCAGCCATGTCCACCAGAGGAGAAGCAACGGGCTCGTCATTGACGATAACAGAGCAGTTTGCGGTACCGCCGCGCATCTCGGGGCCGTAGGAGGGCAGCCAGGAAACGTGCTTGCCGTCGAGCATGCATGCCATTGCAAGGAACTTACCGATCAGGAGCATGCCCTGACCGCCGAAGCCTGCGAATATAAACTCTTTTTTCATATTATTCGGCCTCCTTGTCTTTCTTTACGCCGAGAGGATAGTAAGGAACCATATTCTCTTCCAGCCACTTCATTGCCTCAACAGGAGACAGACCCCAGTTGGTAGGGCAGGTGGACAGGACCTCTATCAGGCAGAAGCCCTTGCCCTGCATCTGATAGGTGAACGCCTTCTTGATGGCCTTCTTGGTCTTATTGATGTTTGCGTTGTTGTTGACAGCGCAACGCTCGATGTAGTAAGAGCCGGGAATAGTCGCAAGCATCTCAGAAACGCGGATAGGCGCGCCGCACCATGCCTCGTCACGGCCGTAGGGAGAGGTGGTGGTCTTCTGGCCGACAAGGGTGGTGGGGGCCATCTGGCCGCCGGTCATGCCGTAAATAGCGTTGTTAACGAAGATAGTGCAGATCTTCTCGCCGCGGTGTGCAGCGTGAACGATCTCAGCAGTACCGATGGAAGCGAGGTCGCCGTCGCCCTGGTAGGTGAATACGAGGGCATCATTGCCGACAACGCGCTTTGCGCCGGTTGCAACTGCGGGTGCACGGCCGTGGGCGGCCTCGTACATATCGCAGTTAAAGTAATCATATGCAAATACGGAGCAGCCGACAGGTGCCACGCCGATGACCTTACCTTCTTCGATAACGCCTTCCTTAATGAGCTCTTCTATGGACTCCGCTACCAGACGGTGGATGATACCGTGGTTGCAGCCGGGGCAGTAGTGGAAAGTCTTGTCGGAGAGGAGCTTGGTTTTCTCAAATACTACGGACATTTATTTACCCTCCTTCATGCTGATGATCTTTGCAACGATCTCATCGGTAGTGGGCATCTGGGAGCCGCAGTGACCGTAGAAATCAACAGGCTTTGCGCCGTTTACCGCAAGCTTTACGTCCTGCAGCATCTGGCCTTCGTTCAGCTCTACGTCGAGAACTGCCTTAACGCTTTCTGCGTTGACTGCCTTGGAAACTGCATCATAGGGGAAGGGCCATACGGTGATGGGGCGAACCAGACCGACGTTGATTCCCTGCTCCTTGAGCTCGTTGATAGCTGACTTTGCGATACGTGCAACGGTGCCGAATGCGGTGATGATGTACTCTGCGTTCTCGCAGTTGAAGTACTCCCACTGCTGCTCGTTTTCGGTGACTTCCTTGTAGCATGCCTGCAGAACGTCGTTATGTACTGCCAGCTCCTCGGTAGAGATGAAGATGGAGTTGATAACGCCGCGCTTCTCGGGATCGTCGCCGGGCTTCCAGCCGGTGCATGCCCAAGGCTTCTTTTCGGGGTCGATCTTGAAATCGACGAAGTCGGGCATCTCAACGGGCTCCATCATCTGAGCTATGATGCCGTCTGCGATGAACAGTACGGGGATGCGGTACTGCTCGGCCTTGTCATATGCGTACATCATGATGTCGATAGCTTCCTGGACGGAGGCGGGTGCGTAGGTCAGAAGGTGATAGTCGCCGTTGCCGCCGCCCTTGACAGCCTGGAAGTAGTCGCCCTGAGAGGCCTGAATGTTGCCGAGGCCGGGGCCGCCGCGCATTACGTTCAGGATAACTGCGGGAAGACGTGCGCCTGCGCAATAGGAGATACCCTCCTGCTTCAGGGAGATGCCGGGGCTGGAGGAAGAGGTGATCGCACGTGCGCCGGTACCGGCTGCGCCGTAGATCATGTTGATGGCTGCAACTTCGGACTCAGCCTGCAGGAAGCAGCCGCCGATCTCGGGCATGCGTGCGGACATATACTCGGGTATTTCGGTCTGCGGGGTAATTGGATAGCCGAAGAAATAACGAGCGCCGGCTCTGATGGCTGCCTCTGCAATAGCTTCGCTACCCTTCATAAGAGTTTTGGCCATTTTAATTTTCCTCCTTATTCCTTCTCGATGCGGATCACCACGTCGGGGCAAGTGCGTGCGCAGGATGCGCAGCCTATGCAGTCCTCGGGTCTTACGACCTCTGCAGGGTGATAGCCTTTTGCGTTGATTTTTGCTTTGGAAAGTTCAATGCAACCCTTGGGACAGGCTCTTGCACAGAGACCGCAGCCCTTGCACAGGTTCTCATTGATGGATACCTTTACCATTTTGCTACCTCTTTTCTTTATTTTTGCTATTTTTTGAATAACATACTTATATATGAACCGCATACGCGGGACATATCACAGGTTTTTCTGACGCGGATCGACGGTGTTAAGACCGTACTTTATGTAGGAATCCCAATCGCGGTGCATGTACATGTCGATCGCAATGGGCATGCCTATGTACTTGGGATCATGCCCCTCGGCCAGAAATACGTCAAGGAGCTCTTTCTTGCCTGTTGTATACGCAACGGGTATGCCCGTTCGATCCGAGACCTCGCGGAGCATCTCATATCCGTCCCGAAGCTCCTCTACGGTCGTTTCCGTTGCGAGGTTGGTGTTATTGATCATACCGGTGATCTTCAGTCTCGAATGCAGCTCCATACCTTCCTGAAGCTTGACGAGCTTTTCAACGGTACCGGAAAGCGGCCGGCGGATATTGACGACGTTCAGTACCTCTAAGGCGCCTTCTTCAAGATCGACAAAATCCTGATGGTAGCGGCCAAGCGCCGTTGCGCCGACATCGTCGCCGCCGACATCGAAAATAACGGTGCCCCAATCAAGAACAAATGCCGACGCCACTTCTGCCGGCAGAGATAAAGTTTCAATACCGGAGCAGGCATAATTGGGGGAAACCAATCGGATCTCCTTCTGCTCTACCATCTTTCCGCGCTCCGTGAGTCGGAAATATGTATTGACCATATCCAGGTCGATAAGCTCAGTCTTCTCCCCTCTTGCCGCTGCCTGCATAGCAAAGTTGAGAGCAAGCTCGCTCTTGCCGCTGCCGTAATTACCAATTAGCACTTTAACTTTTTTCATTTGCCGTACACCTTCTGTTCAGTATATGTACCCACTGAAACGTATATATTCTATCATCATGGATTTTTTCAGTCAACAAGCCAAGCTGTTATTTTCAAGACAATTGCCCTCAAAAATCTACAAAAATCGTATCATTTTTTTGTATACTTAGTCAAGAGCATTATTTTTTGAGCATTTTTGCACCCTAATCAGCACATTATATTGAAGTGTCCGCATATCTTGCATTTCAACTGTCACAATCAGGCAAAAAACGAATTCTGCCAGTCCTGTCCCAAAGTTGGGGGCTTCTCCATATAGTAAACAGGCAAAAAAGCGTAATGTCATGCATTCAGATTTTTATACAGATTGCCTAAATGCAAAGCCACTGGTCTTACATTTCCACCATACATTTTTTCGGGACTTTTCATTTATCATATCCGGCGTTAAAGGCTTATTACGCTCCGACCATTCCTCCGCAAGCTGCGGTTGCTTTGTTGCAAAATCGTTAAATCCTTTCAGTAAGGTTATTCCGCTTCAATAGGGACACTTACTGCCACCGGAGCGAGTGGAAATCAGCGTGTGCCATTCATGACCGTGTTTACATTTCCATAGCACTTTCTTATGTGATCCGACGGAAACCTCCGTAGGCTTATCTTATTCTTTCCCGACCACTCCTGCACAAGCTCAGGCTTTAATGTGGCTAAATCGTTGATACCCTCTATCACTCTCGCCCCTGAACAGATTGGGCAATTCTCGCCACCTGAACGGGCTTTAACGCTTGCCTGCCATTCGTGACCGCAATCAGCTTTCCACCAAACGATTTTATTTGAACCATAGGTTATTTTATCGGGAGTAAGCGGAAGATTTTTGTCTGACCACTCCCGCACAAGTTCAGGACGCATAACTGCTAAACTGTTGCTCATATCAAATCCTCGACCTCCTTTGCAAAACCATTGTATTGGAAATCGAAGAAATCTTGTAGTTTGCGACCTGATACATCGTACAAAACAAAAAAGGCCTTGAGAAGTGTTATCCTCTCAAGGTCTGAATCTTAAAAATTATGCGATTTTTACACCTCTGCACAAATCTAAGCACCGTTTGATGTAAGTTTGATGTAAAGATGTAAGGATTCTCGATTTTTCGTGTCCGCAAACCCGCATAAATACTGGGTTTTTAATCCTTGTTGTTGGGTAAGGACTTCATCGTTGGGATTGCCTGTGGCCGACTGCTATGCGTGACTAAACAGAGCTACGCTCCCCTGTAAAACCCATTTTTCTAATTGCCACTTTCTGCTTACGCCTGCCACGATTTTCGAAAAAGTGAGGTCTGGCGTAAATTTTGGTGTAAGCGGCGTAAGGCTTCATTGTTTCTTAACCCGCCCATAAAGCAATAACTTGACTGGTATTTAATTATAGTATATCAGAAGCAAATTTTCAATATATTACAGACCCCTTTTTCGCCATTCAAAGAAATCGTCATATACACGCCTTATATCTTTATCGGCGTCCGAAGTAATGAAAATGTGAGCTTTGCCAAAACCCTTTCTTATTTCGCTACACACGGACACGCGATCCTGTGTATTGCCAATCCGGGCATATAGAATACCTCTATGCTTGCATAAATGGGCAGTCACATCCCCTATATCTTTTTCTAACTGTGTTCCTTTGGACGGAAAATCAAAAGCTAACTTGATTTCAGGTATGTATGCACTGAGCCTTATTCCAAGAGTATCTTCATTATCCAACTCAGCTTTAAGATGATTTTGATTTGCGTAATACAACACAAGAAGCTGCGGCAGGACAGTATCAAAATCCGCTTCACAGGACGGACAGCGTTTATGTTCTATCGTCCGATTGGATATTCTGTCCCGCCGTGAATGCCCGAAAGCACACTTCCACCACACATACCGCATTGAATTACGGGAGATTTGCGTCGGTAGAATATCTGTGTTCTTCTCATAGTCCCACTCCGAAAGAATATGCGGGTCTGTCGTTGCAAGGTCATTGTAGCCTTCTTTAATTGCCCTGTCTGCACACACAGGACATTGCAGTCCTTTTACACGTGAAGCAATTACAGCTTTCCATTCGTGACCGCACACCTGACACCGCCACCATACATTCTTAGTTGACTTTTCGCTTATCTCATCGGGCATAAGCGGAAGGTTTTTATCCGACCACTCTTTCGCAAGGTGAGGATGTCTTGTCGCAAAATCATTAAAGCCTTTAAGCACCTTTATATCTGTGCAGTACGGACATTTACTGCCGCCGGATCGGGTTGAAATAAGCGTGTACCATTCGTGTCCGTGCTCGCACTTCCACCAAACTCTTTTATTTGCAAACGGCGCAACCTGTGATGGTAGTAATGGATAATTGCGTTCTGACCATTCCTTTGCTATCTCCGGCATTACCGTTTCCAAATCATTAAAGCCCGGCAACAGGCTTCTGTGTGAGCAATACGGACAGCCTGCCCCACGCACTCTGTCACGGATGGGAGCTGCCCATTCGTGGCCGCACTTTCCACGCCATATTGCTTTCTTATGAGAACCCACGCCTACCATAGATGGCAGAAGCGGCATGTTCCTTTCCGACCACTCCTTTGCAATTTCAGGTGCTAATGTTGCAAGATCGTTGATACCGGGGATAATCCGAGCATTGGAGCAGATTGGGCAGTTTTCTCCGTTTGAGCGAGCCTTTACGCTCGTCTGCCATTCGTGACCGCATTTTCCCCTCCACCAATAAATTTTGTTCGAGCCATACGGAACCTTATCAGGCGTTACAGGAAAATTTCTCTCCGACCACTCAGCTATAAGCTCAGGCTTCATCGCTGCCATGCTCTTTTCCATAATACCACCGTCCTTTCACACACAAGTATAATGAAAAAATAACTCTCTGTTAAATGTGCGACAGTCATATTCGCATATAGCCAACCCGGAAAACGAGCTGTGCTTTATCACTCTGCTATGAAACACCAAGGCAGAAAAAGCCCCGTAGGATAAGGATTTTCCTACGGGGTGATTTCAATTTTACCACGATTTACGCCAAGCTCTCATCATTCGCCATAAAGCTACTGAATGAAGCGATTTCCTTCTTCTTCATTTCCTTAGTGACATCCACATAGATATTCATCGTTGTTTTCACATCGGCGTGTCCGAGGACATCCTGAATGACCTTCAGATTGATACCCGACTCGCAGAGCCGTGTGGCAAATGTATGTCTGAGGTTGTGGCAGCTAAAATCGGGCAACAGGACGGGATCGGATTCAATTCCGACTTTTTCAAGAACCTTATCATTGCAGTCACGAATTACTCTCTTAATTGCTTTGTTCAGATTTCCTTGGTTCTGAACATGACCGTCATGGTTGATAAAGATGAAATCATCGTAGCCGTCAATCTGATCCACACTTGTAAGCTCTACCTGCTGCTGATATTCACGCTCCATTTCAAACGCCGCCTTGACCTCCGCCGTCATCGGTATTAAACGCTCTCCGGCTTGTGTCTTTGGAGTATTGATTGAATAGTAGCACCCCATCTCATCACGGTGGTTATAGTAGACGAGGGTGTGATTGACGCTGATCATACCTTCCTCAAAATCTACATCTCGCCAGCGAAGTCCGGTAATCTCACCAACACGCATACCCGTATTTACCATTACATAAAAGACAGGATACCAATGCAGATGCTTCGGACTGGTTTTCAAGAAGCGAATAAAGAGTTCCTGCTGTCCTCTTGTGAGTGCATACTTCTTTTCTCTCTGATAATTATGGGAGGCTTTCAGCTCCTTGAGCATATTATCAACGGGGTTATTCCTGATGTAGTTATCATCGACCGCCACCTGAAACACCTGATGTAGCACATTATGGACATTCTCAATGGTAGCCACCTTCATTACCTTACCGTCTGCCAAGCCATTATAAAACTTGCGAATATCAGACTTCTTGACCTGCGTGATCCTGTTCTTTCCGAAGGTCGGCATCACAAAGGTTTCATACATATAAATATAGTTTTTCATTGTAGAGTCTTTAACGCCCCGTTTGAGCTGGCACCACAGCTTAAACATATCATTAACCGTAATGCTTTTGACATCTGATTTAATGCCATCGTGTTCATCAACAATTATGAGTCGTTCCTGTTCCCTTAACTGGACTATCGTGGGAGCATAGACAGAATGTCGCTTGCCGTCAGGGGTTGTCCATCTAAACTCATAAGTGCCGTTTGGTCTTTGTGTTTCACCCTTTTGAAGTCGGATTCGCTTATCGTCATAACGACGCTTTTCCACCTTCTTCTGCCTCATCGTGTACCTCCTTATAATACATTTGTTGCTTCGAGAAAGCGGTCGAGCTTATTTTTGTGAAATAGCCGTTTTCTGCCTACCCACAGAACAAGTTCGCTGTTCTTATCAGCAACCGCCCGCAGCGTATCTCTACCGATTCCCGTATAGGCTACCGCTTCATCTATTGTTAGATGAGATTTCTGCCAGATGGGAACCTTTACCTCGTCTTGTGTCTTTGCCATTTTGCTTACCTCCTTTGAGTGATTGTACCCATAGGATAGTAGAAACAGCGACAATCCGCAAAGGTGCGATTGGGCAAATCGCACCTTTGACAAATCAGATGGAATATGCCTGCTCCAAAAACTCCTCCAGTTTCTTTCTCTTAAAGAGCCGTTTCCGCCCGATCCACACAACACAGTCCTGACAACTGGTTTCAGAGAGTTCCCTTAACTTATCACGACCAATGCCCGTGTATTCCATTGCTTCTTCTGTTGAAATAAGTGCTTTTTCCCAAATTGGGATGCTGTTTTCTCTTTCTTCTTTCATTGGGTATCACCCCCGATCCCAAAGCTGATCCTGATGCAGTTATCGACTTGCTCCATCGTTTCGGTATCTATCGTTCCGATGTAGTTAAGCAGCCTGCATTTGTCAATCGTCCTTATCTGTTCCAAAAGAACAAGCGATTTTTCTGACAATCCATATTTCTTTTCTAATGTAATATGCGTTGGCAGAACCGCCTTTCCGCTCTTGGTGGTTAATGGAGCGATTATGGTAGTAGGGCTGTTCCGGTTGCCTACATCATTCTGTATGATAAGTACAGGTCTGATACCGTCCTGTTCTGAACCTACTGTACCTGACAACTCTGCAAAGTAAATTTCGCCCCTGCGGACTTGTTTCACATTTCTATCCATCAATGTTACCTCCTAAAAAGTTCTTTCACTTCTTAGCCGCAACATTTTTTTGTGAAAACCCAACCCCCAAAATCAGTATTTTTTCAAAAAGTTCTTTACGAACTCGTCCAACTTGTGCTTTCTCTTTTGCACTGTAGTGCCGGAAATACCATATTTCTGTATAAAATAGCGTGTGGCGGAAGCTCGCTTGCCTGCAAGGTAGAAATCAAGGAGTTCGTTCGCCCAAGGCTTCCATTCGTTCAGTCTTCTTCTCAGCTCCCGCATCATCATATCGCTTCCGACTTCTTCCTCTACATCCTCGGGACTTGCCAAAACATTTTGGAGCAGTATATTATCATCTCCGTCGCTGAAATAGTCTAAGGAAAGCATACGGTACTCTTTTTCGCATTTCCTTTTCTGTACTGACACCTCGTATCTTGAGTGCCACCTGTTGTATTCCTCCCGTGAGGTTTCAATGTACAGGCAATCTATTTCGTCAAAATCGTTGATACAGTCCTTGATGAAAAATCGGCGCTGTTCTCTGGGAAGTCTTTTGTTTTCCTCCATTATGTTATGCCACTCCTGCGGGGTCGCAACAACCAGTTCTTTTTCTTCAGCGTTTACATCCTTATAAACTAAATATGTGTTTTTCATTTCCGTAATCTCCTTAAAAATTTGAATTTTTGATATGAAAGGTGAAATCAAAAATTCGGAGATCACGGATACTTTGCGATTTGGCTTTGCCAACAAAAAACGCTCATCTGATTCCTTTCTTGGAACCGATGAGCGAACAGAATAAAAGCCACTTGACCGTTGACGAATGCCACGAAAATATAGACTTCTCCCTATGGGAAGTATCAGTCTATAAAATCAAGTGGCATTTAGGAAGTCAACGCATCAAGCGGCTCCAGAGCACTATCTTGCTTTTATTTATTCAGTTGTGTTTTCAGGCTTATCTTGCCCGCCTGAAGGAAATCGGCGGAAAGGTTACTGTCTCGCCGCAGTTTGAACATTTCTCCTGTGAGTAGGAGTGTGTACCTTTGCAGATGTAGGAAACAGTATGCCCGCAGTAGGGACATATCTTGGCGACCTTCATATATGAGCCGCACTCCCTGACGAGCTTTTCCTGTTCCGCCTTTACCTTATCGTATTTCAGAGGATCTTTTTCTCTGATGTTCAGCTTTGCCATTTTCTCACCTCAACCGTTCACATTCACCATGTCATATGGGTTGTCGAGGTATTCTTTTTTGAGAAGTCCAAGCTGTCTCATCCGTATGGCAAGCGCCTTCTTTGAGCTTCCCAAGAAATCCGCCATAGCAGCAAATCTCTCATATTCGCCCGGTCGGAACACTTTATTCAGGCACTCGATTTTCTCGCCAAACCCGAACAGGAACATTCCCTGCATAATCAACTCCTTCGGAAGCAGAGTGGCAGAACCAAGCGTATTTGCCTGCCATTCCTCCCAATCCTTAATGTACCCGCACTTTTCTGTGCTTACCTTGTAATAGTGGATTTCAGCGGTTCTGTTTTTCACTGCCCCGTAATCATTAGGGAACAGCTTTTTGAAAATCTGATGGCTGCCCTCGTGCATCAAGGTAAAATTCATTCTGCCCTTCCGTTTTTTGTCGTTTCTGAGGTCTGATTCCACGAGAACCGTTCTGCCGTCGAGTACCATATATTCCGCTTCATCGGCTTCGTTCAACACTTCAACGCCTACCCGTTCAAAGGCAGTCAGTCCGAGAATATTGCCGTCATACGACAAATGACGGTATGCAACCTCCAAGCCGAGGACACGCTCCAAGAACAGCTCCGGCTCAATCCTGTAAATATGCGTGTCCCTTACTTCGGGAAGCGCTATATACGCCTTAACGTATTGTTCCGCAATCCCTTCAATGTCTATCCGTGATAAATGCTTCAATTTGTACCTCCTGTCACTTTGCTTCTACGAACCACCTTCCGTTCTGCTCACTGAACAGGAAGGCGTTCTGTCCGCAAATCTGCACCGTGTACCGGATACCCGTCCCTCCCACCTTTGCGGAGGCGGCACGGCATTTCTGAACCACACGGTCAATCTCATATATCTCATCGTTTTCAAATTTAATGGAGTTTGGCTGTGCTGATCCGTCGGTTCTGTGCGTCACTACGACTTCAACATAAACTTTTCTTCGCCCATTCACCATAATCATCCCTCCGTATCGGCTTGCAACGGTTGTGTTTCGGCGGTAGCTAAACTCCCTGCGGAGCCCAATTCCTTATATCCCGCACCGAAACACAATTTTTAATCTGGGCTGTTCCAAAATTCCTGAAGTCTTTTTGGCAAACCCCTTGACAAAATATGCAAGTCGATGTATTATATTTATGCAGTCGGTTTGCACAATTCATATTATACGCAAGGAGCTTGCTCTTGTCAAGAGGTTTTACAAAATTTCTGCAAACAATTTGCATATTTAGGAGGTTACGAATATGACGTTCGGAGAAAAACTTCGCAAATACAGAAAAGAAAAGGGGCTTACGCAGGCGGAGCTTGCGGCAAAAGCCGGACTTGGTTTGCGTACGATCATCAACTATGAAAAAGGCGCTACCTATCCCCAAGACCGCAAGGTCTATGCCACCCTTGCGGGAATCCTCGATGTTGATCCCGACCATCTCCATAATGAGAATGATGATTTCTTGTCCGAGGCGAAGAAGAAATACGGTTATCGGGGCAAGAAGCAGGCGATGCAGCTTGTGAATGAACTCGGCGGTATGTTTGCCGGCGGCGAGCTTGACGATGAGGATATTGACGGCGTAATGAAAGCAATGCAGGATCTGTACTGGAAAGCGAAAGAGGAAAACAGAAAGTACACGCCTAAGAAGTATCAGACCCCGTCTGATAAGTAAGTCCCGTTTATGGTACATAACGCAGCGTATTGTATAACCGTAAAAGTTTAAGCAGAATGGAGGTGTGTCAAATGATCGATTCCGAGGGCATTTATCGAAAAGCAAATCTCACTGTCAACCGGTTTGGCACACGGGACCCGATACAAATCGCCAAGGAAAGAGGCGTTGAGGTTATCTATACGAGTGACTTCAAAAATCTTTTAGGTATGTACACCTACCAATGGAGAAAGAGAGCCATCTTCCTCAATGACAGAATGGACGAGTATCTCACCCTTATGGTTGCCGCCCACGAGCTTGGACACGATACTTATCATCGTGAGCTTGCCAAAGACGGTGGCTTCAAAGAATTTGAGCTGTTCAGAATGACAAATCAAACAGAATATGAAGCGAACGCATACGCAGCCCATATTCTGATAGATACAGAGGAATGCCTTGAACTTGCCCGCAGCGGCTACGATGTGGTTCACATTGCAAAGGCCATGAACTCGGAGATCAACCTTATGCTTATCAAGATACAGGAAATGATACGGCTTGGCTATGACCTGAGATTGCCGATGTCACCGCAGAGCGATTTCTTCAAGAATATCCGGGTATAACAGAAAAAATTTTGGGATGGGTGGGCATCTCGTCATATAAAAGGCTTATACACAATTTCAAAATACGGAGGTAAACGACATGAACAGAACATTAGTAGCATACTTTTCGGCAAGCGGCGTGACCGCAAAGCTGGCAGAGAATCTGGCGGAAGCAATCGGGGCGGATATTTTTGAAATTCAGCCCGAAGTTCCCTATACCAAAGCGGATTTGGACTGGACAGACAAGAAAAGCCGCAGCACGGTTGAAATGAACGACCCCAGTTCCCGCCCGGCGATCAAGTACATAAGAGACAATATGCAGGATTATGATACCGTCTTTGTGGGGTTCCCAATATGGTGGTATGTGGCTCCTGCCATCATCAATACATTTTTTGAAAGCTATGACCTTTCCGGTAAAACAATTATCCCCTTTGCGACCTCCGGCGGCAGCGGTATGGGCAAGACGAATGAAAAGCTGCTTCCAAGCTGCAAGGGAGCAAAGCTGATGGAAGGTAAAGTTTTCAGTGGCAGCGCAAGCAAGGCGGAGCTGTCCGATTGGGTTGACAGTATGAAAATATGAGAAAAGCAAAAGCGGATCGGTAGTTTTATGAAAGAGTAGTAATATAAAGCTTAGGAGGATATTCGACATGAATTTAGATGAAAAAGATGAAAATATTTTTAAATTTATTTATCTTGCCGCTATAAGAGATGCAGTTCTTCAAAAAGCCTATAAGGGTGAAAAAAAGTGGCTTGAAGAATCGGACGTCTTAGTTTCCTTAAAAGAGACCCTCTCAGAGTTTATTGACAAGGTGTTAAAGGGCGAATATCACTGTCAAGAGGATTATGACGCAGATTTTCTCAGTACAGCTATCAGTGTATGCGAAATAATAAATAATAATAAAAAAGAAGCAGAAAATCCTGATTTTACATTTGGTAACGCTCAAAAACTCATTAATATAATGATGAAATATTTTTATATTACTTGTTATGGGAAGAAAGCGGCAAAAGAAAAATTTAAATTTTGCCATTGCCCAATGGATCAGCAAATGCTCAAAAAAGTTTGGTGCAAACGGGAAAGCCTAAGCCATGATATACCATTAGGAAGTACGGATTTTATGAAAAGCTGGGGCAGCGAGAATTTTAAGGTTCTGGAATCGTCAAAATATAACTATCCAGACCGATACAGATTATTCCAAGAAGCAGTTCGCGACTTGGCACATAAAAAAGGAATATCACCCCTTGAGTTCGACTATCGCGAGTGGTAATTTTTGAACTCCCTGCTTTTACTATGTAATACTACTTTAGGAAGGAGTTTACCGAAGCGCATGAAGGAAAAACAATATATTGCCATAGACCTGAAATCATATTACGCTTCGGTGGAGTGCAACGAGCGGGGGCTTGACCCGCTTACCACAAACCTTGTGGTTGCTGACGAGAGCAGGACGGAAAAGACTATTTGCCTTGCGGTTTCGCCGTCGCTGAAATCCTTTGGCATACCCGGCAGACCAAGGCTTTTTGAAGTTGTACAGAAGGTGAAAGAAGTCAACAACGAACGCCGAAGGAAAGCGCCAAACAGAACCTTTACCGGCAAAACCTCCGATTTCACCGAGCTTGCGGCTCACCCGGAGCTGGAGGTTGACTATATCGTTGCCCCTCCGAGAATGGCGTACTATATGGAATACAGTACCATGATCTATGAGGTGTACCTGAAGTATGTTTCTCCCGACGATATACTCGTCTATTCCATTGATGAGGTATTCATCGACGCAACCGACTATCTGAACACCTATCAAATGACGGCGCACGAGCTGGCTATGACGATGGTACGGGACGTCCTTGCCACTACCGGCATTACGGCTACCGCCGGGATCGGCACAAATCTGTATCTGTGCAAGATAGCGATGGATATTGTGGCAAAGAAAATGCCCGCCGACAAGGACGGGGTTCGCATTGCGGAGCTTGATGAAATGAGTTACCGCAAACAGCTTTGGGATCACAGACCGCTCACTTCTTTCTGGCGTGTAGGAAACGGCATTGCAAAAAAGCTGGAAGCAAACGGTATGTTCACAATGGGCGATGTGGCAAGGATGTCGCTCACCCAATACGGAGAGGACAGGCTGTATAAGCTGTTCGGCGTAAATGCCGAGCTGCTCATTGACCACGCTTGGGGTTGGGAACCCTGCACCATTGCGGACGCTAAGGCATACAAACCGCAAAGCAACAGTTTAAGCTCCGGTCAGGTGCTTTCCACGCCCTATGATTTTGAAAAGGCGAAGCTTGTCACACGGGAGATGACCGACCTGCTTGTGCTGGATCTGGTGGAAAAACGGCTCGTTACCGACCAACTAGTTCTGACGATCGGTTACGATGTGGAAAACCTGAAAGACCCGGCACGGGCGAAAACATATAAAGGCGAAGTAACAACAGACCACTATGGGCGCAGTGTACCGAAACACGCCCACGGAACGCAAAATCTTGACCGACAGACCTCTGCCGGCTCTCTCATTGAAAAGGCAGTCATGGAGCTGTTTGACCGAATTGTTGACAAAAGCCTGCTTGTCCGGCGTATCAATATCGCCGCCTGCAAGCTGATACCCGAAGCGGATATAAAAGAAAATACAGGCTATGAACAGCTTGACTTGTTCACCGATTTTGAAGCTCTCGAAAAGAAGCGGGAACAGGAAAAAGCCGACTTAGCCCGTGAGCGAAAAAGGCAGGAGGCAGTTTTGAGCATCCGAAAACGGTTCGGTAAAAACGCCATTCTGCGAGGGATGAACTTTGAGGATGGCGCAACCACCAGAGAGCGCAACGGGCAAATCGGAGGACATAAGAAATGAAAACAGAACAGTATCGACCTGAATTTGGAGAGGTAAAATTTCCGGAGGACTTTGAGGAAAAGCTGAAAGGGAAAAGCATAGAAGAACAGATGGATTTTTACCGCATTACGGAATCTCGGCAGCTTGCCCGCACTTCTTATGGGCAGGTTGACAAAGAAACCGTCACAAAAAGGTGCTATAAACTGGCCGAATACGAAAATGTGAAAGGGCTAATCGTCCGGGGCGGCATTCTTGTCGGCGTCAGGATGACCGGATGGTGGAACAGCGAGCAAGTCGTATTGCCTTATCAGGGTGTGCTAACCTATTATGCAAGCGACAATGAGGGTTCTGGAACAAATGACAGGGAAGATCACGCATATCTTATCTGCATATAGCGCCCGTTTATTGAGGAAATCGAATGAATAACTATGATGATATAATCAATCTGCCCCACAAGCAATCCGCTACCCGTCCGCATATGCCGATAGCCGACCGTGCGGCGCAGTTCGCCCCTTTTGCCGCTCTGACGGGATACGATGAAGCCATAACGGAAACAGGGCGGCTGACGGACTGTAAGCGTGAACTGAGCGACGGCGAACTGGAAGAATTAAACGCAAGGCTGAATTATATAAACGACAGGCTCACAGAGCGATTTCCCGTTACAGTAACCTATTTTCAGCCTGACAGCAGAAAACCGGGCGGAGCATATCTTAACTTTACCGGTATCGTCAAGCGTATAGACAATTATGAAGGAACAATTCTCTTTGAAGACGGAAAAGAGATTTTCATTGACGATATATCCGGCATAGACAGTTCCGCTTTTTCTGAATACGAAAGACAGTTTTAAGACCGCCGACTCTCATTAGAGTACCGGCGGTCTTGATATTTTTGTATCATTTATCGTTTCTTTCGTATCAGTATGGTTTAGTCAATATAAGTTGAACTGTCTTTGCTATAGTAAATGCCGAATATAGTATTGCCTTCATCTTTATTCCTCGCACTAAGACTCTATAATATTTATTTTTTACCGCCTTGTCTGCTTTTCCATAACAAGTATTGTTCTTTCATGCAGACAGCGCAAGGTCTATAGCCTGCGGCAATGGCTGTTTCTTCATCGGCGAAGAAAACTCTATGCTGTACATACTGTCCCTTTGCGATATATCTGTTAGCTGACGGGCAGTCTAACTTACCGTAAATTTTAGATTTCCTGTGACCGCCGAGCTTTCCTTTGTCCTCAGAGTAATATGCTTTTCCATCCTTGCCAATCAGCTTATACTTCTTATTTTTAGCTTTGATCCCGATGACAGGTGCATTACCATCAAAATCAATCGTGTAGTCGGCAGGGGAATTCGCAAGCGTTTCTGATGTAATCTTATCAAGCTCAATCGGTGTCACATTACACCCTTCTGACATTGTACCGAAATCACAGTAATCTAATTCGAGGTGGGCTGGTACTCCCCAATGAGAAATTTCCCTCAGAACATATACCTTGTCAAATCTAACAGTTGCTTTCACTGCAAATCTGCCGTCAGAGCAATGTACAATTTTCTGTTGTTCCGTGTCCCATATGAATACGATTCCCCCTTGCCCCTGTGAAACAGAAGCGCAGCAGACAATATAGACACCGCAGATTTCCGCATTTATGTACTCAATGTCTGCCCTGTTTCCATCCGTTATATCGTGCCATATTTCTCGTACCATTCTTAATGTGATGTACTGTTTCTTCCCGTTTTTGGAAATATTCAATAGGATTTCATTTTGGCCTAAATCAATGTGAATCATTCCGCACTCATCATTTTTACCTATTTCACCCATATGTTTGTCCTCCTTATACTTACCTGTTATCATTTTCATGAGCCATACCTCTCAAAAATTTCCGCCTATCTTTTGGCTCAATAAAACTGTAATAATTCACTGATGCTTTTCCGTTCGGCTTCAGGTGCCAATACCCAAGCTCTGCAAATAATCATATCCATCCTTATCTTCCTGTTGCAGGAATTCCATAAAACGCTCTATGCGTACCCCGGCTGTGTATAAGTCGTCTTGATCATTTTTACCGGTCATAATATACTCTTTTTTATAGTATACGGGTTCTTCCAAATAGTCCAACTGCCTGTCTATTTTTTTGCTTAAAGAACCGTTCCGCTTCAATAGATCGCTTAATGGCTTCAACAGGGAATATTCCTTTGGCAGATCACCCTCATATAACTCCGCTCGAAATAACGGTGAAATCCATGCGTCGCTGTAATATCGAATATTACCGGGATAAAAATCGCCATGCTTAACGGCCCCTTCCCTTATCAGTCCGGGGCCACTAAGATACAGGCATCTTACGCCGCAACAATCCGATGGCGAATCTGGTGAAATATAGTAAACCAAGCAATAGGCAGGCGGAAGGTATGGGCGACAGTCAATATATAAAATATCACCGATCTGATACGGCGTGCCCATGTGTTCCATTCCACGACCCTCGAATACACGCTCCGGCTGATCCAATGTAAGTCTTTTCTTGCTCCCCATATCTACAAAGTATTGTATGCTGCCGGTAGGGGTAACTGCAAAGGTATATTTATGCTGTAGTTTTTTGCTGTCGGTTTTGTGATAAAGATTCAGTATATAGTAGAATGTCGCAGTTCTGTCGAGCTCTGATATTTCCTGCTCACTGGAGTCATGAATGTATTCATCCTGAATGTCCGACAATGCGTCATGAAAAGAAAGATACGGCTTAGCGCAATCTATTTGATTTTCCTCATTCGCAGCGTTTTCCATATCAATGAGAAGCATTTCGAGCAAAGAGCGATTGCCGTCAAGATGGTAAAGGCAGTTCAATGCCGTCTCCGCCTCCGAACAGCAGGCTTTCATCATAGCAGATTTGTCTGTACCAACATCTGCCTCTGATAAATCATGTAGCAGGCTGATCTTCCGTTCGAGAGAAACCGGCGCTTTTGAAATAATTTCCATATACTCATATGCGCCCAAATTTCCAAACTGGTTCATCAGAAAGTTCCTCATATATTGAGAATCCACAACTTCAATCACACGCCTATGCAAATTTTCGGATACCTTATTCATTGTATTCATCTCCTCATCTTTTGGTCTTTTGATGAAATCCCATATTTTGCATGAGTTACCCCTCGATCTGCACGATGTCCATAAATTTTTTGAGAAGACACATACCAAAAGACCTATCGTCAGCGCTGTCCATGCCGCCGCTCGTTACGCACCAATTTTCACTATCTGGAATTTTATATATCTTATACTCTCCAGATCGAGTCGGGCTGGACCACTTTATTAAGATGCCCTCGCACTCCTCGCTCTTGAATGTGGCAACATCGCACAGTTTCACTTCTGTAATGTCTATTTTTTTACTGGTGCTCCGGAATGTTATTTGATCAGTCCCTTTATCCACAAGTTCGGCAGTAGACAGCCAATCCTCAAGTAGGTGCATCCCAAACGATTTGTCTTGATTAGAGTCCATACATTCACTCATCACAAACCAATTTTGTTGATCCAAATCTTTGTAAAATTCATACTCCCCGAATCCTATTGAGCCATCCCATTGGATAAGGATTACATCATAACCCGAGATAGCATTGAAAGAGATGTCACAAACTCTCACATCCAAAGATTCAGATTGGAAGGGGCATGGGAAGAACTCATCGAAGCTTTCAAACATGATGCTGAATTTGTCGATCCTCTTTTCTATATGATAATGTCCGCAATACCACCGTGCATAAGTCAATCTATCTTCAATCTGATCCAGCCAAATCTCTGTAGATCTGTCAACCAAACTCTGATCAACGCCCGGCATAAATACCTCAACCGGTTCATATTTCAATGGTGCCGCATGACTTAAAACCGCATCGACCTTCCATCCGCTTTTTTCAAGCTGCTGCTCAACATATCTCTTAATTTCATCTGACGGCTGCTCGTCCTCCCACCAGCCCCAGCCGTTTTCAAGGCGTTCTTCTTTGTCAACGCTATATGCCCCACCAATCACAATGGTGCGTTTCCCATTAAAATCAAATATTTCTCCGTCCTTTGCAAATAAAATGCTCGGATAGTCTTCTTCATAATAAACGAACCCGCCATGCCACATCTTTTCCCGATAGCTTTTAATCGTATTTGGACGCTGTTCATGGTTTCCGTGAATGGCAAATATCGTGATTGGGAGAGATTCCAGCAGTTTCTTTTTTAGGCTGTCATAGTACGCCCCGCTAAAATTGATGCCTGCGTCACCTAAAATGATAAGAATATCTTCAGCCGAAGTGTCAAAACGCCTGCAAAATTTTTCAACTCGTTCAAAGTTTCCATGTGTGTCGCCTGTGATAAATATCATACTTATTTCCTTTCCGGGTTCCGTCACCTACAATCCGGTAAAGCCGTCGGTTTACAAAATACCCTCGTGCGAATTTTGAAAAAGGGCTGTTATCAACTTCATTGCCGCAGAAGCATCTCCTTAATGACGATGCAGCATTTCTGCAAGCGCATCGATTTTATCTGGAAAATTCTCCGGTGTTACTTTCACGGGGATAAATACGCTCGCTGAAACATAAAGAGTTTCCGGCTCACGAGAACCAATATCTATTCTTGCTTTAAAAGACAATGTCCTATCTGCAAAATCAATATCTTCACATTTCCAATCAATGAGAGAATCATTCAGTCCTATCATAAACTGCGCCGCTGCATCCAGTTCCCAAGGGGAACAGCCGTCTATTCTATTTCCCTCATTATAACGACTGTAGCATTTACTGAAATACCCGATTTTTTCTATCAGCGAAATGTCCTGCCTGAAAATTTGTTTTGCCGCCACCCGTGGAATAAAATATACCCATGTTTCTTTGAAAAGCTCCTTAAAGAATTCATAATCGAAGTAATTCTGACCGGATTGTTCATATAGCAAATTCCAATAAAAATTCAATTCTGCTCTTTCGTCAGATGCCGATTCAAAGGAGATTTCTTTCTCTTTTGGATTTTCGTCCTGCTCAAATGTGCCGGGCAACAGAAATTTGTTTGCCTCATCCGTACCAAATGCCGCCTTGATAGCTGCACAAGCACATTTACATTCTGAAAATATTTTCTCATCATTACTTTCGGCAATCAGAATTAACCTTGCTCCTTTTTCTGCGAAGGTAGCAAGATTCTGAATGAACTGCTGTAATTCATTATGTTGCCCCGAAAGTTCCTCCAAGTCTTTAATTATCAATGTGATCCAATAGCAGCTTGGTGGAATCATATCAAGAATTTCTTGAAGTGTTGTGTCATCATTCGGTGTACAAAAATACATTTTTGCTATGTCTGAAAAATATGCTCGCATATTCTGGAAGAGATTCCTTGCGGAGTACAAGGCGACATAATTTTCATCATCCTCATCTTCCTTGTCAATGTCAAACATTACCTTCCTGATGGTGTTATTTGTCAGCATTTTATTCTTGCTGCACACGAATTTGACGGACCGGTTTTGGGGTTCGTCCCCATCGAACCAGTTTTTCAAATCAACGTACATTTCTGTATCAATCGTTGCCATAGGGTCTTTCCTTCCGTTAATGTTTACTGAGGTTCGTACTGAAAACCTCAATTTCATAGCTGCCTTTCAATGATGTATCTCACACATTTCATATTTCCGTCAGCAACTTCCTCCACAGGTATATACTCTATCTTTCCCTTGCTGCCTAACTGTTCTACCGTAGGCAATTTTGTCTTGATTGTTATACAGGGGCTCCATTCAGGATGTTCCTGAAACCAATCTCCAAAATTGAAATAGCACTTTTTACTGCCATTCCAGCAATACTGTATATGTTCGATAGAATCAAGGTGAAACATACTTCTGATTTGCGGAATTAATTCGTTAGGAATCATAGGGTCAAGCGACACAAATGTTTTCCCGTATTTTTCTGACTCTCTGATCTGTCCACCAACAATGTAATTTTCCAATTCCGATGGATCCATAATATCTTTACAGCCGTTTGGATGCTCCTTATTCCACTGCGCACATTTTGCAGAAAATGCGGATTCAAATTCCGGATCCGTTTCTGCATAAATATGATTGTCTATTACCCAGAAATATATTGTTTTAGAATTCATTGCGTGTTCCCCCATTGTTTCATTTATTTTCTGTTGCTAAAATGACCGAATGAATAAGGCATACTCTGCTGAATACTATTTTCGGAATCATCGCACAAATAATATGCTCATTAACTGACAACCCCAGAAACACTTTTGCTTCCGGCTTCTGCGTAAGCCAAAAATGCCCATTCCAACGGATCTCTGTATCCGAGTTCCTTTACTCTTTCCCGCACTGCCGTTTGAAATGCCATATATTCTTCATATGTCCAATCCGTATATGGTTTTCTCGGATAAGGGGTGGTGGTTATGCGATACCAGTCAAACACGCTGTTCCCGTTTGGATCTTCATACACGCATATTTTTAATGTTAATCCGGTTTGATACACCTTCCGCATTCTATTACCTCTCGTTGCCACCTCAACCAGAGGATCCTTGACTGGAACATGGAAATATTTTCGGGTCCCGGATATGTCCCAATATCCTGTACAACAGTTGTTTTCCACGGCGGTCAGATCGAGCAGCGTCTGATTCAGCCACCTTTGCGCCACTCCAAATGTCATTACATCATTGCATTCGGAATATATCGCCATCATACTGTTACAAATTTTTTTGTGCGTTTCATCAAACAGCGAGTGTCCGCCTTTCTCGTCCGTAACACGCAACAAGGTGGGAATTTCCTCATTCAGCATTGCCGTTACTCTGTCTCTCATTGCAAGCCCCGCCTCGTAAGGCAATTTGTCTTTGAATAACCCGTGGGATGCAAATCCCCAATATACCTTATTCGCAATTTTGGTAATGATCTCCGAACTGCTATTCGTGGCTTTTACACGATACAGCGCAAAAATCAGATACTTGTTTTCTTGATTTTCTCTCATGTTTGTAAACATTCCTTTCTGCCGTCTTGTTGCATTAGAAATCTCCCGGCGTTCATTCATTTGCAAATGCTGCACAGGGGAGCGAATGCCCGATCCGGATGTTTTTCGTTCCCTTGTTGTCATGATTATAGCAGATAGCATGGGATAAAAAGGGGACATCCAAGTGATTACCCGGATGTCCCGTGATGATAAATAATAAACTATTCAAATCGACGGATTGCTCTTTCCAGCTTTTCTTTCAGTTCACGGCATTCCTTAAGAACGGCAGCATTGGAGTATTGCGGGTAGTCCTCTGTCAAAATTTCCAAGTGAAGCACAGCCTTTATAGCTTTCCGCCACTTTTGCTCCGGCCATATATAGAATTCTACTTCAAATGGGGTAAGTGATTTGCCGTTCTCGTCTTTGTAGCTGTGGTTGGCGTCTTTTAAGTAACGGCGGATCTGCTCTTGAATCTCAGTGTATTTTTCCTCGCCGAGACTGCTCCAACCGGAAATCGATTCATTCTTTTTGTTATACCACGGCAGCACCTCGCTGCTGTACCAGTCCAATGTATACGAATCCAAAGGCATATGACAGTATTTGAATTTGTCTATGTATATTTCTGCGCCATCACAGCAGTACAGGTACTTAAAGGTCATATTCACGATTTTTTGAGCTTTTCCATACTGAATCGGTTTAATGCCGCTACTCGTGTTAAAAAGTTTGAGGAATTCATTGCAAGTTTCCTCGTGCCATTCGTCAAATTCCTTTTGATTTCCGTGTATGGTGCTTTCAATGAAATACTTATGAAATTCTCCTGCCAAATAGTCCAGCGCACGCTCTATTTTCCCCTTATTTAGTCCGGGATTCGTTCTTGGAGAAAAATCTTTATAAGCGGGTCCCGTAACTATTGCCTGATAAAGGCCTTTTTCGTCAATTGAATACCCGGTGTTATTTCTCCAGTTAAATGCTTTCCTTAGTGCCTCATGGTTATGACTGTTCATTTTATTTTATGCCCTTTCTTATATATTTCCGCATTTATTCCTCCACGCTGATTCTGTTTTATCCGTCGATGACTGGTGTTCCGGCACATGGCTGCATCCAGTTTGGTGTAACCATTATGGCCAGTATCTGCGGATTAACCGCACCATATTAGCCCTGCCGACCGGATTCATTGTGTGTATTTCTATTGGATAGAACTTCTCGTTTTCTGCCAGATAATCCAGCAGTTTAATCGCATCTCCTCCATCGGACGCAAAATCTCCCAAATCATGATCCAGATCAATTACCTCTATTTTAACATGATCCCTCTCGGCCGCTTCGATAAGGGCAATCGCCTGATTTACGGATTTTGCGCCTAAATATCCCTCCGGAACCGGGCGCAGGTCATCCACCCAGATTTTTACAGAATCCACATACATCTCTTACCATGCCTTTCTAATGCGATTGGGGCAGTTATCCTGCCACATCACACAGCTTCTCCCATACTTTGACCATCGCATAGGTGTCCAGCCAACAGTATTTCAGGAGGTTCTTCCTGCTGCGTTCCAATGTCTGCGCGTCCATGTTCGCCATACGCCTGAACAGGTTGGAGGCTTCGCCGCCGTGATGCACCTCTTCCAGATTATGATAATCAAGCGTAGGATCGTCGGGGAAAAGTGCCGGCAGCACATATTTGATGGAATAGGAGCCTTGCATGGCTTCACAATAATATGCCTTGTCCCTGAACGGCACCATCAAATCCACAATATTCTCTCGTATATTCAGCAAATGTTCCGCAAGATCCGGATAGATTGCGGACATTTCCTTAATGCGTCCCATTTCAAAGCCCATATTATAAGCCATGACACAGGTATCCTTCGGTATGTCCCCGCAAAGCTGCTCAGCCAGCTTTCGTCTGGGATCTTCGCCAGGATAGGCCAGATATTCCCTGTGCTTCAATTCGCCGCCTTCCTCCTCGATATAGTGCAGGGAATATTGGAATGTAATCTGCTGGTACGGTCTGGAATTGTCATAAAGCGGCACCGCAGGCTGGAAAGTCTCAAAGTCAAGAAAGTACATCGGGTAGCTTAATGTGTCAAGGAACGCTCTGATAGCGCCTTTTTCAATATGCGGGGGATAATGGGAAAGCTGATATTCCACCTGCATATGCTGTTTCGCGGACAAGCGATCACAGTTGCTTAGATTTTCAAAGCTGACAATGCCGTCATCGTAGCATTCGAACATTTTCTTCTTTTGAAGTCCATGCACATCAAATACATTGGGCTTTGGAAGCTTCCTTGTGCAGTGCTTAAAGAACCCGCATTCGTAAGGTTCAAAACAGTGCATCCCAATCTCGTCGGAAGGCTCGTCTGACTGCTTCATATACTCCCGAAGTTCGATAATTTTATTTTCAACTTCTGCTCTTTTTGACAGGGCAATGGCAGTCACATCCTCTATGGCGAATAACTTGTCCAGCTCCAAGTCCCCCATGCGGACATACTTGCTGTTGATGTATACCAGACAAACCTTCTGCACATGATACCCAAGAGCCGCCAGCACATAATACTGATAGGCCACATCTGACAGGTAAATATCATGGATTTCCGTGGAACTTTTCACCTCATATATTTCCACAGTCCGATTGCCGAGGTTCTTCAGGATGTCCACGCTGCAGAACAGCCCGTCACAGGAAAAGGATGCCTCCGCAATAATCGGCGTACCGGCTTCAATCAGTTCCTTTGTCCGATGCAGCATTCCGGGGATGCCAAGATCGAAAGGAACTTCCACAAAATCTCCGAAAAGCCCCATCGCAAGGTCGCCCACCTCGTTCCCGGTGTCAAGCACCGATTGGTTCATAACGGAATCGTCAAACTCCTCCGGCATATTCTTCTTCATCCAGAGCATCTTCGGGCACTGCACCGCCGAACAATATTTTGATTTTGATAGTGCGAAAGCCATCCCCGTTCCCTCCTGTGACGCTTCATAGCAAACTATTGATTATCGCGTTTGAATTTGGCAGTCAATCGTTTTCATTGATCCATATTTGCTTTATACTTCTGCACGGATTCCTCCATGCTGATTCTGATTTTATCCGCCAACGACTGCGGTTCCAGCACGATGACATCCGGGGCATAGCTCCGTGCGAACTGCTCTGTTGCCAGTTCGCCGGCGTAGACGGTGACGGTGATTTCGTTATCCGATTCGTCCGAAAAGCGCACATCCTTGCCAAAAATATCAATGATGTCGCCAATCATAGTGCTTTTGATACGGAGCTTTGTCCGCACAGTTTCGCTTGCATACATGTATGGATGTTCTTTCATGTAGGTTTGCAGATCCAAGCTCCGACCGTTTGCCCATTTCAGTGCGGAAAAAGGTTTGGCCTGTTCATCAAGGATTATAAGGTCACAGATACGGTCGATGCGGTAGTTGGAAATATCATCGTATTTGTCGTAATTGCAGATCAGATAATACTTACCCTCCCGTGCAGCCATCTGGTATGGACTGATGATATATTCCCGCTCGGTTCCATCAGGGCGTCTGCGCTTATGAAGTTTTTTGTCCGCACCGTAATCCGCATATTTGAAAGACACCTTGCGATTATTTTCAATGGCTTCATCCAATTGCTCAATGTTATAAAAAATCTGCCTGTTATCGCCGCTGTCCCTCGGCATCGTAACGATATGTTTTACATGAGAGCGGAAATAAGTGCTGGATAATTTCTTCAGCTTTTCTGTCAGTTCTCTGCACTGGCTGTATGGAATATGCTGTGAGAAAAGCAGTCCATCAATGAGCAACCGCAATTCGCCCTCCGTGAAATCGTGAACAAGATAGAAGTCTGACCACATATAGCTTTCTTCAGGGTCATTGCTTTTTCCCGGAATGAATCTTACCGTTTCGTTATACTCGATTTGGTAACCGCACTCAATTAGAGCAGAAATGTTTCTCCGTATTGCCTTGCGATCAGCTGTCATGCAGTACTCATTTTTCAAAATGTTGATGATTTCCTTCTGGCTCAAGCGGTGCTTTTCATCGGTGTATTTCCATAGAATATCAAGGATATTCATAATCAGTGCTTTTTTAGGCTGTGTGGTAAACAAGAGCTCCACCTCGATTTCCTTTTTTTTATATTATACAAGTTCTCGGTGGCGTTTTCAATACCATATGGGGCAAAAAGGGGACATCTTATGCAATGCGCAGCTTCCATATGCTAAATCTCTACCTCTCAAGTGCTCAATTTGCACTTGCGTTCCTTAAAGCGCATGAATGAAATTCTGCTGGGAAATTCGCTTTGTACCATTCAATTCGATACCTTAGTACCGCATACTCGACGCATTGTGCCCGTGTGATAAGGAACCGGATTTTTGAAATATGTTCTACATACCAGTCCGGTATAGAATGGCCGGAAAACAATTCCCACTCTTGAAGTGTCCAGTCATTCATCCATCTTATGTTTGTACTCAAAGCTCTTTCCATAATTTGATAGGCAGCTTCCATGCTGAAATTTTTTCTGGTCAAATATCGCAGAATATCTGCCTGTGATGACATTAAATCGTCAAACATCGCATAGCCCCTTTTGAATAGATTTTCGCCGTTCCCCTCCCAGCACTCTGAACCATATCCCATGCCCGTAGCATGGATAATGGATTCGAAATCCGCAGGACATATCTCCGAAAAAATATTCCGAATACCGGCTGCGTCAAAATTCGGTATGCCGGACGTATCGACAACCCCATCCCTGTTTGGACGGAAAAGAGCCATAGTAAGCGGATCATTGAACGGAATTTCTCGATTGCTGACACCAGTCAATCTTTCCAATCTTGCCAGCAACGAAAGTCCAAAATCAGTGAAGCAACGAATTGCAAATCTCTCAGTCGGCGGAGAAAAACCATTTTCCCCGGAAACACCATCTTTTGAAAGAGAATTTTCTGTGCTATATAATTTCGCGAGTTTTTCAATCGCTATTTTTTGTTGCTCTTTTGTAAAAAGCAACTCAATCTCCGGTAATCTTGAACCGTTATATCCAAAACACTCTTCCATAGGAATAGCAAAGCCTATTTTTAGACAGGAAGTTCCACAATCAGGGCACGCTTTATCATATAAATCAACAGCGCAGCGCTCATCTTGGATAAACTCTACACGCTTACATTTAGGGCATAAATAGTGTGGCGGCAAGGGATTGATCTCTGTAATACCCAGCAGAAATGCCACCAGAGAAGCGGTAATACTTCCTCTTGTTGATGTGGGATAACCACATTCATGTGAATATTCTGTCAACTCTCTGGCGACAAGGAACATATCGGCTTGTTCCTTGTCCTTTATACATTCCAGTTCTTTTTCTATCCGCTTAAGAATTGATTCCGGTGGATTTGGGCCATAGATGCTGTATAGCCTGTCGTAGGTGATCTGACGCAGTTTATTATTTGAATCCTGTTGAAAATCCATATGATACCTCCTAAGTAACTCCAAAAATTGTTTTTTTCTGCCTTAATGATTGGCAAGGGATGTTCTCATTAACTCTCGCCTGCTTATTGAGTATACCACACCGCATGGGGCAAAAAAGGTACATCTTGTAAGAAGTATCATCCATAATATTGTAGAGATTGATAGCTCTGTTTCCCCGATTATGAATATTAGGTTGAAACAAGACCGTCACCCTTTTTGGTGGCGGTCTTCAAGTTTTATAGCCAGCTTGCGGCTGTTACTCTTATAACAAATCGTTCAACAAATTCATACAAATCGCTTTCTGCCGCAAATTTGCACTACCATAGACATTCAGCGTGAACGACACATTCTTATGCCCCAAGATTTCCGAAAGTGATTTAATATCAAAATCAGGAATCTCAATGCAGCGCACGGCAAAGGTATGCCGTATCTCGTGGAACTTAACTTTTTTCAAGTTATTCCTTTTCAGGAAACGAGCGAAGAATTGCCGATAAGTTCTCGGCTCAGTCGGCGTGGCTTTTCCCGTAAGGAAGTAATGAGTAGGTTTGTCAGTCAGGAATTTCTTTATGATATTTCCCAACAAAGATGGTATCGGAATAGTCCGTGCCGAGCTTTTTGTTTTCGGTGCGCCCACATTTATGTAAGTCGTGCCTTTTCGCTTGTCGTAGATCCGTTGCACGGTTCGATTGACGGTAATGGTATTGTCTGTAAGAGAAATATCCCCCATCTGCAACCCGCACAACTCACCGATACGAAGTCCCGTCATCAAAGCAATAAGAATACCCGCTGTTTTACGGTTCAGGTGTAGGTAGATACACTGTATCAATTCCTGTTCCTCCTCTTTTGAAAGCGAAACCACTCGATGAACGCCAATCTCTTTCGGGTATTCAATCATTTCCCAATTCAGCATAGGGATTATCCTTTCCTTGTAGCCATATGTCAAGGACAACCGAAGTACAAGAATAATGTCCCGAATGGTTTTGACCGTTAAGCCGCCTGTTTTATCTAACCTCCCTTCTTGACTGAGGTACATAATGTACCCCTGAATGTCGGACTCTGTAATCGTTCCGATCTTTCTCCTTCCGAACTGCGGAATCAGATGATTTTCCGCTATCAGGACGAAGTTTGCGTGTGTTGACGCTGTAATCATGGCTTTCTTAGAATTTAGCCAAGTGTTCAGCAGCGTCTTGTATTGAGTATTTTCAGTCATATAGACCACCTCCCGAAAACATATTATGGAGGTGTCTAACCATCCTCAAGTAATAGTCAAGCGGTTCGTGTACCCAAGCTCAGATTTCCCGGCTTTGAGGGTGAGTGGAAGGAAAAAACTTTTTCAGACTTGGCAAGTGGATTTGAATATGGGTTGAATGCTGCTGCCTGCGATTTTGATGGAAAAAATCGATATATTCGTATTACGGACATAGATGAAGAATCACATCAATATCATGGTGAATCTCCAGTCTCACCGCAAGGGATACTGGAAGCAAAATATATTGTTGGTGAGAATGATATTCTTTTTGCAAGGACTGGGGCAAGCACAGGGAAAACATATCTGTACAGAAAAAGCGATGGTCTATTATACTTTGCGGGTTTCCTCATCAGAGCAACCATCAATGAGAGGAATGATAGCAACTTTGTGTTTAACCTGACTCTGACCTCAAAATACAACAGGTGGGTGAAGCTGACATCAATGCGATCTGGGCAACCGGGTATAAATTCACAGGAATATGCCTCATATAGAGCGTATGTACCAAGTTTAGAAGAACAGCAAAAGATTTCCTCTTTCCTAAGTGCGATAGACAAAAGGATTGAAAAACAGCGTCAACTTGTGGAAGCCCTCAAGTCATATAAAAGAGGGGTATCCACAGCGCTTTTTACCCGAAAACTCAGATTGAGCAAATCCTACTCATCGCACAATACTGAATGGAGCAAGAAATATCTTGGAGACATCTTCTCAGAGCGAACAGAAAGGGCAGCCGGAAGCGAAAGGCTCCTTGCTGTAACCATAAATAATGGCGTACAGGATCGAACAGAGCTTGACCTAAAAGATAACTCAAGTGACGATAAGAGAAACTATCGTGTTGTTCATATTGGAGATTTAGCATATAACACAATGAGAATGTGGCAGGGTGCTTGTGGTGTATCGGCATTTGATGGAATCGTCAGTCCTGCTTATACGGTTTTATATGTAACTGATAACACCGATAATTTTACTCCCTTCTGGGGATATTATTTCAAGGATACCCCTATGTTACAGACTTTTCAGCGTAATTCTCAGGGTTTAACCTCGGACACTTGGAATTTGAAATATGAGAAATTTGCTCGTATTTCCGTTTATGCCCCACCTTTTCAAGAACAGGTACAAATTGCGGGTTTTCTCGATTGTATTTCGGACAAAATTGCAGCCAACGAGGATTATCTAAACACACTGGTTAAATACAAGCGTGGGCTGCTATCCCTGTTGTTCATATAAACAGTAGGGACAGCAATGCTTTCTTCAAGAGAACAGTTTTATTAAGCACATCTTCTTCTGCTTGGATTTTCTTTTGCATTTTGGAAAGTACACCAGCAAGTTTGTCCTGCTCGCTTTTTGGTGGCAAGTGGATTTGCATTGCAAGAAGATCGTCGGGAGATACCGCCATTCGTTCATATACAGTACCTTCCTGAAATCTTAATGCCTGATTTATAAAATCAGCCCGCATTAAGTACGCACCAACAAACTCCGTGTTATGTTGCTCAGAGATTTCAAAAGTAACATAGATCGGAGAAAATATGGCATCTCCGTAGGTGTTTATACAAATGACTCCAAATTTCAGGTTGGCAGGGTTATAGCATAAATCACCTCTGTGTGTAACTTTATATTTCTTATCATCAGAGGAAACAAGATAGTCCCGGTCATATCTGTCGGTTTTTCCATACACTCCTTCTTTTGAGAGTGTGGCGTGAGGGTATGTGCCATCTTTCTCGCAGTATTCCTTTCTTTCGGTAAGAATATCTGATAAACGCACTTCGCCCCAGCTTTGCTCATTTTTGGATATGTAGGAGTTTAGAAACCCTCTTTTATATGACTTGAGGGCTTCTACAAGCTGCCGCTGTTTTTCGATGCGT
>ERZ1026968.175-NODE-175-length-34401-cov-9.060385_pt1 | contig 34401 bp, 26 predicted proteins | sample MGYA00519295_ERZ1026968 | MGnify/ENA primary metagenome ERZ1026968 (study PRJEB26926, sample SAMN06164480) | human gut metagenome | biome: ENVO:00009003; feature: ENVO:2100002; material: ENVO:00002003 | host: Homo sapiens | place: USA | collected 2012 ...
CATCGTTTACAGCGTGGACTACCAGGGTATCTAATCCTGTTTGCTCCCCACGCTTTCGTGCCTCAGTGTCAGTTGCTGTCCAGATAGTCGCCTTCGCCACTGATGTTCCTCCTAATATCTACGCATTCCACCGCTACACTAGGAATTCCACTATCCTCTCCAGTACTCAAGTCTAACAGTTTTAGATGCAGCACCCGAGTTAAGCCCTGGGTATTACACATCTAACTTATCAAACCACCTACACACCCTTTACGCCCAGTCATTCCGGACAACGCTCGCCCCCTACGTATTACCGCGGCTGCTGGCACGTAGTTAGCCGGGGCTTATTCCTCAGGTACCGTCATTTGTTCGTTCCTGAGAAAAGAGCTTTACAATAAAACTACCTTCATCGCTCACGCGGCATTGCTGGGTCAGAGTTGCCTCCATTGCCCAATATTCCCCACTGCTGCCTCCCGTAGGAGTCTGGGCCGTGTCTCAGTCCCAATGTGGCCGATCAGCCTCTCAGCTCGGCTACCCATCGTCGGCTTGGTGGGCTGTTATCTCACCAACTACCTAATGGGATATGAGCCCATCTCTGTCCGATAAAATCTTTTACCGCAGCACCATGCGGTGCCGTGGTCATATACCGTATTAGCAGTCGTTTCCAACTGTTATCCCGTTGACAGAGGCAGGTTGCTCATACATTACTCACCCGTTCGCCACTAACTTTCATCCCCGAAGGGAATCAGTCCGTTCGACTTGCATGTGTTAAGCATGCCGCCAGCGTTCGTCCTGAGCCAGGATCAAACTCTTGAGTTCAATCTTGACTGTCCTATAACTTTTTGTTCAAAGGTTTTTTAGACGTTATTTAATGATTTAATTCACATTAAAAATCGCTTTTCCAAATTTGTTCAATTATCAAGGTTCGTTGCCGTCAATTTGTGACAGCTTTCATATACTATCATAAGCAATTTTCTTTGTCAACGATTTTTCAACGTTTTCTAAGAAATTTTTTTAAGTTTTTTTCAAAACTTTTTTCATCTCAAAATGTTGTGTTTGCTTTGGGCTTGCACCACAATTTGAAACTTGCTTACTGCTTACGACAGCTTGCATATAATAATCCTTTGAGATTTTTTTGTAAAGCGTTTTTTGATGTTTTTTGTAATTTTTTTTAGTTTTATTTAATTTGTCGAACTATCGAACATATTGTCCGCCAAATCCACTGTTTTCGGTATGTTTAGGGACATTTGGGGACAGGCTGCCGCCTAATTCCGACAAAAATCATTCTCCTATGACACATAGATGCAAAAAATACAAAAAACCATATCTTCGCCCCATGTTATCACTCTATCGCGCGCAACCTTATATATAGCGTATGCGCGTGTATATGTGTGCGTACACATGCGTATGCGTATACATGAGTATGCGTATACGCGCGTGCGCGCGTACTATAATATTTAGGCGCGCAAGCATCCGCATCGGAATTATGCGGAGCATTTCGAACCCTTGTTCGATGAACAATGACCGTTACCGAGGCTCTTGCCGGACAGTAAACAAAGTATCGGAGTCTATTGTCGTTTTGAACCGCAATAACTGCACGAAGCAAACACAAGTTCAATGTTTATGTTGATTATTCTGTTTTTACAATCAGCTTCTAATCTAATAACCGAAAAAACATACTCTAATCGCTTTGGGTTAATTAATTTATATTGCAACACCAATCGTGTTTTAATTGATTGTGTCCAACGAGGCATTAAACACTATTCGTGTTTTTTTTGAAAATTTGACAAAATTAAAAACAACCCTGCAGTCCGCAAGGTTGTTTTAGTAAAAATATCACTATTTAGATGTTATACGAGTGGTTTATGACGCCACCGCCGAGGCAAATATCGCCGTAATACACGACTGCATATTGTCCTTCGGCAATCGCTCTTTGTTTTTCCTGAAACACGATACGTACGTTTCCTTTTTCAAGAACTTGCGCACGAGCCTTTTGTAACGGCTGACGATGTTTGATGCGAACTTCACAATCGAACTCTTTCGCCGGTGGCGGAGTGATAAAGTTGAACCCCTCGGTTTCAAGTCCGTCCTTAAACAATATATCGTCCTCGCCTTGCGATACGATGAGCAAATTCTTTTCAACGTCTTTGCCAAGGACAAACCACCTTTCTCCGTTGCCGTCCGCACTTCCGCCGATACCAAGACCTCTTCGTTGCCCCAAAGTGTAGAAATACACACCGTGGTGCCTGCCGACGACTTTTCCGTCTTGCGTGACAATATCACCGTCTTTCATCGGAATGTATTGAGAAAGGAATTGCCTGAAATTGCGCTCGCCTATAAAGCAAATGCCTGTGCTGTCCTTCTTCTTTGCAACAGGAATATCGAATTTGAGCGCAAGCTCTCTGACTTCGGGTTTTGTCAAATCCCCGAGAGGAAACATAACGTCGCGAAGCTGTTGCATGGAAACTTGATTGAGGAAATACGTTTGATCCTTGTTGTCGTCCTTTGCGCGAAGCAAATAATGCTTATCTCCGTCATGGCGGATTCTGCAATAATGTCCCGTGGCAACATAGTCCGCTCCGAGTTCGCGAGCAAAATCGGCAAACGGTCCGAATTTTACCTCACGGTTGCAAAGCACGTCGGGATTCGGTGTTCTGCCTTTCTTGTACTCGTCCACAAAGAGTTTGAATACGTTGTTCATATATTGCTCGGAAAAATCCACCGAATAATACGGAATACCGATTTTGTCGCAAATATACTGCACGTCCGTCCAATCCTGCTCGCCCGTACAACAACCGTTTGGGTCGGTTTCTTTCCAGTTGGACATATAAAGTCCGACAACGTCAAAACCCTGCTCTTTCAAAAGAGCAGCGGCAACTGCGCTATCCACGCCACCGGACATACCGACGACAACTCGCTTTTTCTTTTCGTCCATACGGACATTTTAGCATTTCGCCGTCGGTATGTAAAGCGAGAAACATATATCCGATGACGAACATTACAATCCAATCACACTATTAACTAGCATAGCGGAATAATCAAATTCTTTTTTATTATAGTCCATTTATCGCCAATTGTAAGACGTTTGTATTCAGCAAAACGCAATGCTTCTTCTTCTGTTTGAAACTTTATTGCTTGTTGCAAATCTTTTACCACACTAACAGTTTGGCTTTCAATAGCAGATAATGACAAATACATTCCTTTATCAGGGTAGTACAAATAGAAATTAGTGCATTGTTCAAAGGCTTTCGGCATGTTGATTTCGGGAATATTTTGACGGCTTTTTAATTCATCGATAGCAATACCACTTGTTTTAATATCATTCATTCCATCAACAAAAACAGTCAACAGGGAATGCGATAAATAAACAAGGAATACACCAAACCCGCACATAATAAGCGCAGAAATAATGTAGCCTATACCCGTTCCAACATCTACCAGTGCACATACTAAAATTCCGCCAATAAGCAACAGCAAAGCACATATCAAGTCTAGACTTATTGCTACTTTAAGAAAAGAGTCGACCATTTTGTCTGCTTTTTCTAATTTGTTAAAGCTATTGTTTCTCATAATGTCCTCCGTGATATCGGCATACCGATATTTTAATAAATAATATCATTATACCGATAATATGTCAATAGGAGTTTAATCATGGAAATTCTTATTGCAAAAAGGATCAAAGATTTGATGAAAAACGAAAAGCTCACTCAAATGCAACTTGCAACCGCATTGGGCATAGGACAAAGTTCTGTAAGCGATTGGATCAACGCAAAGAGCGAACCGAGCATTGAGAACTTATGGAAACTCGCCGACTTTTTCGACGTTAGCGTAGACTATCTCATCGGCAGGAAAGAGATTTGAACACAGCACCCGACGGTGCTGCTTTATTTTGTTGCTAATAGACTTTTGCGTGTGGCAAAATTTACATTCAAAAAGCGGAGCGTTTTTTGCTCCGCTTTTTCGAATCACTGTTTTATCTCTCAATTTTTGTTATATAAACATTTGTTTTATGCAAGACATTGTTAATCTTGCATACACAACAAACGCTGCAAATTTGCCTTATATCAACGTCGATAGAGTCGGAAGAATTGCCGCATACGCTCCCGAACCAAGCCCCAAAATCGCAAAGAGAATTATGATATAAATTATGCTTCCCACAACGCCCAGACATACGGAAACAAGACAGCCGATGCCTGCGCTGCGTGACCTTGCGGGATGTTCGTCTTTCCACACAAGCCACAAAATGAAGCCTACGATAGGAAGGAAAAATCCGAGAATGCCCCAGCCGACCGTCCCGCCTTCCTTTGCCGATTGGACTTGCGTTGACGATGCGCCTAAACCGCCGTTTTGAACATTGCGCCCGTTTGAAGGCAACGTGTAGTTGACGCCTTGAACGAGGCTGTTGCGATTGGTTCCGCCGGTGTCCGACACTGTGAACGACGTCGGATTTTCGCCGTTGTTGAAGTTGAAAATGGTCTTGATTACGCCACCGCAATGAGGGCATTTTGCAAGCACGCAAATGAGTTCGCCCTTGAAGTCGAACACTATTTCCCAGTCCACTCTCATCTCGCCGCAAAGCGGACAAGTGGAAAAAGAATTGTTGATTTTGTTTTCTACAATCAAGCCTACGCCGTCATAGTATCTTTGAAAATCCATATTTTAAACTCCCTTTTTATTCTTTTTTTATGACACAAAAATCATATCATCTCTATCGAAGTCCGTCAACGGCAATCGATCATTCGTACAGACTTTGCGGATATCTGTCTCCGTTGTCGGGCAAAACGACCACTATGTCGCCGTCCGTGCGCTTGCGCAGCTCGCATGCCGCAAAATATGCCGCGCCCGAAGATATTCCGCATTTTTCGCCAAATTTTCTATAAATTTCTCCAACCGCCTTTATTGCATCTTCGTCCGCAACGTCGATGATTTGATCGAGCTTGCTCACATCAACGATTGCGGGGACGAAGTTTGCGCCTATACCTTGAATTTTATGCGCCCCGGCGTAGCCTTTTGTAATAAGCGGACTTGAAAGCGGTTCAACGGCGACCACTTGGCAATCTATGCCGTTTTGCTCGATATATTTTTTCACGCCCATAACCGTGCCGCCGCTTCCCACACCTGCGACTATGTATTTTGCCGTCGGAACGGACGCAAAAATTTCTGGTGCGGTCGTATAAAAATGTGCCTCTACGCTTGCAAAATTTCCAAACTGATTTGCATGCCACGCACCGCTCTCGGCAATCTCTTTTGCCTTCTTGACCGCGCCTGCCATACCTTCGCTTGCAGGAGTAAGCACAAGTTGCGCACCGTATGCGGAAATCATCTCTCTGCGCTCTTTACTCATACTTTCGGGCATAACCATAACCGCGTTAAGCCCCAGCTCTCTCGCGACGTACGCAAGACCTATGCCGGTGTTTCCGCTCGTTGCCTCTACAACCGTTCCGCCCTCTTCCAACTCGCCGTTTTCAAGAGCGCGCATAATCATAAAAAGCGCCGCTCTATCCTTTATCGAGCCGGCAGGATTCTTCCCTTCGAGCTTTCCGTATATACCGTCGCCAAGCGACAATATTGGAGTATTGCCTATCTTTTTTGACAAAACATCGAGTTTTTCTTGCATTTTTGCATCCATAAACTGCCTCTTTTGTCAAATCGCGCTTCAAAAACGAGCAATAGAATCCCCTTTCCGACACGATTCGTCAAAAACCATTCTTATATAATTATTATATCACCGCATATTTCATATGTCACCAAAATATTGTGCATGTAATATTTTGCGTTATGTTTACTATTGCAAATTTGTGTGCTATAATTCATCCGTAAAAACAAAAGCGTTTATCGCAAATCCTCATATTTCACGCACCCATGGCGCAACTGGATAGCGCATCAGATTCCGATTCTGACGGTTGGCGGTTCAAGTCCGCCTGGGTGTACCAAGCTGGACCCAGTTGAACCCGTAATGGTTTGACTGGGTTATTTTTTACTATTCATTTAGGTTCAAGTCTTGCAAACAAACCAAACGAGACTTGAACCCGCATCGCGATACTTATTGTTTAGAATAAATGAGTTTCGTTCAAAAAAATATTCTTCATAGTATTAATCCTAACGAAATTGTTATGGGCTTTCAAAAACAAAACGACGCAGACCTTTTGATCTGCGTCGTTTGAAAAGATATTTGACCGTTTGTTTTTCTATATTTCTAGATAATTTCTTGCTTTGGAATCATAATCTCGTCGTATTTAGGCGAGTCGTATTTAGGCGAATATAATATAATGAATTTTCTACCAACATATTTCTTGTTTACACCATTAGAACCATCTGTGAACAATAAGGAGGGATTATTTACTGTCTGTGACAAAATTAGACCTAGAATTAGCTGATGGCATAGAAATAGGAGGATTTTAATCCTCCTATTTTTACATTAATTCTACCATGAACTCGCCATCCATTATTGATTAGTGTTTCCTAAGCTTTCCTATTGGCTCCCAAATGGTTCCATCACCTAACAAATTTTCCGCGTATGTTCTGTCGAGAACATAATTAGGGTCTACATCAAACAAATATTCACGATATGCCCTTTCCTTTTTATTTTTTCTACTTTCTGTTTGCGGATATCCTGACTCAACAAATCTAGATATTTTACCCTCGACATAATCAATAAAACCGGTTATGTAAACATCTTTTTCCCTAAATGAATACCATACTATTTCGACAGAGTTCTCATTATAATAATAGAAAATATAATTTAATATAGTTCCATCATCATCAAATCTTTCGGTAAGACGCAGGCGATCTTGCTCATCAAAGTAGTAGGAATAATGCCTTGATTTTTCATTTTTAGTAAGCCGTCCTTTATACGTTATATATTTGCCTATTTCCATATCCGGCCAAAACATCCCATACAAATCGATTCCTCTGCTCATGAGTTTTTTGGGACATTGCAAGATGATATCTTCGTGTTCATCCAAACAATTTCGATGCCTTTGAGCTATATCTAGCAATCTTGTAAACACTTCTTCATCATATTTTGCCATATTATTTCAAGCCTCCTAAAACATTTTTATAAAACAACAACATATCTTTTACACCATCGCTATTTAACCTTTTATTTATTATATCAAAAACCTCGTCAAAAATCAACATTTTGGGGTTCACCCCCCCCCCGTGGACGCCTGCAAACTTTTAGGCTTAAAAAGACGCTCCTTTTTGTTCGTCATTGACTTTTTGTACACTACACTTCAAGTGTGCTGAAATGCTTTTTTTGAGAAAAAGAAAAGACCGGGCAACAGCTATTTCGTTACTCGGTCTGATGATTTGCTTTGTTTAACTTCTCACAGTTCTAATTTCTGTATAACTTCATTTACCGCCTGTCCCAGTAATGAAAATGAAGCAGGCCTATCATCTTGATTTGTGTATTGATATTTTCCTTTTTTAACTTTATATTTATCACGTAACAACGCCCACGCTTCTTGAGTTTTCACTTTTTTATACCGTTCGTTAAAATCTCCACAATCAGGTAACGGTACATAATGATAATCATCTTGTCTGCCTTGCTTTTCATTCTTCAAAATTACATATTGTCCGCATTCATTTAATCGTAAAATTGCTATATCATACGAATAATCAACTTTTGTATTAACTATTTTCTTCATCGTAAGCACATGTGTAGAATCTTCGCAATCTGTCAAGGCTATTCCGAGTTCTTTCTTTGCTTTATTTAAATAATTTCGAAACAATTCTTTCATAGCTTTGGCATCTTTTAAGTATTTATCTGGAATACAATCGAACCGTAATTGGTAATCCATATCAAAGCCTTCGTTCCCAACCAAGACTAAATTGCGTTTTGTACTACCGACAAGGGATTCATTAAACACCCATTTCTTTTTACCGAAATCTTTCCGCAAATATTCTCTCACTTTCGGCAATAATCTTTTCTCAAAATCTTCTCGCGCTGAAGTTTTCTTTTTGTCTTTCCTATGTAAATATTCCATTATAATATAAATCTCCCGTCTTTGAACTTGTGTAAACAAATTATGTTATCATACGGCTTTTTCATAATATCTCCATCAGGATAATTGCTTTTGTTAATTGCCTGCGTTAAACCGCCGCTAATGCGACCATCAACTGACGACCCTTCACGAAGCTCTAATGTTGGCAATAATCTATACAACGCTTCTACGCCTTTTTCAAGTGTTTTTATTTCTTTTTCTATGTCTTGTCGATCCGTAAAACAAGATAACAGTAACATGCTATGATGCATTACTTTGTTTCTCAATAATTCCCGAACTTCTTTAATATCCGATTGAATCAAGCCATACTTTTCGGCAAGTTTGAACTTTTGAAAGACTTTCTCAATCAGTCCAAAATTAAAATTCTTTGCGTAAGAGTAATAATATAAATTCGATTCTTCATTTCGCTCCTCTACAGTTCTTGTCCTTAAATCATTAATATTAAGATTAATTTTAGTACTGTCTTGGGGACGATTATCTATTTCTAATTCTTCAAATATAATATTGCGCAGATATTCTTCCGCCGCAGCAAGATAAATATATAGTTTATCCCTTATTCCCTTATCGTAGCGAATCAAATTTGAAAATTGTTTATATTTGATTTCTTTAACATTAGGCATCCAAGTAGCTAACGCATCATAAACTTGCTTATAAAGATATATTCCTCTCGTTTCCATATACTTTCTGCACGTTTCTTCTTCGCCGCTTTCAAAAGTCATTAGAGGAAATATTTTTTTGAAATCTAAATCGTTAAACAATATTTTTACCTCTTCGCATTTTTTATTATTATACCAAATTATTCGTCAAAAATCAACATATTCAAGTTCAACTCCCCGTGGACGCCTGCACCCTTTTAGGCTTAAAAAGACGCTCCTTTTTGTTCGTCATTGACACTCTAACCCCGCAACCTTGTGTTGTGGGGTTTTCGCTTCCCTCATGCGTACTTGTACCTTTTGCTGACGCGATTGCCACTGCGTGTAACAATCGCTATTACATTCACTTCGTTCTCTACAAGTCCCCCGGGTGTACCACTCTAACCCCGCAACCTTGCGTTGTGGGGTTTCTTTTCTTTCTTTGCCGTATCGCACCATACTCGCGACAGCAACAAACAGTTGCTTGTTTTAAAAATCTCGCTATGGTATATTTATCGTGTAAGGATATCAAAGGAGCTTTGAATGGAAACGAAAAAGATTATAGCGGAACTTCGCTTGAAAAAGGGGATGTCGCAAGACGAGCTTGCGGAAAAAGTTTTTGTCACAAGACAGGCGGTGTCGCGCTGGGAAACGGGCGAAACAACCCCTAACACCGAAACGCTGAAACTGCTTTCCGAGCTGTTTGACGTTTCGATCGACACGCTTTTGGGCTCGAACAGGACGCGCGTATGTCAATGCTGCGGCATGCCGCTTGACGACGAGTCTATAATATCGCACGACAAAAACGGCGAGCTTGACGAGCATTATTGCAAATGGTGCTATGCGGACGGCACGTTCACCTACGGCAATATGAACGACTTGATCGACGTGTGCGTCAAGCATATGACAGACCAAGGCTTCACCGAAGAGCAAGCGCGCAAGCATATGGAAAACTTACTTCCCACGCTTGACTATTGGAAAAATTACGAACGGCTCGGCGACAACGGAGAGTTCGAGCAATTCAAGCAAAAGCTTGTCGACGAAATCAACGCTCTTCACGTCGAAGGTTTGCCGAATGTGAGAAGACTCAATGCGCTTGTCGGCAGATACGTCAACATAGAATATCCGCTTCCCAACGGAACGTCGGCAAAGTTTTTAAACGACGAAAAAACTTATTTGGGCAATCAGCTTGAAAGCGAGTTCGGCGGCGACAGATATTTCGGAATCATTGCGGATATGGTGTTTTTGCTTGTCTGCACATACGATAAAGACGGCTCGAATCCCGAACTCGTGCTGTACAAACAACGCTAACGCGCCTCGCACAATCTCAACACCTACTTGCGAAATGTAAATTAATTGCACATCTTTGTATGCTAAAAAAATAGCTTATTCTTCCGCGACGTCGCATGCCGGAGCAACAACGGAAGAGAGTTCGTCAGGAACGCCCTCTTGTTCATCCTCGTCGAAATTGAGGATGTTTTCCATTTCTTCACGTTGTTTTTTGAGGACGGGAAGTTCATCCGTGCAGAACAAACGCACTTTGCCGTCCTTGTTCTTTCCGACGATGTTGAGGATTTTGCCTTTTGTTACGCATATGCCGGCAAACAGCGGTTCGAGCAAGAAAAGGATTGAGAGCAAAAGCATAAACACAAGCACAACCCAAAGAAATGCGCCGTTGCCGAACCATGCCATAAATCCTTTGAGGATGTTGTCGGTGCGCATAACTTGGTCTACCACGAACAACTCGTCAAACGCCGGCATACCCGTCGTAGTGGCTTTTGCCGCAAGCGGCAAGATTGCGATAAACACGTACACGAGCGGAAGAGTGAGCACAAATGCAAACGTCGTAATTCCGATAGTAAGTCCGTTGCGGAGTTTCTTGTTTGGGAATCTCAACGCCACGTTTGAAAACAGCATAATGCCCGCACTCATAGTGAGAATGACCACGATATACTTTGCAAGAACGTTGTCGATTTGGCTGAACGCCGTGAAAAACGCGATATTGTCGGGATTTTCCATATCCTGCATTGCGTTGAGCAAAAAGAGAATGCCCAAAACGATGATTGCCACCGAAAGCCCCAAAAGCGCAAAAAGCACTTTTTCGGTTTTTGTAAGTTGTTTCACCATAATTTTACCCCTAAAATTTATAAAACAATTATAAACTACAATCGGACAATGTGCAAGAAAAAACTTTTTAGGCACTATACCACGGCTTCCGTTTGCAACGCGCGTGGCGTGGAAAATTCGGTAATCCGAGCGGTACTTAAAAAAACAGCCTCTCATCCGCAAAAAAGCACCGTTTGAGCGGTGCTTTTTTTGTTGACTATACGTCTTGAAATTATTTTTAAAAATCGGTCGCCTTTACTTTTTCACAATCTTTTTATCTGCGCGACCTGCAAGCCATTTCACGTCGTCCAATATCTGATAATCGTATCTTATGACGTCGGTTTCTTCTTCGCTCCTGTGCTCGACTTCCGCTCTGATTTTTCTGTAATTCACAAGCCCGTCGAAAGTGGTAAGGCATCCGTGCTTGCGAAGCTCGAAATCCTTAAACTTGCCCTCTTTCATTTTGGCAATTGGCATAGGAATCATGCCGCAAGTGATTGCGTATGCGTTCCATCTTTGGTGCTCCTGGATTGCCATACGCCCTCTCAAGCTGTCGAATTTGAAGGCGTCGTTGGTGTAAACCACGCCTTTTCTGCCTTCGATTTCGCTACCGTCGTAAACGATGGGATCGTCTTTTTCGTATGCGCGCATAAACTCGTCGGACGCATCCTTCTCGCCATCCGCTTTGTCGCGCAAGTCGAAACCGATGAGTTGCAGTTTCATTCTTATGGCAAGCACGCCGTAAATGTTTGCTTCGCGCTGGAATTGAGCTTGCTTATACCAGCTTCTCGTAGCTTTGAGTTTTTCGCCGTCCTCGTCTATTTTCACGATATCGCGCATTTCTTGCGCCGCCTTTTTCTTTTCGCTCTCGTATGCGTAGGCAAGCTCGTAACAACGATGTCTGTCCATTGCCAACGCCTCGTTCTTTTCGTTTACGATTGCGTTTACGTTGTACACAAGCTCGCCCTCGTTGCCGAATACGATAAAATCGACGTCTTTGCTTCCGATAACGTCGTTTTTGAGCTTATCGTCGCGGATTTTGACAAACACTTTCGTTTGCTCGAAGATTTCCCACTCTTTGAGTTTCGTGCAAATCTTTTCGGCAAAGTCAAGATTTTCCAAATCGGAGCCGAATGCGACGATGATATAGTTGTAATTTTTCTTGCCGCTTTTTTCGCTCAAATTTTCTTTGAGAGATTTGTAAAAATCGTCGTCGTTTATATCGAGCTCGAAAAACTTTTCGTTTGCCGGCTTGCACGGCAAGGGCAAATACTCGTCCTGTCCGAGTTCTCTCTCGAAGCGGTAGTAGTCGTGGTTGAGATTTTTGTCGTTTCTTGCGTCCTTTTTGTCGTAAATCCAATAGTTGACGGCTTTGGGAACGAATTTGCCGTCCTCGATACTCATAAACTGATTGTTTTCAACGGACGTAAGGAAGATTTGTCTGTTCGCTTTTCCGAAGCCGATAAGCGCGACGTTGAGCGAAACGCCGGACTTCACCGTTGCGGTTTCATAGTCGATTTGCTCGTCGTCCATAAACTCCGTAAGCGGATAATTGTAGACGAAGTCGTACGCAACGAGCTTATACTTATTGACGTAATGCACAAGTCCCGACGTTCTTTTGACAAATTTCAGGAAAGTGGATTTGTTTTCGGGTTCGCCGAACACGTATGCGTTCAATCCCCTATCGCCGCCCGGGCAATATTTTTCGAGGGACAACTCGCTTATAACGCCTGCGATTTGCTCGGTAAAAGCAAGATTGATTTTGTCGTCGCCAGTGTTCACTATAACTTCTACGCTACGGTTGTCGAAATCCTTGAACAGTTCGCGCAAATTCTTTGCGAAATCGTCTGCCGATTCGACCTTTGCATACGAAACCTTTTCGACAAAAGCAAACTTTTTCAAATCCTCGTTCACTTCTTTTGCCACGACGATGCAGTTTGCGCTCTCGCCTTTTTTCGCAATGGATTTGACTATGCTCTTGTTTTGCGGATTGAAGCCGACCACTACATAACACTTCTTTGCGTTTTTGGCACGCTCTTTCCAAACGTGATTGAGCACTCTTCTGTACACGATAGTAACCGCCAAAAAGCTCGCGTTGAGCGCAACCATAACGAAGCACAACCACATAACCGCCTTAAAAGCGGAATTTGCCTCCATAAGCGGTTTTACGGCGGAATAATCGTACTTCAAAACAACCAAATCCACACTCAACTTCACCGCGTCGAAAAACGCCTCGTCTGCCGCCGAACCGTTAAACTTGTTCGCAAGATAGAACAGAGGAATCGCGACAAAGTAAATCGCCCAGAACTTGCCTTTTTTGTAATTTTTGTAATATTCCAACCTATCCGCCCTGCCGCGTCTTGCGATATTCACTATCGACGTTGCAAGGATTGCAATCATAATTGCAAAGCACAGCCAAATAACGATACTCATGTTTTTCACCTACGTTTTGTTTGCTATATCTTAACACACGCACGACGTTTTTTCCATACGTTATGCCGTTTTTTTGCAATTTTGTTGGAAACGAGTCGATTTTTTATAAAAATATCGTACGTTTGCGTGTTTGCGCTATTGCGAAAAGAGTACGAATATGTTAAAATTATATAAATTATATACAAGTTGGTCAATACTTCCGCATTTTGACGATTTTCGTCTTGCTACAAACGAAGTTGCGATGCGTACGAGGAAAAAATGAAACTTGAAAGGTTATCCGAACAAAATCAAAAATATTATGCCGCCGCCAAAGCTCTGTACGAAGAGGCTTTTCCGGTGTTGGAAAGAAGGGACGATTTAGAGCAGGCACGCATCATGAAAAACCCTGCTTATCACTTCGATTTTATCACGGACGAGGACGGTTTCGTAGGCATTATGCTGTATTGGGAAACGGACTCTTTCGTATATCTCGAACATTTTGCCATTTTGCCCGAACTTCGTTGCAAAGGCAAAGCAACCGCCGCCCTCGGCATACTCGAAGAACAATCTCAAAAAACCGTTATTCTTGAAATCGAGCCGCCTTGCGACGATACGAGCATACGCAGATACCGCTTTTATCAAAGAAGTGGTTTCGTCATGAATCCGCACGAGCATTTGCAAGCAAAATATCACCTTGGCGACGCCGATTTATATCTGAAAATACTCACCTATCCGCGTGAAATATCCAAAGACGAATATGCTGCGTTCCGCAAATTCGTAGACGCGGAAGTTGCCGTAAACGACGAGATCGTCGTGCGTCCCATGCAGGATTGCGACGACCGCATGCAAGTGGCAAATCTCATTTATATGACGGACAAATACATCTATCCATATTGGTTCGACTCCGCGGAGGACGGCGCAAAGGTCATTGCAAAAATGACGTCGTTACCCACGCTTTACAACCAAAAAAATATCACGGTTGCGGTTGCAAAAAACGGACGTATTGCGGGCGTACTCGTTTCGTGCTACTCCCCCGTCATTGAAAACGAGGAGCATATCCGCAAAGCATTCGAAGAGGCAAACGTGCCGTGCGACGAGCGCACTCACAGGATCTTTTCGGACTATTACGCCAAAATGGCGGAGGATAAGGACGGATTTTACGTTGCAAACATTGCCGTCGACCCGCAATTCAGAAACAAAGGCGTTGCGTCAAAACTCATAACTCAAACGATAAAGGACAAAGGCACTTGCCATCTTGAATGCGTCATTGCAAATCAAGGCGCATGGAAGCTGTATCAAAAGCTCGGTTTTCGCATCACGGGAGAATATCCCGGCGTATTCGACGTGCCGTGCTACACAATGGTAAAAGATTAAGAGAGGGAAATTATGGACGTATTTATAAGTTATCGTCGCGACGGCGGCTATGCGCTTGCAAGGCTGATATACGAATGGTTGCACAGAGAAAACATCACCGTTTTTCTCGACTTGGAAGAGTTACGGTCGGGTCCTTTCAACGAAAAACTTTATTCGGCAATCGAGGATTCACAAAACTTCGTGCTTATCCTGCCCTCTCACGCACTTGATCGTTGCTCGAATCAGGACGATTGGCTAAGATTGGAAATCGAACACGCCATAAAATACAAGAAAAACATAATTCCCATCATGGTGGACGGTTTTGAATTTCCCAAAGCATTGCCCTCTTCCATGCAGGTTTTGCCATTCTTCAACGGAGTGCAAATCAGTCGAGAATACTTTGACGCGTCCATGGTCAAGTTGATTTCGATGTTGCAAGGCATTAAGAAGAGCGACGGCGATCTTCTCACCCGCCACGACGACGTAAGATATTATCTTGACGAAGACGAAAAAGAAAAACATCGTTTGCAGACGGAAGATCACCTTTTGGACAAATACGAAACCCCGATAATTCACAAACTTCTGGAAGGCAAAAAGGACGCCGTTTGCCTTGACGTAAACGTGCTCAACCCCGAAAGCGCTTTCCAACGCTTTGAAAATCCCGAAGTCGGCAAAGTCATTGCCCTCACCTACTCCCAAGAAGTTGCCGACAGAGGCAACAACATGCGCAAAGACGACAACGTGCGTTTCTTCGCGACGCAATTCGAAGCGGACGATTTTGAAGACAAACTGGAAAGTTATCTCGACTCGATGGGTGCGGACGGCATAGACTTTGTGTGTTTGAGCATGGCGATTATGGATTTCAAAAAGCCTTTCCGCATATTGCAGGCAATCCGCAACTGCCTCAACGACGACGCGGTGATGATAATTCGAGACGTTGACGACGGCGCAGTGTTTGCCTACCCCGACAACGACGGACTTTTCAGGAAAATGCAATCCTACTATATCCACAACAAGTACAGCGGATTCCGCTACACCGGAAGGCAAATCTATTCGTACGTGCGCAAAATGGAACCGAAAACCATTTGCCTCGAAAAATACGGTATAAACACCGCCGATATGTCGCGCAAAGACAAAAAGATGCTGTTTGAAGCGTGGTTTAGCTTCATCCCCAACGACTTCGGAAGAATGTTGCGTGAAAATCCCGATTCCAAGATTTCACGCGAAGTGGTGGATTTTTGCCAAAACCATTACGACGAACTCAATGAGCAGTTTTTCTCCAACGAAACAATATTCTCGGCAGGTTACGTCATCTATTCCGTACGATTTTAATTTTACTATTTGAAAGGAAAAAAACGGTTTTGCCACTTGTGACAAAACCGTTTTTTGATTATTGATTTATCAAACTATGTGCAACACCTAAATGGTGATTTAGTTATAATCAAAATAGACAACATTTTATAAACGGCAAAGGAATGTAAACTATGAAAAAATATGATTTCGATTTTAAAATCAGTGTCGTGGAAGCGTATAAAAACGGTCTCAACTACAAAGAAATCAGAGAAAAATTTCATGTGACTAAAACTTGTTTTTATGATTGGCTAAAATTATACAACACAAAAGTCCACCAAAAAGAAAAAACTTTTACATACAAGCAATACGAAGAATTACAAAAAAAGTTTGAGAAAATTTCAAGAGAACTTGAAATCATAAAGCTCTCTCATTGCTTCGCAGATTCTCCACGAAAACAAAAAGAGGAAGCGATTGAGCGTCTTATTGACAAATTCCCGATAAAAGAAATGTGTCGAGTGCTGGACTTGCCCGTCGGAACATTTTACAACTATCATCTTCGCAGAGTTGACACCACTCAGAATCAGATTAGGGACGAATACTTAAAAGAAGAAATCATCAAAATCTTTAACGAATCGGGACAAAGATTCTGTGCGCCCAAAATAGCGACAAAATTATCGGAACTCGGGATTAACACAACTAAGAAAAAAGTGTCAAACCTAATGGAACAGATGGGAATAAAAAGCAAACAATGTAAAAAGAGAACGTTTGAAAAGAAGCAAGGCAAATTGGCATCTTGTAAAAACTATCTTAACCGGCATTTTGAACAAAGCGAACCGAATAAGTTTTGGGTTGGAGACGTAACCACCATCTTTATAAAAAACAACAAGTTTTATTTGTGCGTTATTATAGACTTATTTTCAAGGAAAGTCGTTGCTTATAGATTATCCGCTCAAAACAATAGCAACCTAACCGTCAATACATTCAAAGATGCTTTTGAAGAGCGGAACCGCCCTGTCGGATTATGCTTTCATAGCGATCAAGGCGCAAATTACATAAGTTGCGAATACAGGAATTTGCTTAAAATCTTAAAAGTCAAGCAATCATTTTCCAGCAAAGCAAACCCGTACGATAATGCGGTTATCGAATCTTTCTTCTCAAATTTCAAACGAGAAGAGATAAATCATCACGACTATGATTTTTTTGAAGAATTACAGGAATCGGTTAAGGAGTATATGGATTACTACAACGATTATAGACCGCATTTAAGTTTGAAAAATAAAACACCCAACCAAGTCGAAAATGACTATGAGTTGAGCGTTTTATCCGAACTTTCCGTCTAAAAAGTTATCAGATTTCAAGTCCTATGCATGTGGCGGAAGCGGTGGGATTCGAACCCACGAACGAGTTACCCCGTTACCGCATTTCGAGTGCGGGCCGTTATGACCACTTCGATACACTTCCGTATTTTGATGTTGAAAAGCCATTGCGAAGTGGGCATAATCGGCACGCTGTGCGTATTGCCATGACCACTTCGATACACTTCCGTATTTTTGATGTTGATAAGCCATTGCGGAGTGGGCATAATCGGCACGCCGTGCGTATTGCCATGACCACTTCGATACACTTCCTTATAGAAAATATTTATCGAGTTTCAGCGTGGTTTATTATAGTATATAAAATTTATTTTTGCAACAAATTTTGCACGACATGGCTATTATTGTTGACAATATGCGGTTTTTCAATGCCAACTATGCTTGACGGGCGGGAAAATCGTCGTATAATTATATATCATATATATTATTAATAAATCCAAAACTATATGAATATGCGGAGCGACTATATGAAAAAATACGCAATTGCAAATGCAAATATCATAACCGGCAAACTGGGCGACGGCGTGCAAAATGGCAAATACATTGTCGTTGAGGACGGCAAAATCGCAAGCATAACCGACGACAAAAGCGCGACAAACGGGCTCAAAGTTATCGATCTTGACGGCAAGTACATCCTCCCCGGCCTTATCAATCTTCACGTGCATCTTCCCGGATCGGGCATGCCAAAGGACACCAAAAAGCAAAACAAAAAGACGGTGCGCTTTTTGATGGATCACGCGATCACAAAGCAAATCGTGTACCGTCTGTGCGCAAACTATGCCAAGGTCGAACTTATGTCGGGCGTAACGACGATCCGTACGGTCGGCGGCCTTGACGACATCGACTCCAAAATTCGCGACAACGGCGAAAAGGGCAAGTTGAAAGCTCCGAGGGTGATTGCCTCGAACATGGCGGTATCCGTCGAAAACGGGCATATGGCAGGTGTTTTGGCATACGAAGCGAAAGACGCGGAAGACGGAAGACGCTATGTTCGCGAAATTGCAAAAACCAAACCCGACCTTATCAAACTTATGATCACGGGCGGCGTTTTGGACGCCAAAAAAGAAGGCGAACCCGGCGTGTTGCGTATGTCCCCCGAAATCGTAAAAGCGTGCTGCGACGAGGCGCACAAACTCGGTTTCAAGGTTGCGGCGCACGTTGAAAGTCCTCTCGGCGTAACCGTTGCACTCGAAGGCGGCGTTGACACGATCGAGCACGGCGCAAACATCGGCGAACACGAGATCGCACTCTTCAAACAAAACGGTTCCGCTCATGTGCTTACAATCTCTCCAACCATCCCCCTTTGCATGTTCGACTTGTCCGTATCGGGTGGCACTCCGCTTCACAAAGTCAACGGAAAAGTTGTGTTTGAGGGCATGCTGGACTGCGCGAAAAAGTGTCTTGAAAACGATATACCCGTCGGTCTTGGCACGGACACCGCTTGCCCGTTCGTAACGCACTACGATATGTGGAGAGAACTCCGCTATTTCCAAAAATATCTCGGCGTAAGCAACGAGTTTGCAATTCACACCGCAACAGAAGTCAATGCGCAAATCGCATGCATTGACAAGAAAACCGGCACGATAGAAGCGGGAAAATCGGCAGACTTTATGGTTGTGGACAACAACCCTCTCGAAAATCTGGAAGCATTGCGCACGCCCAAAATGGTCGTGTTGCGAGGCAATGTGATAAAAAATCCGAAAGTCAAAAAATTCCAATACGTCGAAGACGAATTGGATAAGTACGCAAAATGACAAAGAGCGGTGCGATTCGCACCGCTTTTTTTGAGAGTGATATTCGTCCTCTACAAGAGGTGGACGGCGTGAACTCTAAAATAAAACATCACCCCTTCCCTTCGGGCATTCCCCTATTGCTCAGAATTATGCAGTTATTCTGCAAAACAACACATCGTTCGCAAGAGGGGAAGGCGGCACTCGCATAGATAAGTATCGTTCCTTTGTTATATCACTGCGCTTTGTGCGCCAGGCAGTGGCCAACAGACGGCGCAGTCGCTTGTACTATCCGTCAAGCTCGGCGCTTAAATTCTCGCCGCCGTTGCGGCTCGTGTTACGTCTTTTAAGTTGCACATACCGTGTATAAGAACGCTTCGAATTGGTGTCCGTTCGGGTGTGGGTATCCCACCCACAACTGCAACGAAGTTGCAATATCACTTGCGCAAAGCGCAAATATCACTGTTGCCATAGGCAACAATATCACGCACGAATTCGTGCATATCACTCACATTGCCTTGCGGCTCGCACTTCGAATAAGCACATTCCGTGTATAAGAACGCAAAGCCCCTTGAGTGGCAACCCTAATGTACATATCGTACATGAGTTGTCAATCAAGGGGCTTTGTAAGGAACGAAGTGACGGAAGAGCGATTGTTACAAAGTCAATCGCGTCCAATGCTATTCGCTCAATAGTGCGCTCAGGTCAAATCTTTGTAAAGTTGCTTGATAACCTTATCAAAATACTCGATTCCGTCCTTCTTTGTTGACACCATTTTGTTGACTTCGGAGTTGTAAAGATCGTTCTTTTTGGCTTCGAGAATGGTGTCATGAATGACATCGTGAAGCGTCTTTACATCGTCGGCATTCTTGGCAAAAGTCATAACGTAGTCCATAGGAAGTTTGCCGTCAACAAGAGTTTGTGAAGAGCCTGTCTTTATGTTGCTTGCATCATAGACGGTGTAGGAGTTGAGAAGCACGAACACGCCTGCGTATGCATCGTTGTTTGCCGTTGCCTTTTCCGCTCCGTTGACAAGGCTGTCTGCCACAACAAACGCTTTGTTGTTGCCTTTAAATTCACCGTTGACAAGGTTTCCTTTGAACATATCATCGCTCACCGTTCCGTCCGAATATGCGCCCGTACCCGCAGCGACAAGTTTGCGTGCATAGTCTGTAAAATCTGTGAGGAACTTGCTATCTTTGCCTTCCGGAGAAACGAGGTAACCGAGTCCGTTGTTGTTGGAATCTTTGTTTGTTGCGCCGGAGTCGTCACTGACAAGGTATGCCCACTTTGTTGCTACTTCGCGAAGCCAATAGACGGTTTCTTCTTTTGAAAGGTTTGCGTCTTTGACTTGTTTCAAGCTGTTGTGAATCTGATGAATCAAGCCGACCTGATCATCGATGTCGAACACTGGCACTTCGTTCATCAGGTACGCCATTGCAGGATGCTCGGTTGCGTTGAACTTGATTTCATACTTGCCTGTTTCCGCATTTTTTTCGAATGACAGGATTTTATTGTAGTTGTTGCCACCCTCGACTTGATATTTGGTGTCGGCAACCTTGCCTACGTTGTTGTAGGGGTTCTTTGCGTCGGTCATAGGATCGCGAAGTTCGATCTTCTTGCCGTCCGCATCTTCGACAACCGCGTCTGCATCGTATTTCGGGTTGGAAACATGTGCCGTCATCTTGGAGATCAGACGATTGCGTGTAAGCAAAATCGCTTCGACGTTTTCGGGATTGTTCTTCGCCATGTCGTTGAGGACCTTCATATCCTCCGCACCGAGTTTGAAGAGGATATTGATGACAAATCCGTAACCTTGATCGTCTGCGGGATGATAGTAAGTCTTGTTGAGCGTGCTTGTGAGTGCGGATTCGTAAGAAGAATCGCTGCCCGCAAATGTCTCTTTGTTCTTTGCGACTTGTGCGTTGAACTCTGCCTCGATTTCAGCCTCGGTGACGGATGCGCTGTCGCCGATCATGCGTTTAAGTCTTGCAACGAGCAACGATTGATATTGAGCATTGAGATAGTAGTTGTAGCACTCTTCAACACTCTCTTTGTAGAGATTGTTTTTGAGGTTGTTTTCCATCTCGGAAAGACCTTCGTTGATGTAGTCTTTGAGGACGGAAACAAGAGTTTTGCCGCTATCGACGATGATGTTGTCCACAAAGTCTGCTTTGAGGAATTTGGTTGTGAAAAGGCTGTCCTCTTTTGTGTCGTCAAGGAGTTGTGCCTTGTACTCCGCAGAGAAGAACTTGTTTGAAAGTTCGACATCCTCTTTGTCGGGATCGTAATCGTCCTCTTCCTCTTCCGCGGGAAGCTCGGTGCGAGGCGCAAGATATTTTTCCCATTTTGCATAAAGAGTTGTGGTTTCGGTGATCTTGGTGTTTTCAAAATCGAACTCTTCACCGTTAAATTCCTTGTCGACGTACCAGCCGTAGAAGGTGTAACCGTCTTTGGTGGGATCGCTCGGCTCTTTTGCAACAGTGTCCTTTTGGATCTTTTGCTTTTCAACGCTCGAACCGCCGTTTGATTCAAATCTGACATACACGGGATCGGTCACTTTGGTTGTCGTGTTGTCCTTCTTGGAATCGGACGTAGAAGTGTTTGCGTTGTCTTCGGTGATAAGGCTCTCAACCGTCGAAACGAGGGAATCGAGCAAACTTTTGTTTGTGTCCTCGATAGCCTTGTTCTTTTCGCTTGCGGAAAGCAATTCGGCAATGGATGAAGGAAGCGCCGTCATGTGTTTGAGCTTGGCGACTTTCTCTTTTGCAAAAAGGGTAAGAAGCTTTTGTTGAGCAAGCGATTGAGCAAGATAATTTGCGGCAGCCTCATAAGTCATGCCGTAATATTGGACATAATAAAAGGCATAACTATTGAAACTGGACGCAAGCTCGAACTTATACACGTTTTCCGTTTGCGTGCCGAAATCACCGGTATAGGTGACGGATGCGACAACTTGCTGTGCGTCGCGTTTGTCGTTCTTCTTAAAGATTTCGTCGCAGCCCACCAATAATGTCATGCTCATAGCAAGCAATAAAACGATGGCTGTTGCGACAATCAATTTCTTTTTCATATTAAACTCCATATTGTGAGCATTATATCAATAGTACACCTATTATACACGCACGAGGGGGCGCACGCAAGCATTTTTGCGACATAAACCAAATAATTAAAATTGTTTTTGCACCGTTTTTGCAAAAAAATCGACTCGCTGCGCGCCAAAGAAAACAAGGCGCTTTGTGCGGATAGAACTCGTTTTTTTTTGCAGAATCGAAACCTGACGTAAAAATTAGAATATCGATTTTTCACAAAAATCCAACGTCCTCACCCACCCGTATTTTTTTCGATTTGCTCGCGCTTTTTAAACTTTTTTTGCAAATGTTTGACGGCTTTCGAAATTTATTTTTGCAAACGCTTGACAATTTTTTTGATTTATCATATCATAAGCAAGCATTGAATATCGCGGGGTAGAGCAGCTGGTAGCTCGTCGGGCTCATAACCCGGAGGTCGTTGGTTCAAATCCTTCCCCCGCAACCACATGCGAGATCGAATCGAGCAATCGAAGTTACGACGTCGATTTGAAAACGATTCGGACTTGCAACCTCTCGTTGTGCGGAGTGCGCAAAGGCACTCCCCGCAACACAACACAAATTGTATGGCGGCGTAGCTTAGTTGGTTATAGCGGCCGGTTCATACCCGGCAGGTCATTGGTTCGAATCCGATCGCCGCTACCATACGGAAGCTTAGCTCAGTTGGTTAGAGCATCTGCCTTACAAGCAGGGGGTCACAGGTTCGAGTCCTGTAGCTTCCACCATCTGAACTCAAATAAATCGAAATACGGCCCTATGGTCAAGTGGTCTAAGACATCGCCCTTTCACGGCGGTAACCCGAGTTCGAACCTCGGTAGGGTCACCACAAGCCAATAATACGAACTCAGATAATGGGTTCGTATTATTTTTTTCTTCGAGAATTTTTTGCTACTAAATTACATCTATAAATTCAAAGAATTTATCAAAATCTCTTATTATTGAATCAAACACAATTAAGCAAAACACCACCCATAGGATGATTCTTTTATTTAAAGATTTTTTGTTTCACCACTTCAAGTGGTGATTTATTGTCGCTAAAGGCTACAAAAATATAGAGCCGTCAAAAAAGACGGCTCGTTTGCTTTGTTGCTCGTGCACAAACTTACAGTGTTATCCAGAGCGCGGGGACTACGCCGCCGTCAGGCGTCAGATCGGTGCTTTTTATGGCGCCCTTCTGATGTCTGTCCAGAACGAAGGTAGCGTATCCGTCGTTGCCACCACTACTACCTATAGACGGCGAACGAGTGTACCAGGTAACGTATTTTTTATCGTAAATATCCATCGGCGCGCCGCGGAATTTGGCAAAATCGGATGCTTGCAGGTTTCTTGCGGGATCTTCTGCTTTTACGTCCTTATTAAAACCGTACGCCGTTGTGGTAATATCTCTCAAAGACAGCAAAAAGATCTTATCATCCGTATCTTTACATTGGGCTGCATACTTGTTTTCCCCAGGCTTGTTTTGCGAGCTGTAAGTATCCGGGTAATACGTCGGGTATTCGTCCGGATTGCAACTTCTCGCGCTGTTGTCGAGGCGCGTGGTCTGTATGATTTTCTTTTGCAAATCGTTGAACACCTCGTTATAGAAGGTTTCGTTGAGCCAACGGCGCAGGAAACAATATTCCCAGTTGTTGGCGTAAGTTCCGTCCATATTACCATTTTGATCTTTTCTGAAAATGCCGTATTCGCCGTTATAAAAGCCTGCTTCTCCTCTATTGGGTTCCAGCCAAAAGGCATCCAAAGCGATGTCGCTCATAATATAGGCGGAATTGTTGCTTGTGGTTAAAATTCTCCATTTTATCGGTTCTACCTTAAACCAGTACACTTGATGATTAGTATAACCGTTTTCACTAATCTTAGAATAACCAAGACTTCCATATATAGCCGGACGAAACTCCTTCATATAAAACCCTCGGTATTTTGTACCGCTATATATAACGTCTATATACCAGATATCCTTCGAATTTTCATAATATGACCAGTTTTCGGGTTTCTCGAGGACAGTGTAAATTGTGTACTCGGGAATAGTCCCTGCCACTTCGTTAAGTTTGGCGATTACATTCTCGTCGCGCTCTAAGGTTTGCGGCCAGTAACCGAAATAGATATAGTTGCCCTCGCGAGTGTATTTTACGGGATTGCACTCATTGCAGGTGGTGCATACGTCGCAAACGTAACTATGCTTGCCGTTGGCGGGGATTTCCACTTTCGTATTATAATCGCAACCCTCGCGCTGACATTCGTCGTATTCCTCCCAGCCGGGCAGGCAGTCCGCTTGTTTAGCCTCGTGATGTTTGAGATTGTGTCCGAGAGCCTTTTCGACGTATCTATCCACCTTTGTGTTGTAGTCGCAACCTTCGCGATTGCAGGTGGAATAGCCTCTCCAATACCCGTCCTCGGTGCAGGTTGCGTCGTACGGATCGTGCCATTGCAAATCGTGTCCGAGAGCGGGCAAACCATTATAATCGGTATGATAGTCGCAACCCTCGTTGGAACACTTTGTATACTCCTCGTTGCCCCACTTCTCGCAAGTCGGCTCAACGCGCGGCACGGTTATGGATAAATTATGCCCCATGGCGGGTATTTCCTCGTACCCTTCGGTTTTTCCGCAATAATGCTCGCATCTTTTGTACGCTTTCCAGCCGATTTCGGTGCAAGTCGGCTCTTTTGCGGCAACGTCCTGCATATCGTGTCCGATAGCGGGTATCGGCTTCTGCTCGGTATAAGTACATCCCGGATTTATGCAACGTTTGCCGTGGGTAAGTCCGTCTTTTTCGCATCGGGGATCGTAACCTTTTTCTTCGCGCAGGTTATGATCGGCAAGTTCGCCGTATTCAAAGGTTTCTCTGCCCAGACTGCCGCAAATACTGCAAACAAGCCTATACACAGCCTTCCTTTGGCATGTTGCATTGTCCACAAGGTTTCTGTCGGTAACTTTTTCGACATAACTGTGTATATGCTGTTGATCGGCATTTACCAGTCCCGCAACGACAAAATACGAAAAACTTGCCGTTTCAAAGTAAATATTGTTGCCATCAACCGCGGTTTCGAGTTCCTCGACGGAGTTGTCGCTTTTGACGTGATAGGTGACGTAACCGTCCGCCTCAAACGGTTTCGGCATAGTGATTCTGACCTTGCCGCCCGGTTGCACCTTTTCGCCGCCCTTGGTAAGAGTAATGTCGAATACGGCAACGCGTGCGCTGTCATACGGCTTATCGATCACCGACATAGCCGCCTTGCCTTGCTCGCTGTCCGCAGAATGATGTATACTGCTCAGCGCCGAGCCGCTTTCAAACACGCCGTCCGCGGTAATGCCGCTTTCGGCAGTCAGTTTGCTTACTTCTCCGTTTTTATCGCCGCAAGCGACCAGCGTAAGACACAGCGACAACGCAAGCGCAAGCGCAAAGAAAAGTAATGATTTTTTCTTCATCGATGTCTCCTTTATAGAACACGACACGAATAAGCGGGTTTTTACGCCCGCTTATCCGTTATTTTGATCAGATAATAACTTTTAAGTTATTTTTCTACGATTTTGCCACCCAATATATCACCGGGATCCTTATCAAGTTTTATAATAACTCTACCGTCGGAAGGAATTGCACAACCACTTGCGCTTGTTGTGCCTCCGGCTATGATTTCTGTAATCGTGGCTTCGCCCACTTTTGTGCCATCCTTCTTGTAAATCTCAACCGTTTGTCCGACCTGGAAGTATCCCTTTTCAACAGTCGCGTAAATCCTTTTTTCTTCCGCTTCTACGATTTGGATCGGACCGGAAGTTGACTTTTCGGTTAACTTCTCAACAACCGTAATCTCAACTGTCGTAACGGACGGGGATTTGGTAACGATTTTGTAGTTTTCCATAACAGGGTTCGTAATGTTTGCTATTTTAAGGAAGAAGCAATCAATCGTTACCTTCTTTTTCTGGTCAGGGACAAGCTTAGAACCGTTGGTTTGCAACCCTGCTTTTTCGTTGTTAAGCCAAAGTTGGATTTTCTGACCTTCGATAAGATTATCGTATTGTCCGAGTAAAAACGTTTTGCCGCCATCATTCGACAGAGTGTTTTGGTTAGGACCGTAACCAAGTTTGAGCACGAACTCATACGGTTTGATGGTGAAAGTCTTTATTTCGGAAACCGCTTCCGCCCATTCGTCCGTTGCCGTAACGCCGATGCGGTATTCATACTCTCCCGCGTTCGTGAGAACGTTGGCGACGTTCAAATTCCTTCCCCATTCTCCGCCTACTTCACGGAACTCGACGTATTTTTCGCCGGAAGAAATAGGCGTGATATTTTCTACGCCGCCTTCAATTGAAGGGGTGCTTAATTTTTTAAAAAGGTTATCAAAGGTGAAGTTCGCCACTTGCTTTCCGTCGTACATTTTATCTTCAATGCTCTTGACGGTAAGCGTTCTTGATTTCGCCTTCATAGTGAATTTGACGAACGCGTCTCCGAAATTGTAGTTGGCGCCTTCCGCATATTTAATGTGTACTCGGAACGTTCCCGTTTTAAAGTTTATTACTTCTTCTTTTGTAAGGTTACGACTCCAAACGCCATTTTCAAGTTCTTTTTCCCAGAAGATAGTCCTTTCGCCGTAACCGGTGCCGATTTCAACGTAATTTGTTGTGGGATCGGGGATACTCTGTGCGCCGATAACAAGATTATTGAATGCGTCTGCATTGCTGATTGTAAAGTCGACGATGTCTGCTTTGACGATGTCCACGTTAATGTTTTCTATTGCAAGGCTGTAATTGCCCGCGTCTTTTCCGGTGATTTCAAAGCTTTGGACTGCCGCGCCGACGTTGGCACTACTCATTGTAACGGTAATTGTTGCTTCTTCGCCTGGAATCAATTCGGCGGGCTCGCCCGTAAGAATATTTGAATTATCGTATGAATGCTCCCAGGCAACGCTGATTACCATGGGGGTGATTGCAAAGTCAAAAGTTTTTGAAGTGGCTTTCCACTCTGCCGTGGCTGCTACGCTGACTTTCACGGTATATTCGCCGGCATTCTTCGGGGCGGTCGCAGTGTACGTATTGTCGTCCGCGCCTTTTGCCTTGAACATAATTGCGGGTTCGCGATTGCCTTCAATTACGAAATCGTCTTTCGTAATCGCAAGAACTTCTCCGTCATATTCCTTGCCAAGCGTTTTGCCTTCTGCAAGTTTAATTTCGTTGTCTTTTGCGCCAAGTGCGTCGATGGTTTCTGTCTTTTCGTATCCGCATTTCGTGCAGGTAAATTTCTTTTCACCGACTACGCCGTAGTCCGCCGGTTTGGTAACTTCGCCTTCGTCAAAGGTATGCGCGGCGAAATTGCCCTTTATTACGTCATGCGTGGGAGCCGTTGCGTCACAGGTCGAATCGTGCCAGTGTCCCGACTCGTCTTTTTTCCATTCCTCGCCGTAAGTGTGCGTTGCGGTGCCGGAAATTGTCCTTTCGGTTTCGTATCCGCATTCACATACGCCCTTTTCGACTTTGTCCGTATGAAAGCCTGCGGGCGTTTTTTCTGTCCACGTGAACACGTGCGGGGTTTTCTCCGTTGTGTCGGTGTGCTGCTTCGTGGTGCATTCGTGCCAGTGATTTGTTTCGTCAAACTTCCATTTGCTTGAAAACTCATGTTTATTTTTGTTGCAAGCGGTAAGCACCGAGAGCGATAAAACAAGCATCAACGCTATCGCCAAAATAGTGAACAGTGATTTTCTTTTCATGGTTTTCGTCTCCTTTTTTCTAAATTAATTTATTTCAAACCGCAAATCGAGAATTGCGTTCTAAAACCGTTGTTTATTGTGTTTGTATGCCTTTGTCGGATTATTTTACCACAACGCTATACTTATATTTAATCGTTCCCATTCCCAATTGGATATTGCTCTGTATAATGGTTGTTTTATCTGCTGACAACTCAAACGTTGAGCCGGCAAGCAATCCGTATTTGTGCGCGGGGATTTCTTGTTCCATATCTTCTTGGCTGTCATAGAACACGATAGCAGAGCCTTTAATCCTGTACAACAGCGTTCCGATGCCTTTGCCTTTATCGTCTTCTTCGCCCGGGTTTTGATCAAAAGTCACCGACACGGAATCTTTATCCGCCGCAAAAACGAGCGTAATTATTGATGCCTTATGAGTTTGTATAAACTGTTCTTCCGTCATTTCCATTTCCGCGAGAATCGCTTGCTTGACGGCTTCGGACTCCCACTCGACGGTTGCGTCGACTTTATTGAAAGTCTTGCCCTTGATGTCGGCAGTCGCCCATTTTGCGTAGAGCGTGAAAACTCTTGCCGGCATATATGAAAAACTGAATGCCGTGTCGGAAAGCGTTACGCCGCCATCCGTGCTTTCATACCAGCCTGCAAAAACAAAACCGTCTTTGGTGGGATCGGCAGGAGCCGTAATCGCCGCGCCTGCGCTTGCCTTAACGGGTTGTACCGCGCTGCCGCCTTTGCTGTCAAAAGTTATAGTATATTCTGTTTCGGCAACAAGTTTATCAATCTTCTCGGTCTTTTCTCTGCGGCAGACCGTGCAGGTGTAAACCATAGCGCCTTCTTTTTCCGTGGTAGGCTCAACAGTCACGTTGCCGCCGTTCCAGGAATGCTCGGCTTTGTCTTTGGTTTCCTTGCAGCCCTTGTCTGCGCACGCGTGCCAATGATGAGTTTCGTCGTTGCTCCATTCTTCCGAAAAGTTGTGTTCCCCGTTCTTGTTGCAAGCGGTAAGCACCGAGAGCGACAAAACAAGCATCAACGCTATCGCCAAAATAGTGAACAGTGATATCCTTTTCATGGTTTTCTCCTTTTGATTAGATTGTTTTTGATTCATATATTTCAAATCGCGTTTGGGATTGGCGATGTGAAATCAATTTTGCATTATTGCAAAATGCGTACTTTTCAAGGCAAAATACGACACATAAAGTACCGATTTTGTCAGTCTTTATTCTTTTTGCTCTTGTTCTTCAACTCCTCGCACTTGCGCTTAAATGCCTCGCCCATGCGCTTGAAAGCCTCGCCGAGGTCTTTGAAGTTCTTTTTCTTGACAGCGAACCAGAAGATTGCAAATCCACCGATTCCTGCGACCGCTACTGAACCGATTACAATACCTGCAATTTGTCCGCCCGACAGACCGTCCTTTTTAGCGGGTGGGGTGATTTCGCCACCGCCCGAAGACTTATCTTCATATACAGCCGTAGCCTTCTCCCGATTTATTCGCACGAAAAGTGAACGGTTCTGTTCCAGTAGCCTCAATTTTGTAGTTGCTACCGTCTTTCGCCTTGTATTCTTCGCCCTTTAATGCATTAGGGAGAGTGCCCATATGGTTTTTTCTATCAACGTCATTACCACCTGTTTTGACGATTGTCGGCGCTGTTCCGTCTTCTCCTACCGCATATGCTGCAAAAGTCGGGCTTGCAAATACAATGCCGAGCATAAGCACAAAACATACCACAAGAAGCGTCATCGATAGTCTGGTTTTTGTCAATGTTTGTTTCATATTAGGTTCCTTCCTTCGATGTTGTTTTAGGGCGAGGTTCGCCCTCGGTTTGCCGAGAAATTTTTATCGTCAATTCTTGAAAATTTCTCATTGTTATGGTATAGTGATTTATACAATAAAGGTATAGGATATATTGTCTTAAATATATCAACACTATATCATCATCAAAATTATATGGGTTAAAGTGTCGCGTGTCCCCTACCCAAACCCCCAAAAGGTAGGGAAAATTCAAAAAAGTTTGGATTTTTTTCAAAATTTTTTGTCGTGCACTTCCTGCGGATTGCTTCGCAAAACAAGGAATCTCTTTATGAAAAAAACTTTGCCGATAATCGTTTTTATTTGTATGCTTGCGCTTTTGCTTTTCGGGTGCGATAGGCAAGAAACGTTACTCAATCCTCAAAAGCCGGTCACGCTCACGATGTGGCACGTCTACGGCGAGCAAGCGGATTCGCCAATGAACAGATACGTTGAGGATTTCAACCGCACCGTCGGCAAGGAAAAGGGCATCATAGTCAACGTTACTCTCATGTCCAATGCATCGCAAATCGGGCAAAAACTCGTCAATGCTCAAAACGGAGTCGCCGGCGTACCAGCGATGCCCGACCTGTTCTTCTGCCACAACTCAAATGCGCAAGAACTTGGCGCAAACAACTTGCTCGACTGGCAGGACGTTTTTTCGGCAAGCGAACTTTCGGATTTCATTGGCGAATTTGTATCCGACGGCATGGTTGACAACTCGCTCTCGGTGCTTCCCGTGTCAAAGTCCACCCACCTGCTCTTTTTGGCAGGCGGCGCGTTCGACAAATTCGCAAAAGAACAAAACGTGACCTACGCCAACCTCGCAACATGGGACGGTTTCTTCTCCGTTGCCGAAAAATATTACAACTATTCCGGCGGAAAGCCATTCTGCGCCCTCGACTATCTCATGCGCTCCGTCGAGCTTGACGCAATAAGCCACGGCGCAGTCGATTTCTACCAAAACGACTGGTACAAGCAAAACGTCACCTTGATTGCCTCTTACAAAAAGTTTGCCTCGGCAATCGCCAAAGGTCATATCGTCGTGTCCGACCTGTACTCAAACACTCAGGTTATGACGGGACAAACCATCGCTGGTATATCATCCTCCGCCGCCGTGCTCTACTACAACGACACAATCACCTACCCCGACAACACCCAAGAGCCGACCAACCTCAAAGTCCTGCCCGTGCCGACTTCGAGTGGCAAAAAGTATGCTACACAAGCAGGCGTAGGGCTTTGCGCCTACAAGACCACGCCTCAAAAAGCCGAGGCTGCCACTGCCTTTGCAAAATGGTTCACCGAGGAAAAACGCAACCTTGACTTCGTCGCTCAAACAGGTTATATGCCGGTCAAAAACGGCGCATTCGACAAGTTGGAATCTTACACTTTCAAGACGGAGGCTTTCAGAAACACTTACGCCGCCTTGAAGTCCACCGTGGAATCCTGCACCTTCCTATCCGAGCCGTCGATGGCAGGCTACTTTCCAAACACATACACGCTCTATTCCAAAATTCGCGCACTGCAAAAGGAACTGCCCTCGATGTACGAAAACGGCAAAACCGAAGAGGAAATCACCGACCAACTCGTTGACATGTTCCTCTCCATCCCCGCCGCTTAATCGTTGCACAAAAAACGGCATAATAATATCAAACACGCAAAACCCGCGTTTTTGTTTTGAAATCGACGCTTTTCGTCATAAACCGACAGCAATATATGAACACTCCGAAAATCATAAAACCAAAAAAATCGTCCATGAAGCACAAACTGTTCTGGTACATGCTTGCGCTTGCGGTTATCGTTTTGTCGTTTTTGGGGTGCGGTCTGTTCTTCTTCGGGCACTTCTCCACGGCAAAGGAAAGCGTTGAAAACAATCTTGCATTCCAGATGCGCACTTACGAGCGTCAAGTGTCCAAATACTTTGAAGATATGACAAGAATGGGCAACTCGCTTTCCTACTCAGTTGCCCAGAAAACAGACGCATATCTCGCCTCCGAGGGCATTGAATTTGACGACTTGAACGACGATTCGACGCGCATTGCCGCGCTTCAAAATATACTGTTCGATAAACTGGGCATAGAGTTGATGAAAACCGACTGTTCAGGCGCGTTTTTGATACTCAATGCCACCGTCAACACACATATCGACGGCGCGGAACACTCCAAAACGGGTATGTACTTCCAGCGCGCTTCTCTCGACGAAACCGACGAGACGTTGCTCCTCTACCGCGGCATTTCAGACATAGGACGCAACCGTGGCGTCATGCCTCATCGGCAATGGCGTCTTGAATTCAATCTATCCAATCTACCCGACGGCGACAAGGTGATTGCACTGTTAGAATCCGCCGAAAAAACTCCGCGTCTGACGCAAATTTCAAGGCTTTACGGCACCAGCGAACGCACAATGAACTTTGTTGTGCCAATCGTCGGTGACAACAATAAAGTCTACGGCGTGTGCGGCTTTGAAATCTCCGAAAACTACTTCAAAAAGTATTTTGCACAATCGACACAGCTCGAACACCTCACCTGCATGTTCTTCCCCAAAAACGGCGGCACGTACAACACCGTCAACGGATTTTCGGCAGGCGTGTACGGCGGCTACTATCTTCCTCCGCAGGGAGAACTTACCGTTGAGGATATGGGCGGCGGACTTACCGCTTTGCATTCGCGCGACGGCAATTCCTCTTTCGTTTCCAAGACGCAATTTGCCACTATTTGCGGCGACGAATACGTGCTTATCGTGTCCTATCCCAAGGAAGAATACGACATTAACGTTGCAAACAACGTCATTTCGGTGGTACTGCTAGTGTTGCTGCTTGTCGGCATGACCGTTGCAGTATGCGTGTTTTTCAGCAAACGTTTCTTGCGTCCGCTTCTCAAGGGCATAGAGCAAATCCAGAAACAAGAACACAAGAACGCCGAGTCGGAATTTGTCGAAATAGACGACCTTTTTGCTTTTCTTGCCGAACAGGATAGAATCAAAGATGAGGAAACCGAAAAACTCCGCACACAATGCAACGAACAAGGTTTTTCTCTCGAACAAAAACAAGCGGACATCGACCGTCTTGCCTACTCTCGTAAAAACGAGGTATCTCCCGACGACTATGAGATGTTCAAAACGGGACTGAAAACCCTCACCAAAACCGAAAAACAAATCTTCGGCTTGTATCTCGAAGGCAAATCCGCAAACGAAATTATGGAAATTTGCCACATACAACAAGGCACGCTCAAATATCACAACCACAACATTTTAGGCAAACTCGGCGTGTCCTCGCGCAAGCAAATGCTCCGCTATGCAACTCTTCTCAAACAAGAAACTCAGAGCAAATAACATAGTTTTTCGTTAAAATTACACTTCAATTCAAATGATGCGTCATTTTGTTCATCACAAAACCCGACTATTGCAGTCGGGTTTTTTCTATTCTACCAAGATTTGGATATTTCATATCCTCACGCCTTGCGTGCCGAACTCGGGACACCCGACTGACGTTTCACTATGCGGATAAATTCGCTCGTTCCACTATTACGGCAGTCGCCAACCGCGCTGCCTACGAACCTCGATAGGGTCACCAAATGACAATAATACGAACTCAGATAATGGGTTCGTATTATTTTTTCTTCGAGAATTTTTTGCTACTAAACTGTGCCTATAAATTCAAAGAATTTATAAAAAACTCATATTGCTGATTTTGTGCAATTAAAGCACCACCCAACGATAAGATAAAGCATCATACCCCTATTTTACAATTTGAGCCGCTCGGAAACCGAACGGCTCATTGCTGTCTTTGATTATTCCGCTAACGTAATATCAACCATTACGTGCGTCGCTGAAACGTTATTAAGACATTTCTTGATTTTTTCTTATTGTTATCTCCGTTTGCTTTCCCCTTGCCCCGAAAGGCAAGGGGTGATTGTTTAATGCCTATTGTTTAATGCCGGTTATTTCTTCTTAAACAATGCAATCAGGTCGGCGAACTTCTTTTTCTTGACTGCAAACCAGAAGATTGCAAATCCGCCGATTCCCGCAAGCAGCACCGAACCGATTACGATTCCTGCAATCTGTCCGCCCGAAAGTCCCGTCTTTTCGGATTGTTCGCCACCGGGTTGCCCGCCGCCGGGTTGCTCGCCGCAGCCCGCGTTGATGTCCTCATAAACCGCCGTGAGCGATACTTCGCCCGTGACGGTGAAGGTATAGATGGCATCCGTGCTGACGATATTGCCGCTCGCGTCTCTCCATCCCTTAAAGGTCTTCCCTTCTTCGGGGGCGTTTGCCGTGATGGTGACCGTTTCTCCTTCGGTATAGTTGCCCGTGCCGTTACCGCCCGTGACAGTCACCGGTACTTGCGCGGGTTCTCCCGTCGCGGGAATGCTCTCGACCTGTTTATAGCCGCAAACCGAGCAGATGTGCTCCTGCTCACCGTCTACCGTCGCGGTCGGGGGAGTGACGACCGTCCAATCTCCATAGGTGTGGGGTGCAACGCCGAGTTTTTCGGTGCAACCCGTGCATTTGTGCCAGTGGTTGGTATCGTCCAAGAGCCATTCTTCGCCCGGGGTGTGAGTAACGTGTCCGAGAGCGGGTGTGATGATATATCCGCAGGCTGTGCATGTGACGGCTTCGGTTTCGGTGGCTTCCGCGCGGTCGGGCACGTGGGGAGCGACATCCACTTCTTCACCGCAAGCACAAACGTGCCAGTGTCTCGTGCCGTCCGATTGCCAGGTTGCCGAGGTTGCGGAGTGCAACTCGAAGTTGGACTGTATCGTCACGTTAGACGTGGACACTGTAAAGTCGGTTGAAGTTGCGGCGTTGTTTGCAAAGTCGCCTTCGCCCGTTTTTGCCCAGCCTGTGAAGTGATAACCTGCGGGTGCGGCGATTGCGGTGAGGCTGACGGTCTCCCCTGCCTTTTTGTAAAGGTCTTCGGTATTTGTGCCTTGCTTGATCGTCACTTTGG
>ERZ1026968.184-NODE-184-length-33270-cov-6.762156_pt1 | contig 33270 bp, 25 predicted proteins | sample MGYA00519295_ERZ1026968 | MGnify/ENA primary metagenome ERZ1026968 (study PRJEB26926, sample SAMN06164480) | human gut metagenome | biome: ENVO:00009003; feature: ENVO:2100002; material: ENVO:00002003 | host: Homo sapiens | place: USA | collected 2012 ...
CCTCATGACACACCGCCGTAGTTTTCGCATCTCTCTTTTCTGTGCTGAGACGGAAGTCGAAGTTATATCCGAAGTTACATAAAGCTCCCGTCTTAGTCCTCCTGTCCTTCCTTCCGATTGCAAATACGAATCCGTCTATCTATAATCCCGTGGCACCGGAATAGTATCTCTCAGGAAATCACGTCGCGGTCCTTCGGATGCCCCGGCTTTTGATTCAGTTCCTTTCGCTGCCTTACTCCGCTTAGTCTTTCTGCCTTCCAAGTTCTTACTGGACGTATTCTTTTTCTTTTTATGACACGACGCCACTTCGTAGTTTTCATCTTCGGCGGCGTCATCGGCTGCCGGGCGGTAGATGACGGTCTGCACCGGCACCTGCGACGCGGCGTCGCCGATGCGGCCGCAATAGCGCATAACGAAGCCGAGGGACGTGATGGCAAGTGTCACAAACACTAATATCACTATCCCTCGGCGTTCCTGTTTCCCCAAACCCATATTCTATCATTCTATCCCGTATCGGGAAGTAACGTGCTTAGCTCTGACGGGCCACGCGCTTGCGGTCGTTCTCGTCAAGCAGTATCTTGCGCAGGCGTATGTGATGGGGCGTTACCTCCACATACTCGTCCTCCTTGATGTATTCCAGTGCCTCCTCAAGCGAGAATACCACCGGCGGAACAATCTTGGCCTTGTCGTCGGCGCCGCTGGCTCGCATGTTGGTCAGCTTCTTCGACTTGGTCACGTTCACCACGATGTCGTTGTCCTTGGCGTTCTCGCCCACCACCTGGCCGGTGTAGACCTCCTCCTGCGGGAAGATGAAGAAGCGGCCGCGGTCCTGCAGCTTGTCGATGGCGTAGGCGTAGGCCGTTCCGCTCTCGTGCGCTATCAGCGAACCGTTGGTGCGGCGCTCTATGTCGCCCTTCCAGGGCTGGAACTCCAGGAAGCGGTGTGCCATGATGGCCTCGCCGGCGGTGGCGGTCAGCACGTTGTTGCGCAGTCCGATTATACCGCGGCTCGGTATCACGAACTCGATGTCCACGCGGTCGTTGCGCGTCTCCATCGACAGGATGTCGCCCTTGCGGCGTGTCACCAGGTCTATGACCTTCGACGAATATTCCTCGGGCACGTTGATGCTCAGCGACTCGACAGGCTCGCACTTCACGCCGTCTATTTCCTTGATGATGACCTGTGGCTGTCCCACCTGCAGCTCGTATCCCTCGCGGCGCATGGTCTCGATCAGGATGGACAGGTGCAGCACGCCGCGGCCGAACACGGTCCACATATCCTCGCGGTCCCCTTTCTGCACGCGCAGCGCCAGGTCCTTGTCCAGCTCACGTTCCAGACGCTCCTGTATGTGGCGCGATGTCACATATTTGCCGTCCTTGCCGAAGAAAGGCGAGTCGTTGATGGTGAATGTCATCGACATCGTAGGCTCGTCTATGGCGATGCGGGGCAGCGGCTCCGGATTGTCGTAGAGAGTGATGGTGTCGCCGATCTCGAAATTGTCCAGACCCACGATGGCGCAGATGTCGCCGCTGTCCACGTGGTCGGTCTTGGTGCGGCCCATTCCCTCGAATGTCTGCAGTTCCTTTATCTTCTGACGGGTCACCGTGCCGTCCTTCTTGCACAGGCCGATTTCCATGCCCTCGCGCAGAGTGCCGCGGTGTACTCGACCAACGGCGATACGGCCCACGTACTGGCTGTAGTCCAGGCTGGTGATCAGCATCTGCGGGTCGCCCTCTATCTGAGTGGGAGCGGGTATGTATTTGATGATGGCGTCCAACAGGGCCGTTATGTCCTCGGTAGGTTTCTGCCAGTCAGTGCTCATCCAGTTCTGCTTGGCCGAACCGTAGATGGTGGGGAATTCAAGCTGATCCTCGGTGGCGTCCAGGTTGAACATCAGTTCGAACACCATTTCGTTCACCTCCGACGGACGGCAGTTGGGCTTGTCCACTTTGTTCACCACCACCACGGGCTTCAGTCCCATCTGGATGGCTTTCTGAAGCACGAAGCGAGTCTGGGGCATCGGGCCTTCGAACGCGTCCACCAGCAGCAGACAGCCGTCGGCCATGTTCAGCACGCGTTCCACCTCGCCGCCGAAGTCGGCGTGCCCCGGAGTGTCGATTATATTGATTTTCGTGCCCTTATAGTTGATAGACACGTTTTTGGAAAGAATCGTTATACCTCTTTCACGCTCGAGGTCGTTGTTGTCAAGTATCAGCTCTCCGGTGTTCTGGTTGTCGCGGAACAAGTGTCCGGCCAGCAGCATTTTGTCCACCAAAGTAGTCTTGCCATGGTCCACATGGGCTATAATGGCGATGTTGCGAATGTCTTGCATGTAATTTTTATCTCGAAATAATCACGCAAAATTACAAAAAATTACCGAACCCACAAAATACTTAGTACCACTGCACGCCGTTGGACGACTGCGAGCGCTGGTCGTACTTCAGGTCTTTCAGCAGGCTGGACTTCACGGCGATGTGGAAGTTGTACGATTTGTACGGGCCGACGGGCACGAAACTTGCCGACATGGTGAAGCAGTGAATGTCGCGGCTGATGGAACAGTTCATGTAGGCCAGCTTGTGCAGCTCGAAGTTGTAGCTGGCCGAGAACGAGAAGTTCCAGTTGGGCGTGGGACGCACCGAGCCGCTGATGGACAGGTTCTGCATCCAGCGGCCTTTGTAGTCCAGCTTCTTGTAGTCGTAGTCGCCGTAACCGTAGCTTACCGAATAGTTCAGCGACAGACTCCAGGGGAACTGCCATTTCTCGTAGCCGTCGTTGTCGCTGTTGTTCACCACCTGGCTCTTTTGCCGCGAGCGTTTGCGCGTGGCCATGTCCGAGAAGCTGTCCTCCTCCGTTATCTCGTCGTCATCCTCGCCCGGTTCGCGGTCTCGGTCGCTGTCCGTATCCTTCTTGCGCTTGAACGTGTCGTTGCTCAATGTGTAGCTGAAGCTGGTGGAGAACGACGACAGCTTCATGAATCCCTGATGGGCGTTCCAGCGGAACTTATTGATCTGACGCACCGACCCGTTGGCGTCGGGACGATATACGTAGGGATCCCATGTGGTGTTGAAGTTCAGGTTGAAGTTCTTGATAAGGCGCATCGTCACGCTCATCTGCAGCGGACTCAGCTTCAGGGAGTCGGCGGCGAAGTTATAGCTCTGCGACAGGCTCAGGTTCTCTATCAGCGACACCTTCTTGTAGCCGGTGGAGTCCTTGTCTGACTTCACCTTCATTTCCAGGTTGTTGGCCAGAGCCACGGTGACGGCGCTGTTCATGCCGCGTCCCGGCACGCCGAATATGCCGTGGCTGAAATACGAGTAGTCGCGGCGCGTCTGGTTGCCGGCCTGGTCGGTCATCATGTAGTAATTGTAGTAGCCCCACCCCTTCGATCCGAAGTCGGGAGCGTAGTTGAAGCTCACCGTAGGCGTCAGGACGTGGCGTATCATCTGCACCTTGTCGCCCAGGAACTTCATAGGCTTCCAGAATCCGTACAGCTTCGTGTCGAAGCTCATGCCGACGTTGAAGTCGAACACGTTGTAGAATCCGTATGTCGTGTCCTGCACCTCGCGCGACGCCTGCGAGTCCCACTGGCGCTTGATCTTGCTGGTGTACATGCGGTCGTTCAGCGTGACGCTCGGCGAGATGTGCAGGTATTTGAACAGGTTGAACGTGGCCGAGATGGGCACATAGTGCTTCATGCCGTTGCGCCAGTCCTTGATGATGTTTTTCTTGAAGAATTCATCCTGCCCCGAGGTCAGCGAGTTCTGGAACTGACCGGAATATGACATCTTGATTTTCTCGTACCATTTCTCGCCGCCTACGGATTTCTTGCGCTTGAACGGCGCCAGCTGCGACATGGTTACGGTCAGGTTGGGGAACGACACGGCCAGCGTGGAGTCCTGGCTACGCTGCGTGATGTTGGCCGTGGCCGACAGGCTCCATTTCGTGCCGGGGAAACGGTACGTCATGTTGACGGTCGACGACTTGGTGTTCTCGGTAAACGAGCTGTTGTAATACGAGTTCAGGTCGTTGCGGCTATAGCCGGACGTGGCGAAGTTCACCGATGCCGAAAACGACAGGTTCGGATTGGCCTTTGCGTCCTGACTGTGGCTCCATATCACCTGGAAGTTGCGCATCTTCTGGTAGTCGGCCGTCCCCTTGTCGCCGGTGACGGTCTGCAGGAAGGAGATGTCGAACGTGCCACGGTATTTGTAGCGCTTCACATAGTTGGAGTATGCCGAGAGTCCCCACGAGCCTTTGGTGTATATCTCGCCGCGGATTGCTAAGTCCACGTTGTCGTTGATGGCGAAGTAGTAACCGCCGTCGCGCAGGTAGAAGCCTCGGTTGTAGTCCTCGCCGATCGAGGGGAACAGCACGCCCGATGAATATTTCTCGCTGAACGGGAAGTAGCCGAACGGCAATGCAAGCGGCAGCGGAACGCCCATCAGCACCATATATCCCGGACCGGTCACAACATCCTTCTGCGGGCGTACCTTGGCTTTGGTCAGCTGGAAATAAAAGTGCGGATTCTCGTGGTCCTCGCAGGTGGTGTATTTGCCGTCCTCAACGAAGAAGGCGCCGTCATCCATACGCTTGGCGCGGCCGCCGGTCAGGTAGCCGTCCTGCTGCTCGGTGATGACGCCGGTGATGTAGCCTCGCTGACTCTTGAAGTTATACTTCATGGTCTTCGACTCATACTCCCCGCTCTTGTCCTTGAATATAGGTGTGTTGGCCAGCTCGCCCACGGAGTCGGGCACGCCGTTGGCATACACGGTGCTGGAATCCAGGTCCATGCGTATCTCGGCGGAATTGAGTTTGAAATCCTCGTACTCCACATTGCCGTCGCCATACAGATGCGCGGCGTTGCCCTTGTTCATCACCAATGAGTCCTTGGCGCTGAACGTCACGGTGCTCTTGATGTCGGGGGCGTCGCGGTTTATCTTCGAGAAGCGTGTGCGTGTGGTGTCCAGCAGCACCTTGGTGGTATCCGTCAGCGCTACCGAATCCTTGATTATGCCGTCCTCGGGCGGCAGCGAATCGAACGGAAATTCAAGAGGAGTCTCCAGTGCCTTCAGGCCTTCGACGCCGGGCAATGAATCGTAAGGCGAGGGAATGCTGTCGGTGGCCCGCGGCATACGCTCGGGCAATTCATTGCCTGACTGCCGGGAGTATCCTATACCCACGGCCGTCAGCACTGCGATATATAGCAACAGCTTCTTCAACTTACGTTCCGAAATTTACGTTCGAATGTTCGTTTACAAGCTACAAAATTAACCAAACTCCCCGAATTAGCCAAATAATTAACATGGCCTGCGTCTTTGCAACCTATTTTTCATAACATAATTTAATAAATAAACGTTTAAGAAATATAACCCTGTTGATTAAGGCATCGTTCCTTCAAAAATGTAAACGCCAGGGCGGTGGATTTTCGAGGTAATTTATTCGGTCTGTGAGGGAGCAGCCTCGCGGCTGTGACCGAGGAGAGCGGATAAATTAACCGAAAAGACACCGGGCAACGCACAAAAGAATTGAGAATTGTTAAAATAATTTATAAAATCAGGCATAACCGAAAGAAATATTACCTCAGTCTCGCAGCTGCACCTCATCTTTAGCCTTTTGACTCAGTCACATAGCCCGCTATGCTCCTGAGTCTGCAAGACTAAATCTGAGGCACATCTGCGACCCTGGCGTATACATTTTTTAAGGAACGATGCCTAAATTGTAATTATGTCATCCGTATTTTATACCGCGCGCAAAACGATAAAGAACTATGCCAACGGCGGCAATGTTCTGATATGCGCTACAATACTGGCCCTGATAGTAGTCAACCTGCCCTGGACCCGCGACATCTACAACAGCCTGTGGACACACGAGATAGCCCTGCAGGTGGGCAGCTTCAACCTGTTCAGCCACCACGGCGAGCCTATGTCCATCATGGCATTCATCAACGACGCCCTGATGGCTCTGTTCTTCTTCTCGGTCGGCCTTGAGATCAAGCGCGAGATACTGGTGGGAGAGCTGTCGTCGTTCCGCAACGCGCTGCTGCCCATCGTGGGTGCCATCGGCGGCATGGCCATTCCCGTGCTGTTCTATTGGCTCATGGCCCGCGGCACCGACTATGCCTCGGGCGCGGCAATCCCCATGGCCACCGACATCGCCTTCTCGCTCGGCGTGCTTGCCATGCTCGGCAATCGCGTACCCATCGGGCTGAAGGTATTTCTCACCACTCTTGCCGTAGTGGACGACATAGGCGGCATCATCGTCATCGCAATATTCTACAGCACGTCCATAAGCTGGTCGCTGTTAGCCTGGTCGCTGATAGGTCTCGCAGCCCTGTATGTCGGCGGCAAGGTGGGAATCCTCAGCAAACTCTATTACCTCAACATCGGCGCACTGGTATGGTTCTGCTTCCTCAACGCCGGCATCCATCCCACCATCGCCGGTGTGCTCGTGGCTTTCTGCGTGCCGGCCAAGCCCGTGTATGCCCCGAGCAAATACATAAAGAACATACGCCGCAACATCAGCCATTTCGCCCACGAGGAGGACGAGCGCCTGAACTCGCGCACCATCCTCAACAAGGACCAGATGAACTGGCTGAAGGAGATAGAGTCCGATTCCGATAAGGTCATCTCCCCTCTGCAGGACATGGAGGACTCGTTGCATCCCCTGGTCAATTACATCATCATCCCGCTGTTCGCCTTCGCCAACGCGGGCATATACTTCGGCGACATGAGTCTCGACCAGCTGTTCCACGGCATTGCCCCGGCCATAATCGTCGGCCTGGTTACAGGCAAGTTCATAGGCATATTCGCGGCCTCGGCACTTTGCATCCTGCTGAAATGGGCGCCGATGCCGCGCGGCGCCAACTGGTTCAGCCTCGCCAGTGTGGCCATGCTGGGCGGTATCGGGTTCACGGTATCCCTGTTTATCGCCAACCTGTCGTTCTCGGGTCCCGGCGCTCATCTGGCCGAACTGCTGAACGATTCCAAGCTCGGCATTCTGGTCGGCTCGCTTCTCGCCGGAATCCTCGGCTGGGTGGCCCTGCACTTCTCGCTGCCCAAAGAGCCGCAGCCGGACGAAAACGATTGACATTTTTTAACACAATTCATTTTAATCTTATAGACCCCTCGCGGGGTCATAAGTGATATGGAATTTACTAAAAAAGCGTTATGTCTTGCCGGCATCGCAGTGACTGTCGTGTCCGGCGTTTGTTACCCAAAAGGAAATGTATCAGGTAAAGTATATAACAAGGAGACGGGCGAACCGATGGACTTCGTCACGGTCCAGCTGTGGGATGCGGCGGGCAAGAAGCCGTTGCAGATCAACGGTGTGACCGGCGATGACGGCTCCTTCATGCTCCGCGACGTGCCCGACGGATCGTATCTGGTGAAGATCACCAATGTCGGTTCGGTCAATCAGGAACGTCCCGTCACCGTCAAGGGCGCCGACATCAGTGTAGGTAACGTCAACCTGGCCGACGACGCAAAGCTGCTGAAGGAGGTGGTTGTGGAGGGAGTCCGCAGCCAGATGCGCTTCGAGCTTGACCGCAAGGTGTTCCAGGTGGACAGCAACATCGCCTCGGCCGGTTCCAGCGCAAGCGAACTGCTGGAGTCCATCCCGAGCATCGAGGTGGACCAGGACGGCGAGGTGTCGCTGCGCGGCAACAGCTCCGTCACGGTCTGGATCAACGGCAAGGAGTCGGGACTGACCGCCGACAACCGCGCCCAGATCCTGGAACAGATTCCCGCCGAAAGCATCGACCGCATCGAGGTCATCACCAACCCGTCGGCAAAGTATAATCCCGAGGGCACCGCCGGCATCATCAACATCATATTGAAGAAGGACCGCCGCGGCGGCTACTTCGGCAGCGCCGAGCTGAGCGCCAACACACGCGGCGGCGGCAACGTATCGGCCAACATCAACTGGAACACCCGCAAGTGGGACACCTTCGCCAGCGTCGGCTTCCGCATGCGCCACAACAACGGAGGCTCGCTTATGAACCGTGACTTCGACGACGGCACCTTCGTGCACAGCAACGGCCGCAGCCGCAACCACGGCAACAACATCTTCTTCCGTCTCGGCGCCACCTACCACCTCACCGACAACGACGAGTTCTACCTGAACGGTTTCGGCATGTTCGGCCACCGCTGGGGTTCCACCCGCAGCGACTACGAGTCCACCCGCCCGGGCCAGTGGGCCACCGACTTCCAGCTGAGCCGCAACCGCAGCGACAACCGCGGCGCCCACGGCGAGTTCGGTTACACCCACCGCTGGTCGGACACCCACACCCTCGACGCCGTAGTCAGCTACAACCACTGGGGAGGCCCAAGCTTCAACTCCTACGAGGAGACCGAAACCTGGCCCGCCACCGGCTCTAACCCCGCAGGCCCCAATCCCGCCACCGGCTCCGCGCTCTCTAACAGTGCTGAGGCGGAAGCCGAAGCCTCCACCGTCTCCTCCTACCGCAGCCAGGACATGCCCATCAATTCCAATTCCTGGGAAGCGAAAATCGACTATTCCAATGTCATAAACCAGTATCTGAAAGTCGAGGCCGGCTTCAACGGCAACTACAGCCACGAGAATACCCCCAACACCACCTACCGTGGCGTTGACGAGGCTTCGGCCGTGCTCGATCAGGCCCTCTACAACCGCTTTATATACACCAACAACATATCGGCCCTCTACTTCACTCTCGGCGGCAAGGCAGGCATATTCAGCTATTCGGCCGGACTTCGCGGCGAGGCATGGCAGGTCAAGGCCCGGAGCCTCACATACGGCCAGAGCAAGGATGACGTGACGCCGTTCAAGAAGAATGACTTCAGCCTGTTCCCCTCGTTCTATCTGTCGTTGGCACTGCCTCGCGACAACGAGCTGCAGATCAACTACACGCGCCGCATACGCCGTCCCTGGGGCGGACAGCTCAACAGCTTCAAAAACATTTCCGACCCTACTTCCGTCAGCTACGGTAACCCCGAGCTGCAGCCGCAGTATTCCAACAGTTTCGAACTCAATTACCTCAAGTCGTGGACATACCACATGATATCGGTGTCGGCCTACTTGCGCCAGTCGTCGGACATCATGAACCATGTCTCGTTCATGGACAACGACGTGATGTACACCACCTGGGCCAACGTATCGAGCCAGATCAACAGCGGCGTCGAATTAGTGGGCAAGAACCAGCTGTTCAGGGGCTATCTCGACCTGACCACGACCGTGAACCTCTATAACAGCCACATCAGCGCATGGGACTATTCGCTGACGGCTCCTTCCGGCCAGACGGTGACAATGAGCGGCAAGAAGCAGAACAGTTTCGCATGGGACGCCCGCGTCATGGCCAACGTCAAGCTGCCCTGGGAGATGAGCTTCCAGGCCACGGGCCGTTACAGCTCGGAGCATAAGACCGCCACAGGATCGCATCAGGGCGGATGGTCGGTCGACGCCGGCCTGCGCAAGACCCTCGGCAACTGGAGCTTCTCGCTCAACTGCCGCGACATCTTCAACTCGCGCAAGTGGAAGAACAGCGTCAACGGTCTCGGATACGTGGAGCACAGCGAGCGCTGGCGTGCAGGACGCACCTTGCGTCTGACCATCAAGTACAGCTTCGGCAACATGAAGGCTAAGAAATCGCGTCAGCAATCGTCGGAAGAACCGATGGAACAGGACTACAACGGCGACGAAATGTAGTCCACGTAAAAGCATTATGGAATGTAGTCCAAACCAATAAGTAAATTCTATGCTGGATATCGAATCAATATATTCGCGTTGGTACGAGCAGGGGTCTCCTCTGCTCGCGCTGTTGCGTACCCATTCCGAATTAGTGGCACGCAAGGCTCTGGAATGCGCCGACCGCCGCAGTCTTGACATCGACCGCGACTTCGTGTACGAGGCGGCAATGCTGCACGACATCGGCATCGTGTGCTGTGACGCGCCGGACATCCTGTGCAAGGGCGCGGAGCCTTATATATGCCATGGCATCATAGGCCGCGAAATGCTTGACTCCATCGGTCTGCCGCGACACGCGTTGGTGTGCGAACGCCACACGGGGGCCGGCCTGACCGTGCAGGACATCATCGACCAGAACCTGCCTCTGCCCCACCGCGACATGACGCCGCAGACCACCGAGGAGAAGCTGATATGCTACGCCGACAAATTCTTCAGCAAGTCGGGCGACTACCGGACCGAAAAGCCCCTGGACCGCGTCATAAACAGCATGAAGCGGCACGGGGACGATACCCTGCGCCGCTTCCTTATGCTTCACGAACAGTTCGGTTGATTTCCAACCGCTGTCCTTACATTTCTCTTAACTTTATAAACTTTCTTAACTTTATAAACTACCGGAGGTCACTCGCCCTCGATTTCCAGAATCTCGGTCCAGCCGTGCTTGTCCTCGATTTCTCCGAGCTGGATGGCACGGATGGTGTCGTAAAGCTTCTTGGTGACGGGGCCGGCCTCGTTCATGTCGTAGGTGAAGGTATTGCCGTTGTCCAGATCGTCAATCCGGCCGATGGGCGAGCAGACTGCCGCCGTGCCGCAGGCACCTGCCTCGCTGAACGTAGGCAATTCCTCGTAGGCTATGTGACGCTCCTCTACCTCCATTCCGAGGTCGCGTGCCAATTGACGCAGGCTCTTGTTGGTGATACTCGGCAGAACGGTCTCCGACTTCGGAGTGATGTATTTGTTGTCGCGCACGGCATAGAAGTTGGCCGCGCCGCACTCGTCCAGGTATTTCTTCTCTTTGGGGTCGAGATAGAGCATCACGCTGTAACCGAGCTCATGGGCCTTGTTGCCGGCCACGAGCGATGCGGCGTAGTTACCGCCGATCTTGATGGCACCCGTGCCCTTGGGAGCCACACGGTCGTACTCGCGGCTCAGACACACCTTGGTGGGCTTGAAGCCGGCCTTGAAGTACGGGCCTACGGGCGTTACAAGCATTATCACCATGTATTCGTCGGCGGGGCTTACACCCACACGCGCCGACATTCCTATCTCCAAGGGACGGATGTAGAGGCTTGCGCCCGATCCGTAGGGCGGTATAAGATTGCCGTTCAGCTTGACGACCAGTCTCACCATCTCCTCGAATTTCTCCACAGGCAGCGGCTCCATCGCGATACCGAGGGCACTGTCCCGGAATCGCTTGGCGTTCTCGTCCATGCGGAACACACGGACCTTGCCGTCCTTGCCGCGGAAGGCCTTCAGGCCCTCGAATGCTTCCTGTCCGTAGTGAAGACAGGTGGCGGCTATGTGCAACGGCACATACTCTGAATCGCTAACCTCAATCGGACCCCATTTCCCGTCCTTGAATGTGCAGCGCACATTGTAATCGGCCTTGACATAGCCGAACGGAAGCTCCGACCACTTAAGATCTTTTGTGCTCATAGTTCTTAGATTTCCGTCACGATTTACACCGATTGTCGCCGGGCTACACTGCCACCTTGCAGGTCAGGTCTCCGGCCTTGACTATATACACTCCATGAACGGGTACCTGGAACTGGAACACGCCCGGCGCAAGATTCTCCGAGCTGACCAGTCTGCCCAATATCGTGAATATCTTGATTCCGACATTGTGGCTTGTGGCAACCTGGATTATACCGGGGGCGGCCTTGATTTCCACCTCGTTCTCGCGCATCACAAGGCGCACGTCCTGACGCTCAACCTTCACAGTCTCCCAGCTACGGGCATAGCTGCCGGCCATTGCCAGCATTATCATCAGCCCGACTATCGTCTGTCTCGGTTTCATCGCTTCGTTATTTATCCGTAAAATTACAAAAACTATTTGAATTTATCAAATATAATCAGAGGGCATGGCGGAAATTCCGTCATGCCCTCTTGTTATTGTTACAGTCAGCGGGGATTATTTGCCCTCTTCCTTCTGCATCTGCTCCTTCAGAGCCTGGAGTGCGCCCAGGTCGCCGAGAGTGGTCTTCTCCAGCGGCTGCGATACGATAGCCTCGCTCTTTGCGGGCTTGTCGCTGCGGCGGGGTGCCTTCTCGCGCTTCTCGCTACGGTTTGCATCCTCAGCTATGCGGCTGTGGCTCAGAATTATGCGCTTGTTGTCCTTATTGAACTCAATCACCTTGAACTGCAGCTTCTCGCCCAGCTTGGCCTGAGTTCCGTCTTCCTTGACAAGATGCTTGGGTGTTGCGAAGCCCTCGATGCCGTGGTCAAGGCTGATCACTGCGCCCTTGTCCAGAACCTCGGTGATCTCACCCTCGTGGATGGTGCCTACTCCGTATGTGCCTTCGTAAGCCTCCCAGGGATTCTCCTCAAGCTGCTTGTGACCCAGGCTGAGACGACGGTTGTCCTTGTCTATCTCCAGCACCTGCACCTCGATCTCGTTGCCCACCTGCGTGAATTCGCTGGGGTGCTTGATCTTGCGGGTCCAGCTCAGGTCGCTGATGTGGATCAGGCCGTCCACGCCTTCCTCGATCTCGACGAATACGCCGAAGTGAGTGAAGTTGCGTACCTTGGCCGTGTGGCGCGAACCGATGGCATATTTCAGCTCGATATCCTCCCAGGGATCCTTCTTCAGCTGCTTCAGGCCGAGGCTCATCTTACGCTCGTCGCGGTCCAGAGTCAGAATCACTGCCTCTACCTCGTCGCCAACCTTCAGGAAGTCCTGAGCGCTGCGCAGGTGCTGGCTCCAGCTCATTTCGCTGACGTGGATCAGACCCTCTACGCCGGGCTGTACCTCTACGAACGCACCGTAGTCGGCCATTACCACTACGCGGCCCTTGACATGATCGCCCACCTTGAGGTTGGGATCCAGATTGTCCCAGGGATGGGGCATGAGCTGCTTGATACCCAGTGCGATGCGCTTCTTTTCGTTGTCGAAGTCCAGAATTACGACCTCGATGTCCTGGTCAAGCTCCACAACCTCGCGGGGATCCTGTACGCGACCCCAGCTCAGGTCGGTGATGTGCACCAGTCCGTCTACGCCGCCAAGGTCTACGAACACACCGTAGTTGGTGATGTTCTTTACCTTGCCCTCGAGCACCTGACCCTTCTCCAGCTTGGAGATGATCTCGCGCTTCTGGGCCTCCAGCTCGGCCTCGATCAGTGCCTTGTGGCTTACCACCACGTTCTTGTATTCCTGGTTGATCTTGACAACCTTGAATTCCATTGTCTTATCCAGATATACGTCATAGTCGCGGATGGGACGGACGTCGATCTGCGAACCGGGCAGGAAGGCCTCGATTCCGAAGATGTCCACGATCATACCGCCCTTGGTGCGGCTCTTTACGTAACCCTTGATGATCTCGTCGTTCTGAAGGGCCTGGTTCACGCGGTCCCAGCTACGGGTCTGGCATGCCTTCTTGTGGCTCAGACGGAGCTGCCCGTTCTTGTCCTCCAGTGTCTCGATATATACCTCTACCTCGTCGCCCTCTTTCAGGTCGGGATTGTAGCGGAATTCGCTGATGGGAATGATGGCGTCCGATTTCATGCCGATATCAACTCGCACCTCGCGCTTGCTGATCGATTTCACGGTACCGGTCACTACTTCATTCTCTTTGGCCGACTGCATCGACTTGTCGTAGGTGTCGATCAACTCCTCGCGACTCTTGCTGCCTGCCGTGTTGCCGTTTTCATAGGCATCCCAATCGAAATCTGCGATCGGGCTTACAACTTTTTCAGTCATTAATTTGGTTAATAAATAAACTTTACTTTTCTACTCTCTACGGAAACCGTTTTACCGGTTTTAAGCCACCCCGCGCGGGCGGGTATGGTTTTCCGCGCGCAAAGATAGCATTTTATTCTGAATTACACAAATTTAGAGCGCATCCGACTGCATTTTTGTCAGACGCCGCTCTACTTTATGGCTATTTACATATTAATATAGAGAATCACTGTCCCATCTGTCGCAGGCCGTTTTCCATCACTCTGGCGCGCACTTCCCTCATATCCTTATATAGCTTGCGGTTCGTATCGTCCAGGTCGGACGGCTCCACGTCCAGCAGCTTGCGCATCTCCTCCAGGTGCGGATACTTCTCGTCGTATTCCTGCGACAGCTTCATCATCTCCTTGGCGCCTTCGTTCTGATGCGAACGCAACTTATCGAAATCCTGATATGCCGACTTAAGATATTTTATCGCTATTCCGTATTCTTCCTGACTCACGGGCGTCCCGTCGGTCACCTTCTCGGCTATGACCTCGATGGCATCGCTGTTGTCGGGCCGCGAATTGACGCAACCGGTCAGCACCGCTGCCGCCGCCAGCACTACACTTGCAATAAGACCAATCCTCTTCATCACGTTCTTCCTGTTATTGTATGTCGCAATTGCCATTGCTTATTGCAAATGTAATAAAAAAGGAGTGTCGCTCCAAGCGCGCCCCTTGTTTTTTAAGTTAATTTTAGAATTGTTTAGGATATACGATCAGCAGGTTGTTGTTGCGGAAATGGCGACTGAGGTAATTGGTGATCTGATCCAGATCCTGCGTATGCGATATGGAGCCCTTGCGTGCCGTTATCAGCACTATCAGATCCGCCTCCTCGGTGTCGCCGCTGGTAAGTATGAAGTCATCCCAGGCGTTCAGAGTACCGTAGCGGGCATCGACCTCTATGCCGTCGTCGGCTATGGCAGTGCGGATCAGACGTCCGCATTCCTCGCGCGACAGGAACGTGACGCGCGCCTCGATGTTGGAAGCCAGCATCGCCAGCCGCGTCACCCACAGATGGAATCCCGTCTCGTACTCGGCTCCCGGTGGCACTATGACCCGGATACGCGAAATGGTACCGACAGGAATGAAGCAGCGGCTCAGCATCACCATACGGTGACAGTCGTTAACCAGTTTTTCAATAAACGATCCGTAGAACGTATCCACCACCGAACTCTTGCGGTGCATTCCTATCATGATTTCGGTGGCCTTCTGCTCGTGCGCCAGGTTGCAGATGCCGGACACAGCGTTGAGGTCGAAGCGCTCCACCACATTGCACGGCACGTCCATCTCCTCGGCAATGGAGTCGGCGGCCTCGAGCGAGTCGCGTCCCATCACGGTGGCTGCGCTGTCGTCGTTGTGCCGCACGAACAGTGCCGTGACCGGGTTGGTGTTCTGCCGCTTGCGCATGAACAGCGCCATACGCATCAGGCCTTCTGCCGTGATCGGGTTGGCCACGGCCACTACCTGACGCGCCATCTCCACCGAACCGAGCTCCTCGCGGTCCAGACCGCGCGCCGTCTCCTGCTTGCGCAGCTGCAGTGCGGAGCGGTCGGTGCGCACCGACGCGATGATACAGCATATCAGTATCATCACCACCGATGCGTTCATCATGTCCTCGTTCAGCAGGTGCGTCTCATAACCGATCATTACGGCGGCGATGGTGGCGGCCGCCTTGCCTCCTGTAAGTCCGAATATCAGCCCTCGGTCCACATGACTGAGCTTGAGTATCTTCTGCGCGCCATACGCGGCTATCCATTTCGTGCCGAGAGCCAGTCCCGACATGATGGCCGCGGCCCACAGCACGCTCCACCCTTCCACCACCACATGGACGTTGATAAGCATACCGACGCCTATCAGAAAGTATGGAATGAAGATGGCGTCGCCCACAAACCGGATGTTCTTCATCAATGGCGAACGGCCCGGTATCAGTTTGTTCAGCACCAGTCCGGCGTAGAACGCGCCCAATATTCCTTCCAGTCCCACGGCCTTGGCCAACAGAGCGGCTATCACCACCATGGCGAGGATATATATATACTGAGCCACGGGGTCGGTGGTGCTCTTGAAGAAATATCGCGTCACGGGCGGGTATACGTATCCCACCACGAGCATGAAGGCCGCGGTGAGCGCAAGCATGGTCAGCAACTGCGACACCGAATAGTGTCCGGAAGCACTGACCTGTGACACGCCGGCAAGCACCAACAGCGCGACCATCACGGCCACGATGGTGCCGCACACGGCTATGACCACTGGCCGAGTGTTCTGAAGTCCGAACTTCGACACAGTCGGATAGGTGATCAGCGTATGGCTGGTGAACATCGAGGCCACCAGTGCCGAAGTGAGCCAGCTCTGCCCTAATAGATAATGAGTGCCGAGCACACCCGCCGCCAACGGCAGCAGGGCGGTCAGCACTCCGAACAGTATTCCCTTTTTAAGCTGGGCCTTGAGGTGGAACATGTCTATCTCCACCGCGGCCTGGAACATGATATACAGGATTCCCACGTCGCCGAAGATGCGGAACGACGCGTCCCGCTCCAGCAGGTTGAATCCGAATGGTCCTATCGCGATTCCCGCCACTATCAGGCCCACGGTGGACGGGATGTTCAGTTTCTTGAACAACACGGAGCCCACCAGTATCACTAACAGTACTATAAGGAATATGGCGATAGTGTTATGTATCATGTCATGGTATCGTTAATTAAAGATCGAGGCGGCATTGCGGTCAGTCATTTCTTCAAGAGCGTCCGGCGGGATGTCCAGCACCTTGGCGCAGGCGTCGAGTATCAGCGGTATGTAAGCCGATTCGTTCCGTTCGCCACGGTGCGGCACCGGAGCCAGATACGGCGCGTCGGTCTCAAGCACCAGCCGGTCCGTGCCTATCAGCGGCAACGCCTCACGCAGCTTCGGGGCATTCTTGAAGGTCACCACGCCGTTCACCCCGAAGTACGGGTCACACATCTTGCGTATCTCGGCCACATCCTCGGGCGTGCCGGTGAACGAGTGGAATATCATCACCGGGAGCGTACCCAATGCCTGACGCACCCTCCCGATGGATTCCAGCGTCTGGTCGCGGGCGTCGCGGCTATGGATTATGACGGGGAGCCCGTACTTCACGCCCCAGCCAAGCTGCCGCTCGAAGGTGCGCTGCTGCTCGGCGAGCGCCGGACTGTCGGGCCAGTGGAGGTCGAGTCCCACCTCGCCCACCGCGGCATAATCGTCGCGGTGCGCGCGGAGTTTATCTTCCATCATGTCGAGCATGGCGTCGGGATCCGCACCTAATTCTGTAGGATGCACCCCGATTGCCATCTTAGTGTTCTCGGGGAACGCTTCGTGCAGGCGGCGTATCGGCTCCATGCTCGCGGCGTCCACATTGGCCAGTACCATCGTGTGTACGCCCGCGGCTATGGCGCGCTTTACGGCCTCATCCTCCTCTCCCTTGAAAGGCTCGTCGTATAGATGAGTGTGGGTGTCGGTCACTTCTTGCGTCCTGTCAGTTTGTCGATCAATGCCTTGAACGGTTCCTTGGCGGCATCGCTCAGGCTGGTTTTCTTCAGCGCGCTCAACGCTTCGGAGCTATAATGGCTCACCTGCTTGCGCACGGTCTCGCTCAGATTCAGTTTCTCGTAGATGCGGGTCACGGTCTTCACTTTGGTGTCGCCGGCGGGCATCTCCATTGCCACCTTAAGGGCTGCTGCCTCAGGCGTGCCGCTCTCCAGGGCAGTCAGAAGCAGAAATGATTTCTTGCCGTTATTGATGTCGCCGCCTATGGGTTTGCCGAAGGTGTTGGAATCGCCGTACACATCCAGCCAGTCATCCTGGATCTGGAACGCCAGGCCCAACAGGTAGCCGAACTTCTCCATCTGCGCGGCATCCTTCTCCGATGCGCCGCCCAACATGGCGCCTATCTTCGAGGCCGCGCCAAGCAGAGCGCCCGTCTTGGCGCCGATCATCTCTATATATTTATCGGTGGTCACGTCCTGTCGCGTCTCGAAGTCCATGTCGAGCCGCTGGCCTTCGTACACCTTTATGGCCATGGCGTTGAACACGTCCAGCACCGGGCGCAACTGGGCGTCGGGTACCTGCATCATATTCTGAGTGGCCAGTGTCAGCATCGTGTCGCCGCTGAGAATGGCGGTGTTCACGTCCCACTTGGCCTGTACCGACGGACGGTTGCGGCGCATGGTGCTGTTGTCCATCACGTCATCGTGAAGCAACGTGAAGTTATGGAACATCTCGAGACCAAGGGCTGCAGGCATCGCCTTATCTATGGCGCTTTCCGTGCCGAAAGCCTCGGCCGTCATCAACAGCAGACCCGGACGCAGGCGCTTGCCGCCCGAACTCAGCCCGTAGGTCACCGGCTCATACAGTCCCGCCAGGTCTCCGCCCGGCAACTTCACTTCTTTCAACGCGCCCTCCACAAGGGCGCTCGCATCTGACAATTTCATTTTTAATGTTTGGTAAACTTATAAGTTGTTTGACAAACTTATAGGTTAATAAATGTATCGTAAACCTCGCGGCTCACATCCCGGCCGCTGTCCACTTTCAGCACTGTCTGAAATCCTATCATGAAGCGGCGATAGGTATCCGTGTCGTTGGCGCATGCTTTGCGGAATGCATCCAACTCCTGCTTGATAGCCTTAACGTCAAGATGATTGTCGCGGATAGTGGAGAGATATTCCAGCCCTAATCTGTATCCGAGGCCCTGAGGGTCCTCGATCCCGGCCTGGGCGTATATCTTCATCTTGTCCGCCAGCTGCAGGGTATTGACTATGGCATCGTACCGTGCTCCGAACTGATCCAGCGCCTCGCCTTTCAGATGGTCGTAGGCATACGAGGTGGCTATAGCCAGCGTGTCTATCCTGGCGCCCTCCACCTTGCCCAACGATCCATATATAATGAATCCGGCCAATGAGTCGGGACTTACATTCCGCATCATGTATTCCACGCGCCCGGCATCGCCTATTGTGCCGAAGTTTTCCGGGAACGACCCCTCACCCTTTTTCTTGCCGCCGCATCCGGCCAGCATAATCAGGGCCAGTCCTGCCGCTATCTGTGACTTTTTCATCTTGAACTAATTGCTGTTCCTTATATTATTGGGTGCAAAATTACGAAATTATCGTCATTTTGCAATGAATCGGCCCTTAAAATGGCACTCCGGTTCCGATATAACCGATCTTGACCTTGTCGCCGATCATGGCTGCCGACGGCGGGTTCCTGCGCTCGCTCATTGCGTTGTTCAATTCCTGACTCATTCCTTCCTCCGCGGGCCAGAACCACAGGTCCTTGTATCGCCAGTACCATACGCCCATGTCGTCCATCGACACGAATTCGGTGGTCACGCCGCTCTGCTTCAGCAGCTTGGTGAATGGGTCGCCGATTCTGAGCGTGTCGTTTGGAACGGCCACACCCACCCCGGAGGTATACAGCGAAATCATATCCACCTTGCCGTCATCATAGTCCGTGACGGTAAACATATCCTTGTCGCCGAGCCTGAAGTTCAGGGCCTTGAACTCGCCGCTGTCATCTGCCACTATGTTGTCGTACAGGTTGATCTGGCCTTGGGGCACGGAGTCGAGGGCCATCCCTATGCGCACGTCGCCTATTCCCTGCGCCGTGAGCGTCGGTGTCTGAATGCTGTCGATGGCGGCCTCGGCCTCCCGGATGAATGCCGAGTCGGTGTCGGCGGCGGGTTGTGCGGCCTTCTTGTTGCCGGAGCAACCTGCCAACGTCAGAGCGGCCGCAGCTATGATAAATGCTGATTTCTTCATAATTATCTGAGTTTTGAATTTTGACGGGATTTATCAGGATTTATCGGGATTAATCAAGATTAATCGGGATTTATCGGGATTATTATTAAGTTTTGCCGGACTTCATGCGGTCGGCAAATTCAGGATCGCCCACTACCCATACCACGTCGCCTGACTGCAACGTTACGTCGGGCAACGGCTGGATGAAGTCGTCGCCGCGCTTTATCTTCACTATCATCGAATAGTAGTCGTGCAGGATGTCGGTGTTTTTCAGCGGCACCCCTACTATCGGGCTGTCGGTCTCAAGCCGTATAGACGACAGGTCTACGGGATTCTGCTTGATGTTAAGCATCATGCCGGCCTTGGTGGCGGCGTCGAGGTCTTCGTTCAGTTTGCGGAGCTGTTCGTCATTGCCTATCACGCCGAGGACGTCTCCCGGGAATATGCGGGCCTCGGGCGACGGCAGAGGCATATAGTCGTCGCCACGGCTTATCGACGACACCGACACGCCGTAGTCCGAACGCAGTCCGGAATCCTTCAGTTTGTCGCCCACGAACGGACAGTTGTTGTCTATCTCTATGAACGCCTGGTGCATGTCGTCCACCAGGTCGTTGCCCACGCCCATGCGCATGTTCTCGCGCATGTTCAGGTTGGATATGAACTTCGATTCCATCTTGCTGTAACGCTTCAGCAGTCGGGACGAAGCGAATACCAGTATCAGCGCGAAGCATGCCACCCCGACAAGCCATCCCACCAGCGACGAATACGTCACCGTGATGAAATAGACTATGAAGAACAGTGTGACCAGATACCTGATGATCCTCATGGCCAGCAGGGGCACGTCATAGAAGGCGGCGGTCTGGTGCAGTTTCATCTTTTCGGAAGGATGCGTGGAACTGAAACACAACGCAACTAAGAAGGGCAGCATCGCTATCACGGTCAGCACCGTGGCCACAAGGTGTCCGGCCTTGGGCAGCAGCCGTTCGGCGAAAGGAAACAGGAACATGCGCGACACCATGATCTCGGCCAGCAGTATGACCGAATAAAGCACGATGCGCCACGCATACCGTCCCAGGACGGCGCGCCACAGGCGGCGTGTCTCGTTGGTGTCGTAAGTCTGTCTGGAGTATCGGTCTATAAGGAATGTCAGCGACCCGGGCAGATGCTTCTCCACCCACGTGGCGGCAGGATCGGCCATCTTTATAAAATAAGGAGTGGTGAAGATGGTCAGCACCGACACGGCGACTATGATGGGATACAGCGATTCGTTCAGCACCCCGAGGCTCATGCCCAGCGAGGCGATGATGAACGAGAACTCGCCCACCTGCGTCAGGGTGAATCCCGATTCGATGGCCACTCTCAGCGTCTGGCCCGTGGCAAGCATACCGAGGGTGCCGAACAGTATCATGCCCGCTATCACCACGCAGGCCAACAGCAGGATCTGCCACCAGTATGTCACCAGCACGCCCGGATCCACCATCATGCCCACCGAGATGAAGAACACGGAGCCGAACAGGTTCTTGACCGGCGCTATCACACGGTCCATGCGTTCGGCGGCCATGGTGCCGGCCAGTATCGAGCCCATCACGAAGGCGCCGAGTTCGAGGCTGAAGCCGCATGCCACCGAGAACACGGCCATCGAGAAGCACAGGGCCATGGCCACTATCAGCAGCGTCTCGTCGTTGAGATATGAGCGCGCCTTGTTGAAGAATGTTGGGAATATATACATTCCCACCACAAACCATATAATAAGGAAGAAGGCGAGCTTGCCGATGCTGAACAGCAGCTCCATCCCCTTGACGTCGCCCATGGCCATGGACGACAGCAGCACCAGCATCAGCACCGCGAACAGATCTTCGATGATAAGCACCGCCAACACCAATTGCGCGAACTTCTTCTGCCTCAGGCCCAGGTCACCCAACGCCTTCATGATGATGGTGGTGGACGACATCGAGATCATTCCGCCTAAGAATATGCGGTTTATCATGTTGAGGTGCAGTATGTAGCCGACGCCGAAACCGGCGAACGTCATGCCGGTGATGATGATCAGCGCCGTCACCACTGACGACGAGCCGGATTTCATCAGCTTGCGGAACGAGAACTCCAGTCCGATGCTGAACATCAGCACCACTATTCCGAGGTCGGCCCAGAACGTGATGTTGTCCAGATTGGATATCGAGGGAAGGTACTCGAACTTAGGCGACGCTAAGAAGCCTGCCAGGATATATCCTAACACGACAGGCTGTTTCAGCTTCTTGAACAGCAGGGTAACGAGCGCGCCTAACAGGAGTATCCACGCCAGGTCGGCTATCAGGCCGTTGGTATGCGATTCTTCGGCCGTAGGCTTATCCCCCGGGTCGATGGTCTGTTCCAGGGTCTGCATCTCGTTGGTTACGGTCGTGGACGGCACGTCACTGTATCCGTCGGCTATCGGCAGGTATATCATCCCCTCTCTGAATTATGTACAGGTTGTAATATGAAAGAATCAGTGTGGTCAGCGGCAGGGCGATGATGAATCCCATGAAGCCCAGCAACGACCCCCAGATGGAGAGGCTGAGCAATATCACGGCCGGATTCAGACCCATGGCCTTGCCCATGATTTTCGGAGTCAGCAGCAGGTCCTGGATGCACTGCACCACCACGTACACGGCCATCGCCTCCCAGAATATCAGCCAGAAGGACCCGCCCGTGGTCATGGTCCATATCATGCACAGCACGGCGGTAATCGGCAGCGAGATAAGCTGCAGATAAGGCACGAGGTTCAGCACTCCGATAAAGAGGCCGAGCGCCACGCCCATAGGCAGGTCTATCAGCAGGAAACCGGCCGCGAACATCAGTCCCACAAGCATGGCGATCAGGAACTGGCCACGGAAATAACGCTGCATGGTGTTTTTGATGTCGCCGGCGATACGGAACGTGCGCTGACGGTGCGAATAGGGCACCAACTGCTTGAAGCTAAGCATCAGGCGCTCGTAGTCCAGCATAATGAATATGACATACAGCACGACTATCAGCCATGAGACGACGCCGGCTATGAATGCCACCGACGATGTGAGGAACGACCATGACGACGATATGGCGGTCTTGGCCAGCTGCTTCCATTCGTCGCGCGACAGCAGGCGCGACAGCTCGTCGAAGTCTATGTTCTCGCGTATTATTCTGTGCCATGACTCCGACAGATAGGGTATGCTGATCTGCGTGGTGGCGAATTTCCTGATGGTCAACGCCATGTCCTGGCACTCCGACACCAGGTACGGCACCGTAACCATTATAAGGCCGCCTATCAGTACCGTAGCTTCCAGCAAGGTGAGTATCACCGGCAGGAAACGTTTGCGGCAATGGGTCCACCGCATGTTCCATTTCACCACCGGCTCAAGTATATAGCATATCAGGCAGGCCACCACGAACGGAAGCAGCACTCCTTTCAGGTATCCCACAAGCCACAGCACGGCCAGCACTACGGCTATGGTGAAAAATATGCGGACGGTGCGGTCAAACGTAAATGGCCGCCGCTGGTAACGCGCACGTTGCTCCCGACCTTCTTCTGTTACTTCGTTCTCGTCCATATTGTGTGTTTTATTGAATCAAGGCTGCCGGTGCAGTCCGCGATTCTTAACTTTTTTAACTATTTATATTAACGTAAAAGAGGACACAATTTTCCGTAAAGTTACGATTTTTTTTGCTAATACCGGCGATGGTTGCTAATTTTGTAATTGATGAAACAGCTGAACACACTCCTGATGATGCTGGTTCTGTTGGCGTTCACTGCCGTTGGTCAGACCGCCGATGGAACGCAAGCCGTTGACACCGACCCTATTGAGACGTTCCTGCAATCTCCGGGTATTGACCCGGCGGCAACGGCCGTGTATATATATGACCTGAACTCAGGCAAAGTCCTGGCAAGCCATAATCAGTCCAGACCGATGGTGCCCGCTTCGGTCATGAAGTGCGTCACCACCGCCTCCCTGCTGGACCGCGCGGGCCGCAAGTGGCGATACGAGACCCCTGTATACATCACGGGCAATATCCGCAAGGGGGTGCTGGACGGCAACATCATGGTCGAAGCGTCGGCCGACCCATCGGTCAACACACGGCATGACCCCGGTTCCGACAACATTATCGACGAGATAGTACAGGCTCTGCGCCAGGAACATATAGACACGGTCCGCGGCAGCATCGTGGTGGACGAACATCGGTTCGCCGGCCCCGCCATCAACCCCACGTGGGCGTCGGGCGACCTACCCAACGCCTACGGCACGGGGACGCATGGCTTCAACTTCGAGGACAACGCCTCGGGCAGCGCCTCCGTGCGCGACCCGGGCGCCAGGTTCCGAAGCCGACTCACCGACGCCCTGAAAGCCAACGGCATAACCGTGCTGGGACGCAACCTCCCCAACGACACCAGGCGCCGGCTGATAGGAACGCACCGCTCGGCCGAGGTGCAAGACATAATGCGCAGTTGCATGATGCGCTCCGACAACCAATATGCCGAGGCCATGCTCCGCACTTTCTCGCACCTCAAGGGGCGCGACGGATCCACTGCCTCCGGAGCCGACGAGGAAATAAAGTTGTGGAAACACAAAGGCGCTCCGCTTAAGGATGTCCGGATTGTGGACGGATCCGGGCTTTCCCGCTCCAACCGTCTTACCGCCGAATTCTTAGGCTCGGTGCTCGGAGAAATGGCACACGACCCCTGGTACGCCAGCTTCTTTCCGCTCGCCGGCCAGGAAGGCACGCTGAAGCGCTTCATGTCCGGAAGCCCTCTGGAAGGTTATGTAGCCCTTAAGACAGGCTCGATGAACGGGATACAGTCATACGCCGGATACAAGATCAACGAGGATTACGCCCCCACTCACGTAGTGGTGGTGATGATGAACAATCTGAAAAATCGCGCACGCGCACGCACCGATCTGCAGACCATGCTCGAACGGCTGTTCTGATTACAGAATATATAGGGCCATACTTGCAGACTATATCCTGACGCATGGCGTTATATAGAAAGAATCCGATAAAGATTACATAAACAATTACCCGGAATTATGGACGAACTGAAAAATAAAGTATATGAACTTGAGGGGCTTCTGGAACTTCTGAGTCACCGCCCCGACAAACAGACCGATCTCTTTCCCCTTATCGGAAGGCGAGTCGACGAGATCACGCGCCTCTGGTCCCGACTGAACGCCAAGGAACCGAATACATCCGATGCCGCCAATATCCCTGCGGCCCTTAACGACCCTAAAGACCCTCAAGACCTTAAAGACCTTAAAGACCTTAACGACCCTAAAGACCTTAAAGACCTTAAGGACCCTAAGGACCTTAAAGACTTTAAGGACCCTAAAGTCCTTAACGACCCCCACTCCTTTAACGGCTCCGATAATTCCGTTTATTCCGGTTACTCCGACAGCGCCGACTTCGCCGCACCGGCTGCGCGGAAAGCTCCGGCCCTCTGCCTTAACGACCGTTTCCGCTTCACGCGCGTGCTGGCCGGCAACGACCGCAACCGTTTCGACGCCATTCTTGAGAAGTTAGCGCAGCTTCCCGACTACGAGGCGGCCCGCGACTATCTCATCGAGCAATGCAACGCCGACATCGACGATCCCGAAGTAGTCGATTTCCTCGACATCCTCCAGAATTACTACGAATAACCCACTCCTCCCACTCCTCCCATTCATCCCATGTCTCGTCTCTACATAGTCCCCACCCCCATCGGCAATCTCGAGGACATCACTCTCCGGGCATTGCGTGTGCTTAAGGAAGTTGACGTCGTGCTGGCCGAGGACACGCGTACCTCGTCCGTGCTGCTGCGCCACTATGACATACACACCCCGCTGCGTGCGCATCACCGCAACAACGAGCACAAGAGTGTGGACGGCATAGTGCAGGAGATAGAAAGCGGCAAGGAGATGGCACTCATATCCGATGCCGGAACACCGGGCATATCCGACCCCGGCTTCATGCTGGCGCGCGCCTGCCGCGAGGCGGGTATCGACGTGGAATGCCTGCCCGGACCCACCGCTTTCGTACCGGCCATGGTAGCCAGCGGCCTCCCATGCGACAGGTTTGTGTTCGAAGGCTTCCTGCCCCTCAAGAAAGGGCGGGCCACCCGACTGCAGCAACTTGCCGCTGACCCCAGAACCGTAGTGATTTACGAATCGCCGTTGCGGTTGCCGCGCACGCTGAGGCAGCTGGCCGAGGTGTTCGGACCCGACCGCCAGGCGGCCGTGGCGCGCGAGATTTCAAAACTCCATGAGGAGAACCGCCGCGACACACTCCAAAACCTGGCCCAACATTACGAGCAGAACAAACCCAAGGGAGAAATTGTTATTGTAATCGAAGGTTGCAAAGGCAGAAACCATGCCTGTGACGAAAACGACCTTAATCCGATTGAATAAAAGACATTATAAACGAATATCATCAATAAACATCGATATGAAAAAACTAATGTTATTTGCGGGCGTCGGAGCCATATTGCTGGCCGGCTGCTCGGGCAACCAGAAGAAAATTGACGAAGATTCGCTTCGCATCCAGGAACTGACAGCCGAATATCAGGAGGCTACGGACTTCAACGACTCGCTCATGCTTCTGATGGGCGACATCTATACCGGTCTGGATTCAATCAATACCCAGGAGGGTCTTCTTTACAACATGAACAATGGCGAAGGCGTGGACCGTCGCCAGGAAATCCGCAACAACCTGTCGCAGATCAAGGCCCGACTGGCAGCCAACAAGGCTCTGCTGGCCGAGATGGAGGCTAAGGTCAACGCCAGCGGCAAAGCCAACGGCGTACAGAGCAAGACCATAGCCCAGCTGCGCGCCCACATCGAGCAGCAGGATGCCAAAATCGCCAAACTGGAAAGCGAACTGGCCGGTGCAAAGGCCACTATCGACACGCTTAACACCACCGTGGCCCGGACTCAGGAAGACCTGAAGGCCGAAAGCGCCGCCAAGGAAGAAGCCCAGGCCGCAGCCGCCGAGGCTACCGCCGCAGCCAACGAAGCCAACAAGGTTTACTATGCCATCGGCTCGAACAAGGAACTGAAGAAGAAAGGCCTGCTGGAGAAGAAGTTCCTCGGCTCCACCAAGGTGCTGAAGGGCCAGTTCGACGCAAGCTACTTCACCGCCGCCGACCGCCGCACACTGAAGTCAATTCCTACCGGCGCCAAGGACGTGAAGATCTGGACCAACGTTCCCGCAGGTTCCTACCGCATCGTCGGCGAGAAGGACGGACCCAAGACCATCGAGATCACCAATCCCGAGAAGTTCTGGCAGCTCAGCTCCTACTGCGTGATCCAGATCAACTGACACGCACGCAGACGATTCCACAAGCTGACAGACATTACGAATTGAACATCGAAGCAGAGTTATGAAACGACTGCTGTATCTGATAATGATAACCCTTCTCTTTGTGGGCTGCAAGCCCACTGAGAAGGGTTATCAGGCTGCATACGACGCAGCTAAAAACAAGCGCGAGGCAGCCGCGCGCGAGCAGATGCTCCCTGCGCAGGGCCTTCAGAGCGACGACGGCCCGCAGCTGCGCGTCGTAGACGGCGATTCCATCTATGTATTGCGCGCCATAATGCGCACCGAGGACTCCAAACGGGCTCCCAGACCATGGCTTCTCGCCGTGGGAGTCTACAGAATGTCAACCAATGCCAAGGCCAACGCCCAGCGACTGCAGCAGGCCGGCTATCCCCGTGCCGTCTGGCTGAAAGGACCTGAAAACAAATGGTACACCATCAGCGACTATGCCCAGAGCCTCGATTCTCTCAAGGCCATGTCGCGCCGGTTCAAGGACACACATCCGGACTATCCGTACGTCGGACTCCCCGCCAGTCCGGTAATCATCAACGCATTCTAACAGCGCACCATCATAGTAGCGCAGGCTGTCCCCAGCCGCGCACAGATACGGTCCAAATGCCTATTAAACCCGTGTCTCTGCGTGTCCCGGCGACAGTCTGCGCTTCTATTTGTCGGTTAACGTATCAAAATTTTGATTGCAAAAGGCCCGTTTCTTAGCACAAAATGTTAAAATCACGGTTTTTTATGACATTTTAGACTCCAAAACTTCAAAATATTTGGAAAAATGGTTGGAAAACTTTAAATTTGCAAAATGTTAATACAAGTGCACACTTTTTTAACAAACTGACAACAAAATTGCAAGGAATCCAAACATCTAAGCCTCAGCGGTATTAAGGTTAAACAGGTCTTCGATCTGGATTCTACCGGAGCCCATAGCGACGGAAAAGAGAGATAAACACATACATACACAAGAGAGAAATAACATTAAAATAGTAAAGGTATGAAAAAACTCTTTATGATCATGGTGACGCTGATGTGCGTTAGCTGGGCGGCGATAGCTCAGAACCGCACTATAAGCGGCACGGTAGTCGACGCAGGGAACAACGAACCCCTGATCGGCGCCACAGTCATGCCTATCGGAGGTGGACAAGGCTCCGCTACCGATGTAGACGGAAAATTCACACTGAACGTACCGGCATCTGTGACTAAAGCCAAAGTAACCTACGTAGGCTATAAAGAGCAGACCGTTGCACTGCACAACGACATGAAGGTTCGTCTGGAATCAACAGCCACCAATCTTACTGATGTTGTGGTCGTTGCATACGGTACGAGCACAAAAGAGTCTCTGACTGGTTCTGTCGCAGTCGTCGGATCGGCCGACATCGAGGACCGTCCGGTAACTTCCGTAACAGCTGCCCTCGAGGGTAACGCTCCCGGCGTACAGGTCAACAACTCAGTGTCTTATCCCGGTTCGTCGCCCGACATTCGCATCCGTGGCTTCAACTCGTTCACAAAATACAATCAACCTCTGACCGTTGTGGACGGCGTGGTTTACGATGGTAACATATCGGAAATCAACCCCGCCGACGTGGAGTCGATGTCCATTCTGAAGGATGCCGCATCCTGCGCACTCTATGGTAACCGCGGTGCCAACGGTGTGATCCTCATCACCACCAAACGCGCCAAGAATGTTGGCAAAGTTGACGTGACTCTGACGGTAAATCAGGGTTTCTATACCAAAGCCCTTCCCTTCTACGACCGTCTTGGCGTGAAAGATTACATGGAGACAGCCCTTGCAGGTTATGCGCGCGGTCAGTTCTCAGGTGGTGCCTCAAGCACTTATGCCGAGGCTCTGGCCAACGTGGCACCCGGTTTCGTGAACACATATCTGCTGGGCACAAACATCTTCGACAGGCCCTCAGACCAGATTTTCAATGCCGACGGTCAGCTTGTGGCTAATGTGCTGCCCGGATACACCGACCTCGACTGGTGGGATGCCATCTCGCAGACCGGCTACCGTCAGGAATACAACGTCAACGCTTCGGGTGCTACAGACAAGTTCAACGTATTCTCCAGCTTCGGCTATATGAAAGAGAACGGTTATGTAAAGAAGACCGACTACGAGCGTTTCAATGGTCGTGTTGCCGCAAATTACAACCCTGTTAGCTGGTTCAAGACCGGTCTTAACCTGAGCGCAAGCTACGTCAACACTGAAGTGGCTGGTGTATCGGAATCCGACTACGACGATGGAAAGGGCACTAACCTTGGACTGGTTACCAACCCATTCCTTATGATCAACAACCCTCCTGTTCAGCCATATTATGCTCATGACGAAAAGGGAAACATCATGTACGATCCCGCTACAGGCAAACCGATGTGGAACACTTCGGGTCTTAACAAGGGAGACAACAACGCATGGGCAATGCGTCTGAACAGCAACGAGAACACCATCCTGTCGGTAAGCGGTAACGCTTACGCTACAGGTATACTTCCCTATGGATTCGAGGTTTCTCTGCGAGCTTCGATGTGGAGACAGAAACAGAACAGTAAGGACTATAGCAACAACGTCATCGGCTCGCAGCAGAACGTCGGTGGTCTGGACATTGAGTCTCTGCAACAGCGTTCCTATACCTTTATGCAGCAGTTGAGCTGGAATCATGATTATGGTTTGAACAACATCGACGTATTCCTGGATCATGAGAACTATGAGTTCATGTACGACGACCGTTTCCTGCGTATGAGCAAGCAGCTAATGAACGACATGCCCTACATGAGCAACTTCGAAAGCCCCGACATTGCATCGGATGCCGTGGCCCGTCTGCGCACCGAGTCCTATCTGGGCCGCGTTCGCTACAACTACGACCAGAAATACTTTGCCGAGGCTTCCATCCGTCGTGACGGTACGAGCCGTTTCAGCAAGGAGAACCGCTGGGGTACATTCTGGAGCGTCGGCGCAAGCTGGGTGATCTCCAAGGAGAAATTCATGCAGAACGCTGATTGGGTCAACTACCTGAAACTGCGTGCTGCTTACGGTGCGGTAGGTAACGACCTCGCAGCCGGATACTATGCTTCGTGGAACCTGTACGGTCTTACCACATACGGTGGCGCCGGCGTTATGTTCCCCGACCAGCTTTCGGGAGACAATCTGAAATGGGAGTCGACCAACACGCTTGACGTTGCTTTGGAAGGATCTCTGTTCGATGACCGCTTCAACTTCAGCATCGGCTACTATAACAAGCGCAATGTAGACCTGCTCTACGAGGTACGTAAGGCATCTTCGGCCGGCAACACAGGTTTCGTAGGAGACGTTATCACAGTGATGCAGAACGTCGGTACGATGGAAAACTGGGGATGGGAACTGCAGTTCGGCGTTGACATTATTCGCAACAGGAACCTGAAGTGGAGCTTCAACATCGACGCATCGTTCCTGAAGAACACCGTCGTTAAGCTTCCGGGCAACAAGGATCTTCCCGGCCAGGCACTGTTCGAGGGCCGTAGCCGCTACGAGCAGTACACGTATACATGGGCTGGTGTTGACCGAGCTACCGGTAACTCTCTATACAAGATGGAGCCCTATTCGCGCGACTACTATGTTTACAACGACGCTACCGGCAGGATGGAATACGACGAGTCGCTGTACAAGGCTAAGCTTGACGGAGCTATTGCATCCGGCCACTATTTCGAAATCGACGGCGAGGGCTACACCGACCGTACCCAGTATGCAGGCCGTGGACTCCAGGGCACTTCTCTGCCTACCGTTTACGGTTCGTTCGGAACCAACCTTAGCTGGAAAGGCCTGAACTTCGGACTTCTGTTCACCTACTCGCTGGGTGGCAAGACCTACAACGGAATTTACGCAGGTTTGATGGGCGTAAGCACCCAGAACAAGAGCTCCCTGCACAAAGACATGCTGAAGTCCTGGAAGGAGCCCAGCGGCATTCAGAACGCAGACGGCACCTGGCAGCATTCCATCGATCCGAACGGAGTGCCTGTTAACGACAGCCAGCTGTCACAGTACAACGACGCCGGATCAAGCAGATTCCTGTTCCGCAGCGACTACCTGACTCTTAAAAACCTCAACATCAACTACGACTTCCCCAAGAAGTGGGTGAACGCAATGAAGCTGCAGAACATCAATCTTGGTTTCTCGGTAGACAACCTCTTCATCGTTACGACCAAGAAAGGTATGAACCCGCAGTATAGCTTCGGCGGCAGTCAGGGCAACTACTTCATGCCCGCCCGCGTATTCAACTTCTCGTTGGCGTTCAAGTTCTAATTCAGTTGATTCCTAAATCTGCAAACAATATGAAAAAAATAAATATAACAAAAGGCCTTGTAGGTATCGGCATGTTGTCTTTGCTCGGAGCATGTTCAGACGACTACCTGAGCCAGAGTCCTATCACGGACCCCAGCAACGCCCAGATACATGAAAGTGTGGCGGCAGCAAAACTGGCTGTACGAGGCATTGCACGCGTCATGCAGATGCAGTACCAGAAAACCAATCTCAACCAATACATTGGAGAGAGCTATATCAACACTCATTTCGGTGACTGCTGGGGCAGCGATGTCCGCGATGGCCTTTCATACCAGATGTGGGGCCAGGACATCATGACCTGGAAAATGATGGGTGGCGAACGCTACAACAACAACGCTCTGCCCTGGCGCTATGGCTATGACCTGATCTTCAACGCCAACGGCGTGCTTGACGGAATAGACGATGCCGAAGGCGATGCTGACGACCGCCGTCTGGTCAAGGCCCAGGCTCTGACATACCGTGCACACGGTTACATTAAGCTGTTGCAGTTTTACGCTCCGCGTTGGGAAGATTCCAACAATGGCGACACATACTGTATCGTAAAGCGTACCACTCAGAGCACCGAGCCCACTCCGCTCGTGACCATGAAGGAAATCAAGGATCTGATATACGAAGACCTTGACTCCGCTATCTATAACTACGAAAACAGCAAGTCACGCCGCGAATTCAAGTGGGAGCCTGACCTTTCAGTGGCACAGGGGCTCTACGCACGTGCAGCCCTGCTGTTCCATGACTGGCAGATTGCCGCAGACATGGCTAAGAATGCCCGCGCCAACTACACCATCATGGACAACAACACCCTATATGCCGGTTTCTATGCTGACAACAACGACCTGATGTGGACACAGTCTGACGAGGACAGTGACATCTACTACTGGTCGTGGGGTTCGCACTATACCTGCAACGGCGGTTATGTCAAGAATTGGGAAGATATAGGTGCCGGCTTCATCAGTCTGGAGCTCTACAATGAACTGGATCCCAACGATGTTCGTCGTGGTCTGTTCATGACTCCCGATAAGTTGAAAGACGCTCCCGCCGACTGGAATCCCGGCAAACTCGTGCCAAACGACTTCTGGAACCGTGATCTGGTGGATCCTACCAGCATGAACATGGCCACAGGTCTTACCCGTGCCGACAAAAATCAACCTAACAAGAAGTTCGGTCTGAACAAGTTCATCGTATACTGGGGTATGGATTACATGAACAATAAGTTCAAAGGCGATCTTGGCGTGGTTATTGATCCCGAAGATCCATTTGGCGCTTACATCGCTCAGAAAGTTCAGGCCAATGCAGGAGACCCGTTGATCTGGCTTTACGAGAAAGGCAACAATGTGAAACTCTATGGATGTCACATTGGCGCTCAGTACAAGTTCTGGTCTAAGGCCCCCTACGGAACCAGCTGCTATCCTTTCATGCGCGCATCTGAGATGTGTCTGGCTGAAGCTGAGGCCGCTTACATGGCCGGAGATTACGCTCGCGCCCAGAAATGTCTGTCTGAAATCAACGGACTGCGTATCCCCGGATACTCTGGCGGCAAAACCGGTCAGGCGCTCCTTGACGAAATTCGCCTCTGCCGTCGTATCGAGCTGTGGGGTGAAGGCCAGAACTGGACGGACTACAAGAGATGGAATCTGCCTATCACACGTAAGGCTTGGGTAGAGAGAAATCCCAGCTCGGGTAACTGCCCGAAGGATTACTCAATGACCCGTGACCCGAAAGTTTGCGCTGGTTGGCGTTTCACTGTTCCCGCTTCGGAAACAGATTACAACAACCTGATTGACCGCAAGCTCCTTCCTGCTCCTTCGGAGTATCTTCTTGACTGATGACACCGTAGCGTAGAATCTAAGGAAAATCTAACATAGGAAATCGGCTTCTACTTTTTCAAGGAGCCGATTTTCTTAATTATAGATTTTTTATTAACTTTGGAACCGAAACTTAAACAACGTCTTATGAATAAATCAATCTTAACCTTAGCAGGCATGCTGACATGCGCTACGGTGATGGCATCGCCACTCACCCCGCAGCAGGCATTGGAGCGTTTGAGCGACGGAAGCCGCCACGCCAAGGTATCCGCCCAGCGTCTGGAACAGACTCCGGTATATACCGCGGTCAGTGCCCAGGGCACTCCGGCAGCCTATGTGTTCAATGCCAAGGACGGCAAAGGATACAGAATCCTTTCGGCCGATGACTGCGCGTATGCCGTATTAGGATATTCCGACCTGTCTCTTATACACATCTGACGCTGCCGACGACTTAATA
>ERZ1026968.186-NODE-186-length-33069-cov-9.506936_pt1 | contig 33069 bp, 23 predicted proteins | sample MGYA00519295_ERZ1026968 | MGnify/ENA primary metagenome ERZ1026968 (study PRJEB26926, sample SAMN06164480) | human gut metagenome | biome: ENVO:00009003; feature: ENVO:2100002; material: ENVO:00002003 | host: Homo sapiens | place: USA | collected 2012 ...
ATGTGTATAAGAGACAGGCAAAGGCAATGCCTTTGCCGACGATTTGAAATATGCAGGCTCAAATTGAGCCTGCATATTTTTTGTTTTAAGCTACATGGCTTCGATCTCTTTTATAATGTACTCATTGCCGGTCACAAGATATGTGTTCTCGCTTTTGCAATATGGGCACACCTTGGCATATTGCACCGTCGGATAGGTCTGTTTACAGTCCTCACAGAAGGTCACCGCTTCGAGCTTCTCGATCTTCAGCTCCGCCTCCTGCATATACCTGGACTCCTTGACGGCCCAGTTCCAGCAGTCGACGATATACTCGGGAATTATTCCGCTGACCTCGCCGACCTGCAGGGTTACGCTGCCGACCCTGGTCAGCTCGTTCTCGTCGCAGAGTTTTTCCACTTCCTTGATGACATAAAACACAGTTCCAAGCTCATGCATTGGATTTATCCTCCGATGTGATTACTTTGCGAATTTTGCCTTGAGATCCTTGATCTTGATCTTGGCCGCGCGCTTTGCAGCATACACCGCCAGAGGCGGGATCTTGTCGTCGCAGTTGACCATCTTCGATGCCTCGGGATGATCACGGCGCAGGTGGATAGCGTCAAATTCGCAGCGGGTGGTACACAGGCCGCAGCCGATGCACTTATTCTGGTCGACAACGCTGACGCCGCAGCCCAAGCAGCGGGAGGCCTCGGCCTTAACCTGCTCCTCGGTGAAAGTGATTCGGTCGTTCTTCATGGTCTTTGCCTTGCGAGGATCGTGCTTTACCTCCTGGCGCACGGGTGCGTCGAAGCAGTTGATGTCGATAACGACATTGTCCTTATCTATCTCATAGAAATCTCTCGGATTTCTCGCCAGCGTCAGGCTCTGAGCAGGATGTACGTAGCGATGCAGGGAAATGGCGCCCTCGCGGCCGGCGGCTATTGCGTCGATAGCAAACTTCGGGCCGGTATACACATCGCCGCCGACGAATATGTCGGGCTCAGCGGTCTGCAGGGTAACGGGGTCTGCCATTGCGGTGCCCTTGCCGGAGGTCTTGAGCGCTCCGACGTCCAGCTCGCCCCAGTCTATGGTCTGGCCGACGGCTGCGATGACGGAATTGACCTTGAGAGTCTTGAACTTGCCCGTGCCGACGGGCTTTCTGCGGCCCTTCTCGTCAGGCTCGCCAAGCTCCATGATCTCGACCTTGAGGCCGTTTACCTTGCCTGCGGCGGTGCCGGTGATCTCGACCGGTGCGTTCAGGTAGCAGAACTTAACGCCCTCGGCGATAGCTTCCGCGACCTCTTCCTTATCTGCGGGCATCTCGTCCTCGGAACGGCGGTAGACGATATATGCCTCCTCGGCGCCGAGGCGTACAGCAGTACGCACAACGTCCATTGCGACGTTGCCGCCGCCGACGACAGCGACCTTCTTGCCGATCTCGGGCTTGTTGCCGAGGTTCACTTCACGCAGGAAGTCAACGCCGCCGTAAACGCCCTTGAGCTCCTCGCCGGCGATACCGAGCTTTGCGCTCTGCTGAGCGCCGATTGCTACGAAGAAGCCCTTATAGCCCTGATCGCGGAGCTGCCGTATGGTAACGTCCTTGCCGACCTCAACGCCGCACTTGAACTTAACGCCCATCTTCTTGAGCACGTCGATCTCGGCATTGATGACCTTGCGGTCGAGACGGAAGCTGGGGATACCCAGAGTGAGCATGCCACCGGGGACCTTATTGCGGTCGAACACCGTTACGTTCGCATAGCCCATCTCCGCCAGATAGTAAGCGCAGCTCAGGCCGGCGGGGCCCGCGCCGATGACCGCGATCATTTCCTCATAATCGTCCTCGGTGGTCTTATGACGGCGCTTTTCGGGGATGTAGCGGGTCTTTTCGCTCAGCTCCTTCTCGGCGATGAACTTCTTGATCTCGTCGATAGCGACTGCGCGGTCGAGCTTTCCTCGGGTGCAGGCGTCCTCACAGCGGCGGTTGCAGATGCTGCCGCAGACTGCGGGGAACGGGTTATCCTGCTTTATAAGCTTCAGAGCGTCAAGGTAGCGGCCCTCGGCTGCCATCTTGATATAGCCCTGAACTGCGATGTGCGCCGGACATGACGCCTTGCAGGGCGCGGTGCCGGTCTCATGGCAGTTTTTCTGGTTGTTGTTCTTGTAGTCAACATCCCACATGTGCTCGCCCCAATGATTATCGTCGGGAAGAGGCTGCTTGGGATATACGACGGGGCCGTCCTTGGTGCAGAGTTTCTGACCGAGCTTGGCAGCGCCGGCAGGGCATATCTCGACACACTTACCGCAGGCAACGCACTTTTCCTTGTCGACATGCGCGCGGTAAGCGGAGGCGGACATATTGGGAGTGTTGAAAAGCTGAGAGGTGCGCAGGGCGAAGCATGAGCCCAGAGCACAGTTGCAGATAGCAAAGATCTTGTCCTCACCGTCGATGTTGGTTATCTGGTGGACATAGCCGTTTTCCTCGGAGCGCTTGAGGATACGCATCGCCTCTTCATAGGTGATGTCGCGGCCCTTGCCGGTTTCGGTGCAGTATCTTGCGAAAGTGCCGACTGCTATGCAGCACTCCTCCTGCAGCTCGCCGCAGCCCTCGCCCGCGAGGCGCATTGCGTTACGGCAGGAGCAGTAGCCGACGCCGAGCTGGCCCTCGTACTTCTTGAGCCAATGGGAGATGTGCTCAACATCGACTGACTCGTTGGTCGCGGGAATGGCCTTCTCAACGGGAAGGACGTGCATGCCTATGCCGTCGCCCCCGGGAGGCACCATCGGTGTGATGTGGGTCAGTGGCAGAAATGCCATGCGCTCGAAGAACTTTGCGATCTGGGGATATTTCTCGACCTGATCGTAGTTCATATTCATGAGCTCTGCCGCGCCGGGAACAAAGATGGGCAGAACATACTGACGGCTGCCGTCGGGAGTATCGTAATTGTACTCCAGAACGCCCTTGACCGCCAAATCGTCCATGATCTTCTGAACACAGGCAACGTCCTTACCCATTTTCGCCGCTATCTTTTCCGGCGTGGTCGGTTTGCGGACACCCATTGCCAGAGCAACGTCTGCCTCCTCGTCGCTTACTACGCACTCAAGGCCGTAGTATTCGGGGTCTTCCTCGGTGAGCTTGACAAGTCCGAGCTTCTGGGGAATGCGGTCGGTAATTTTTTTGCCAAGCGCCAGGATCTTTTCTCTTGCCATATGTAACTCCTTTCTGTTTTTAACAGAGTATATTTTGGATATACAGGATCTATGTGCTTTTATCAGTATATCATAATATGCCATGGAATTACAATATATATTAATAGTATTTTGCTCATAAATTAACAGATTTCCCTGTTTTCCGGCGCTGATTATTTCACCGGACGCACAGATGTGGGTGCTTGCCTTTTTATCCGGCCTCGTGGTATTGTAAAGGTAATCATGCAAAGGAGGTATGCATATGACTCAGAGCGAGGAGCGCATACAGAATATGAAAAAGGTTATTAAAACGGCGCAGAGACTTTTTCTCGATGAGGGTATCGCCTCGGTGTCAATAAACAAAATAGCCGCCGAGGCTGAGCTTACGCCCATGTCCGTATATCGCTATTTCGGCAATAAGGATAAGCTTATCGCCGCCGTGTGGCAGGACGCCCTTGTCGTGTTCTATGATGATTTTATGAAGCGTTATCGGTCCATCACAGCAGGTATGACTACCGGATACGAAAGGTTCGTGGCCTGTATGGAGCTTTATATTGCCATCTACAGCGAGTTCCCACAGTGGTTCAGATACACCCGCGAGATGTTTTCACATACTTCGTCCTTCAGCATAACCCACAGTCAGGATATGGATCACATTTTCTGGAGATATTTTGATAAGGAAATACCCATCCCCCTGCTCAAAGCCCTTCAGGACGGAGTAGCCGACGGCTCGGTCAGGCAGGATATAAATATCTATCAGGTATACCAGATAGTCCACAACGTCTACACCGGAACGAGTATTTACAGCAGTATTTTCCGCGACTTCGATCCTCTTGATACCATAAAATTCACGAAAGAGCTTGTTGCTAATTATATAAAAAGCGAGGGGTAATTCTATGCTATTTATACAAATTTTTAAATACATTTGGTCATTTTTTAAATTATGTAACAAAAGTTGCGGAAAAGCATTGTAGTTTTGATAAAATTCAGACAAAAGCAGGATCATATATTTTTTATTCTTGGATGTTAGTATGGCTAACATCCAAGCAACCGCTGGATACGGTGATATAAATGAAAAATTTTGATATAACTGACTGCATCCCTTTCTGGGCAGAGCTGTCCGAAGAAAACAAAAGGCTCATTAGTGATAACCTCGTAACCCGCACTTATGTGAGCAACGAGCACATCCTGCTCAACAGGTCAAAGAAAAATGGCATAATTTTTATTTTCAGCGGCTGCCTTCGCGTTTTTTTAGCATCCGACACAGGCAGGGAGATCACTTTGTTCAGGCTCAACAAGGGAGAAGCTTTCAGCATTATGACCGTGGACGAGGCGGGAGACCTCGATGTCATTCCTCTGCTAGAGGCCATTGAAAAGTCCTCCGTTGCATATCTAAGCGAGGACGTCCTTGCTCAGATCGCCTACAATGTGCCGAAAATGGCGCAGTTTGTTTACAGAAACGCCGCAAAAAACGCGCAGTTTATAATCAACAATATCGCGTATATGTTTTTCAATACGCTCAGGGGCTGCATAGCCCGATATATCATAGAAGCCAGCAAAAAGAACTGGCCGGCTTCCGACGCGGTGAAAACGACTCACGAGGAGCTTGCAAATCATCTGGGCTCTACCCGCGTGGTGATAAGCCGCGAGCTTGACAGTCTGCGCGATATGGGCCTTATTCAGACCCGACGGGGCAGCATCATCATTATTGACCGTGAAGGCCTTGAATCCATTGCCGGAAGGTAGGCTCTTGAGAATGTATTTTATTTCCCCGAGCTGTGCCCATTGCGGCGGCTGCCGTTCAAAGTGTCCGGAAAAATGCATCGACGCCTCCGAGCATCCTCCTGTTATAGACCAACCGCGCTGCACAAGCTGCGGAAGGTGCTTTCTTGCCTGTCCCATAAGAGCAATAGTATATCTTGGGGACAAAGCTAATATCTCTTAGTAGTAAAACTCGGGTAAGAAGCCCGTCAAAAATACACGAAACTATATCAGGAGGTACAAAAATGTATTACAGTAGCGGTAACTACGAGGCCTTTGCATCGCCTAAGAAGCCCGAAGGCATCGACAACAAGTACGCCCACATAGTCGGCACCGGTCTTGCGGGACTTGCGGCGGCCTGCTTCCTCATCCGCGACGCACAGATGCCCGGTGATCACATTACCCTGTATGAGCATCTTCCCCTTGCAGGCGGCTCATGCGACGGAATCTATGACGCCACAAAGGGATTCATAATGCGCGGCGGACGCGAAATGGATAACCACTTCGAGTGTATGTGGGATCTGTTCAAGTCCATCCCCTCGATCATCAATCCGGGCGAGACAGTGTTCTCCGAATACTATCACCTGAACAAGGAAGACCCCAACTTCTCGCTCTGCCGCGTTACGGAAAAGCAGGGGCAGGACGCACATACTGACAGGAAGTACGGCCTTAATCCCTCGGCGGCAACACAGCTGCTCAAGCTCTTTATGAGCACCAACAAGTCCCTTGAGGACAAAACCATCGATGATATATTCGACGACGATTTCTACAGCACCAACTTCTGGACCTACTGGCAGACCATGTTCGCCTTCGAGAAATGGCACAGCGCCCTTGAAATGAAGCTTTATCTCCAGCGCTACATCCATCACATAGACGGTCTGCCCGATCTGTCCGCGCTCCGCTTCACCCGCTACAATCAGTACGAGTCCATGATCCTGCCGATGTGTAAGTACATTACCGACCACGGCGGCAAGGTGCTGTTTGACACCTCCGTCACGGACATCCAGTGCGACTGTACTCCCGAAAAGAAAGTTGCAAAAAAGATCGTTTACACCCAGAGCGGCATTGAGCATGTGGTCGAACTGACTGAGAACGATCTTGTTATCGTAACAAACGGCGCTCAGGGCGACGGCTCCGCCTACGGTGATAACGATCATGCCCCCGTGGTCACCGTCAAGAACGGCGAAGGCCCCTCCATCGAGCTCTGGAAAAAGCTTGCCGCTCAGGATCCCGCTTTCGGCAATCCCGACAAATTCTTCTGCGACATTGAGAAGACCAGTTGGGAGTCCTGGACCGTCGATACCGCAAACAAACAGATCCTTGATGCGATCCAGAAGATCTGCAAAAGAGATCCGCTCTCCGGCAAGGTCGTTACCGGCGGCATCGTGACCTGCCGCGACTCCAACTGGCTCATAAGCTGGACCATCAACCGTCAGGGTCAGTTCCAGGAGCAGCCCGCTGATCACTGCCTGATCTGGGTCTACGGCCTCAATTGCTGGCACGATGAGGGCGACTTCATCAAGAAGCCCATGTGCGACTGCACCGGCATAGAGCTTGCCGCAGAGTGGCTGTACCACATCGGTATCCCCGAGGATCAGATCATGGATCTCGCGGCCAACGAGTGCAATACCACTCCCTGCATGATGCCCTATGTCACCACCTTCTTCATGCCCAGAGCCGAGGGCGACCGTCCTCTGGTCGTCCCCGAGGGTTCGGTTAACCTCGCGTTCGTCGGTCAGTTCTGCGAGACCCCGCGCGACACCGTATTCACAACCGAGTACTCCATACGCACCGGTATGGAAGCTGTGTACACCCTCTGCAACATTGACCGCGGCGTCCCCGAGGTCTGGGGCAGTGTGTACGATATCCGCGACCTGCTGTACGCAACCAGCAAGCTGCTGGACGGCAAAAAGCCGGCGGAATTCCTGCTGCCCAGCATTCTCCCCCTGTTGGGTCTTGTCAAGGAGCCGCTTACCAACAATGTTGTGGCCGATCTTCTCAAGAAGTACAACATAGTTTAGCCGTAAGCTTTTCACTCCTTCCATACTGAAGCGTGTGGAGCAGGCCATACCCGACAAGCCGCCCGGGTATGGCCTGCAGTAAGGACCTTACGCCGCTTTCACGTGATTTGCCTACAAAAACACAGCAAGCTGCCTGTTCGCAGCTTGCTGTGTTTTTGTATTATTTATTTGCTTAGTTTTGCCTTAAGATCCTTGATCGCGATCCTGGCAGCACGCTTTGCGGCATAAGGCAGAATATACTTCATCTTCTCGTCGGTGCTCACCATCTTGCTGCATTCGGGGTACTCGCGATAGAGCTTAATGGCGTCAAACTCGCACTTTGTTGTGCATATACCGCCGCCTATGCAATTATTTTCATCGACTATAGAGGCGCCGCAGCCGAGGCAGCGGGAGGTCTCGGCCTTGACCTGCCCCTCCGTGAACACGAGACGGTCATCTCTGAAGCTCTTGGCTTTCTTTCTGTCGTGCATGACCTCCTGACGGGCGGGAGCGTCAAAGCAGTCGGCTGACAGTGCAAGATTTTTCTTGTCAAGCTCGATAAAGTCGCGGCGGTTACGGCCGATCGTCATATCGGTGCCGGGCTGCACATAGCGGTGCAGCGATATGGCTCCCTCGCGGCCGGCTGCTATCGCGTCGATGGCAAATTTCGGGCCGGTATACACATCGCCTCCGACAAAGATGTCGGGCTCGGCCGTCTGAAGGGTGAGCGCGTCGGCCCCTGCGGTATCCTTCCTGCCCTTGACCATCGCGCCGGTGTCAAGCCCGCCCCAATCGATCGTCTGACCGATCGCGCCGATCACGGAATCCACTGCGATAGTTTCAAACTTACCGGTTCCGACAGGCTTTCTTCTGCCCTTATCGTCGGGCTCGCCAAGCTCCATGATCTCGACCCTGAGCGCGCTGACCTTTCCGTCTTTTCCCACGATCTCGACGGGTGCGTTCAGATAGCGGAACTTTACGCCCTCCGCCATCGCCTCGGCGATCTCCTCCTTGTCGGCGGGCAGTTCAGCCTCAGAACGGCGGTAGACTATGTAAGTATCATCTGCGCCGAGCCGGACCGCGGTGCGGCAGACATCCATTGCGACGTTGCCGCCGCCGATAACGGCACACTTCTTGCCGATATCGGGCTTGCTGCCGAGGTTTACCTCGCGCAGGAACTCAACGCCGCCGAACACGCCCTCGAGCTCCTCGCCTGCAATGCCGAGCGGAGCGGACTTCTGAGCGCCGATGGCAAGATAGAAGCCCTTGTAGCCCTCCTCGCGGAGCTGCGCTATGGTAATGTCCTTGCCGACCTCGACACCGCATTTGAATTCAACGCCCATCTCCCTGAGAATGTCGATCTCGGCGTTCAGAACGTCCTTTTCAAGACGGAAAGAGAGTATGCCCATGGTGAGCATACCGCCGGGGACGGCGTTTTTATCGAACACTGTGACATTGCTGTAGCCCATTTCCGCAAGGAAGAAGGCACAGCTAATACCGGCGGGGCCTGCGCCGACGACGGCTATCTTCTCCTCGAAGAAGCCCTCGTACTTGGGCTTTACCACGGGCGGGATATATCGGGTCGCAGCGTCCAGATCCTGCTTTGCGATGAATTTCTTGACCTCGTCAATGGCGACCGCGCGGTCGATATCGCCTCTCGTGCAGGCGTCCTCGCAGCGGCGGTTGCACATTGCGCCGCAGACCGCTGGGAAGGGATTTGCCTTCTTTATGAGCGCCAGGGCATCGGTATACCTGCCCTGAGCGGCCATCTTCAGGTAGCCCTGAACGGCGATATGCGCAGGACACGCGGTCTTGCAGGGGGAGGTTCCGGTATCGTAGCAGTTGATGCGGTTGTTATCGCGGTAGTCGAAGTCAAAGTTCTCGGGACCCCAGTGGTTATAATCGGGAAGCTCGTGCTTGGGATACTCAACAGGACCGTTCTTGGTGCAGAGCTTCTGACCGAGCTTCACCGCGCCCGCAGGGCAGTATTCAACGCAGCGGCCGCAGGCAACGCAGTCGGAGGCGGTAACTCTCGCCACATATGCCGAGCGGGACATATTGGGAGTGTTGAAAAGCTGGGAGGTGCGCAGGGCGTTGCAGATATTGACATTGCAGTTGCAAATGCCGAGTATCTTATTCTCGCCGTCGATGTTGGTTATCTGATGGACATAGCCATTATTCTCGCCTTCTTGAGTATATCCAACGCTTCCTCATAGCTTATGTAGCGGCAGAACGTACTGAATCTACTTTTCGGGATTTTCCCTGTTGAACTCCAAAACGCCCTCATACAGCAGCGCGTCAAGAAGCTCCTTGAGCTTTTTCTCCGAAAGCTCAGGGTTCATCTCCTTAAGCTGCTCAAAGGAATGGGGCTTGCGGATCTTCATTTTGAGGGCGACGTCCGCCATGTCGTCCGTAACGCGCCTGTCAAGGCCGTAATACTCCGGATCGCTGGGCTGCACCTTTCCCATGCGATCGGTTATCTTCTGCGCAAGATCCAGAATTTTTTGTCTCGCGGGTCCCTCGACCGGCACATTGTAAATATCAAGGTTGTCTGTTATGTTTTTCCTGACATCTTTTCTCCTCCCAAAGCTGTAAATAACGGTGTATCTGCAGCCTCTATGTTTTTGTCACATTGCCCCTTCATATGTACCGCATGGGCAAAAATGTATTGACACTCGGAAGCCTATGTAATAAAATTGGTCTATCCACTATGTTAATAATAAAACGCTCGTAGGCATTTCGTCAATATCGCACTATTAACCAACGCTAAATTTATGCTTATTGTCAAAAAACACCCCCCTGTAGCTGTTGAAAACCGATAGGCGTACCGACGTTTGGTTTTGGTCGCACCAATTTTGACCGGAGGTCCCATGTGGAAAACTTTGAGAAGCTGTCCGCTCCGACCTTAAAGGAGCTTTTTATAAATAAGATGGCGGAGCTCATTCTCTCGGGAAAGCTCAAAATCGGAGAAAGGCTTCCGCCCGAGCGTTCCCTTGCCGAGCAGATGGGCATAGGCAAGACCGTCGTTCACAGCGGGCTTCAGGAGCTTGCCAGAATGGGCTTTGTGACCATCAAACCCCAGAGCGGCGTTTATATCGCCGATTACATGGTCACCGGAAATCTTGAGACTTTCAACGCCGTCGCAAAATACAGCGGCTATAACATCAGCCCCGAGATAATCCGCGGCATGTACGACATGCGCTATGCCATGGAGGGGCTGGCAATGGAGCGCTTCGCCCGGCTGCACACCGAGGAAGATATCAAAACGCTTCGGGAGATGATAGTCGTCATCTGCAATTATGTTGCGAATGAGCGCATGAACTATACAGAGCTTGCCGAGCGCTTTTTCGATTTTCACCACATGATCGCGCTCCTGAGCCACAGCGCGATAATCCCGCTCACCTTCAACGCGGTCAAGGGCGTCAGCGTCGTGCTGTGGGAGAAATATCTGCGGGCGCACAGCCCTGGCAAGGCTATCGACAGGCTCAATTATTTCGTGGACTGCCTTGAGGCCGGCGACTGCAAGGCCGCCAGCCTTGAGCTTAAGAAGGGGCTCGACGAGCAGTTTGACAGGGCATTCAAACAGCAAACTGTTTTATAATTATAGAAGGGAGAACAAAAATGGCACAACTCAGACCCAAAATAGTCAAGCTTGCCAGGATCATCGGAAGCGTGACAGGCATCATGACAAAGATTGACGAGAACGCGCCGGAATACTACAGTCTGGTGAACATCGTCAGCGATGACGAGGCCGACATCGCCATCGCCGCCGGTCTGCGCAAGGAGCGCACCGCCGGTTATCTTGCGAAAAAGGTCGGCAAGACGGTTGAGGAGATCCAGCCGCTGCTGGATAATCTCGTTTACTACGGCGTTTTCCGCCGCACCTACAGCGCCGAGGCCGGACAGGACGTCTACTACATGCAGATCTACGCCCCCGGCATTCTGGAGATGATGGTAAACAACGTCGAGCTTGCCGCCGCACATCCCGAGGTAAACCGCGCATTTGAGGAATACACCAGAAATCTGGCGGCGACCATGGGCTCCTTTATTCCCGACGGCTACGGGCTCATGCGAGTTATCCCCGTTCAGAGCGCCGTGGAGGATAACCCCGATACGGCCGAATTTGAAAAGCTTTCCTACTATCTGGATAAATACGATAAATTCTCCGTGTCTCCATGTTCCTGCCGCGCCTCGCGCACGGCTATAGGCGACGGCTGCGGGCACCTGGACGAGGATATGTGCATCCAGATGGGCAAGGGAGCAGAGCACTATATCCGCTCAGGACGCGCGAGGGAGATCACCAAGCAGGAGGCTCTTGAGATCATTAAGCGCGCCGAGGATAACGGCCTTATGCATGATATCCCCAACATCGAGGGAGCAGGCGACAGCGCCGCTATATGCAACTGCTGTTCATGCGCCTGCTTCGGCCTTCGCGTCGGACTTATGTACGGCGCTAGGGACGCGATCCGCTCAAACTTCGTTGCCGAGGTCGACGAGGCCAAGTGCGTCGCCTGCGCTCAGTGCGTCGAGGTATGTCCCGGCAACGCTCTCCGGCTTGGACAGAAGCTATGTTCCACCGATGAGCTGTCCGTTCCCGAATACAAGAAGATGACCGACGTTATCTTCTCAAAGGACATCTGGAACGTCGATTACCGTGAAAACCGTGAGGATGTCATGCCAACCGGCACCGCGCCCTGCAAGACGGCCTGCCCCGCGCACATACCCGTTCAGGGCTATCTGAAGCTGGCCGCTCAGGGCCGCTACACCGAGGCTCTTGAGCTTATAAAGACCGAGAATCCCTTCCCCGCCGTCTGCGGCCGCATCTGCAACAAGCGCTGCGAAGCCGAATGCACCCGCGCAAGCGTTGACGAGGCCGTCGCCATCGACGAGGTCAAGCGCTTTATCGCCGACCACGACCTGAACGAAAAGACCCGATACATTCCTAAGATGGTAAACCAGATAGGCCGCCCCTATACTCAGAAGATTGCCGTCATCGGCGCGGGCCCCGCCGGTATGAGCTGCGCGTACTATCTTGCGCACAAGGGCTACCCCGTCACCGTTTTCGATAAAAACCCCGTTCCGGGCGGCATGCTCACGCTGGGCATCCCCTCTTTCCGCCTTGAAAAGGACGTTCTGAACGCCGAGATCGACATTCTCAGGGAGATGGGCGTTGAATTCAAATGCGGTGTCGAGGTCGGCAAGGACATTACCATAGCGCAGCTCCGCGAGGAGGGCTACAAGGGCTTCTATCTTGCCATCGGCGCTCAGAAGTCCGCTCCGCTCGGCATTGCAGGCGAGGAGCTCGAGGGCGTGTTCGGCGGTGTTGACTTCCTGCGCGAGGTAAACCTCGGCAGCAAGCCCGATATCGGCAAGAAGTGCGCCGTTATCGGCGGCGGCAACGTTGCGATGGACGTATGCCGCAGTGCCGTCCGCCTGGGCGCGAAGGACACCTACATAATCTACCGCCGCTCCGAGGCCGAGATGCCCGCAGACCCCGAGGAGGTCAAAGAGGCAATGGCCGAGGGCGTAAAGTTCCGCTTCCTGAGCGCTCCCGTCGAGATCGAAGGCGCAGACGGCAAGGTCACGGGGCTTAAGGTCGAGATCATGGAGCTTGGCGAGCCCGACGAAAAGTGCCGCCGCAAGCCCGTCGGCACCGGTAAGTTCGAGACTATCAAGGTCGACAGCATCATAGGCGCAATCGGTCAGGTCGTCGATTGGGGCGAGCTTGACGTCGGCAAGCTCGAGACCACAAAGAAGGGACTTGCCGTGGCCGAAAGCCTTACCTATCAGACCGCCGAGCCCGACATCTTCGTCGGCGGCGACTGCTACACCGGCCCGAAGTTTGCCATCGACGCGATCGCGGCCGGCAAGGAGGGCGCCATTTCCCTGCACCGCGCCGTGCATGAGGGTCAGACGCTCACCATGGGCCGCGACCGCAGAGTATACAAGGCGCTGGATAAGGAGCACACACTTATAGACGTCAGCAGCTTTGATCATGAGCACCGTCAGCTCCCCGGCTACAACGAAGCAAAGGCCAAGACCTTCTCCGACGCCCGCGTTACCTTCACCGAGGAGCAGGTGCGCAAGGAGACCGCGCGCTGCCTCGGTTGCGGCGCGACCAAGGTCGACGAATACCTGTGCATTGGCTGCGGTCTGTGCACCACCAAATGCAAGTTTGACGCCATAAAGCTCAAGAAGGTTCGCAACATCCACGCCGGCACCTTCGAGACCATGCCCATCAAGGTCGCGGAGGGTCTCGTCAAGCGCACCGGCGGCATAATCAAGAAGGCTGTAACGAAGTAATGCACGAGCTTGGAATCTGCGATGCGCTGTTAAAAATGGTCGATAAGGCAGTGAAGGAAGAAGGCTGCGATGGCATCAGCAGTATCACTGTCGAGGTGGGTATGCTCTCGGGCGTTATCCCGCACTTTCTCAGTGACTGCTGGGAGGCAGTCATCGACGGCACCCCCTATTCTCAGACCGAGATGATCGTCGAGACCCTGCCGGGCGTCGCCCGCTGCCTTGACTGCGGCAGTGAATTTGAGGCGGACGTTGAAAAGCTCGTCTGCCCCGAATGCGGCGGCAAGAAGCTTATGCCCATCTCCGGCCGCGACCTCACATTGAAAGAGATAGCGGCGTATTGACCTCACATATAACCGGAAAAAATCCCCGCCTCACGGCGGGGATTTTTCGGTGATTAGCTGTTTTCCTGTATTATTTTCTAACTTCGGCACTGTTTTTTTAACGCCTTTGCATTTGATGCCGCGGAAAGCACATTGCAAAAACTGGAGCTTCAAAGCTATTTTGAGTACATGCTAGTCGAAGATACGCCGCCGTCCACCGGAAACGCACCGCCTGTTATGTAGCTTGCTTTATCACTCACAAGAAAGGATACCATATTTGCAATGTCCTCCGGCTGTCCGATCCTTTTAAGGGGTATGCGGTTTGCGCAGCGCGCTTCTGCGTCCGCGTCAGCAAAGCTTCTCTGCAACAATGGAGTATCTATCGGCCCCGGCAGCACGCAGTTTACGCGCACTCCACAGTCGGCATATTGCTGGGCAAGGCACTTTGTCAGCATCACAAGCCCCGCCTTTGTCGTACAATACAAGGGAGACGTCAATTCCGGTACAAGTCCAAGGCACGAGGCGATTATTATAACGCAGCCACGGCTCGCTTTGATCTTGGGAAAGGCATCGCGCGTCATCAAATAGGTTCCCTTGATATTGATGTCCACCATATCGTCAATTTCATCGTTTGTGGTATCTTCCAGATATTTTTCAAAATAAATGCCCGCGTTATTAACTAAAATATCAACGCTTTCTATATTTGATAACGCTGCCTTTATCTGATCGTCGTTCCGGATATCTATGCGGAAAAATGTGAAATCGTCCGGCGGAGCCTGAATATCAAAAACAATTACATTTATGCCTTCGCTCGCTAATCTCCTTGCAATGGCAAGCCCCATTCCGGAGCTTCCCCCCGTTACAACGGCTGTTTTTTCACGCTTCATCGTCTCACCTCAAATTGCAGTCTGCTGTATGGTTACGGTCAAAGTATATCACAAGTTTATAGATTTTGCTACCGCTTATTTGTTGCGGCTATCCGCCGCATGTTGATGATAGCAGATCATCAGCCTGATGATTTATTATCATTTTACTTTTACGCTTTACCATGTTATAATTTAAGCATAAGGAGGCGATTTTATGAAAGTTTTTGACCTAACCCAGAAAATCTGCGAGAGTATGCAGGTCTATCCCGATACCGAAACCCCGAAGCTTGCAGAGTGCAACAGCTATGATGCAGACGGCTTCCGCGAGACCTATTTGCAGATGAGCTCTCACACCGGCACGCACATGGACGCTCCCGCCCACATGAACCCCGCCGGCAAAACTCTGGACATGAAGGAAGCTTCGGAATTTTGCGGAAAAGCCTATGTTCTCGACTGCCGGGGCGCGGCCTGCGTAAGCAAAGCTATGCTCCAAGCTGCGGAACTTTCGGACGTCGAATTTCTTCTGCTTTGCACCGGACACGGCGGCAAGTGGGGACAGCCGGATTATTTTGAAGGCTTTCCCGTTCTCACGGAGGATGCGGCTTTATATGCCGCCTCGCTCGGTCTCAAGGGCATAGGCGTGGACGCAATAAGCGTCGATCCCGTGTCCGGAAGCAATTTTCCGGTACATGACATTCTGTTTGCCAACGATATGGTATCAATCGAAAATCTCTGCGGGCTTGAGCGCTTCTGCGGCAAAACGGTGTTTTTTGCCGCTCTGCCGCTGAGATTTGAAAACTCAGACGGCTCGCCTGTAAGAGCGATCATTATTGAAGCATAAGAATATTCCTGTGTGGGTAAAAAGTGCGGACTGAGCTCCGGCCATAAAATATGGCCGAAGCTCAGCGCTCAATTATGTAACGGCAGTTTCCGCCGTACTGCCGTCAAATATTTCAGAGATTTCGGCTTCATCTATGGGCTGGCTCTTATGATCGGGTTCCGGCATGTAGGAAAAAATAACGGCTAAAAAAATATACGCTATAACGATAAAGGCCAGAATGATTGCAACGGTTTTCCATATGCGACTTGAGCGGCGGTTTTTAATTGCGAGCTGCTCGTTTATTCTAACCAGCCGCGCGGCAACATCGCTGGGAGATCCGCCGCTTTCAATTTTCGCGCCCAGCAGTTCGCTGACAGAGACGTCCAATATTTCGGCTAAGCGTATCAGGGTGTCGGCATCCGGCACGGACAGCCCCTTTTCCCATTTTGAAACAGTCTGTCTTACAACATGAAGTCTTACGGCAAGCTCTTCCTGCGAAAAGCCTTTTTTCGCCCTGAGGACCTTGATGTTTTCACTAAGCATATAATAATTCTCCCTTGCTATGATTTGACGATCGACGATCAAAGCATAACACACTGCCGGATATGCGGCAAGCAACCGTTTTTAACAGCAGAGCAACCGATTTTGCAATGGCGGAAAATGAAGTCAATAAATAAAGCAGAGCTATCATAGCTCTGCTTTATCTTTGCTTTTCTCTTGAAAGCAGGGATATTCTTATGCGGCTGCCAGGGCCGCGCCGAAGGCCGCGCACTTTGCGGAGGCTGCTCCTTCGGGAAAGCCGCAGCAGGGCAGACTGTCGGCAACTATATCCGCGCCGTCAGCCCTGCAGTTTTCTTCCCAGATTTCCAGCCAGTCGCCGTCGCCCCAGCCGTATGAGCCGAACAGGGCTATCTTCTTATCCTTAAGCTCCGGCCGGCAGGGTTCGAACATCGGCTCGAATTCCGCATCCTCCAGCCCCTCCGCGCCCATCGCGGGGCAGCCGAAAGCTATAACGTCAAACGCCTCCATAAATCCCGCTTCAAACTCTCCGGCCTTGTAGACCCGAACGCTCGCGCCTTTATCCTCGGCGCCCTTTCTGATCTTCTCCGCCATTGCCGCGGTATTTCCCGTACCGCTCCAGTAAACTATTGCAATTTTATTCATGTCGCCTGTCCTTTCACTGTGAAATAAGCTGTTCTAGAGTACATCCGCGCCGCAGTCTGCCGCAATTATCTCGGGTGCATTTCTCGAAGCTTTCAAACCTCATTTTAGCCGCATTCACATCGCCGTATACCTTCCAGCAGCCGATACATTTGCAGCCTCTGGCTCCATTTTCGATAAAGCCCCGAACATCCTCGACGGGATATCCGAGAAAGAGCCCAACCTCATGCGGAAAGCTCTCTCCCTCGTCCATGCGCCGGCGTAGCCGCGCTATGCAGCCTCCGGCGGAGCTAAGGTCATAGCCGAAGCCGCGAAGAAGCTCCTGCACCTGGGGCAGCTCAAGATCCGCGCTGAGGCGCTTGGGGCTGTACATATACACGAGCACCCGCTTCTCCATAAAGCGCAGCGGCAGCATACACAGGCCGTATGGAGCGAGCCTGCGGTTGAGGCCGCGTATTCTGTCGATGATCTCCGCTCTGGAGGTAAACTCTGCCGAGAACATATTCCCCGTTTTCAGCCCCGCCAGCGTGGGCGAGCACTGCCGTACTATAAGCTCGTCACTCATATTTTCCATACTCCTATCATTTGAGATTTGCGGTGCATTATGCGGTGCTGCGAAAAACCTCGCTCAAATTCATAAAAAGTTAAAGCGGCTGCAAAGCAGCCGCTTTCGCTATTTTTTGCTGTGGCATGCTCCCGACATTGCACAGCCTGAACAATTACAGCCGCAGGAGGATTTGCCTGCCTTTTTGTCTTTAACAAGCTTCACTATGACAAGCGTTACCGCAAGTATGAGTACAAGGCATATCACTATATTTGCAAGGTTTTGACTTATCCAGCTAAGCATTACGCTTCCTCCTTTCGCTTTATCGCTATGCTCAGTTTGCGTAAGACGCTACACTGCTGAGAGTTTCGCTCTCCTTATAGGGGCGGAAGAGCATGTAGGCGATGAAGGCAAGTACGATCACAGCCACAACAGTGCCGACGATCGAGCCGGCTCCGATGAACCATGCGCCGAACTGATATACGATCAGAGAGACCGCGTAGGCAAAGACGCACATATAACCGATGGCTGCCCATGTCCACTTTGCGTTGTTCATCTCCCTCTTGATAGCGCCCATCGCGGCAAAGCAGGGTGCGCATAGGAGGTTGAAGATCATGAAGCTGTAAGCGGAGATCGCGCTGTAGTGAGCCGCGACAGCCGTCAGCAGATCAGGCGTATCCTCGGCTACCTCGCCCGCTATGTGGAACAGCACGCCGAAGGTCGTGACGACGTTTTCCTTGGCGATAAGGCCGGTCACGGTAGCAACGGTGGACTGCCAATCGCCGAAGCCGAGGGGTGCGAATATGAACGCGACCGCTCCGCCTATGGCCGCCAGCAGCGAGGAGTTGTTGTCCTCGACCATGCCGAATTTGCCGTCAACAACGCCGAAGCCCTGTAGGAACCAGAGCACGATAGCCGAGAGCAGGATGATGGTGCCCGCCTTCTTGATGAAGCTCCAGCCGCGCTCCCAGGTGCCGCGCAGTACGTTTCCGACCGCGGGAACGTGGTAGGCCGGAAGCTCCATGACGAAGGGCGCTGGCTCGCCGGCAAAGGGTTTTGTCTTTTTAAGCATGATGCCGGAAACGATGATGGCCGCAACGCCGATGAAGTATGCGGATACGGCAACAAGGCCGCTGCCGCCGAACAGAGCGCCGGCAAACATGCCGACGATGGGCATCTTTGCGCCGCAGGGAATAAAGCAGGTGGTCATAATGGTCATGCGCCTGTCGCGCTCGTTCTCAATGGTGCGGGAGGCCATAACGCCCGGGACGCCGCAGCCGGTGCCGACCAGCATGGGGATGAAGCTCTTGCCGGAAAGGCCGAACTTGCGGAAGATCCTATCCATAATGAAGGCGACACGCGCCATATAGCCCACATCTTCAAGGATGCAGAGCATGAGGAACAGCACCAAAAGCTGAGGTACGAAGCCCAGCACAGCGCCGACGCCTCCGATGATGCCGTCGACCACAAGGCCGCTGAGCCAGCCCGCAGCGCCCCATTTTTCCATGAGCACCGCCGCGTTGCCCTGAAGGATCTCCGCGCCGAAAACGTCGTTCGTCCAATCGGTTAGCATGGAGCCGAAGGGACCCATAGCGATCCAGTACACAAGGAACATTACCGCCGCGAAAATGGGCAGCGCCGCAAAGCGGTTGGTGACGACCTTGTCTATTTTATCCGACGCCGAGAGCCGGCCCGCGCTTTTCTTTTTATAGCAGGCCTTCATAAGAGAGGCAATGTAGAGGTAACGTTCATTGGTGATTATGCTCTCGGCGTCGTCATCGCACTCTTTTTCGGCAGCAACTATATCCTGCTCGATGTGTTTGAGAGTATCGGCGTCAAGCTTCAGGCTCTCCATGACCTTTTCGTCTCGCTCAAAAAGCTTTATCGCATACCAGCGCTGCTGCTCCTCGGGCATGTTATGTACCGTGACTTCCTCGATATGAGCCAGCGCGTGTTCGACAGCGCCGGAGAAGGTGTGCATTGGAACGGTCTTAGTGCTCTCGGCGGCCTCAACGGCAGCAGACGCCGCCGCAGCAATGCCGTCGCCCTTTAAAGCCGATATCTCGACCACCTTGCAGCCGAGCTCACGGGACAGCTCCTTAATGTTTATAACGTCGCCGCTTTTCCTTACGACGTCTATCATGTTGATGGCGACCACCACGGGGATGCCAAGCTCGGTGAGCTGTGTCGTCAGGTAGAGATTTCGCTCAAGGTTCGTACCGTCGACAATGTTCAGTATCGCGTCGGGGCGCTCGCCGAGGAGGAAGTTTCGCGCAACGACCTCCTCGAGAGTGTAAGGGGAGAGAGAGTATATACCGGGAAGGTCGACGACGGTCACTCCGTTATGCTTCTTCAGCTTGCCTTCCTTTTTTTCAACAGTAACGCCCGGCCAGTTTCCCACAAACTGCGCAGAGCCGGTCAGCGCATTGAACAGCGTCGTTTTGCCGCAGTTTGGGTTGCCCGCAAGGGCAATTTTGATTTCCTTTTTCATTAGTCCACCTCTATCATTTCAGCATCTGCTTTGCGCAGTGAAAGCTCATAGCCCCGCACGGTGAGCTCAAGGGGGTCTCCAAGAGGAGCAAGCTTGCGCACCTCGATGTAGGTGCCCTTCGTGATCCCCATATCCATGATCCGGCGCTTTGTCGCGCCCTCGCCGTGAAGCCTTTTTACTGTGGCACTTTCGCCGACTTTAACATCTCTCAGAGTTTTCATCGCTTTACCTCACACATATATTTTCTGCGCCATTTCCGCGCTGATAGCTACTCTTGCTTCCTTCACCTTGACGATCACGTTATCGCCCAGGGTACTTATTATCATAACGCTGCTGCCGGTCACAAAGCCGAGGTTTTCAAGGTGCTTGCGGACCTCGGGCTTTCCGCCTATCCGCTTGACGGTGTTATCCTCTCCGACGCCTGCGAGTGTAAGTGGCATCATATCTACCCTTCTTTCACATGTTAGCTCAGACTAACAATCGTGCTTTAAAAAACAGTTAGTATCAGCTAACCTCAATTGCCATAATACCACCTTTCCTCTCCAAGTCAAGGGGTATAACACAGTTTTGGCGCTATGCACAATTAGTTAGCCTAATCTAACTCGGATTTTTGTCTATAATTCCAAGTGCAGCAGTAGGAATTACTTCTTCTCTACTATGTCATTTAATAAACAGCACGGCGCTGTGGCTTTTTTCGGAAACCTATGATATAATTAACTATTATTACTTAAAAAGGAGACATAAAATGGAAGAGCAGGCACGCATAAGCACAGGTATAGACGGACTCGACGAAGCAATAAACTTTCTGCGTCTGGGAGACACCGTCGTCTGGCAGATTGACCACATCGGGGATTATATGTTTGCGGCCACAAAGCTTGTGACAAAGCTTGCCCGCACCGGCAGAAGGCTTGTATACATACGCTTCGGCGACCACGACGAGGTCATGGATACCGAGGCGCTCGCTGCCGCCGGTGCAAACGTGAAGCAGTACACTCTTGATCCGCACGTCGGCTTCGAGACCTTTGCCGTTCAGGTGCACCGCATCATAAGCGGAGAGGGGAAAAACACCTTTTTCGTTTTCGACTGCCTTTCCGAGCTTCAAAAATACTGGTTTTCCGACCTTATGATCTCGAACTTTTTCCTGCTGATAAACCCCTTCCTCCGAGAGCAGGACGCTATCGCCTATCAGCCCATCAACTACCGCAAGCACACCTACGAGACCGTTTCCCGCATACGCAGAGCCACCCCCCTGCTAATCAATATCCTAACACACGACAGGAGCACATACATACAGCCTGTCAAGGTCGACGGCAGGAGAACAAAGAATATGTACTTCCCGCTGAGGATAAGCGGCAGCTCATGCCAGACCGTTACCTCCAGTGCGGGCAACTACGCCATATTTGAAAAATTCACCCAGACCGGCGAGAGGCGCGACTGCTGGGACAGCATGTTCGACTCCGTTCCCCGCGACGGCAGCGAGCCCGCCGACGAGGAGGGCAAGCGCCTGAAGGAGAACATCCTGCGCTGCCTGCTGGGCAATGAGCCAACACGTCTTGAGCTCTGCCGAAAATATTTCAGCACCAAGGATCTCATGAACATCAAAAACCGCGAGATCGGCACCGGCTGCATCGGCGGCAAGGCAGCGGGTATGCTGCTTGCGAGAAACATTATCCGCGATGAGGCTCCGGAGCTTTATTACGGACACATGGAACCCCACGATTCCTACTTCATCGGCGCTGATGTTTTCTACACCTATGCCGTACAGAACGGCGTCTGGTCGCAGCGCACACGCATGATAGATGCCGAGGACTACTTCGAATGCGCTCCGAACATCCGTGAAAAGCTCTTAAACGGCATATTCATGCCCGGCATAACCGAGCAGTTTCTGTCCATGCTGGAATACTTCGGGCAGTCACCCATCATCGTTCGCTCCAGTTCCCTGCTCGAGGACGGCTTTGGAAACGCCTTCGCGGGCAAATACGAAAGCGTGTTCTGCCCCAACCAGGGCAGTCTTGAGGAGCGCTACAGGGTATTTGAGGAGGCTGTGCGCACCGTTTATGCCAGCACCGTGAGCTACGACGCCATTAAATACCGTGCAGACCGTAATCTTCTCGACCGTGATGAGCAGATGGCTCTTCTCGTCATGCGCGTCTGCGGCGACTGCCATGGCAAATACTACTACCCCCATATCGCCGGCGTGGGGCACTCAAAGAACCTGTACATAAACAGTGCGGTGACGGATCTCAACAACAAGGGTATGCTCCGCCTTGTGTTCGGCATGGGAACCCGCGCGGTTGACCGCGAGGCCGATGACTACGCGAGGCTGCTGAACATGGACGCTCCAGCGGCGCCACCCATGGTGGCCTATGGCGATGAGTACAAGTACTCGCAGCACAAGATGGACGTCATCGATCTTGAGACGAACAGCTTCGTCACGATAAACGCCGACAGTATAGACAAGAAAGACCTCAAGACCGATCCGAGCCTGTTCATGGAGCCGGATATGCCCACCGCCGCGCGCTACCGCGAGCTCGGCCTTTACGGCGAGCCCATTCCCGATATCCTCAATTTCCGCAAGCTCATAAAAAATACCGGCTTTACCGATACCATGACCGAGGTCATGGCTCTGCTGAGCCGTAAATACGATTACCCTGTTGACATTGAATTTGCCTGCAACTTCAGTCAGGAGGGGCAGTTCCGCGTGAACCTCCTGCAATGCAGGCCGCTGCAAACGCGCGGCATTGGCAAGGCGGGCGTTATGCCCAAGGTTCGCGATTTCTTCTTCCGTATAAAGGGCAATTTCATGGGCGGCAACGTGTGCCTTCCTATCCGCTACGGAGTGTTTGTCAAGGTCGAGCCGTATCTCTCGCTCAGCGAGCAGCAGAAGTACCTCGTTGCGCGTAAGATAGGCCAGCTCAACCTTATTCTGCGCAATGAGGGAACGATACTTATGGGTCCCGGGCGCTGGGGCACGACCACGCCCAGCCTCGGAGTTCCGGTAAATTTCATGGAGATATCCCACTTTGACTGCATGTGCGAGCTTGCCTACAATTCACACGGGCTGCGGCCTGAGCTTAGCTACGGCAGCCACTTCTTCCAGGATCTTGTCGAGGCCGGCACCTTCTACGCGGCGGTGTATCAGGGCGAGGAGGGATGCAGCTTTGACGAGGCGCTGTTTGATAATTACGAAAACCGCTATCCCGAGCTTATGAACGCGAAGCCCAACGACCCGATGTGCGACGTTATCAAGGTCTTTGACTTCTCCGCCGAGCAGATCATCCTCTATTCCGAGATAGAAACGCAGGACTGCTTCCTTGCCGTCACCGAGGGATGAGAAGATGAAAAATCTCATGACTACTAATATTTACGACGTGCGCGGCAGCGTTGCGGTCGTGGGAGCCTGCCTTCAAAGCGTGCAGCCGGAGGGCTTCAAAGCAGTCACCGAGGGCATGGACGAAATTTACTCGCTGTGCCTTGAGGAAACGCACATAAATATGGCCGTCACTAAGCTCGGAGCTATGCTTAGCACGGGGCAGATAAAAAAGCTTGTTTTCGCAAGCGTTGACCGCTCGCCTCACTGCACACAGATGCACTATATAAAGCACGAGCTTGAGCGTATGATGACGCTCACCGCCGAGATATTGGATTATGTCGTGAAGGATAATAAGCCCATCCTTGTGAGCGATAACGCGATAGATATGTCAAAATCCCTGTCAAGTCTAACGGAGATATACTGAATCAAAAAAAAGAAAATCTGCATGGTGTTTTCACACCATGCAGATTTTTTCGTTACAATACTTATTCACCCTGAATGTGCCTTGCAATGAAAGTCACTATCTGAGCGCGGGTGCAGGTCTGATAGGGCTTGAAGATACCGTCGCCATAGCCGAGGGCTATGCCCTTCTCGTTTGCCCACAGGATCGCGTTGTAGTACGGTGCGCAGCTTCCCGTGTCGGATACGTCGCTGAAGCTGTTTTTCGCAGTGCACTCGGGCTCCCCGGCAAAGCGCCAGAGGAAGGTCACGACCTGTGCGCGGGTGCAGGTCTGGTCGGGCCTGAAGCTCCCGTCGTCATAGCCGAGGGCTATGCCCTTCTCATTTGCCCACAGTATGGCCTTGTAGTACGGTGCGCAGCTTCCCGTGTCGGATACGTCGCTGAAGGGATTGGCCTCAGAGACAGGCTCGGGCTCCCCTGCCGCTCTCCAAAGCATGGTCACGACCTGTGCGCGGGTGGCGGAGCCATTGGGTCTGAAGTTGCCGTCGGCGTAACCGCTGACGATACCCTTGTCCACAGCCCAGACTATGGAGCTGTAATATGTACTGTCCATGCTGACGTCGGGGAACACGGGCTTATCAACGCCCCACGCATTTATCATGTTATCCATATAGTTCAGCCGATCGGCGACCCATGTTCTGCAATTGGAAACAGCGGTCGCGTAATCCATATCGATGTAAACGTGATTTGCCGAGGAAGGATCCGCAATGTTCACATATGGCCACATAGTGAAGTTCATTTCAGCGCTGCCCTTAAGGGTATTCTCATATGCGCTTATGCCGGAAGCTGCATAGCCGGAAGCTAAATACTTGAACTGGCTGTTGAAGTAATTCTTGACGGCTTTCTGGAAGCTGGGTATATTTATGAGCGCTTCCGCCAGATAGCGGCGGTCAACAAAGCTGTTGTTTGCCGCAACATTCATATCCCATGCAGAGCCGAGGCTCAGATCCATATCCCACACAGGGCCTGCAAAGAGCTTGCCGCCGGCATCCTTGTAGAAATACAGGGACGCATAGAAGGCATCGGTGCTCGCGGAGAGCTCCTGAATAAGATACATTTTGACGAGAGAATCAAGGTCACAGTAATCATAGTAGTACTTGCCGGTAGACTCGTTGTAGCCGGTGTAATTGCCGTCGGCGTCCGTCGCGTACACTGCGTCCTCGAATTTCTGATAGTACTTGCTGATGTAGTTCATGGCCTTCTTGCTTGCCCACTCGGGGCTCTTGACGTTCACGTCATAGCCCTTGACGGTGCTGAAGCCGTTTGCCTCGTCAATGCCGCGGTCGTTGCCGTTGACCTCCAGCAGGTAGCCGCCGGTGATGTCTTCGGGGTTTGTCAGCCCTCTGGTGTAGTAATAAGTGCCGCCATATATGTTCTTAGCGGTCTTGATAACGGCATTTTCGCCATAGCCCTCGCTAATGCTTTCAAATACGCTCTCGAGATCGGTGATATCAACACTGGTCTTGCTTATCACATTCTTCTCGCTGAGCAGGTATGTGCCGCGATACTCTCCGTCATAGTAGAGGTCGACCCAGTCGCAGTCGGCCGAGTACATACCAAGGTCAGCCGCCAGGTCCTTGAAGAACTTATCGTGCAGCATAGTGGAGTCGTTATAGTTTGCAAGCAGTACCCAGGTCTTGACCGTTTCGCCGTTTCCGAGCAGGTCGTTCTTGGGTTCGAGCTTGATCTGATAGGACTTCTTTGGAGCATAGGTGAAGGTGCTGTTGCCGCGCGCCTTGAGCTGAGTGAGACTGCCGTCATAAATGACGCTGCCGTCAGCTCCGATGAGTATCATCGAGCCGGTGGCGGAGTTATTCTTGCTCGCGTCAACATATTCGCGGCCCTTGTTTTCCGCGTCGTCGCTTGTGATGAACATGGACGCGACGGAGGCCTTGCGGATCGTGATCTTCTGGCTGATCTTGCCGTCGGTCAAAGTGACAGTGTAAGCGCCGCCTGCCTCGGATGCGATTGCAGCGATATCGAAAACACTGCTGGGCTTTGTGCTGCCGCGATCGCCCTTTATGATGAGCTCGCCGCCTACTGTATCGGCATTTATAACGAGCTTGCTCATATCGGCGCCTGCGGGTAGCAGCAGGAAGAAGCCTTCGTCGGTCTCGGTGAGACGGACGTCCTTTCCGTCAAGCACTGTGCAGCTGACATTGTTGGCCGCCGCCACCTTAAGCGTTACTTTAACCGTGGATGAGTAGCGCGGGCAGTAATAGTCCTTGCCGTCGGCCGCCTCAGCGCGGCAATACACGCGGAAGCTGTAATCTCCCGCTTTAAGGCCGGTCACGGTGTATGCCGTGTCGCCTGTGATCTTAACGACATCCCACTTATCCGTCACGGGGTTGTACTGCTGGAGGATATACTCCTCTGCTCCGGCGGCTTTGTCCCAGCTCATCTTAACGCTGTCGGTCGAGAGCTTCGTCGCTTTTAGGCCGCTCACATTTGCAGGCAGGATCTGGAACTCAAGCGTCAGCGTTCCGTAGAAGTCGCCGCGTCCCTCAAAGCTCACGGTGCCAATGCCGACATTTACATTATTGCCGTAGGACTTGTAAGCATCCTTGCCGGTTCGGTCGCTGCTTACGCTGAGGGTCCTGCCCTCATAGGTGAGCGTCACGGAGGGATAGATCTTCTCGCCCGTGTAGATATAGTACTTGCCGTATTTTGCTTCGGCCTTATTGATATCGATGCCCACAGTGCCGCAGGTCTTGCAGACATGATTTTCATCCCAGTCATGACCCGTGCTCCATGTGGCGGCGCCGGTGTATTTTTCTCCGCAGGTCTCGCAGTTTGCGTAGTAATGTCCGTTCTTGGTGCAGGTCGCAGTGTTGCCTGAAACGGTTTTATGAAGGATCCCGTTGTCGCCGGCGTGGACAGTCTCCTCGCCCCACTGGAACCAGCCGGTCTTCGCAAGGCCCTCGGCAAGGATGACCTTGTCCTCGGCGCTTCCCTTCACCTTGAACATACCGCTCAGGCCGGCCTTTGCCGCGCTGCATTCCTCGCCGCAGACGGTGCAGTTGACGGTCTGATTCTCAACGTCATACTCGCTGTCGGCGGTAAAGCTGTGATCGCCCTTCTCGCAGGCGGTCTTTTCGATCGTGTAGGTATCGATAATGCTTCCGTCATATTTGTAGGCGTTTATGACCATCTTGTCCAAATCAGCCTGCACGGACAGGTACATGCCGCCGTACTCCGCATGAGGAATGAACTTTGCAAAGTAGTCCTGATCATGATACTCGTTGTCCTTAGAGCTCAGGTCGCCGGATACATAGTACACAACGCCTTCGTACTCGTCACCGCTGACCTTATCGCCCAGCATGGGGAAGGTTCGCGCATATGCATGGTCGTCGCCGGAGAACACAACGTCGATGCCCGCGTCCTCCATTGCCTTGGTGACAGCCGCGCGGGTCTCGTCGGCCATAGTGCTCTCGGTACCGTAGATAGGCTCGTGGAGGGTAACTACCTTCCATGTGCAGTCTGATTTGGCCGCGTCTGCCTTCATTTCCTCAACAGCGGCGGTAATGCTGCCGCCGTTATTTATTACGCCTACATAGACGTTGCCGTACTCAAAGGAATAGCAGCTTCCCTGAGCGGCCTTGGGGAGGGCGAAGATATCGCCGCAGACCTCGCCGCCTGCATCGCTGTAATACTCATGGTTGCCCATAACATGGATCATATTGATGCCTGCAAGGGCTTTGCCGTTCATCTCGGTGAGATAGGGACGCCAGTAGGAGCTGTATTCCTGAACATTATCAATGGCGTCGCCGGTCTGTATACCGAAGGAATAAGCAGGCTCGCTGCCGGTGACCTGCTGGATGGCGGCATTGAGGTTTGCGGTATTGCTGCTCTGGATATCGGCGAACACGAAGAAGTTCGTCGCCGCCGTCCTGTTGCCGGAATCGGTGGTGAGGCTGAGCGTTTCAGACCACTTTTCGCCGTCGCCCACCTGGTAATAGTAGGTGGTGGCAGGGCTGAGTCCGGTGAGAACGACCTTGTTCAGACGGGCTGCGGAGCCCTCGGTATCTCTGTCAAAGGTTCTGAAGCTGTTGCTGCCCTTCACCTCGGAGGCATCGGTCATATCTTTATTCGTTGACAGCCGGATCAGTGAGTCCGCCTCGGCCTTATCGCCTATTGCAGAGAGCCATGTGATGCTCTGCTGGGTATCGGCGTTGACAATGGCGTTATTCTGAATGCCGTATGGCGCGCCGTCGTTATCGGTGACCGGAACATTAACCACAAAGCCGATATTCCATGAGCGTCCCTCGTCATTTTTTGCGTACACGGTCTTTCTTCCGGACTCGCCGGCGGCGTATGTATAGCTCAGGGAGCCCTTTTCGTCAGTGACGCCAAGCTCGGTATCACCGCTGAATACCTTGATTCCCGCAACTGCCTTGCCGTGGTTATCGGTAACGGTGAAGGTGCAGGGGAAACCGGCTGTGACGGGGGTATTGGAAATGTTGTACGCGGCGGTAATGTCGATCGCCTTTTCCGCCTCTGCAAAGCTTGCAGTCTCATTTTCATTGGTGTAAACGCCGCTGGCTATCGAGTATTTGAATTGGGAACTCTTGGCCGCATCCTCGGGAATATTGAAAGTAACCGTTGCGATAACCCTGCCCGTGACCTCCGAGCCTTCCCTAGGTGTGTTGTTTCCTGCCTCTGCCGTCTCCTTGGCGTTGGCGCTGATCACTATGCAGCCGGAGTTCTTGTCGTAGACGGCGCTGCCCTCGTAGCCCTCGGCAAAGCTTACGCTGAATGCATCGGCGTAGGCGGTCGGTATTTCAAGAGATATCTTGGCGCTCTTTATATCGTCAGTGCCGTTATTAACCACGTTGAGCGCATAGGAACCGCCTATTACCGGGCTTGCCGACGCGTCGGCGGGGACTACGCTCACTGCGGCGCTCTCTCCGTTTTCAGCGCTCACGGTGAAGTGATAGCTGTTGGTGGTTACATTACCGTAGTTGTCCTTTACCTGAACCATGAAGGTATGGGGGCCGTTCTTAAGGGCGGTGACTGGCAGGTACAGGGAGCCCTCGTTGATCTCGGCTTTGTCGGTCACATTGATGCCGTCAATATAAACCTTGAGGCCGTTGAGGTCGATGCCGGTGTTGTACTTGGCCTGACCGCCGGAGGTGACGCGGTCATTGTAAACAGCCTCAAATGTCAGGTCGCCGCTGGCAAATTCCACATTCTCCGCAGTCATAGACTGGTTGGTGGTGCGCTCGGTGACCGAATCGATGACCGGATTCAGTGTATCGTTCGTGTTAGTGCCGTAGATGAGCTGCAGATTATCGATGAGGATATAGCCTGCGCCCTTGGTGCAGTTCTGGGCGGAAACGACGCGGACCGTGTAGCCACGCTGTATGCCTAAGGGGAATTGCAGGGAGGAGATATCCGACTCCACCCAGACCCAGCCTTCTCCCGCAAGGTCGCCGATGGTGCTGGGAAGCTGGTTGCCGTTTTCATCGTATCTGTAATAGGTAGTATAGGTGGTGGTACCGGTGATATTATGGCCGGTGTTGAAGCTGATGGAGCCGTCCTCTTCGATCTTGCGAAGGGCAAAATCCGTATCGCTGATGCTTGCGCCGCCCACATGGATGCCCTTTATGATCGAGGTGTCTCCTTCAAGCTCTCTGGGAACATAGACCCACATGCCTATTTTGGTGGGCTGCACCGCGTCCACATACAGTGCGGTGGAAAAGCCCAGCTCAGCGGGTGCAACAGTAGAAAGGCTTATATTGCTGAAGTCCCATGCCAGTTTGAAGGCATAGTTGCCGAAGCGGACATTGCTCTCCTCCTGAGCGCTTACAAGGCCGTTCACCTCGCTGCCGTCGGCATTCTTGGGCCATATAATGGAGCCCGCCGCGCCTATACTTCTGACCCAGAGGAGGTTGTTTCTCATCTGTTCGAGGGTGAGCTGTACGGTGGATCCCGCGTCATACTGCGAATTTGCGCCGCCCACATGGAGGGTCCAGTATTCCCTTGCGGGAGTAACGGTTCCCGTTGAAGGGTCGGTGTGATCCTCAAAGTCCATGATGACGTAGGGCTCCATGCCGACTATGACGTCCACTTGCCCCGTAACTCCGCCGTCTGCAGCGAGAGCCACGGTAACGGTGCCCTTAAGGGAGGTTTCCCCCGCTGCGCTGAAAGCATTGTCGGCAAAGCTGCCGAGCGGTATACTCACATTCAGATCCGGCTGCAGGTCGGCCGGATCGGTATACTCATTTACACTTTCGAGCAGATTGTTTGCCTCATCCCTGTAAAACATATAGTCCAGAACTTTTGTGTTCCTGACCAAGGCTTCTATCGTTGCAGCGCCGCCGCTGTTGCTGAGCTTTGCTTCGGTTACTGTGTATTCGGTGCTGTAGTACTCATATGTTTCAGACATATTGCAGCGCAGAAGCTGAGGCACGCCGATAATGTCGTTGGTTATGGCCAGATAGAAGTCCTTTCTGTCGTTATACTGGTTCTGTCTGGTTCCCTCGGGGGCTCCGGCGTCATACTTTTTCTCGACCTGCACGGTATACTTATAGCTGGCGGGGTTAAGGGTCCAGACGAAGTCGCCGTCCTTGTAATTGACGGTGCGTCCCTTATAGGTCGGGTTGAATGAAAGGTCGCTGGTTTCGCCAAAGTCGAGGGAAACGCTTGTATTTGTAAAGTCCAGCCTGTCGGGCCACTGAAGCTCGAGATCGGAGGTACCGACGACCTTGCCGTTATAGGAAAGGGCCACGGTAACGGTGCCGGTCTTGCCCTTAGCAGCGGTGAACACGCCCGTGGCGGCGTCGATCGAGCCAAGTTCGCCTCCGCTCTTTACGGACCATCTCAGTCCGCTATCGGGAAGCGGCGCCGCGCCGCCGGCAGAGTCAACGCCGGAAGCTCTAAACTGCACCTTGCTGCCGGGAGTGTAGATATCGGAATTAGGGGTCAGAGCCGCATGGTCGAACTCGCCGGTCTGGGCTGCATTGGAAACGACCATGAGGGTGCTGGAAACAGTGCGCTCATACCCGTCGGAGGGCCTGTTTCTGATAGTAAGACCTGCTCTGCCATTATCATTATCCTCGCCCTCTCGCTGAGTTGCAAAGGTGGAGGAGCCGCCGCCGTCAAGGTTCATGGCGTCAACACAGCCGAGGTCCTTCATCATAAGGGCAAGCTCATAAAGATACATACCGGTCGAATACGGCGCCTGACGGCCGTCGACCTCATAGAACACAACGGTGCCGTCGGCTTTAATGCCGACCGCCGTGCGGGGATTGGTGCCCCCTGAATAATCCTCGGGATAAACGACCGCTCCGTCCTTAACGAGGATGGAGCTGCCGCCAACGGCCTCCTTAACACCCATTTCCTCGGTCACGCGGAAGTCCGCGCCGGAGATGTGCGCTTTGCCGTCAGCGTCGATCCAGAAGGTGGATTCCGCGCCGGAGGTGGTGATCACCATACCGTTCATAACAAGTGCGCCGATGGGCTGGCCGTTTGCCATGTTGAAGAAGGAGGCGTTCACCGCGCCCACGACATTAACATTCCGGCGGGTCTCAATGGCCTGGGCCTGGAGCGTCGCCTCCTTCATACCCCAGTTAGTGCCTGACTTGATCGTATCGATGTTATAGTCGTTATAGCCGGTAATGATCTCAGTGTCCGCGCCGAGCTTGACTTCCATTACATGGCCTGCTTGTTGACTGCTGAGGTCGGAGTTATTCGTAATGAGCTCATACTCTACAACCCCTGGTGATACGTTATATCTCTTATTCGACACAACTATCCCATTTGAAACGGAATCTATTGCGAAAGCAGACGCCGGCAGGAGGCTGAAGACCATAACAAATGCCAAAAGCATTGCCAAAAATCTCTTTTTCATTTCTTTCTCCTGTTTTTATGTATTTTACGCTTATAAAAAGGGCAGAGGCAAATGCCTCTGCCCTAACGAAACTATTATAACAGATTAAGATTATTCAGTTTTTATGCCACCGGCTCGGTTACGGGTTCTTTAACAGTGCTGATGATGGGGTCACCAGCGGGACTGGTTACAGGGCTGGTTATGGGAGTGGTTATGGGAGTGGTTATAGGATCTGCGTTATGACGATAGAGAATTACGCAGAAGATCTGACGGGTGAGAGGAGCGTTGGGCTGGAAGCTGTTATCCTCATAGCCCTGAACGAGCTTATTCTCAACTGCCCAGTTGACAGCGTCAACATAGTCCTTGGCAATGGCGTCGGCATCCGTGAATCCCTTCACAGCGTCGTCAGAGGTGGCTTTGCCGTCGTTCATACGGCAGAAAACGGTCACGAACTGAGCGCGGGTCAGAACCTCATTGGGACGGAAGGTGTTGTCCTTGTAGCCGAGCATGAGCTCGTTTGCAACGCAGAACTTGACGGCTTCCATGTAATCGGCATGGATCGTGTCGGCGTCATCAAATTTGACTTCAGGCAGCTTGCTTACATCGGTCGTGGCATCCTTCTCCATGCGGTAGACGACATTTGCAAGCTGAGCGCGGGTCATGCCGGCGGTGGGCCGGAAGGTACCGTCTTTGAAGCCGAGCATCAGGCCTTCGCCGTTAACGTACATGATCTCTTCATAGTGCTTGTAGTCAGCGGGGACGTCTTTGAAGTCCTTATCTGCGGGCTTGGTAGTGTCCGGATTAGTAGTGCCCGGGTTGGTGGTATCCGGAGCGGTAGTCACAGGATCTGCAAAGACCGCTGCGCCCAGAGTGAAGCAAAGTGCTACACAAAGTATGAGTGAGATGAGCTTTTTCATTATGACGTTATTCCTTTCTTTTACTTATTATCCACAAAAAGTATTACCAAAAATTTGTGCTTATAATAAGCGCCAAGCACACCACAGATCACATCGTTTTAAAGCTTGGTCGCTCATTATCAACTCGTGCCGCAAACAAAATTCAGCGTCAGAGCCGAAACACAGAGTCCTATAAAAACATGTAATGTGCCAAGGTATTACTTCCTTATACAGATAAAGAAAAATGCAAGTTTTTCTGCAATCAACCTTTCCAATTGATTTCCAAAAGCGTAAATTTTGAGAGAATTTTTTCTTGTTTAGCTAAATATAACAAATATCGCGCGACTTGTCAAGTATTAATATCATTTTGATAATGAAACATCACGGAAATTATTTTATCATGAATTCTGTGAATTCATGATAAATGTTGCATCTCTGCCGGTTACCTATCAAGAGGCGGGGCGGATGACCATTTAATTCATCAATGCACACAGTGCCTTGATGCGCAAGATATAATATCTTATAAGCAACGGGGTGATGAAATGGTTGCCGAAAAAGTGAGAATGCTAAGGGAGCAGAGAGGCTTGTCACAGGCAGAACTGGCAAAGCAGCTTGGAATAACACGCTCAAGCGTAAATGCATGGGAAATGGGGATTTCCGTCCCCTCAACGCAGTATGTCGTTGAGCTTGCGAATCTTTTCAGTGTATCCACCGACTATCTGCTCGGTGTTGATGCTTCGGCAACAGTAAGCGTCGCTGGCCTGACAGATGCAGATATTAACCTTATACACAGTATCATAGAGCATATAAGGCAAAGATGAGCCGTTTCATATAATCAGCGATTACGTAATAAAGCATGTCTAAAAGTCCGGTCAAAGCCGGACTTTTAGACATGCTTATATTTTCTTGATGATTATCGAACACTTGGCTTTAATAAATAATAAAATCGACAGTTGGAGACTTACGCCTATCTGCCGATTCTTTACCGTATTCAATTGCTCCAAGAGTTCTATATATCCTCAAAGGGAAAAAGGATTTTACATCTATGGATTTGAAACAGCAAAAAAACGGCTTTTGACAGCAAAAAAGCCCGATAAAATCGGGCTTTTTGCTGGGTACATCTCTTTCGTACCCTCTT
>ERZ1026968.197-NODE-197-length-31677-cov-8.882044_pt1 | contig 31677 bp, 36 predicted proteins | sample MGYA00519295_ERZ1026968 | MGnify/ENA primary metagenome ERZ1026968 (study PRJEB26926, sample SAMN06164480) | human gut metagenome | biome: ENVO:00009003; feature: ENVO:2100002; material: ENVO:00002003 | host: Homo sapiens | place: USA | collected 2012 ...
AACTATCCCAGCTTGTTTCTTGATTTAATATGTATTATAGGGGATACATAACTGTATCTATGGGAACCACTATGCTTTATAACTCTGTTAAAATCCTGTTGTTATGGGAACCTCATGCTTTATAACTCGGTTACAACACTGTATCTATGGGAACATCATGCTTTATAACTCAGGTAAAACACTGTTGCTATAGGAACATTATGCCTTATAACTTGGTTAACCCTTGCTTATAATAAAAGGGGCCCCCATGGGCCCCTTTCATTTCCTGCCTTATTTACCTTGCATACCTCTCATTATAATATGCTAGGTTTTTTGCTATCATGCTTTCTATGTAAACTATGCTGCCTAGAGGTATAGGGTTTATTACTCCCAGTCTGTTGCTCTCTGTTGAACAGTTCTCTTTGAAGAAATCTAAGGTCTTTTGAGTATGATACAATCCTAAACTGCCTAAGGTGCCTAGGCTCCCAGGGGCCCCTCGCCCTTGTGGGCCTTGGGGCGTGTAAACCTTTCCCAACCTTATGAGGTCTAACTGCTGATCAAACCTATAACAAAATGGATGGGCTATTTGTCCATCTGTATGCAATGACTCCCTATAAAACTCCCCTTCCTCAAACCTACATAAACCTAAACTGTTTCCATTATCAAATATAGGTGCCTCCCGGTATCCACCGTTAGGGTCTGTTATGATGCCAAGGTTCCACAGGTTCCTGTCATAGTTACATATCAAGAAATCTAAGAATATCATATCCTCTGTATGCGTCCTGAGGCTTAATCCTGTGAGGTCTTTCAGGCGTTCAAGGTAATGTTCATATGCTGCCTTAGTGCCTTGTAAACCAGAGGAATTAGGGGAACCATAGGCACTGACTGGTGGTTCTTGACCACTTGCTACTGAGCCCTGATCTATTTCATTGATGATGCTGGGGTCTACCATGCTTAGATACTTCTGCATCGAGATAAACAACTCATCGCCTCTTGTGAAGTTTGTTGACTCACAACTGAGTATTGCTACTTTAGGTAGGCTAGGGTCTTCATCTTCTGTGATGGCTATGCAAGGTCTGTACTCTAAGGCGTTTTTGATGTTAAAATCCTTACAAACCTCTGAGGCCAAGATTTCTGCATAGCTCTCTCCTGTCCATTCGATGATAAAACCTGGGGTTTTTATCCATGTGTTGTTTTGTTTCCATTTTAGGAGCCATCCATTACTGGCTCTGTCTGCCATGGCCGACCTCCTACTTAACCTATAAACCTTAATTGGGCTTGAAGGGGTCTGTTGGGGCTGTTGGATTGATGGGGGCTGCTGGGTGGGTGATGTTAATATGTTCATACCCGTAAACCTCCCTTCCTCTCTACCTCAATAGAATAATTGTCTCCATATGTCCTTCCACTATTTAATTGGAGCAATCTAATCCAATCTGAGGGATCCACCCTTAGAGTTTCTAAGTCTTGTGTAAGGAACATTCTGTTTGATGGTAACACCCTGTCTTTTAGGAATAGAAGTAAAGCCTGGGTATCTTTGTTTCCTAGCTGTATATCCAATGGTAGCTTGCTTTCATCCTGGGCTTGTATGGTTGCTTTGGTAACAAAGGGTGTTTCTATGTAGTGAATGGTAGCTATCCTATCTTTGGTGCTATCATTTATGATATGGAAGTTATATTCCATCTTAGGTATGCTTGGTTTGGTTTGATTGTTAGGATTGGTTTGATTGTTTGGCTTGGTTTGTGCGTTGGGGTGAGTTGATTTGTTCATACTGATGCCTCCTTGCTTTTGATGATGTGATGCTGTGAGGGTTTGAAGGTTTAAGGGATTGAAGGTTTGAGGCCCAGGCCACCCTTTCCGCCCTGTGGCTCTGTGGCCCCTATCGCCCTGTGGTCTCTATGGCTCTGTGGTTTCTATGGCTCTGTGGTCTCTATGGCTAATACCCTCTGGTTCCTCCTGTGATTTTAGGCCCTATTTCCTCTAATACCCCCAAATCCACCTGGTTCCTACTATGCTTATTATCATTCGTGCGATGGCTGAAATTCACTGTCCTTATCTTTCGTATCTATAACTTATAAACCTTGCTATTTGGGCTATATGTTTGGCATGTAAGGTATTTCTTTATACCTTACATGCTGTTTTGTATGCCCTCTAATTTTTCTTTGAATGTTGTTTATCAGTTCGCCCAAGATATCCAAATTTACTTATTGCTTTTATTTGCCCTCAAAGGTGCATTGTTTATCACAACCTTTATGTACTACTATGTTTCCATGTATACCTCTTGATGCACCCACTATCTTTCCCTCATCTAATTTTTTGCAAAGCTCATCATAGTTAATCCAGCGTTCTTGCCCCGTGGAGTTTACTACTCTGAACTTGGTGTTTGTCCCAAAACCGCTTATGTTAATTACTATTTCAACTCCTGAATTAACTAATGGCTCTCCGAGATCATTTAGCTTATCTGTTCTCTTTACTGGATAGGAGTATTTATCTTCACGACATACATATTTCCCATTTATCACTTTAGGCTTATTTGTACCTGCATCGTTGGCTATCCTCATACCCACGATATTTGCCCCATTACAAACTGCATTTACAACATCACTTCTTGCATATAAACCTGATCTTCTGGTATCAGCATCATAAATCTTATATGCCACCACTATATCTCTCTTAGTTGGTTTCATTATCCTGCCTGTTATAAACAACCTCATTACCATCACTCCTTAATAAATTTTATATTCTAATATTCCTGACATGTATTTTTAGATGACCATATACTTGCCACAAAAAGCACATTGAATTACTAACATGAAATTACTTATTTTCTGTTGCTCCTTTGGCTTTACCTATTGATTCTTCCTTATAAACTCTGTTTGCAAATTTGCTGTGCTTACTGTTCTTAAAAAAATAGGCCATGGTCTTAATCAACCATGGCCTATTGCTTCATGCTCTATACAATTTTATGAAATCTCACTTTTTTCTCCTAGAAGATCTATTGCGGCTGCTCTTGCTATATGTCTTGAAATTTTCCTCCTGCTCACCCTCAATTTCTGCCTCATTCTCTCCATTTTCCGAGGAAGTCATGCTGCCATTTTCATCTGCCTCACTGTTTTCTTCAGCAGCAGATTCATTGTTTCCCTCAGAAATCATTTCTGCATCAGACGTGGGCACATCAATTTCCTGGTGATCCTCAGTACCGACCTGCTCGGCCTGGGCATCACCCTGAGTGCTGTCTGCGTCCGGCTGTACTTCCGGCACATCTTCAGCTGCCTGTACCTCCTGAGCTTGACTGACCTCATCAGGCTCGTTGCCCTCTCCGAAGCCCTCATTATTTTCAAAGGGGAGCTTGTCACCCTCAAAAGGCTGTGTGCCATTCTGGGCATTGGTGCTTTCTCCAAGCCCCAGGTTGGTCAGCAGCTCTTCCATGCCACCACCTGTATCAGAGGCAGCATCACCCCCATCTGCCTGTGTTTCCTCTGCATTGATGGCACCAATCAGCTGCTCTTTCGTATAAACCTTATCGCCCAGCTCAAAGGCTACCATGTTGTTTTTGTCCTCGACGATGACTCCTTCACACAGAGAAACTTCATCATCATCCGTAATGAGCACGCCACCGACCCAAGCCATCTGGCACAGTGCAATCAGCTGTTTCTTGGTGTAGAACTTCCGTGCACACCTGTTGTTGACCACTTCATAAATCTGTCCAATGCCATCAACCTCAAATGCCTTGGTAACGCTGTACACAGTGTCACCCCTGGGGTCATCCGTGTTGAAGTTTCTGTAGTTGCCCACACCCGATCTGATCTTCATGTTGCCCAGGTTCCAGTCCATGATATCTGGCACAATGTCCCCATCAGCATTGAATGTCAGACCGTTCACCTGGTTCTTTCTCACCAGCTTTTCAACTTCACGAGGAGTTGTTTCCTCAAACTCCAAGCTCTTTGAGTCATACAGTACATAGCCAGCAATCCTTGTATAACCCAAATCAATTCTGCATACTGCCGTTTTCATACTACTTAATCCCTCCATTCAAAATTATTGGGAGGGAATTATGCCGCAATCTTCCCAGAATTGCAAGAGAAAAATTTAAATTTTTTCAACTTTTATTTAATAAAAAGACCAGTATGGCCTATAAACCATACTGGTCTCAAACTTTTTATAATGATTATGGCCTGGTTTTTATCAAGTAGAAGTCCAGGTGCTCCAGCATGTCTCGCCTGATCCAGATGTGATACCTACTGGTCACCACCTCCAACTGGTGCATATTTTGCCCTCTCCTGTACTCTGTGAGGGCTTTAGGGTCTAGCAGCTGCTGACTCTCTTTGATTAAAGACCTGAGCTCCTGCCACCCACCAAACTGCCCCATGGATACTACCTGGTTCTTATCGTGTGTGTTTCGTGCTTTCTCATAAATATTGAAGAGGGTAGGGGCCTTACAAATCTCTGTTTCAAACTCTGCCTCGCTGATATTTATAGTCCCAAATGCACCAGTTAAAAAGTTATATGCCTCACTTAAAAATGATGTGGTTTTTATTTGGCAGCCCATATTATTTCACCACCAGGTTAATTCTGCCTGCCACCTGCCCAATAGGCATTGCACCATCCTCTGTAATTTCATAGGCAGTGTAGAGCACACGACCACTGTATCTACCTGGCTCAACGCTATCTGCCTCACTGATAGGCACATTTTCAATCTTCTCACCTGGATTAAGCAGAGGAGTTTCACCAATTTTTATTGGCTCTGAATAGGTCTCTACTGTATTACCCTCTGTGTCCAGTTCTGCAAGCAAATAAACCTCTCCTACCATACTGAGCACGTTACTGTCCTTGTTGTTCTCAATCATTAGATTCATGCTGCCATTCTCAAGCACAGGATTTACATTCATGATGATGCGAAGATTTTCTGACTTTCCTGCCTCTGCCTGCTCGATCTCAATGGTGCCTTCCTCTGTGGGGCCTGATATGAAGTCATCTAGGCTAATGGGTGTTTTAAGGTCTGGCTGCATGGTGAGCACCACCAAACATACTGCTGCAACACCAATCGGGATTAAGAAGGGTAAAATCATCAGCTTTTTCTTAATCAGTGCTATGTAGGTATCAGCCTGATCCAGCTTTACATAGCCAATCACCTTGTAGTGCTTGGGGAGCTGCCTGAGCACTGGCACATCCTGATTGATGTTTGCCATCAAATTCTTATCATCTTTTTTGACCTTAGAGACTTTATCTGGCTTACCTGAAATCTCAATAAACCCACCAACTGATATGATCTTGTCCCTACCGTTCTCATCCTTTTCTCTGGGCAGCTCCTTGACTACCTCATAGCCAACCTCATACTCTCCGGTATCTGATACCAAAACTACCTTGTCTCTATCATCCTCCTTGACTTTATCTTGCTCAATCTCAATGATTGTATTGTTATCAAAACTGAGCATGGCAAGATTTGATATGTCTCCGTTGAACTTCTTCATGTATAACTTTTGCATTGTGGTTTTCTTCCTTTCTAAATAAAATCTACCCCCTTATTTTCTATATGCCTATTTTTAGGACTAACTTTGAAAATATATTGCTTGTCTTATTTTCCGGTCTTGAGTCTATCTAATTTAACTGAATATAAATATTGAGCTATATGCTACCTCTTTATCACCTATAAACTCAAAAAAGGCTCCCTGTAGTCATTATAACTACAGGGAGCCTTTTGCTTAAATGGTCTGTACTTCTATTACTTCATTGCAAACTCAATAACAGTATCGTACTTGTACAGCATGTCCTCGCTGTTATCCCATGCCTTACCATACAAGGCAGAACCCTCAAGGTCTAGGGTCTGATGATTGGCCTGGAAAGCACCAAACTCATCCTCGCCATAAGCAGATGCTACATCACCCAGAGCAACAGGGCTTGCGGAGTCTGCGGTGCTGATGTTATTGCCGTTTACGCTGATAGCGATTTTGGCCTTGGTCTCTGCACGGGTCAGGTTGTCCCAGTCTGCATATGCGTCATCCGCTGCCAGCTCAGGAGCTCCACCCACATTGTAGGTGCCTTCCTCGTCAGGCTCCAGGACAGCCACACCAGCATCAATCATGGTGATCTCCAGAGGAGCAGGGGAGTTGCTGGTGATCTGAGCATCTACCCAAGTGATGGTACGGTCAGCATTGATGGTAAACTGCATACCGTTCACAGGCAGAGTTACATCAATCATGGTAATGGGTTTAACAGTACCCACAACCTCCATATTGCCCTGGCCTGTCATATCATCCTGCAAGGTGGCATCAGCTGCAAATGCTGTGCCCATCATACTCATAGCCATAACTGCTGCAAGGGTTGATGCTCCAAAACGCTTTAGATTCATGAACTTCATTGTAATTTGCCTCCATTAAAATAGATTTTTTGATAGGGAAGTGCTGATTGCTGAATAAACTACTTTCTGTTCCTGCTGTGTGTTCAATGTCCTGCGTATATTCAAAACCTTTAATGTACTAAGTCTGTAGCTTTTTCTATCTTTTATTTTTCTATATCATCAAACCTGACCATGTATCAGGATATGATCTGAAAATTGCCTTTTTGCTTAGGGCATTGCAAACTCAAAGACCACATTGTAGGTAAATACTAAGTCTTCGCTGTTGTCCCAGGCCTTACCATATTTTGCAGATAGGTCAAGGTCTAATGCCTTCTCACTCTGGAATGCTGAATCAATTCTACCTAATGTGCTCCCTGTGCTTGATAGACTGGTGTTATCCAGCATTAGTGCTATTGAAGCAAGTGTTTCTGCTCTGCTCAGGTTGTTCCATTCATCATCACTGTGGGTATCAGGAGCCACCAGAGAAGGAGCACCATCATCCTTATTTACACCATACAGGTTTACATCTAGGGGAGAGGGGCAGTTAGACTTAATCTCAATGCTGTCCGGGCCTGTAAATGTTCTGTCTGATTCAATGGTAAACTGAATTGTCAGAGGAACAGTTACATCTATCATGGTGATTGGCTGCACAGTACCATAGATGCTCATGTTGCCACTGGTCTCACCTGGATTGGAGGGAGTAGTTGATGTATCATCAGTAGGTCTTGAATCTACAGGATCTTTGGTTATGTTTTCTGCATATATTTGATTTGGTATAACTGTGTTGTTGGCTGTATACTGTACCGTTATATTATTACCTGTGGATGGTATACCGCAGAATAAACCTGTTGCTGAGATTATTGAGTCCGGGAAAAATATGTTTCCTGATAAACTTATACATTCATCAAAGCAGTGGCTTATATAGAGTACACCATCTGGAATAACTGGTGCCTTTAAAAGATTTTTACAACCCAAAAATGCACCTTCCATTGAAGTAACTGAACTTCCTATTTTAGGCGCAATACTTAAATTAGTATATGCAAATGTATAATATAAGTTATTTACTGAATTCGGAATATCTGGCGCAGCTTTTAATGATGTGCATTTATAAAATGCTTTGTCCATACTTTCTACTGAATTCCCTATCTTTGGTGCATTAACTAATGATGTGCAGCCCTCGAATGCTCTACTCATACCAATTACACTGTCTGGAATGGCTGGTGCATTAACTAATGATGTGCAGCCATTGAATATGTTTGCTATACCTCTTACACTGTCTGGAATGGTTGGTGCAGTAACTAAGGATGTACAATCTTTAAATACATTGTTCATACTAAGAACTGGTTTGTCATTTATAGTTGCAGGCACACAGCCTACAATTTCTCCATCAATTATATCTCCTGTATAATCACCTAAACTAATTCCACCATAAGTATTAGTATAAACCCACTGGCCGGCTTCCTCTGGTGTCATCTGCTCACCATCAGTGCCTATCCACACATCGCCTTCTTGATAGGTGAGTCCCCAGGCTGTGTCCAAGCTGGTAAACATTAGACAGCCTAACAGGAGTGCAAATGCTGAGACCATTACTAAGTTTAGCCTCTTTGCTATGCTCATGTTATCAAACCTCCTTATCTGATTTCTCTATCATAATTGGTATCTTAGGAACTAACAGCTGATCACCTCTAATTAACATGCCATTGATTTTTGACTTTCCGGTTATTACCTCATCTTTTAGATCGTCCTCTGAAATGTTTCTTATGTTCCCAACGCAATCACATAGGTCAAACCTTCTTTTCTTCTTGTATAGGTGCTGTTTCACGATAGTCCATACATCATCCGACTCCTGGCCTAAAACTCCTCTGTATTTAAACATTCCTGATAATGTAACACCTCTACCTGATCTTCTTAATCCTACAATGTTTTCACCTCTTTCTAATGATCTGAACAACTCTGTTGGCGTTGCAAAATAGATGCTACCATCATCCTTGTACATCACATATTTATCAACCCTACCATATCTTGGTATTAGACCTATTACTATATCAACGCCATTTGTCTTTTCCATTCCTTTTTGCACTCCTTTCTTTTTTTAAAATCTACCCCCTATTAAAAATCATGCCTATATTGAGGACTAATTGGAAAAATTTATTGCTACCCCAATTATGAAATACTGCTCTCAATATTTTTGAGGGTATCAGGATTTTTACTTCCTGATACCCTCTTAATTATGCTTAGTGTTCTTGCTGCTCTACTGTTTCCTCAACAATGTTGTTATGCTCAATATCTGACTCACTCTGATTATCTACATTCTGACTTGCTGGTGCTTCTTCAACCACAGTTTCCTCTTTAGTATCCTCAGTTACTTCTACTGGCTCTTGTGAGGTAATGTCCTGACTGGTGCTGGGCTCTTCTACTGCCTCTGGCACTTGCTCATCCTGGGGCTCATCCTGCTCTGGCACCTCCGGCACCTGCTCAGGGGTTTGTTCATTGTCTTGTGTGTCATCCACAGGTGCTTCCTCAATCTCTGACCCAGGCTGACCAACACTGTCCTCTTGCTCGGGATCCTCTGTGTTGTCCTCCGGGGCCTGCTCTGGCTCCTGAGGTGTTGTCTCTGGTTCATTGGGTGCCTGCTCCGGCTCCTGTGGTGTGGTCTCTGGTTCTTCAGGTGTCTCTATATCCTCTGGAAGTTGAGGCTGCTCTACTTCCTCAGGTATCTCTACAATCTGAATAACCTCTTTAACTGTTTCAAGGGGCACTACATCAAAAATCAATGTGCAATCATAGGAAAGTGTACATGCCTTAGGCCAGCTCATACCATGCTTGCCTATAATCTCTATGGTGACACTTTCACCAGGAGATACTACATAAACTTCCTCTGAGGTCTGTCTGCCTTCCTCACTGAACCAGTATGTAGCCAGCTCATTGCCTGCCTGATCTCTTACCAGGAAACCAAATGCAATGTTGCCCAGTGTGTCTTCTATTCCTAAGTTTGCCCAGTCTGAAAACTTAGTAGGGGAGACCACCTTAGGGCTGTTCCCATCGTTGCTTTCACAAATCCCTGATAGTATCCTGATATTTGTATCACCTGTATTGTTCAAAGGAATTTGTGTGCCTGTTAAGCGTCCTGCCATTGGATTTATTGTAAAGCTACCAGGGAAATCAAAGGTCTGTTGCCCATCTACCATGAAACTCTGACCATTAAACCTCCCAACACCCCCTGTTATCACAACTGGCTCATAGGTAACAACTTCCTCATACCTAACACCCGCTGACCCCTCTGTGGCCCCACTGGAACCACCCTGGGCCTCCTGGGTGCCCTGGGCCCCTACATTTCCTCCTGTACCACCTTGGGGCCCCTCTAAAACCTCCGGGGCCCCATCAGCACCAGGGGGCACTAAATCTGCTGCATATGCAACTCCAATATTTGCTACCATCCCCAATGCTAAAAAGAGTGACATGAATTTCTTGTGCATACTCTGTTTCTCCTTTCTATTGTTTAGCGTGGTTCCATATCATTCCACCTATTTGGAATGTTCCACCTACAAGTATTGCACCTATACCAAACACAGACAGTATGGTATCTCTTATATAGTGCTTTCTGTAATTTAAAATGTCATCTGCTATTACATCAAATGCGTCACTTGAAAACTTTTTTGTTGCTTTCCAAACTTTGTTTTGGTATCCCGGCCTTGCCTGTGAGAAGTTTTTATTCTTTGCTGCACATACCACATCAAATTTATTTCTCAACTTCATTTCTTGCTGTGTCTTTTGTATTTCATAGTTTGCCATTATTGCATCTTGCCTAGTAAACATCTTGCTAGTTCCATTTTTTATCACCACTAGCCTTGAAAGATATTTAAACAGTGCAAACATATCTATCAATGGTTGATCAAACTCGATTGCAGCTCGTTCTAAGATGGTATCATCTATGGTCATTTCTCTTATGTTTGGAAATTGTTTAGCCAGTGACTTGAAGTTAATAATATCCTCTATCCTTACGTCCTCAAAGCCTCCTATTAGATTACTTGCTGATATAACTTTATTGTTTACATACATCTCATATTGAAATATTTTAATCCTTGTGACCAAGTCACTATTCATCTGTTTGCTTATTCCTTTAAGGATTATGCTCCATCTCTTTTTAAACTCATATTCAGCCCCGTAATACAGCATTTTGAAAAGCTCACTTGATTTTCTTTCCAAGATAGAGTTTTCATCCAAAGAGATAAAGATTGTATTATCTGGTGTGCATTTGTAATACTCTGATGTTTTATCTGGCTGTACTTTTATTTTTCTGCCGTTTGGCCCTAACTCTCTGAATTGACAGTTAGACCCCCTCACTGTTTCTTTTGTATTCCCATGTGTATCAGTTGCTTTATATAGTGTCTGTCTAACTGGTGGGTTAGGTCTATCACTATAGGTCTGCTCTGAATAATAATTATTTCCCACCCGCTGTTGATTTTCTTGGCTTTGCATACCACTATTTATTGGTGTGATCTGCTTTATCTGCTGATACATCGGAATTATAACAACCGTATACTCCATGCCTTTGCTTTGATTATCTAGCTGCCTCAGCACATTCATATAAGCACTCTTTATTCCATTTCCCTGTACTGTGGTCAGCTGCTGCCCTTCAATAATTGCAATATAATTATAGCGAGCGGCCTGTGTTAGTATGTTTTTATTACTATCCCAGCTTTCAACTGTCCTGGCTGTATGCTCATTGATTGCAAATATACCGGGGACTATCTTCTGCCATTGTTGCCTACAGTTTACTTGTATGTATGAAAGTATCATTATTGCTTTTTGAATAGCCTCTTTTTCTGATCCTTTGCTTACCACCACATAGGCCTTGTAGCCATTTTCCAAAGTATATTCTATTATATGTCTCATGTCCCCTTCACCTTGAGCCCTTCATGTTATCATGCAAGGCCGCTTAATACATTCATGATTCCTGATACAATGTTCAATGCGATATTGGTAATCATGCTTATATTACCTGTCAGCAGGATAAACAATACGATTGCCAGCAGGATATAGCTCATAATTCTCTTGCGGAAATAAATACCCCATGGGCTCTTACCATTTTCTATTGTGCCTTCACTTACAGCATACTGTGCATCATCGGTTACGAACCGTAGGCTTACATTTCCATTTGAGTCTTTCTTTACATTGTATCCTGTACCATTCATCTTCTGCTCCTCACACTTGTTGCGGAAGACAGGGAAAGCAATGTATGCAATATCAAATGCAGTAAACAGTGTCATGCCCATTGTGACTAGCACCACAATTACACCAACCACTAGGCTGATAATGGGAGCAAAACCAGACAGCAATGCAGTTGCTCCGGCTGTATCTGCTCCGATGTTTAGTCCATCTGTGATGGTGGATACATCATCAACTGTGGCTGCGTTGTTTACACTCTTTTGAACCGCCTCTATTAAACCTTCCTCTGTTTTTCCTCTCACAATGTACAACACTCCCTGGCTGCTCCCAAGAGTGACGTTGTACTGTCTGCCACCATCTTCTAGTGATTGTGCTTTTGATTCATCTGTTGTCAGCCAGCTCCTAAGCCAGGTCTCAGAAAAACTCACCCCTGAGTCATTGATCGCTGTAATGCTATTCTCTATGTAGCTCTCAACATCTTCGGGTAAAGTGTGTGCTTCCTCTGCTGCAAAGGCTGTTGTGGTACAAGCCAGTGCCAAAACTATCAGCACCGCCATAAACAAACTTGCTACTCTTTTAAACAACTCTGTTCCCTCCAGTTTAAAGCATGTTACCTATCTGTCCGATCATGCCCACAAGTAAATTACCTATCAATAATCCTAGCTGTGTCAGAGCTCCGGTAGCTGCCAGTACTATAAGCACTGGTACCAGCACAAGAACCACCACCATATTTTTGATGTACATTTTTAGTGGCCCCATGGGTTTTCCGTTTGGCCCTGTAGCTCCTTCTGATTCTGCTGCCACAATAGCTGCATTGCTTACCAACTGCACCCTACTTCCTTGATTGCCCAGATTGCTTGGAGCGTTCATCATGCGCCCTGGTGCACCCATGCTCATCCCAATCCCCTGATTCATTCCTGTTGGGCCATACCCAGATGCTCCATAGGGATTTCCTTGCATACCTGCTGATGCTCCATTCCCTAGAAATCCTCTTGTAAATGGCAGTGCTATATAGGCCAAATCCAGCACTATTCTAACTGCAAGTAGTGTGATAATGGCATAAGCAATGATCTGAAATATCCATGCTGCTATATATCTTAATCCACTGGTAACCACCTCGGCTCCTTCAATGTCTGCTGCTGCCAAGTTACTGGCCTCAGTGAGGTCATCTATAAACTGCTGGTTGCTTTCTGCTGATCCCGTGACCTCCTGCTCATTTTCCTTGCTTTCATCTGATATATTATTGTTGTCTGCTTGAGAATTTACATCCACCTCTGTTTCTATTCCTTGCTGAGTGCTGATAATATCATCTAAACTTGTTTCCTCATTTGCAAATGCAAGTGTAATACTACAACATGTAAGTAAACACATCACCAGCATTGCAAATATGCCTTTTCTCATAATCCGTCTAAACCTCCCTTATATTTAAAATCTACCCTCTCTTAATACACATGCCTTTTTACATGATTTAATTTTGGGGAGATAATGTTCTTTATATAAAAGCAGGAGACCCAAACTATCAATTTGGGTCTCCTGTCAACTATCTCGTTGTATTTTACAATCCAATATGTTTTATGTTCCAACTAGTATTTTTGAAATATAGCTTGCTATTCCACCAAGCGTGTTAATAAGTATTAAAATGATTTTGACCATGTTTATTTGTACTATGAGCAATCCTAATGCAATAATTATTATTGACGAAATTAAAATTTGTCCAAATTTTACGAATTTGGTGTCTCCCTCATTCATGTAAGGCAATTCTTCATAATCTTTTACTGCTACCCACTTACCAAGCGTCATCTTTTCTAGTATATTGAAGCCTAAGTCTACGTTGATATCTACGTTCCATGCTATCAATAGTATAATTGCATAAGCTATTAGTGCATACCCAAACACTATAAAGATTGTTCTTAGGAAGTGAGAGTTGTTTAGCTGGTCCTCCTCTGTATACTCTTGCTGAATTTTAGAAATTGTCTCTAAATCTAAAATTATAATGTTTTCAGTAGCAAGGTCAGTTGCATAGTTTCCTTTTAAAAAGTCTACTAAATTGTCCGTATTGATGCTATAGTTATACCCATGTTGACTTAACCATGTATTCCACCAAACGGTTGAGTTTTTTGTGCTGTCTGTTGACTGCACCCAACCACTAAACAAGCCTGTTTCAAACATGCTTTTTCTAACCAGCATACCGTAGAATAATGGCTTTTGGTCGCTTAAATTCACATCACTTCTTGCTACATATTCACCAGGAAAGCTGGTAGTCATGTGAACCTCTGATACTATTTCAGTTGGTATAGTATCTATCTTTGTTGCACTTGCTCTTATTGTATTGTTCGAGTATGGGTCGTCCTCTGTGCTCTCCCCGCTTTCTCCTGATTCGCCTGTTTCCTCAGTCTCTTCTGTTTCGCCTGTTCCTGATTCACCTGCTTCTTCAGTACCAGCTGCACCAGCTCCAAGTGCCTCTTGTTGCCTGCTTATGTATTTTACTCTTTGTTCTTCTGCCAATAAACCTTCTATGTCTGAAAAATCATCTATGAATAGTCTTGCCCCGTCATCTGATAATTTATTTCCCTCTTTGTCATAAAACTCTGCTACTACATTATTCTTTGAACCTGATAACTGTAGTATCCTCATCTTTCTACCTAGTGCTATTATATCTTCACCAGCCACTATACTTGGTGCATATGTTAATTCTAGGTAGTCTCGTAGTACTATTCTACCTACAGACGCCTTAAATGATTCTCCATCTACACCACCAAAGGTTAGATTAAATGGAACATTGATTGTTTCGTCAATCTCTGTACCGTCTGATGCCTTTTGCCCAGTAACACCAGTCTCACCATATAATACCAAAGATGCTTGTGATTCATCCAGAGAGGAACTAGCCCCAAGATAAGTTAAATATGGGTCATCATCAGAAACTACAATGCTATCATTTGTAAATTTCCCATTTTCATCGGATTCATATTTACTGAATTTCCCCGTTAAAAGATTAAATCCTAGTGCACTTCGTTCTATAATTGCATTATATGATAGCCGGTCATCAGTCTCTTTAAATCCTGACACATAACCTACTGGATATTCCATTAGGAAGGCTTTTCCATTCAATACTAAGTATCTGTTTTCAGATAAACCTATTCTGTTTCTTAAATCCTCTACTGCCGCCTTGTTAAATTCTATAAGTCTTACTGCCATCATTCTGTTGTTAGTACCTGAATCCTGTGCATTTCCATAGACAACAAAATCCAGACCTGGTTGGTTGCTCAAGTCCTCTGGGAAATTATTAAATGAACTACTAGTATGTAGTGCTACTTCTTCTGCTGGTTGTATATAGTTCAATATTGTTGGATTATATCCTTCTACTGCTGCTTCTTCATATGTCCTTGATGTTGTTCTTATAATTTGCTGTGTAGGGTCATCTGGGTCCATGATTGTTACTGGCTGTTTCTGACCATTCTCATCAAAATAGACGGCCTGATTAAAATATGTAGTAAGTAGCCTCTCTGCCTCAGCTGTATTGTTTGATGTATCTGCCTTTTTTACCGCCTCCATAATCTCATCCAGCCCAACTCCACCAGATGATGTTATGTCTGGCCTTAAAACGTAAATTGGTACACTTAATTCTATATTGATCTGCTCTGCCAAAGATGCTGATATTACCTCTATTGGCTGCACCACCCCACCATTGCCTCCAAATGCTGGTGAAGTCTTTATTACCAAGTTGGGGCTTTGTTGCCCTAAGTAGTTTGTAATATAACCGTCAATATGTGATTGGCATTGATCGTTAGCATCTGCATGTCCGCCACTGTGTTCACCATTGGCATCAGCTGCATTATTTGCACCCCCCGGGTGCATTGTCACAGTGCAATGCACACCTTTACTATCAACATATGGACATGTATGACTATTTTCTTCTATCACATTCCACCCAACTACAGCCTTTAATAAATTTTTCTGTGCTTCTTCATCATTGCTGATTTTATCCCCCATATCATTTAAATTGGACTCGATTGATGCCTTAACTGCCTTAAATGTTGTTTCGGACAATACACCTGCATTATATAAATCTTCTGCTATATCAACATTCTGTGATGCTCTGTTTGTAAAATTTGAATTTAACTGTGCTTTTAAATTTTCTGGTATATCACATCCTGTAAGAATAAATGCTATACTGAGTGTCATAATGCCTATAAGAAATTTCTTTTTTACATTTATTCTTTTGCACATGTATCATCACCCCGCGACTTTAATTCATCATTTTCTTTTTTAAGTTTGGTAATTATTTGTTCAAGATATTTTTCCTCCCTAATTCTAAGTATCCCGCCAATACCCATCAAAATGCAAATCACTCCAAGAATCCATGTATCCACCTTGCAATTTTCAATTCCAATGGTTAATGCCATTATGCTACCGAGTACAATTACCGCAATTTCAAATGCCTTATTCATCAATCCCTGCTTTAAATGTTTCATTACCTAACACCTCCAATATTTCATTTATAAAATTTATTCTTCTTTAATACACATGTCTTTTTATAGGATTTAGTTTTGAAACAGCAAAGTATAATATAAAAAGAGGTAAGACATAGCCTACAATGGCTTGCCTTACCTCTTTCAAAATATAGCCTTATCTTTCCTCTGGGAAACACATCACACTATAAGGCCCATCATCTATCACATAAACCTTTCTGTGCCTGATTCCTGCTGGCTGGCACGTTGCATGTGATTCATATGGAGGCACTTCTTGAAAATGCCTTATTGCTTGTTTAACCACTTTACCTGTTGATGTATCTACCTCACCTGTTATTTCAAAGACTTGTAAGTAGTCTCTTTCAATCTCAGGAGGTATTGCCTCAATCATGCTCCACATTAGATGAATTAGTGGCAGAGGTATTTCATTTTGTATGCCTACTGTTATGTACTTATCATGCTCCATTGTTTTCTCCTTTGTTTCATGTCTTTTCTTTTATCAATCCACGCTTTAGTAATTCTTCCCCTAGATCATATTCCGTTTTCCCAACTATTATTTTTCTAACAGGTGTTATATCATAGATACCATTAAGACATTCATAGTCTATTTCCCAATGCTCTGGAAATACAATAGTTTGAGTATTACTCAAGTACTCCCAGGTCTCAGCATTGCCAGCAAGTATCTCCACCAATTACACCTCCCAAGGCATTGCATCATGGTAATTTATACTGTCTACAAATTCAGGGATAACAAGTGTTTCTGGCTTGTTATTTACTGCTGCCCACAATCCTAAATTTAGCTCTATCAATTCTCCCTTGATTCTTATTGTTCTCATAGCCATGTTTTCATCATTACACATCAGTATAAGCCTACTACGCATCTTTGCTACTCTTTCTTTTTTATCTTCTAATTTCAATGTTTTATCCTCCGATTTTTGTATGTCCCATCACATGGTTGGGTTTTTATTGCTAAAAGAACCTGATGTTGAAAGTACTGGTGCTATCAATTTCTTCCTGACTGATTTCCTCTGGTTGCTTGAAACGCTCCATATAAGTTTTCAGCTCGACATCGGATAGGGAACAGGTGTCTCTATTGTCATCTATCCCAGCAATAATAATATTGCCAACAATCACATCATTGTTAAAACGTCGGTTACCCTCAAGGCCAATGATTTTACCTTCTTCATTGAAGACCATCATAGCAGTAGGGGAGAGGACTACAATTTCTAAGTAGCCATCCACCTCTTTTTGCAGTGACTCCAATGAGTTTTTTATATGTATCACCTGTGGCTCCTTATGAGGCTCTATTTTTAAAACTCTGATCATGGGCTCCTTCATGTGTCTACCTCCTTAATTTGCTTTGCTTATGCCAACTGTCTCTACTCTAGGTTTTCCCACAGGTCAAAGAATTCTTCTCCGTCCATGATGACCATGAGATTTTCTATTTTGCAGATTGCCACTAAACTATTTTCTGATTTACCAAGTGACCGGGATTTGAAAGTCCAGTATTTTGAGCCCACCCCCATCACATAGCCTCTGCCAGTATCAAGAGGCTCTACCTCTACCACGGCGATCTCCGCCGGAGCTAACCCTGTATACTTAAGTAGCAGCAGCTTTATATCAAATTTTCTTTTGTCATAGTGTTGGAGCAGATTTGCTTTAATGATATTATTGAGTGTCTCAGCTCCTTTTGTCTGCCCCCACTCTGTTCCTGCCAAACTCTTTCCTATATTTTCATATTCCATCTTTAAGCCTCTCCATTATCAAATTCTGCATTTCTGTCATTCCTGTGCTTGTTGTTCTTAGACACGGATGTTTGGGAAAGGCTTTCATCAGCTTTTGATAAATTTTTATGCCTTTATCTGGTGTGCACTCTGATCCTACATAAAGTAATTCTGGGTCAGCTTTGCCAAATATGCTCCTAATGCTGTTTGGCTGCCTGATCTTGTCCATGAACTTATCAACCAGGGCCTCCTTCATTTCTGGCGTTGATAGCTCCCCTGAGATCTCCATGCTATACAATTCATGCATAGGCGAGAAGTCTAGCAGGTGCTTATCATCAATTACAGTGTAGGCATGATGTACTGGCATTGTATCGCCAATAAACAGCCAACCTACATATGACTTGTATCTGCTCTTAGGTATTTCATTGGCCTCCAAGGCATCCAGTAGCCTCCATGTATTCCCATAGCACTTGCCGATCTCGTATTTCACACTGTCAAATATGACCTTTATCTGTTCATCTTTGCATGGCTCTGTGTTGTCCCTGGTAAACACTTTGAGCTTACCATTCAGTGGGTATTGATGAGACGGAATCACTATGTCCTTTGCACCTAGCTCTACTACATGTACTTTGTCATTTACCATGTATGCCCTCATAATCTAATCACCACCTCCATCTACATAATTTAAGGGGGTGGATTATACCGGAACTTTTTCAATATTTCAATAAAAATTTAATTCTTACCTTTGGAGTAAATATCCTCATGCTGATAAAAATAGGGAGAGGTAATTTCTACCTCTCCCTGCATCTTTCTTATATCTTATGCTTTGCCCTGTCATGCTCTTCACTGGCCTTGGCTGAGTTCCATCGCTCCATACCGCCCACCAGATAACCAGTGATCCTTCTTACCCTCTCAAATGGTACACCCTTTCCTCTTATCTGCTCTGATTTGCTTATCATACTGTTGCCCTCCAAAAGTATATATAGCGTGTTATCCCGTCTAATACATGCCTGTATATTGTTTGCCACACTTCCGAAGAAAGGGTAGGGGAAATCAGGCTCCTGCATGTTGTATCACCTTACCCTGTTTCCATCGGTTATACTCCTGCAAATCTTGATGAACTGCTTTAAGTGCATAAACCAGCACTCCTACATCATCAAGCTGCCCAACTACTGGTATGAAGTCAGGTATCATATCAATGGGTGACACGAAATAGATTAAAGCAGCTGTACAGCCAATGATGGTGCCGATCGGAACTTCTCTGTACTGGCCCTTGGCATAGTCATATATCATGCTACAAAGCAGGGGAATGTCTGCCAAATATGGCCCCAGCCCTGGCACCTCCTTTGCATGTGTCACAGCCTTGCTCAAGAGTGCATAGGTCTCTTTCTGATCCTTGATTACTTGCTGGGCCTTATTCTTACTGCTCTTTTTCTGGGGCATCTGTCCAAGATCGTATATAAAAGTAACTGGCACAGCTCCTAGGGAACTTACTACTTGCCTATAGGCTGACTTAACACCTGCTGCGCTGATGTTCCAGTTTACCACGTTCCTGCCATTAAACATTAACATGCTGAAATTCTTTCCGCCCACCTTGCCATAGTTTCCATCTGAGGCTTTCCAGGTCTCAACATTGTATGGGGTGTTCTTGTCTAGCCTAAATTTTCTCCGCTGAAAGTCACCTGGCAAAAATAGCTTGTGAGATGAATTGATACATGTACTGGCTCCATCAGCCCTATTTATTCCATCTGTGATACAAACCAGTTTTGTCTTGTCTTTCAAATCGAACTCATAGATATATTTCACTCCATTCACCTCCAAGCATTTTCTTAAATGCCATTTTGTCTCATAGAAATGTTTACTGTATATGACTTCTTTGTATCATTGTCCATCATTGATTTTATGGCTTGTATGATGTAATCCTTATTGCAAGATGCCAACTTCTTGCCTTTATGCGTGATTATATGTACTGGTTTTCCCTCTGCTTCTAATTCGTGTATTGCTATTAAAGTTATGGTGTTGAAGTCATCATAGTCTATGCCTTCTTCGTCCAAAAACTCTTGCACTAAGGACACATCCCTGGTTGATGTATCAACGGCTATATGATCATTTTCAAGTAAGTGCTTTATCTTGTTAATCATATGTCTATAGGTGCCATCCAAATAAGCCTCATTGTCAACTATAGTCATATTTACTAGAATTACATCACACTTATAATCCTTCAATGCGCTTGTGTCCATTATCTTTCTTCTTATAATGCACTTTCCTTTTTCCTTCATTGCCTCATATATTACATATAGATAAATCTGCTCATCAGCTCCGGAAATCTCTGATACTATTTGGCTTGGCAGTTTTATTGCCTGTGTACAAATGGCTCGTGGTCTCATAGCTATTTCCTCCAAATATAGATGGAGGGGTGTACCATATGCTCCATGGTACACCCCTTATGCTTTATTAAATCCCATTCTCTGCTATATAAACGAATACATGCTTTGGCTGTCTGATGGTCTCAACCAGTGTGCTGCCATTCAAATAAATCCCGTAAACATCTCCGTACTCTGGGTCTCTATAGGGCTTCACACTGATATTATTAAAACCTTTCTCCTTGAGCTGGTTATTCACACCGGCACACTTGTTTAGTCTCTCTTGCCTGTCCATCTCTTTAAAACCTTCAAGCACACCTCTCATGCTCTCTCTGCTTGCCTTCAAATCTCTTGCGGTGATCTTACCCATTGTAATTGCCTCCTAATATATTTATAGTTTTATTTCCATCTGCACTCTGCCATTTATATTTTGCCTGGTGCATTTGATGTTGTGATTACTTGCTATCAGCTTATCCAATAGCCTGGAATAGATTGTGTTTAAGTCTCCATAGTTTTTTAGCTCTGCCCATGCCAGTAGCTTTTTGTTATGACCTGAGTACTGTGCCCTTGCTATGTCCAGTTCATCAGATGTTAGGATACTCTGGCCCTTTAAGAGCTCCTGCCTCCAGGTATTAAGTATTGTTTTGGTGGCTTTATCAAACCGATCTGTGACTAGATAAACTTGCCTACCTGAAATCCCAATGTTTGATATCTGATTCTGATGGGCTTTCATCCAAGCCCTATCAGCTAAATGTGTGGCTCCTGTTTCATCAGATAGAAGATATAATGCTTTTCCACCCTTTGTGCTTTTCTTGATTTTTTCTTGTCCATTATCATCATAGGTGACCACCCTGTATCTCACTGGCCCCAGGCCTCCTTTCTTACTTTGTGATGTGTGTTTTTCTTTTAGAATTTTTAAATTCTACCCTCTTTTTAATTGCAAGTCTTTTTTATAGTCAGACACACTTTATAAAATGCAGTTACCATTTTTCCTTTACTGTCTTGGCATTGTACACATTGTTTATTGGTTTCTTTACAATGCAAAAATAGGGGAGTGTGGCTGCTGCTCACACTCCCGGATGATTTACACCAATAGATTGAATTGACTGGTAAACTGTCCTATGTACACCCCTGTATCTCTATAAACATCACATTCAATCCTGCATGTGTGTTCACCTGTGCTCATTGCTTTGCTTATTTCAATCGTTGGCATGGCTGTTCCTGCTTTAAGTATTCCGCTTTCATAGATTGGTTCCCCAGTTTCGTCTTGAGTATCATATATCCTGATTTGATACTCTAATCCCTCTACTGTGTCGCTCATGAGCTCCAAGCCAGCTTGCCCATCTCTCAAGGTGACTTCTGCCCTATGTGTTATTCCAAGCTGATCTACTGTATAAATTTCTTCAACCTCTGTCTTGTAGAAGTTCAGGTTATCCCAATCAAATTGCCACCCACCCATATTGAGGTTATTCAGTAACAAAACTAAGGCAACTATAATTAGTGCCCACAATATCATCCAGAGGATTCCCCGGCTCTTCGTCACCTCCACATAATAATCCTCTGTGCTCGTGCCTTCTGCTAATTTGAGGTAACCAACCTTTTTCTGATTAAATCCCTTTTTCTTATGTATTGGGAACCTGTCATTTACAACCCCGGCTATTTGCTTTTCATTGTAAACATCACAGGTATCATATTCAAAACTATCTGCTGATCTTATAAACCCTAACTGTATACCTTGCTTATATTCTGAGTATTTGATTTTTTTGCTCATTGCATAGATACTATCAAACTCTGATGCCTTTTTCTTTTTATTACCATTCTTGATGATTGCAAAGGGGGCCTTTGCCTCCTTGGACATTCTGGCTGCTTTCAAAGTGACAAGCCCTGTTGTATCAAAATTATATTCCTTGATATCCTCAGCTTTCCAAATGCTTTGTATTTCCTGCTCTGCATCATCATATAAACTATCTGAAAATTCTAAGCCCAGCAGCTGATCATTGCCTCCATCTTGACTAGGCTCCTGATCGCTGGTGTCCGGCTGCTCCTCAAGCTCTCGCCGTTTGTATTTCTCCATGTTTAGCTGTTTCAATATTACCTGTTTCATGCTTGTATGTCCTCCTGCACCTAAGACAGTGGCCTCGGGCAAAAGCCCAAGGCCACTTCTATATCTTAATGACTGTACTGATTATGATATGCACAAACCAATTCAACTGCTCTTGTTTTCTCCCCAATATAAATTCTGCTGATTATATCCAAGGGATCCAAACACACCATTCCAGGTTTGCCTCTACGCTCAATGTTGTCCCAAACTTTAAATACAATTCGGGTTTTATTTCCACTATGTTCTTCACTGTATCCAACTCGATAAACTGAATTTGCTTGTGCAAACTCTTTATTGAGCTGCATTACCACCATACGAGGGGTTATGTTTTGGGGCTGTTCTTTCTTTGCGCCCAGATTATGCTTATTGTCTATATATTTGCGATAATATCCAAACATATCCAATATTGTCTTTGCCTGTTTGGGGTCATCTTTGTGGTAGTTAAGGCTGTCTCTGATTTCGTTATTGTCTTTTGGAACCTTGATCCAGCTTATTGATCCACGACTCTCTAAAAAATCCTCCAAATTAAATTCAGTTCGGTCTTTTATTATTATGTTCAAGGAATAAGAGCCTTTTTCTACTTTTCTTAGGCTCTGTGTAATTAAATTGCCATTTTGGTCAAATAGCTGGTGTCCATCTCTCTCCTCATACCAGCATCCACTCTTATTATCAAATAAACACATCTCTCCTTTATATAGCTCTTTGAGATTATGGGATGTATGCACCTTTGGTTTTACTGCTTTCCCCAAAAGTCTATTAAGTGTGGCTTTTGATAATGTCATACCATCTGCAAAAAACTTCTCTCTTATTGCTGTTATTTTACTTATTATATAATCACACTCGTCAACACCATGTAGCATCTGCGGCGGAGTTCGCCTATATGATACACGGGGTATTTTTTCTAAATGAGATATAAGTCTACAATCTTCAATTATCAAATATTCATCTTTTAGTGTTCTTTCAATTCCTCTAATGTATTGTTCATCGGGAATTGCTGTACCCAAGAAGTACAAATCTCCTAACGAGAATAGTTTCTTGACTTTTTCTGGTGTATTGTATGCTGCACTTAATATACTAGATAAAGTACGTCTCTCTTCATTATAGAATTCCACAGTATTTATAGCACCAAATGTCTTATTAGACTTACAAATTATAGTTTTTAGTCTTGGTTCATATGTATCATAACCTATCGGATATATACCTTCTCCATTTCTGGCTCTTGCTAAATATTCTTCTACTGATTTGCAATCTTTAAATTTTATGAAGCCCATAATATCTCTCCTTTATATAGCTCTTTGAGGTCCTGGGATGTATGTATTTGTGGAGTAACTGTTTTCCCAAGCAACCTATTAAGTGTAACTTCTGATAATGTCATATTATCAGCGCAAAACTTGTCACGAAGTATTCCAATCGCTTTATGTATATCATAATATTTATATGGTCTTGGTGGTACTTGTGCAATGAAATAAAAATCATCAAGTACAACATACCCATCTTTTAAAGTTTTTTCTATGCCTCTAATATACTGTTCATCAGGAATATTAACTCCCAACATGTATAAGTCTCCCAAAGAAAAAAGCTCTTTGACTTTTTCAGGAGTATCATACAGGGAAGTATACATGCTTGCCTCCTTATTAAGTTGTGCTCTGCTTGCTTGGCTGCTCGGTTGGCTACCAAGCAAGCAGAGCACAATGGTTTTGCTGCTTATCTAATAAAATTAGGGCTCTGTCTAATCACATGGTCTGACTGATCATATACCTCAAATCCTGAGAAGTTTGTCTTGATAAACCTCTCACACTGCCTCTTGTTTGTATTCTCATACCATACATCAAAATGGTTTGGCAGCATTTGCTGATATGTTAGACCATTGGGATTGTTGTTGTTCCATATGTCTTTGCTCTCAAAGGCCCTTAATAGCACTTCTCCAGCTGCCCTGTTAACGCCTACAATGTAAGTTTTCATATAAACTCCTCCTTAAATTTCTTTTTTCTTTTTAATCATTGACATGCTGTTTTTCAGGTCAGATACCTCTTTTTCAAGGTAGTGGTGCTTTTTTCTACCCTGCATTTTGATTATAACTCCTGTCCCTGTTTGACTACGTGGTGCAAAAATAGGGGGTGTGCAAAGTACCTGCACACCCCCATAAACTTATTCCTCAATCACGAAATCTGCATAGGTGAATTTAACCATGTTTTCCTTTTCATCTATTTCAAAGCTATAAGACAGCTTAGTTCCTTCAATTTCAACCATCAGCATATCACCATTGTGTCTCCTGACAAACAGCTCCTTTAGCTTGATCTGGAACCTATCTGTTGTCCGCTCCTCAATTATCTTCTCCGGTATGGTGATATAGTAGATGCCCTTGTCCTCTTTTTTGATGTATCCCTTATAAACTACTTCGTAGTTTTCTTCTTCATAGTCATCCGTGTTTTTATCGTTGTATACCTTAACTCTCCTATACCAAGCAATCAATATCAACCAAATTATTCCCACTCCAAGTAGAACCAAAATACTGAATGCTGCTATGTAAAGTACCCTCCGCAACATCTCATTGAAGGTTCCACTTGCACCTGTCATGGAAGAATCCTCATCATTTCTATCATCTGTGCTGCTTGTATCATCATTTTCATCATCTGGTGTTGGATTTTCTGGCTGTGCTATTTCTATTTCTTCCTCTGGCTCATCTTCTGGTTCCCAGGTGATCTCTGGTGTAGGCTCTGGTTGCTCACCATCAGGCTCATTCTCAACCTCAACTGGTGTATTATCATCTGGCCCCTCTGGTTCCTCTGGCCTTGAAGGAGTTGGCTCAACAGGTGGAGTGGTTTCCTCCTGAGGCTGCTCTGGTTGCTGAGGCTCCTGAGGCTGTTCTGGCTGTTCTGGCTCTTGAGGCTGCTCCGGCTCCTGAGGCTCCTGAGGTTGTTCCGGTGTATCCTCTGGCTGCTGTGGCTGCTCTGGCTCCTCTGGCTTATCCTCTGGCTTGTCCCCAGTCTCATCATCATCTGGCTTGCTGGGCTTTGATGGCCTGTCATTATCATCACCACCAGGAGTAGGTGGTGTCACTTCACCAGGTACACTTACTATCAAATCCACTGTAATATCACTATTTGATACTGTGCCTGTTGCTGATGTATTGCCTACTGAGCTATTAGCAGTTACCGTATAAACTCCATTGCTGACTCCGGTAAACTCGTATTGGCCGTTGCTGTCTGTCTGCACCTGCCTATCTACTGCTCCTGCTGCCGTTAGCTCCTGAATTGTTACGGTTGCTCCTGCCAAGACATTTCCATTGGTATCCTTGACTGTACCTGAGATTTTATAGGTCTCTATGACTACTGCTCCAAGTCCTACATATAGATTGACCTGCTCATCTTCACCACTGATTTCTACGGTCTGTCTAACTTCACTGATGCTTGTATCATCTGGCACAACTACCACATCATATTGCCCATCTGCTAAATCACCAAAACTGTAATACCCTTGTCCGTCTGTCTTGGTTTCGGTGATCTTTCTATTGTTTATGGTGTCCCAGAGCTCTACAACCATGTCGCTGATTACTGTCCCTGTGTTCCTATCCTTTATTGTTCCATAGATTGTATGCCCTGTCTCTTGGGTTTCCTCGGTAAGTATAATGGTAACCTCTGTGGTCTCGGTTAAATTCTGAGTCACAACCTTTGAGTTTCCTCTATCATCTTCTGCTTTGATTGTATAATTCATGGGGACATTTACTGTCTTGATTGAATGGATTTGCCCCTCCTGGATTTCTTCAACTACTGTAGTGTTGGTGTCTGTTATTGTTAAAGTTATTTTATCATTTGGCACTGTTGGCTCATGCTTTGCTGTGATATGTAGATAAACAGGATAAACTATGAATTGCCAATTTACCTCTAAATCCGTATCCACTGTGCCCAGCTGCCTACCATCCCATTGGTTTGGTAGAACCGCATTTATTGGTGATAGGAATGAAATGAAGTAATCATCACCCTTAGGCACATTCTCAATCACATAGTTTCCGTCTTTATCTGTGGTCGCTGTCCCTATCACATTATTTGCTGATCCTTGTACCAGCCTGACACTTACATTCTGCAAAGGCTCATCTGTCACGTTTGCATTGGTCACTTTTCCGTATATTTTAAATGGCCCATCTGATTTTTCTTTCCAGTGTGCATAGTAGGTTGTGTTTCCTTCTATCTGGTAAACTGTACTGGTGGTAACCTGTGTTCCCCCTTCAGCCTCCGTAAACCAACCTATAAACTCTCTTTGACCTGAGGTGTCTATTGGTGTATATGGCATGTTCAGGTTTTTCCCATATTCCTGCTGTGAAGTACTTACATTGCCCAACTGGTCATTCCAATAGATTGTATAGGTCTGGCCTGCTGGCTCACCCGTTTCAGGGCCCCTCCAGGCCAATACATGCCCATTATAGCTTTCCCTGTAATAGTCCAAACTATTCAGTTCTTCACCCATGTATAGCCCTAGATTTCCTGATGGTGTGTTATCATGCCCGCTTTGCCCATTGATTTTAAATGCCTTGAAGTCCTGGTCTGTAATGGTATAGCCATCTCCTGGCCTTGCCACCTCATAAATGGTTTCTGCCTGGTTATCTTCAACATGGTCAGAACTTGAACCCCAGTTTCCCTTTACCTCAATAAACGCATCAGAGTCAAGTGCTCCAACTACTGTGTATCCTACACTTGTGGTGGTGCTTAGGTAACCTGTCATGTTGACCTTACCGGAAACCTCCACTGTTCCGGCCTCTATGCCATCTGATACTGTAGCGCCACCGCTTAAACTCACTACGCTTGTTCTGTTCCTGTTGACTCCATTTCTTATTCCGCTGCTATCTGCCCTGGTGTCCTCTGTACCGTCTCTGTTCCCGCTGATCTCTCCACCTATGATGTTGATTTCAGTGTCATATGTGGTACAGATGGCTCCACCTGCCTCTGTTGCCTCATTCCCTGTGATTGTATTATCTTCAAGGGTAATATCTTGATTTGTCCAAATGGCTCCGCCTCTTGTTGCTGTGTTATTGCTGATGGTGTTACCCTTTATCTCAATATTACCTTTATAGTTTGAAGTGCCGTTTATACTGATTGCTGCTCCATCTTCTGTAGATGTATTGCCGCTGATGTTGTTGTTAACTATTGAGACACCGTAAACACCAAGCCTACTTTCTAACTTTATTCCACCATCATTATTTGTTATCTGGTTTCCTTCAATAATACTATCATTTACTTTCTGGTTATCATCATTTCCCGATGTATTAAATGTTATTGCATAGCTGCCTTTGTTATTCCTAATAGTAGCTCCCGATATATTCAGTACTCCCTCATCTGAACCATGTATCATGTAAATTGCTGAGCTACCTTCATCATTGCTGTTAGAGTTGTTTTCAATTAAACACCCGTTGCCTATGTTTAGCACACCATAGTAATTAGCTATTGCTGCACCAACCTCAAATTTATCTATCCTATTATTTCTTATTGTTGTTTCCTCTAATGATAGTGTTCCACTTCTAAGATTGATCGCTCTATCTGTTTCACTGGTGCTCTTTCCATCTATCACGAGGTTCCTTACTGTCACTGTGGTGCTGTTCTGCACATCCAGCATTACTCTGGTAAAGCCATCACCACGAACTATTGTGCTACCTCCACCATTGATCTCCCAGGTGCCTTGAGGCACCCTTATACTGTCTGTCAATGCTATGGTTGTTCCCTCTGGTATCTCTATGACCTGGCTATCATCTGGTGATGCGAAGTTCCCAAGCAGCTCATCCCAAGAACCGATCTCTACCACACCTGAGGGTGGCCCCTCTGTCTCTGGCCCCAACACTTCACCCGTCATTGCGTATGCCGGCAGCATTGATGCCATTAAACTCATTATTAGCATACCTGCTACCAGCACTCTGCCTGTTCCTTTCCTTATCATGTGCTGTATGTGTTTCATGTTTTCTATCACCCCTTCATATGCTATCTATCTCTGGTATTAGGTCTCCTATGATAGGAAGTCTTTTCTGTTGGCCTGTTGCCGCATTGATAATCCCGTAAACCATCAATCCAAAGAGTGCTAGGTTTTTAATAAACCTGATGGCTTGATATATCCCAATTCCTATAAACCCTAACAACCCTGTTACTGCTCCTATTACCATCATTGTTATCCAGGCTACTATGCTTAGTATGCTTAACCTCATACCTTGCTTTACATGAAAATCTACTTCTCTGTTCATGCCTTGGTTTCTATTGACAATGTAACTTATCAACCACAAAATGCTGATATAACTTATGATACTAAGCACCTTGCTTGTTCCTGGACTGCTTGGGCTGGTTTGGCTGCTCTGGCTGCTTGGGCTGCTTTGATTCTGAACCACTAACCTTCACCTCCTTTCCCTAATGCCTCCGGCCCCTGATATCTTATAGCCCCCAGTTGTTTGCCTCTAATGTATGGAAGAATTGATAAGTAAGAGGTACAGCCTCCTGCATAAACCCTAACTTGCCCAGAGCCTTCAGCTCTACATAATGTGTAAATGCTGTTGCGAAGTACTCTTCACTGTTGTATATACTTGCTCTGTCCATTAGTGTTGCTGCCTGCTCAACTTCCTGGTTGTATATCTCTTCAAACTCACTGGTGCTTGATACTCCTGTGAGTTTATCAAGGTAATGTGCAAACTCATGAGGCACTGACACCGGGCTTATCACAAGGATTGTGTTGTGATTCAGCATGGTAACTCCTATGCTTATCTTGTCATTTTTCTCATTGTATTCGTACTGGTAAGGGTCATTGATGCGTAACACCCAACCATCCTCAATAAACCTGTCCTTGATTACCTGAGGCACCTTGTCCAGGGCCTCCACGAAGCGGTTCATATCATCGGTGACCTCACTGTAGCTTATTTTCATTTGGGTCAAAATCTCCGGTGTGCCCATTTCCTCTACCTGCGCCTCTATATCTTCTCTGTTGTTGATTAGATTGTAGAGAATGTGTGCTGCTTCATATCTGTACATCTCCTGCTCTGGGATTCCAGCCCGAACTAAACCTAACCTCCAACCAAGGTATGAATACTGTTCCTCTCTGGTCATCTCTCCCCAAACATTTACTACTACATCGTTCTCATGGATAATATCTGAGTAAACATCTAAGCCTATTGCCTTGAATGCTGTCTCTAACATTTTGGCCTGGGTTACTACCTGATCCCCACCCTCCAGCTCTCTCCACCAATCATTTGTATATAATGCTGTCTTGTGGTCATAGGTGCTATATAACTCTGCTTGGTTCGGAAATGCCGTTGCCAACATGTTTCTCCACTCTGCCTCGGTGATCTTATTCTCTGGATAGAAATAGGGGCTATTGGGCTCCACTAAACCATTTAAGCCCTGCTGATGTAACCACTCAATTTCCTCTCTGTAGTCTGCATCAAAAGCGTCTAAATAGACAGGGTAGTTAACCCGGTCTGGCAGGCTTACTTCTGGATTTGGTATGGTTTCAAGTAAACTATCCTGATCCTCTATCTTGACTGTTGATAGATACTCCATGTCTACTTCGTACTGATGATTGGTGTACAGGGTGCATATTCCCAATGTGGCTACTGCTGCTATCAGCATTGCAAGTATTACTGTACGCCTTGTCTTTGGGGCCTGTGTGGTGTCTTTGTTCTTTGCGTTCATTGCTGTGTGCCTCCTTAATTGCTTATTTGATGTTGATTTTTAATGGTCTATTAAACTCTGGTAGCAATGTTTCTTCTCTGGTCAAATCCCTGTAGGCTTCCTCATAAGCTATGGTTAAATCGTCTGGGGTCTCTGGAACCTCTGGGGCCTCTATGCTGGCTGGGGCCTCCGAGGTTAGATTGAGAAGTATTTTGGCTACCCTCGTGTGTGCCTTCGCCATCCTCTCCGATAAACCCTTAAACCCTCCCTTGATTTCATCTGACTCTTTATATACTCCTATTGTTGTTATATATTGAAATTGATGCTTGCTCTCCACTCCTGTGTACAGCGAGAATACATACCATGGCTTTCTGCTGCTGTTTACCCTTTCAATCAATATGAGGCTCTTTAGCCCATCTTCCGTATGCTTATAAAATCCAACTGGCTCAAGCTGTGTCTCTTTGCTTTCTGTGGTCTGAGTGGCCTGGTTCTTTTGATGTCCCACTTTTATCCCTCCTTGTTTTGTTTGTGGTGTTTGTACTGTTGCTGTTGGTGATTACTTTCCTATAAACCCTTAGATACCTATTGCCTTAGCTATTGCCAAAACCGATCTAAGGGTTTATTGGCTTGATAGGGGAGAGGGCCTAAACTCTACCTGATGGCTCCCTGGCCCTCTGGGCCTCTGGGCCTCCCATTTCCCTGGCTCCCGGGCCTCCTTGCCCTCCTGGCCCCTCGTTCCTCCAGGGCCCCCTCGTTCCTCTGGGCCTCTGGCCCTCTGGCCCTCTTGGGCCTTTCTGCTTTTTAACTTTTAATTTTTTATATCCCCTTATCATTTACATGCCTATATTTAGGATTAAACTATAAGTTTTGGTGTATCCTCATAAATCACCCTTTGCATAAAATAAATAGGTGAGACCAGGGGGGTTCCTCCCTTGTCTCACCTATAAACTAATTTGCTGTTTACTGCTTATTTAATTTATTTGATGCCTTTCTTACCTGGATAGCTTGATGCTTTGATGGCTTGATGCCTTGATACCTTTGGGCCCTATGTGAAATTATATTTTAGCTGCCTATTTACTGCTACTTGTATGATTTCATCTATATCCTCTATTGTTAATTTATCCACATCTAAGTTGTATCCTGCTGTGGTATCCAATGCATATGGAAAATCTATTATGGTGATCATTAGTGCCCATAGTATATTTTCCATTTTTAAGGTGTATGTTATGTTTTCTTCTATGTCTGTTACCTTAATTGGGAAAGTATATCTATCTAAATAAACCTTTGATTGAGCATGATGGGCATTTTGGGCATGGTGCTTATGATGGCTGCAAGCCTGCTTTCTATGCTTTACTCGTGCTTCTTCTATTAAACCCCAATCCCCAATTCCTTCATTGATTGCTCTGTTAATTAAATGGTCAAGTTGTTCTGGGGTAATGGTCAGATGAAAGTCAAATTGGACAGGTATATGTATAAATCTTTCCTGTTTTATTTGTGTTTTTAACTGCTTGATGCGTTTACACCTCTGTTTCATTTACACGCTCACTTCCTATAAACCTAAACATTTGATTGTTTAGTTTGATTTATAAGCTGTATACTTGTAGTTATAAGCTGCTTTATTGGTAAATAAATAATGCTCTACCCATAAACCTTCACAACTTTTATTCCTGCTTATTGGATTTCTGTATTGCTTGCTTTATTTCATATACTGCATCTAAAATGAGATCTATCTGTTTAATTGGGTCATTGGAAGTTTCAAGGTAATTGCTTATGAAATATACTGGTTCTAAGTTGTAGGCAAGTAACACCCTTTGTACTTCTACCATTAAACCAAATAAATCTTGATGTATGGTATTAAGTTTCTCTATGTCTATTTCTTCTGAGTAGCTGGGTAAGTGGGG